>Ga0070728_10000105_pt1 | contig 183306 bp, 163 predicted proteins | sample tdDd471_FD_66723 | JGI IMG/M metagenome (GOLD analysis project Ga0070728, IMG submission 66723) | Marine sediment microbial communities from the Atlantic coast under amendment with organic carbon and nitrate - tdDd47.1 | ecosystem: Environmental > Aquatic > Marine > Coastal > Sediment... | reverse complement strand
TTATGTTGTTTTTAGAAACCAATTCTATCGCTTTTTTATATCCTAAATACTCCATATCCAGAATATATTCAACATTGGGAACGTAGTTAGCAAGATGAGCTTGTGTTTCCATGTTTTTAGGCAAAACCTTTTGTAGTTGAGGGTTTTCCTTGTTGGAAATTAAAACATATTCTTTTACCCGACTGGTAGACTCTTCGCCTTTTGGATAAAAAATGGACACTACTTTAATACCAATCCAAATTAACAGGTTAAACAACCAATTGGGCTTGTAATGTTTTTCAAAAAACAATTGCATGGCTCCATTAAAACGTTTGGCATAGGCTTTATCCTTTAAGGTGCTTTCGCCTTTAAAATGTATAACTGTGGTGGCAGGATGGTAATAGTTTTGATATCCAGCCTTTAACACTTTATAAGACAGATCTATGTCTTCGCCATACATAAAATAATCTTCATCCAAGCCTCCAACTTCCAGGTATATGTTCTTTTTTACTATCATAAAAGCACCAACCAACATGGCTATTTTTCCTGTTTGGTCTGGACCCAAATGATGGGCATAATACGGTTTTGAATAACCCAATAGCTTTTTAATGGAAACCATTGGGGTTGGGATGTTACGTTTGCTTTCTGGAAGAAATTCACCTTTACCATCTATTAACTTACAGCCTAAAAGACCTAGATTTAGCTTGGTATCGGCAAATTTCAACAATATCTCAAAAGTGTCTTCGGCAACAATGGTGTCTGGGTTTAAGATGCATAGATATTCCCCTTGTGCCTGTTTAATCCCTAAGTTATTCCCTTTAGAAAACCCATCATTGGATTTATTTTCAATAAGCTTCACCTTGGGGAAAAGCTGTTTGACCATCTGGCAGCTATCATCTTGGGAATTATTGTCCACCACAATAATTTCTGCATCCAAATTGGCAATGGCAGCTTCTACGCTTCTTAGACAAAGCTCTAAAAAATAGCGCACATTATAGTTTAATATGATAACGGATAATTTCAACAGTATATAATCAGGATTTTAAGGATGCTTCAAAAGGAATGCGATTGATAATGCTTCGTCCAAGGGTAATTTCGTCTGTATACTCCAATTCGTTTCCAACCGAAATCCCTCGAGCTATGGTTGAAGTTGTTACATGATAATCCTGAATTTGTTTATAAATATAGAAATTGGTGGTATCTCCTTCCATGGTGGAACCCAAGGCAAAAATAAGTTCCTTAACGGTTCCCTGTTTTACTTTTTCCACTAAAGGCTGAATGTTTAAATCGTTAGGCCCTATACCATCCATAGGGGAAATTTTCCCACCCAACACATGGTACAATCCCTTAAAGGAGCTGGTGTTTTCTATGGCCATAACATCGCGAATGTCTTCTACCACACAAATGATTTCGTGGGTTCTGTGAGGATTGGCACAGATTTCGCAAATGTCCTGATCGCTAATATTGTTACAACTTTTACAGAATTTTATGTCGGTTCTCATGGCTTTTAATGCTTTGGCCAACTCAAGGGTTTGATCTTCAGGTTGCCTTAACAAATGCAGCATGAGCCGTAACGCTGTTCGCTTACCTATTCCTGGCAACTGCGACATTTCCTGTACTGCTTTTTCCAAAAGTTTAGACGAAAATTCCATAGCTGCGAATTTACTACTTCGTATGAAATTACACTAATTTTATAACATTCTTTTTAATTGCCACTTCTTGCGTTATAAAAATTTGGATTTTGCCAGATAATACGTGTAATTTGAACACCAGAAACCTCTTTCTTATGAATGCTACTCAAATTATATTACTTATTTTATCCTACTTTGGAGTGCTTATTTTAATTTCCTATTTCACTGGAAAGACATCTGGAAATGATGCCTTTTTTAAAGGAAACAAACAATCTCCTTGGTTTGTAGTGGCTTTTGGGATGATTGGCGCCTCGCTTTCAGGAGTGACATTTATCTCTGTACCTGGCTGGATAGAGGCTTCTCAATTTAGTTACATGCAAGTGGTTTTGGGCTATATTGTAGGTTATCTGGTTATAGGAACAGTGTTACTCCCGTTGTATTACAAACTTAACCTTACCTCCATTTACACGTATTTGGAAGAACGTTTTGGAAATTATTCCTATAAAACTGGAGCTTCATTTTTCTTGATTTCAAGAGTGGTTGGAGCCAGTTTTAGACTCTTTTTGGTTGCCAATGTATTACAGGTAATCTTGTTTGATGACATAGGTATCGCTTTCTGGCAAACCGTTATAATTACCGTTTTATTGATATGGTTGTACACCTTTAAGTCTGGAATAAAAACCATTGTATGGACAGATACCTTACAAACTCTTTTTATGCTTATTGCAGTAGGTGTTACCATTTATTTTGTAAGTGGTGAATTGGGCTTGGATAGTGGCAACATTTTAGGTTTTGTCTTGGATAGTGACTTGTCTAAAACCTTCTTTTTCGACGATTTTAAATCCAGTAATTACTTTTGGAAGCAATTTATCTCTGGAGCATTTATTGCCATAGTAATGACTGGCCTGGACCAAGATATGATGCAAAAAAACCTGACCTGTAAAACGCTGAAAGATGCTCAAAAAAATATGTTTTGGTTTACCATTGTTTTAACCGTTGTGAATTTCATCTTTTTATGTTTGGGCTTGCTATTAACGGTTTATGCAGCACAAAACGGTATTGATGCCCACAAAGACGATTTGTTCCCTATTTTGGCTAAAAACCATCTGGGCATTGGTGTGTTTGTATTTTTCCTTATAGGATTGATTGCAGCTGCTTACAGTAGTGCCGATAGTGCTTTAACAGCTTTAACAACTTCTTTTAGCATTGATATTTTAGATATTGAAAAGAAACTGGGACCTGAAGCACAAATAGCCAAACGAAAGCAGATCCATGTGCTTTTTTCCATTGTTTTAATTCTTGTGATTGTTTCCTTTAAATACCTTATAAAAGATGAAAGTGTTATTGCAAAACTCTTTGTTTTTGCAGGTTATACCTATGGACCTTTACTTGGACTTTATGCTTTTGGTTTGTTTACAAAATGGCAAGTAAAAGACAAGCTAGTTCCAGTAATCGCTATTCTTTCGCCTGTTCTATCTTATATAATAAGTGTGAACAGTTCAAAATGGTTTGGTTTTGAATTTGGCTTCTTTATTTTAATTTTAAATGGGTTATTAACCTTTTTAGGGTTAATACTGATTCGTAGAAAGCAGCACTAAAGTGCAGGCCACTTCAAATTCAATGTTGTTCATTTTTAAAATATTATAAAACTCTGGGTTTTCGGTACCTGGATTAAAAATCACACGTTTTGGTTTTAGGGATAAAATATAATCGTAATAAGGTACTTGGTTTTTAGGATTTAAATAAAGTGTAACCGTATCTATGTCCTTAAAAGGCATCAAATCTGTATTTATGTTTACTCCTTGAACAACCCCTTCTTTTAAGCCAATGGCCACAACCTCATAACCAGCTTGTTTTAAACGATTCATTGCTATGTGAGAATATCTGCTAGGATTTAAGGAAGCTCCAAGAACCAATGTTTTTTTCTTCATGTGTTAAAGTCTGTTAAGTGTTGTTAAAAAAAGTAACATATCTCAAATTTAAGCGTCTATTAATTAAACACAAAATATGTTGTCTTAAAATAATACAACAATATATTTGATAGCCTACATAATAGTTGATGGTTAGTGTTAAGTCTGGCTATTAAATGGAGAAAACCCAAAGCTTTTTGCTTTGGGTTTTTGATATAAAATTGTTAAATGATAGTTAAAAACAGATTCCCATGAAATAAAATGGCCTTTTATACGTCTATAATAATAAGTGATAAGTTTTTAAGTAATCTTACTATAAAAAACTTTTTATGGTTAGTGTTAGTTAAAATTGGTTAGTAGTGAAAAACCCGAAACAAGTTAGTTTCGGGTTTTTTGTTGGATTAAAGCTTAGGCATTAGTCTGTAATAACTTCTTCCGTTTTCCAGATACTGCATAGGCCATTATAATTTGGTTGCTTTCATTAAGTATTAAAAACAAACTTTTAAATATTCCCTTTCTTTGGTTTGGGAATATCTGTCTGTGCTGGAACCTATTACCATTTAATAATTACACTTCCCCAGGTGAACCCACTTCCAAATGCAGCAAGAACCACAGTGTCGCCTTCTTTTATTTTTCCTGCTTCCCATGCTTCTGTTAAAGCAATAGGAATGGAAGCTGCAGTGGTGTTTCCGTATTTCTGTATGTTGTTAAACACTTTCTCATCTGCTAGCTTAAACTTATTTTGAATAAATTGAGAAATTCTTAAATTGGCTTGATGTGGAATTAACATATCAATATCGCTGACTTCCAGGCTATTTTTTTCCAACCCTTCATGAATCACTTCACTAAAACGCACTACGGCATTTTTAAATACAAACTGTCCGTTCATATAAGGAAAATAACTCTCGTCTTCCGGGTTGTTTTCAGCTAAAATATCTGTTACCCAACGTGTTCCCATGCCAGGAGCTTTTACCACCAATTCTTCGGCATATTCTCCTTGCGAATGTAAATGCGTGGACAAAATACCTTTGGTATGGCTTTCTTCCCTTGTTAAAACAGCTGCTCCTGCACCATCTCCAAAAATAACCGAAACGCCTCTGCCTCTATCGGTTTTATCCAAGCCATGGGAATGCAATTCACTACCAATCACCAACACATTTTTATACATGCCTGTTTTAATGAAATTATCTGCTACAGACAAGGCGTACACAAAGCCAGAGCATTGGTTTCGCACATCCAGTGCGCCAACCGTTTTGATGTCCAGTTCTTTTTGGACAAAAACACCAGGTCCAGGAAAATAATAATCCGGACTTAAGGTTGCGAAAATAATAAAGTCAATATCATCTTTATCTATACCTGAACGTTCTATAGCTATTTTGGCAGCTTTTACTCCCATTACAGAGGTGGTATCTCCAGAACCTGGCTTTACCCAACGTCTTTCCTGGATACCAGTACGTTCTTGAATCCATGCATCACTAGTGTCCATCATTTTGGACAAGTCATCATTAGTCACCACATTATCAGGAACATACTTTCCTAAACCAATAATTTTTGAATTATACATAAACAAACAATTTAGTCATTTAATCAGGCTTGCAATTTAATCATTAAAAGTAGTATTCGCATAATAATTGATTTTAAATATGACATTCTTAAAAAACCGTTACTTTTAACACGTTTTTAATAATTACATATAGAAGTTTTAGTAGCTTTAAAAACCAAAAACATACATCAATATGAAAACATCTTTATTTTATTTGTTTTTGTTTGTGACTACCTTAAGTTTCGGACAAGAAAACCTTAGCTATCAAAAACCACCACAAAGCATTTTAGAATTGGCCGAAGCGCCTCTAGCTCCAAGCATTCAAATAGACAGTAAAGGAAAAAACATTGTTTTTCTGTACAGGAGCAATTTTAAAAGCATTGAGGAACTTTCTGAAACCGAGATGCGTTTGGGAGGTTTACGTATCAATCCTGTGACCAATATAGGCAGCAGAACCAGATACTTTATGGATTTAAAAGTTAGGGTTGGCCAAGATGGCAACATACAAGACGTTAATGGTTTGCCTGAAAACGGTCGTTTTGCAAACTTTTCTTGGTCGCCAAATCAAGAGTATATGGCCTTTACCAATACGGTAACTTCAGGGGTTGAGCTTTGGGTATTGGACATTGAAAATGCCAAAGCCAAAAAACTAAGCCAGGCCAATTTAAATGCCAATATGGGAAGGCCTTTTACTTGGTATAAAGACAGCAATTCGCTTTTAGTGACCACGCTTCCAGAAAATAGAAAGGATTTAATAGATACAACAGAAGCCATTCCTACAGGCCCAACAGTTTCTGTAAGTGAAGCTGGTGTGGAAGCACAAAACAGAACCTATCAGGATTTGCTTAAAAACAAAAATGATGAATACAATTTTGAACTTTTAACCCAAGCAGAACTCCACAAAATAAACATGGATGGCTCTTCTAGTCTTTGGAAAAAAAGCGACATGTATCGCGATGTATCTTTTTCACCAGACGGCAATTATGTAATGGTCACTACCATTAACAGACCTTTTTCTTATTTGGTCCCTTATTACAGGTTTCCTTCAACTACCATTATTTACAAAGCCAATGGCGACTTTGTAAACACCTTCTTAGAAGTTTCTTTAATTGAAGATTTGCCAAAAGGGTTTATGGCAGAGCGTACAGGAAAAAGAGATGTAAACTGGCGAAACGACAAACCAGCAACCTTGGTTTGGACGGAAGCCCTGGATGGTGGAGACCCAGAGAACGAAGTCCCTTTTAGAGATGAAGTATTTATGCAGGACGCGCCCTTTACAGGTAAAATAACATCACTTTTAAAAACCAAAGACCGTTTTAGATATATTCAATGGGGAAATGACAATACGGCTTTAGCACATGATTATTGGTGGAACACCAGAAACACCAGAACCTATCTCTTTAATCCATCCAACAACAAACAAGAACCAAAAATAGTTTTCGATAGGAATTATCAAGATGTTTACAACAATCCTGGGAATTTTGTAAGTACCAAAAATGAGTTTGATGAGTATGTTTTGGAACTGGATAACAATAACGCATATCTTATAGGTGATGGTTATAGCGACGCTGGAAAATTTCCTTTTATAGATGAGATTAATCTGGAAACCCTACAAACCAACAGACTGTATCATTCAAAATTAACAGATCAAGTTGAAGACATTACCATGGCCTTAAATGCCAAACAAGGTGAGTATGTGGTTAGGATTGAATCAAAAAACCAATTTCCAAACTATTATATAAGAAACATAAAAAAACGCATAGGCTTACAACCATTAACCCAGTTCGAAAATCCGTTCAAAAGCATTCAAGATGTTCAAAAAGAAGTGATAAAATACAATCGCGCAGATGGTCTGGAATTAACCGGAACACTTTATTTGCCTACAGATTATGAAGCAGGCAAAAAGTATCCCATGATCATGTGGGCTTATCCTCAAGAATTTAAGGACAAAAGCAGTGCTGGACAAAACACCAAAAGTTCCAATGAGTTTACCTATCCTTGGTATGGTTCTCCTATATATTGGGTAACCAGAGGTTATGTGGTTTTGGACGATGCTTCTTTTCCCATAGTTGGTGAAGGAGACGAAGAACCTAACGACACCTTCATAGAGCAATTGGTTGCCAATGCAAAAGCTGCCATTGACGCTGTAGATGTCTTGGGATATATAGACAGGCATAAAGTAGCCGTTGGTGGTCATAGTTATGGTGCATTTATGACAGCCAATTTATTATCCCACTCCAACCTGTTTGCTGCAGGAATTGCCAGAAGTGGCGCTTATAACAGAACCTTAACCCCTTTTGGTTTTCAAAGTGAGGAGCGCAATTATTGGGAAGCGCCAGAAATTTATTACAACATGTCGCCTTTTATGCATGCAGACACCATGAAAACCCCTTTACTTTTAATTCATGGTGAAGCCGATAACAACTCTGGAACCTATCCGTTGCAAAGTGAACGTTATTTTAATGCTTTAAAAGGATTGGGAGCTCCTGTAAGATTGGTAATGCTGCCTAAAGAAAGTCATGGTTATGCTGCCAAAGAATCCATCCTGCACATGCTATGGGAACAAGATAAATGGCTGGAAGACCATGTAAAGAACAATACTGAAACTAAAAGTGGAACCAATTAAAAGAAACTGATTAAGCAACCTAAAAAAACCACCAAATTGGTGGTTTTTTTCTTATTGTCAACCCGACTTATTTATTTGAATAAATACCATGTTTTTTTAATATTCTTCCCTATGCCCTTATTAACAATAAAATCTTAATTGCATGTTTTTCACCTATGCTTTTTTAGGTTCTATTTTGCTCATGGCATGCTCTGTAATGGCTGTAATGGACAAAGACGGATTCACTCCTGGATTGGCAGAAATCATGGAGCCATCACAAACCAACATATTTTGGTAACCAAATACTTTATTATGTTTATCAATTACTCCCTTTGAAGCATCTTTTGCCATCACTGCGCCTCCTAAAATATGCGCTGTAGTTGGTGTTCCCAACATAGCATCCGTAAAATTGGCATATGGAATACCCTTCACTTTTTCTGCTACTTGTTTTCCCAAAGCCATAGCTTCTGGAATAAAAGCGCTTGGTTTGGTTCCAGATTCCTTAACCGTTTTCATTTTGGTTAATTTGCCCAATTTAATTTGTAACGTGCTATCCAAGGTTTGCATAAACAATAGAATGGTAGTACGTTGTGCATATTTTTTGGAGAAGATGGTTTTAAAAAATCGGGTAGGTTGTTTAAAAAACAAACCGATAATGCCTAGCAACCTAAATAGAGCAAATTTATTATGGATGGTTGGCATGGTTAAAGCCTTAGAAAAACTGGAACCTTCTCCATATCTTACAGGTTCCAAATGGCTATTTTTATCTGTATGCAGAATGGAACCAATGGCAATCCCTTTAGAATAATCTTTCGGATTTTTATCTGTAGAAGTTACCAATAACAAAGACTCATTATTGGTTCGGATGTTTTTCCCAACAACATCCGATAATTTTGGCAAAGAGGTTTTTTTCAATTTTAAAAGCAATGGAACCGTTCCCATAACGCCTCCTGAAAAAATGACTCCTTTGCTTGTAACGCTTGCTCTACTTTTTTTTCCCATGCTTGACTTAAAATCAATTCTATAACCATTGGAACCATCATCCTTTCCTAACACAGAAACATTAAACACTTCCTTTTCTGCAAGAATTTTGGCTCCAAGCTGTTGTGCCAAATACAAATAGTTTTTATCCAAGGTATTTTTGGCATTATATCTACAGCCTGTCATACAGGCTCCACAAAACACACAACCAGTCCTGTCTGGTCCTTTACCTTTAAAATAAGGGTCAGGTACAGTTTTACCAGCTTCCCCAAAATATACAGCTACTTTGGTGGCTTCAAAATGAGTTTCTTTTCCAATGTCTTTTGCCAAGTCTTTTATCAGTTCATCCGAAGCATACAATTTTGGGTTGGTATTGGCCCCCAACATCTCGTAGGCCTTCGTGTAAAAAGGCTTTAGTTGGCATTCCCAATCATTTAAATGTGCCCAACTTCCAGTATTAAAGAATTCCTTTTTGGGAATTGGCAAGGTATTCGCATAGGTTAAAGAGCCTCCACCAACACCCACTCCAGACAGTACAGTGACATGATTTAAAAAGGTCATTTTAAAAAAACCATATAGGCTAACTCTTGGTTCCCAAAGCCATTTTTTTAGGTTCCAGTTGGTTTTAGGGAAATCCTTGCCCTTAAACCATTTTCCTTTTTCAATAATCAGGACTTTATAGCCTTTTTCAGAAAGCCTTAAAGCACTCACCGAGCCTCCAAAGCCACTACCAATAATTACATAATCGTAATCCAATTGCACAGTATTTCAGTTATTAGTATAAAATTTAAAGATAGCACTTAGAATAATATTTATTTTCAAAATATTTAAAAATCCAAAAAACTTGTTTTTTTAAATAAAAAATCGTCAACCTCCAATTATAAATCATTGTGTCAGTTTGTCACTTATTCAGGCTTGGCATTTTTGTTGTTTTATAGATTGCATCAAAAACAAATATATTATTAACAGGATTCCCTTCTGTACTGAAACGGGTTCAGCACATGCAAGGGAATGATAAATACCATAAATTATGACAAAAGGAAATATTAATGTTTCGGTAGAAAATATCTTTCCATTAATTAAAAAATTCCTGTATAGCGATCACGAAATCTTTTTACGTGAGTTAATTAGTAACGCTACAGATGCTACTTTAAAACTGAAACATTTAACAAGTATTGGAGAAGCTAAAGTAGAGTATGGTCAACCAAAAATTGAAGTAAAGATTGATAAAAAAGGCAAAAAATTGCACATTATCGATCAGGGAATTGGTATGACTGCTGAAGAAGTTGAAAAATACATTAACCAAATTGCATTTTCTGGTGCTGAAGAGTTTTTGGACAAATACAAGGATTCCGGAAAAGATGCTGGCATTATAGGACATTTTGGACTTGGATTCTATTCTGCTTTTATGGTTTCAGACAAAGTAGAGATCATTACCAAATCTTACAAAGACGAACCTGCTGCCCACTGGACTTGTGATGGATCTCCTGAATTTTCTTTGGAGCCTTCCAAAAAAACAGAGCGAGGCACGGAAATCATTCTTCATATAGCTGAAGATTCAACCGAATTTTTAGAAGAAGCACGCATTCGTGAATTGCTTACCAAGTATAACAAGTTTATGCCTATTCCCATTAAATTTGGAACCAAGGAAATAAACGATCCGGATTTTACCCCTAAAACCACGAAAGACAAAGATGGCAAGGAAACTACAGAGCCACACAAAAAAATAACCGTTGATAACATCATCAACAACCCAAATCCTGCTTGGACCAAACAACCAACAGACCTAAAAGACGAAGATTATAAAAGTTTCTACAGGGAATTGTACCCTATGCAGTTCGAGGAGCCTTTATTCCACATTCATTTAAATGTAGATTACCCGTTCAATCTTACAGGGATTTTATATTTCCCAAAGATGACCAACGATTTAAACCTTCAAAAAGATAAAATACAACTTTATCAAAACCAGGTTTTTGTAACAGATAATGTAGAAGGCATCGTGCCAGAATTTTTAACCATGTTACGTGGTGTCATCGATTCGCCGGATATTCCATTAAACGTATCGCGTTCTTATTTGCAGGCTGATGGTGCTGTAAAAAAGATTTCATCTTACATTACCAGAAAGGTTGCAGATAAATTAAAATCGTTGTTTAACGAAAACCGTAAAGATTTTGAAGCCAAGTGGAACGATATTAAAATCGTGATTGAATATGGGATGCTTTCAGAAGATAAATTCTTTGAAAAAGCTGATGCCTTTGCGCTGTATCCAACAGTAGATGGTACGTATTATACCTATGAAGAGCTCTTCAACAAAATAAAAGCAAATCAAACAGACAAAGACGACAAATTAGTGATTTTGTATGCTTCCAATGAAGATGCCCAACACAGTTATATTGAAGCTGCCAAAGCCAAAGGTTACGAAGTCTTGTTATTGGATTCCCCAATTGTGAGTCATTTAATGCAAAAACTGGAATCCACAAAAGAAAACATTACTTTTTCCCGAGTAGATGCCGACCATATTGACAACTTGATCAAGAAAGATGACACCAAGATTTCCAAATTAACCGATGAACAGAAAACTGAACTGGAAACCCTTTTAAAAGAAGTGATTCCTGCAGAAAAATTTTCGGTTCAGCTAGAGACTATGGACAGCGAGGCCACTCCTTTTATGATTACCCAACCAGAATTTATGCGCAGAATGAAAGAAATGCAACAAACTGGTGGTGGTATGTTTGGAATGGGCAACATGCCAGACATGTACAACCTGGTTGTAAACACAAACTCTGAATTGGTTGGTGAAATATTGGCCACCAAAACCAAAAAGAAACAAGAACGTTTAATAAACCAAAGTTTGGATTTGGCCAGATTGTCTCAAGGACTTTTAAAAGGTCAAGAACTTACTAATTTCATTAAGCGTAGCTACGAGATGATCAAGTAAACTTGATTGTTATATAAAAACTAAAAACCCACCTTTTAAACTTTAAAGGTGGGTTTTTTAATCAGTGATGTGTAATTGGTTGTTTAATCGCCACTTAGGTTTTTATTGTATATCCAAATTTCATCAAACGTATCTTCAATAAGATGGTCTCTTGCTTCCAGAAAATCCTGGAAACTGTTTTTTTCATAAATTTTTTCGAATGCTTCTTTAAAATTTGGTCCCTCTTTATCAAACTCAGTCCAACTTTTATTAAAGCTAACAGATGCCACATGTCTACCCAGGTTTCCTTGTATAAACTCGTTGTAATACAATCCCCAAGGGTTATCGCCTGGCATGGATTTTATTGTGCTGCTCACTTTCTTAAAAAAATCTTTCATTAAATATTGACCATCATTTTTAAGCTCCATGATTCTTACAAATAAAATTGGATACTTAACACTTTCTCCAGCAAGCATAGCTGTATTGGATAGGTCATCGTCTTGCGTCCAATATTCAACAGTGTGAATTTTTTTAATATAAGGCATCACATTGTCCCTCCAATCTATATCATGTGCTCCTTCAGGTCTGGAATCGTTGTGTTTAAACATCATGGGACCCATTTGCCAGATTAAACTTCCTGCATTTGGTCCAGAGGAAATGTTATAAACAACAGCCTTATGTGGCCCGTTTTTATGATACATTTCGTTGTGCTTTCTCATGTTTTCTTCAAAGACTTTTAGATTTGTATAATCTGGAGTCAGCAAAACTGTTTCCCACATGGAATAATTTTTCGATTCTTGAGCTTCAGCTTGATATGAAACCCCTAAAACCATGACTAGCATCCCTATAGATGCAATACATTTTTTTAACATAATTTAATAATTTAATTGATTAATAGCATTATTTGCAACCCTTGCAAATAGATATGTAAATAACTTTAACTGATAATGATATAATAAAAAGGTTGTTACAAACCCATTTAAGATAAAGATCGGTGTTTGGAGATGTTTAAAGATAGACGATTACAAGTCGGATTATCAAGCGCTTAGGGACGAAACAAGGGTTTCATTGTCCGAAGACTACTTTTAACTTATCTAAGCTAAAAAATGGTGCAAACATATTATTACAGCAATTAAAAGATATCTTTCACAAAATGAATCCTTTAAATTTCAACTATCTTTGTTGAAAATATTCATCTATGTCGTTTAAAGACTTACAACTTATAAATCCACTTTTAAAAGCCATTGAAGAGCAAGGCTATACCATTCCCACACTCGTGCAGCAGAAAACCATTCCGTTGGTTCTGGCAAAAAAGGATGTGATTACCTCTGCACAAACCGGAACCGGAAAAACGGCTGCGTTTGCATTACCCATATTACAATTGTTATTTGAAAAACAAGATGCTCCCAAAGGAGGCAAAAAAATTAAAGCGCTCATAGTAAGTCCTACAAGAGAATTGGCTTTACAAATTGGGAATAATTTTAAGGCATATGGTAGGCATACCAATTTAAGGGCAACTGTTATTTTTGGTGGTACGTCCATAGAACCCCAAATCGATGTCCTAACCAAAGGGGTTGATATTTTAGTGGCAACGCCTGGAAGACTGATTGATTTACACAAACAAGAGATGGTCGATTTAAGCCACGTTGAAATTTTGGTACTGGATGAAGCAGACCTCATGCTGGATATGGGATTTATTGATGATGTAAAACATATTGAAAGCTTATGCCCTAAACAAAAGCAAATTTTATTGTTTTCGGCAACCATGCCTTTTAAAGTAGAGCAATTGGCAAACACCATCTTAACACAACCAGAACGCATAGAAGTGGCACAAACCTCTTCTGCAGCAAAAACAGTGGGACAAGTATTGTATTATGTACCAAAACGCAATAAAATAGAACTGTGTTTGTATTTGTTAAGAAACGAAATTAAAGGAAGTATCCTTATTTTTAGACGTACTAAATTTGGAGTAGACAAATTAGAACAAACCCTTATTAAAAATGGATATCAGGTGGAAACACTACATGGAGACAAATCGCAAACCGATAGACAAACGGCTTTGAAAAAGTTTAAAAGTGGCATGGTAAACATCTTAATTGCTACAGATGTGGCTGCCAGAGGGATAGACATCAATGAATTGGATGCCGTTATTAATTTCGATTTGCCAAACATACCTGAAACTTATGTCCATAGAATTGGAAGAACAGGACGTGCTGGAAACTCTGGCATGTCTTACTCGTTTTGCAGTGCAGACGAAAAAAACTATGTTCAAACCATTCAGCAATTGATACAGGTCCAAATTCCGGTTGAAGAACAGCATCCTTATCCATTGGACCCAAAAGCCAAAGCCATTGTACATAAACCCAAACAATCTGGAAGTAAACATAAAAAGGGCAGAAAAAGCCAAGCTTCAAAAAAGAAAAAGAAACGCTGGTACTAATTTTGATCTAAAAAGCAGACCAGAGAGTCATGTCTTTGACATTTTTTCACTTAAAATCCTGTTAATATCAATGAACAGGATTTTTTTTAACTATCTTTAAATTTCATTTTCAAATTTGTTCATAAAGCTTATGTTTAAGCAAAGTATCTTATTATTCTTTTGTTCAATTACCAGTTTTGCGCAAACCATTATTATCGATTCACAAACCAAGCATCCTGTGTCTTATGCAACCATTTCTTTCGGGAACGGACAAGGGGTTTTTGCAGACGATGAAGGCATGTTTGTTTTTACAAAGAAAATATATCCAGACATTGATTCCCTTTTTATTTCCGCATTAGGATTTAAAGATTTACATATATCTTCGGAAACAGTATCAGACACACTACAACTCCAACCATTTATAGATGAATTGGACGAGGTTGTGGTTCGTGCCAAAATAGACAGAAAATATAAGGAAGAAACTATTAAACCTTATCTGGATGACGATTATTATGCCTGTTGGCTTCCAACCATTGAATCTGAAATTGCCGTATATTTTAAAAATCCAGATACCAAGCTCAAAAAATTAACAGAAATACAATTTCCCATTGCCTTGGAATCTGTGGACTGGGAAAAGAGACATAAAGCAAATGCTGAAAAAAAACCTTTTTCCACATTGTTCAAAGTGAAAGTGTACCACAATAACAATGGATTTCCAGGCAAACCCTTAAGCTACGAGAACATGGTATTTAGAGTCACTGAAAAAGATGGAGATGCTTATGCCATGGATGTCTCTGCTTACGATATTTATATTCCGGATTCCGGTTTTTTTGTTTCCTTACAGGTATTGGGTTATACAGATGATTCTGGAAAACTTTTGCCAAATAAAAAATATAAGGAAATAAAATCTAGAGGTCAGACCGTAAAAATTCCAACCAATTTTAGACCACTTTTGCCTTTTACCAACGAAATACCTGAAAACAACACCTATATTAAACGGGTGTTCGTTAACCATAATCAATGGATTCAATTTAAAAAAGAAAACATTAACGATTCCAGTTTGTTAAAAGCAGGATTGAACAATTATGGCATCGGAATCTCCTACAAAGCGTTTAAAGATGAGTAATCCTTGGCACATATACCTTATGGCTTTTTTATATATCTCAGCTGGTATCATGCATTTTATAAAGCCTAAAATGTACATGAGAATCATGCCAAAGTACCTACCCAACCATAAGTTTTTGGTTTTATTAAGTGGTATTTCAGAAATAGTTTTGGGAATTGCTTTATGTTTCAATAGCAGCAGAACCTTTGCTATTTATGGCATAATAGCCATGTTAGCAGTGTTTTTATTGGTTCATGTCTACATGCTTTCAAGTGAAAAAGCAGGAGCAGGCATCCCACAATGGATTTTAATTTTAAGAATCCCTCTCCAGTTTGCGCTTATGGCTTGGGCTTGGTTATATCTCTAACTTGCTTTTACAATTAAAAAAAACGACCTTAGTAAACATCAAATAAATACATTTTTTAGAACATGAAAACATCATTAAAATTAGTACTCAATGTCCTGTTTTTAGTAACCTTCTCTTTTTCTTTTTCACAAGAAAAAGCGACTCCGGTTTTTGAAAATGGTGAAGCTCAAATTGTTCCAGCATTCAGTAAACCTGAAAGCTGGATTAGACACGATTTATGGGTTGAAACAGAATTCGATACAGATGGCGACGGCAAATTGGACCGAATGCATGTATCTGTTACCAGACCACCACAAACAGATACAGAAAATTTAAAACTTCCTGTTATTTATGTGTCAAGTCCTTATTTTGCTGGTGTAGCACAAAATGAAGAAGGTTTATTTTGGGATGTAAAGCACGAATTGGGCGAAGCTGCCAAAGAACGAGTGCATCCTGAGGTAAAGCGTATGGGACAAAGACCTGTAATTTCTAACTCGCATATTTTAAAATGGGTACCAAGAGGTTACATCGTGGTACATTCATCGTCACCCGGAACAGGTCTTTCAGATGGTTCGCCAACTGTTGGTGGCGACAACGAATCCCTTGCCCCCAAAGCTGTAATAGAATGGTTAACCGGCAAAGCGAAAGGTTATACCGAACGTGAAGGAAGCGAAGAGGTTACAGCCTATTGGTCTACTGGAAAAGTTGGCATGACAGGTACATCTTATAATGGTACTATTCCGTTAGCTGCTGCAACCACTGGAGTTGAAGGTTTGGAAGCCATTATACCTATTGCGCCAAACACATCCTATTATCATTATTACAGATCCAATGGTTTGGTAAGGTCTCCAGGAGGTTATTTAGGGGAAGATATCGACGTGCTTTACGATTTTATACATAGTGGCGATGAATCTAAACGCGCTTATGGCAATCGCGTTATTAGAGATACCGAAATGAAAAATGGCATGGACAGACTAACGGGTGATTACAACGATTTCTGGGCCGGACGAGATTATATAAACGATATGGAACCTATGAAAGCTGCATTATTGATGTCTCATGGTTTTAACGATTGGAATGTGATGCCAGAACACAGCTATAGAATTTATGAACAGGCAAAAAAACAGGACATTCCTGCTCAAATATATTATCATCAAAATGGTCATGGTGGACCTCCTCCAATCAGCATGATGAACAGATGGTTTACCCATTATTTACACGGTATTGACAATGGTGTGGAAAAGGATGCCAAGGCTTGGATTGTTAGGGAAAATGATGCTCCAGATAGCCCAACTTCCTATAAGGACTATCCAAATCCAGATGCTTCGGAAGTGACTTTATTTCTTGAAAATGGAGGCTTAAAAACAGGCTCCTTAACCATTGAGAAGCCTAAAAATCAAGGAAAAGAAACCTTGGTGGACGATTATCAATTTGCGGGAGACGATTTGGCACAAGCTGAAAGTTCAAATAATCGTTTGTTGTATGTAACCCAAACGCTTTCTAAAGATGTGCACCTTTCTGGTTTAGCAAACGCAACCATTACTTTGGCCAGTAGCAAACCTGCAGCCAACTTATCGGTTTGGTTGGTGTCTTTACCTTGGAATACGGATAAAAACGCTAAAATTACTGATAATATTATTACTCGAGGTTGGGCAGATCCACAGAACCACAAATCTTTAACCGAAAGTGAGCCTTTGGTGCCTGGGAAATTTTATACCATATCATTCGATTTACAACCAGACGATCAAATTATCCCTAAAGGGCAGCAGATTGCTTTAATGATTTTTTCCAGTGACAATCAATATACCTTATTGCCAAATCCTGGAACAGAGTTGACTATAGACTTAGAAAAAACGTCACTTCGTTTACCTGTAGTTGGTGGAGAAAAAGCCTTAAAAAGTGCAATGGAAACCCCTTAAAAAAACTCACGATATTGCATGATTCTAAAATCCAGGGTATTGAACTCTGGATTTTTTTGTTTAAGCTGTTTGTACAAAGGCATGCTTCCAACAGCTCTGTTGGCTGCTCCCGAAGGTGCTGTTAAGGAAACGGTTTTAATGATTCTTTTGTCATTTTTAAAAGAGCTTTGCGATTGAGGAATCTCATCATTCCAATTACTTGTCATGAATGCTTCACGCAGCCTGTCTTGAGCATTGTCGAAAGGCTCAGAATGACATAACTCAAATTGATGGATTCTAGGGACTTCATTGGAAACCAGTTCCAATTTCAGATTGTATTCCTTTAAATGTTTTCTGAAAAAATATTCTGGGCCATTTTTACTGTTTCCACCTGTAAACAACAAGGTGTCCACATTTGGAAACTCCTTTAAGTAGCCAACCAAATCCCTTAACACAATATTTTGCATGCCTAAATCCGAAGCATCTATTTTTTCGCGTTCGGCACTTTCAACCATATCGCAAATACCTATTCCTCTATCCAATAAAAATTGCTTGCGTTGGTATATGGCTTCTTTGGTGTTTTCATATTTTAAACCCAACTCAAATATGGTGTCTAAAATTTTCCATAACTGACCATCAGTGCTTCCGTAGCAAAAATCGACATCTGCTGGTTTTAAATCTCCAATGGTGAATCTAGGAGGTGGTAACGTGCCAACAATTAATTTGGTAGCATGTTTGGGGATAAAGGGTTTGTATGGATGCTGATGCTTGAACATGAAATGCTTGATTTATATGCTTATTTTTTGTATGTTATATTAAATAAAAAAGTTTAATTAAAAAAGAATCTCATTTTGATGAGAACATATTATGGGAAAAGGAGACAAAAAAACCAAGAGAGGTAAAATTCATCGAGGCACTTTTGGTGTAAGACGACCACGAATAAAAAAACGTCCTCGATTGGAAGATCAGTTAAACGTTAATAAGAAGGTTAGCCCTAAACCTTGATATAAGTAGCCAGTTTCTTGCCAATGGCATAGGCACCTACTATGGACAGAACAACTATTAGAATGTTGGAGAAAATATAGACTGTATAAAGCAAAACATTTTCCTTAGAGTTGATGCAAAATGTGTCTGTGATACAGGTTTCAAGTGTTTCTTCGTAAATTTGAAGCAACAAAAAACTCAACACAAACAAAACCAACAGGGCAACCAAAATATATTGAAACGTTTTGTTTTTAGGTTTTTTACCAGTAGGTTTAAAAGCGTTTCGCTGGTCTTCGGTACGTTTGTTATCTTGTAAAGACCAAACGGTTTTCTTTGGAGAGTTGCTCATGAAATCTGTAATTTTCAAGGTTAAAACCTTTAATATCTTCTAAAGTTTTGGCATTGGTATCTATAATATAACGTGCCATCAAGCCTCTTGCCAGTTTGGCATAAATTCCAATGGTTTTATAGTCGCCATTTTTAAGTTCCTTAAAATCGATTTCTATTACTGGGACTTTCAGGGTTTTGGAATCAATGGCTTTAAAATATTCGTTACTGGCTAGGTTTAGAAACAGTTCGTTGTCTTCCAATTCCTCATTTAGGGCTTTGGTGACTTTCTTTTTCCAGAATTCATAGAGGTTTTTATTTTTTCCAATGGAAAGCTTGGTTCCCATTTCCAATCGGTAAGGCTGTATCAAATCCAAAGGTTTTAAAACGCCGTATAAGCCAGAAAGGATCCTTACGGTATCCTGTAATTTATTAATGTTTTTTGTATCTAAAGTATACACATCGAAGCCTCTGTACACATCGCCATTAAAAGCATAAACGGCTGGTCTGGCATTGTCTTTTGTAAAAGGTAATTGCCACTCTTGATTGCGCTGGTAATTTAATTGCGCTAAATCGTTTGAAATGCTCATGAGTTTAGACAAACTCTTAGCTGATTTTTTTTTAAGTAATTTATTGATGCGTTCAGAATCTGACAGAAACTGTCCTTCAGATGTTTTTGTAGTTGGCAATTTAGATTCAAAATCGAGTGATTTTGCTGGTGATAATACAAGCTTCATATGTCTTCAAATTTGCTATTCAAAGTTACGGATAAAACCATAAAATAACGAATTCAAAATGTTATAATGAAGCTAAAAATATATGGTTTTGTTGTTTCCTTAATTTATTCAAGCACCAAATCTACATCTCTAGAGACTAATCCTATACCACAACAACCCATTCTAACTTTATAACTACTACTAATAACTTCCATATCATTAATGAACCCTTTAAATAAAAAGATATTTTTCTTGGTGTAATTCTAGATTACCTATTTTCAATGGATACTCACCTGATTGCTGATATTGTTCAAATATGGCTGGTGGAATTGACGTTGTTAGAACATCTCCTGTTGCAATGTCAATGACCTCATAAGAATCTAAAGGAACTGGATCCTGGTTCCCATCAATTATTAAAATGATAGGGATATAAATATCAGGTGAACAAGTAACACCTTCACATTCATCGACAATACTGTCATCATCACTTTTACATGAAATTTGTAGCAGCGTGAAGCATGATATGGTTTGGGTATTATTACATATAGAAATTAAAATAGATCATAAATCCATTCGCCATTTTCATCATAGGCTAAATTCCAAGTTTGATTAACAATTTCTTGGGTTGGACCTAAAGTTGGTGTGGCATAATAATTATCATTTGGATAATCGTACCTATTGGAAGTTTTTCTATATTCAGTAAAATTATTTTTAGATAAAGACCTATTGAAAGTTTCCTCAAACATTTGAAGTTTTCTAAATGGGTTTTCAGCAGTATCGTAACCACTGAAATATTGAGTTTCTTTCTTTGAAAATATAGTATAAGACACTGAACTTTGTTTGCTCGAATAAATGCTTACAATACTATCTAAATTATCATTGGTATAATACAGATTTGATTCTTGATAATATCGAAAAGACCAATCTCCAATAGTTGAGACTCTATTTGAGGTTTTAACAAAAGACATTAATTTCCCATTGCTATACGTGTAGTTTGTGGTGTCCCTTTCAAGATAATTATGTTCATTAAAGTTTAACTTTCGGATGATTCTATTATGAGCATCCAACTCGATAATCGTTTCGTTGTCTGGAATATAATTCTCTACATATGGAGTTCCTTTTTTTTCAAGACGCACTTTATTGTTAGTATAAACTAAATCTGTATAAAGTGAATCGTGTAAATAACCTCCACCTCCACTATTAGGACTCAAATGAAACATATCTCCATTCCTTTTTATAATTCTGTTAGAAGTATCATACTCGAAAGAAATAATATTACTATAATTAGAAAATGTAGATAAAGAGCCGTTATATTGCGCATAAAATCCGTGATAACTCTCAATATAAAAATTATCTACAGGTGGTTCAATAACTTGTTCGCCTGAGTCATCATCATGACTACAACTGAAATTTGCTATCAAAGAAACTAATATACCGAAGAAAAAGAATTTGTTTTTTATCATCTTGTAGGTTTAATCATTGCAATATATATATAACCAACTTTTCTAAAAAATTTTAAACTTTTTATATGTTTAATTATTGTTGAATTATATAAAAACTTACTACATCTCCTGATGCTTCACATAATGCCTCCATTTTTCGATACATTGCTGCATATCTTGAGGGATTTCAGAATCAAACCTCATGAATTTTCCGGTTTTAGGATGTGTAAAACCTAGGGTTTTTGCGTGAAGTGCTTGTCTTGGTAAAATTTTAAAACAATTTTCAACAAACTGCTTGTATTTGGTAAAGGTGGTTCCTTTTAATATTTTTTCGCCTCCATAACGTTCATCGTTAAACAAAGTATGTCCAAGATGTTTCATGTGCACACGTATTTGGTGTGTACGTCCAGTTTCCAGTTTACAAGACACCAAGGTTACATATCCTAAACGTTCCAGCACTTTATAATGTGTGACTGCTGGTTTGCCTTTGTCTTCGTCGTCGCCATAAAATACCGTGTTTTGCAACCTGTTTTTTGGGTGGCGTCCAATATTGCCTTCTATGGTGCCTTCATCTTCTTCCATGTTTCCCCAAACAATAGCCACATATTCCCGTTCGCTGGTTTTATCAAAAAACTGTTTGGCCAAATGTGTCATGGTCTCTTCGTTTTTGGCAATAACCAAAAGGCCACTGGTATCTTTATCGATTCTGTGCACCAATCCTGGACGATTGCTGGAATTGTTGGGCAGATTATCAAAATGGTAAATCAAAGCATTTATTAAAGTTCCAGAATAATTGCCATGCCCTGGATGCACCACCATGCCTGCTTCTTTGTTTACTACCAGCAAGTCGTTATCTTCATAAACAATGTTTAAAGAAATATTCTCAGGAGTCAATAAATTCTCGTAAGGAGGATGCTCGAAAAGCACACGAATCACATCAAAAGGTTTTACCTTATAATTGGATTTTACTGGAACATCATTTACGTAAATGCTTCCATTTTTAGCTGCTGCCTGAATTTTATTACGTGTGGCATTTTCAATAAAATTCATTAAATATTTATCTATTCTTAGAGGTTGCTGTCCTTTTTCTGCAGTAAAGGTGTAATGTTCGTATAAATCGTCATCACTGTCTTGCTCTGGTGTAAAATCTGTCATGTTATTCTGAAGTTGGTCTTGTACCATTACCTAAGACCAAGTCTATTTTAGAGGTTTTTGGAAGCATATCTCCTGGCTTGATTTTTTCACCTTCAAAGCTCATATCCAAAACCATATCCTTGGCAATATTATCCACATAAGTAAGTTTCCCTATTTCAAAACCTAAAGCTTCTAAGGTAGGTTTAGCCTGCCTAAACGTACGTTCCTTTAAGTCTGGCACCAATACTTTTCTGTAGCCAGAAGGGTTTAGGGTTAGATAAATTTTTCTGTTCTCTTTTACTTTTTCGCCAGCAATAGGATCTTGATCTATTACCGAAAACTTAGGGTAATCTGGGTTGTAATTGGAAGAATCCAAAATTTCCATAACCAGGTTGTTTTCATTCAATTCCAATTCTGCCACTTCTATGGATTTTCCCTTTAATTCTGGAACGGTCTCAAATTCACCATGATTGGTAGTTACTTTTAACCATTGTAACATAATAAAAGTCAAAACAAAAACAGCTACAACAGCTAAGATAAGTTGTTTAAAAAAGGTTTTACTTTTTAGAAAGTTTAAGAGGCTCATTTAAATTTATTTGTGCAACAAAGATATAAAAACAGAACTGTTTTTTCTTTTGCTTTTAATGTGATATTTTAGCTTAACGGTTTTTTCCATCGTTTCTTGTTTATATGAAAAAAAATATTGCCATCATTATGGGAGGTTTCTCTAGCGAATATGAAATCTCATTAAAAAGTGGAAACGTAGTTTACCAAACACTTAACAACGAAAAGTATGCAGCTTTTAGAATTCATGTTTTTGAAGACAAATGGGTTTATGTTGATGATGCAGACCAAGAATTTCCTGTAGACAAAAACGATTTCTCAATTACCATTAACCAAAAAAAAATAACATTCGATTGTGTTTTTAATGCCATTCATGGATCTCCTGGCGAAGATGGCTTTATGCAAGCCTACTTCAAGCTATTGAACATCCCTCAAACCAGTTGCAACATGTATCAAGCTGCACTTACTTTCAACAAACGGGACTGTTTAAGTGTATTAAAGCCTTATGGAATAAAAACAGCCGAAAGTTTTTACGTGAATCTAGGCGATGAGATAGATGCCAATGCCATAGTTAAAAAAGTTGGTTTACCGTGTTTTGTTAAAGCCAATAAGGCAGGAAGCAGTTTTGGAATCACCAAAGTTTATAAACTTGAAGATATGCATCAGGCCATTGACGTGGCTTTTAAAGAAGATGATGAAATTATTATAGAATCTTTTTTAGATGGCACAGAAGTCTCTGTTGGCGTTATTAAATACAAAGGTGAAACCACTGTATTGCCTATAACGGAAATTGTAAGCGACAACGATTTCTTTGATTATAAAGCCAAGTATTTAGGCGAATCGCAAGAAATAACTCCAGCAAGAATCAGTGATGACATGGCTGAAAAAGTAAGCAAAACAGCCAAGCAGGTTTATGATATTTTAAAAATGACCGGTTTTAGCAGAAGCGAATATATTTTTAAAGATGGGGAACCACATTTACTGGAAGTAAACACAGTTCCTGGTTTGACCAAAGCCAGTATTTTACCTCAACAAGCTGCTGCTGCAGGAATTAGCTTAACAGATTTGTTTGAGAATGCCATTGAAGAAGCCCTTAAATAGGAAACAAATAGGCCATCGTTGTTTTCAGTAAATAAATAGTATATTTGGTAAAGAGATTCCCTTCCTGAATCATAAAGTGGAATTTTGAATCTATTGAACATAGAATTAATTAAAAAAGATTTCTGCAATCGCAAGAAGTATTATGAAACGAGCATTATTTCCTGGATCTTTTGATCCATTAACCTTAGGCCATTTTGACATTATTAGCAGAGGTGTTCATTTGTTTGATGAAGTTGTAGTGGCCATAGGCATCAATGCCGACAAAAACTACATGTTCACCTTAGAAGAACGAAAACAATTTATAGAAGCAGCTTTTAAAGATGAGCCCAAAGTAAAAGTGGTAACCTATAAAGGCATGACCATAGATTTTTGTAAGGAAATTGGTGCCGAATTCATTTTACGTGGCCTCAGAAATCCAGCCGATTTTGAATTTGAAAAAGCCATTGCACATACCAACAGAAAGCTTTCAAAAATAGAAACCGTTTTCTTGCTTACAGCAGCAAAAACATCTTATATCAGCTCCAGCATAGTTCGCGATGTTATAAGAAACAAAGGCGACTACACGGTTTTAGTGCCAGACAGCGTTAAGGTGAAGCAATAAGATGACATTCAACGTCTCAAAGACACGCTTTAAATCCAAACCAATGTAAAAAAACCTCAGTTCAAATTTGGAAAAATTGCCAACTGAAGACTAAAACCAACAGCTGAAAACTAAAGTTTATAATCTGAGAGCGGCTTCGGAAAATCTTCAGGGTTTGCTGCCAAATGGTATCTTGGGTCGTCTATGGCTTCTACAATTACCTCTCTGAATTTTGGTGAAGCTTTATACATCAAGGCCTTGCAATCCTCACTTAAATGCTTGAGCTTAATGGTTTTTCCTTCGGCTTCATATTTTGCTACAATATTAAAAATGGCTTCCAATGCAGAATGATCGCTAACTCGAGATTCAACAAAATCTATTTCAACTTTATCTGGATCGTTTTTGGCATCAAACTTATCATTAAAAGCTTTAATGGAGCCAAAGAACAAAGGTCCCCAAATTTCATAGACTTTGGTTCCATCGTCCTTAAAACGTTTTCTGGCACGAATGCGCTTGGCATTTTCCCAAGAAAACACCAAAGCACTTACAATAACACCTGCAATTACAGCTATGGCCAAATCGAACACCACTGTTAAACCAGACACTAAAATAAGTACAAACAAATCTGTTTTTGGAATCTTGTTCATGATCCTAAAACTAGACCAAGCGAAGGTGCCAATAACAACCATAAACATTACCCCAACCAATGCAGCTATGGGTACTTGTTCTATAAGTCCGGATGCAAATAAAATAAAGCCCAACAAAGCCAAAGCAGCCACAATTCCAGAAAGTCTGGTTCTTCCACCTCCTTTTATATTGATTATGGATTGCCCAATCATGGCACAACCTCCCATACCACCAAACAATCCAGTAACAATGTTTGCGCCACCTTGGGCCAAACATTCCCTATTGGTATTCCCTCTGGTTTCGGTCAATTCATCAATTAAATTTAATGTCATTAAAGATTCTATCAATCCTATGGCAGCAAGAATTAAAGCATAAGGCCCAATAAACTTAAGGGTTTCCCATGTAAAAGGCACTTTATTGAAAATATCAGTTTGGAAACTAGGCAAACCACCTTTTAATCCTTCTCCTCCTCCATCACGAATAAAACTTCCAACGGTTGCCACATCCAGATTTCCAAAAATCACTATGGCAGAAACCACCAAAATAGCAATTAAGGCTTCTGGTAATTTTTTGGTTACTTTAGGTAGTCCAAACATGATTCCCATTGTTAAAGCCACAAGTCCTATCATGGTCCATAGCTTTGGCCCATGCATCCATACTTCTTTTCCATCTTCATAGGTCATAAACATGCCCAATTGCGAGAGAAAAATTACAATTGCCAAACCGTTTACAAAACCCATCATCACTGGATGAGGAATAAGCCTTACAAACTTACCAAGCTTAAATACACCTGCCAATATCTGTATGATTCCCATTAAAACAACTGTTGCAAACAGATAGTACAGTCCCAGCTGTTCCCCTTCTGCTCCCAAGGCATTTCCTTCGGCAACCAGGCTTACCATAACAACTGCCAAAGCTCCCGTGGCTCCACTGATCATTCCTGGTCTTCCCCCAAAAATAGAGGTAATTAAGCCTATCATAAAAGCAGCATACAAACCAACCAATGGGTCTACTCCAGCAACGAAGGCAAAGGCTACTGCCTCTGGAACCAAGGCCAATGCAACAGTTAATCCAGATAAGATATCGTTTTTGGCATTTGCAGTTCGTTTTCTTATAAACTCAGTCATGTTCTAGTGTTTTTTTTGGAGGTGCAAAAATAGACTTAATATGGTTAAACACAAGGTTATATTATTATAAATTGTTTAGTTTTATACTTTAAATCTTTCCATATGAAAAAAAACCTTGTTTTAGTATTTACTTGTTTGTCTATCAATTTTTTATCATCCCAAAGTCCTAAAGAGTTTTTAACGGTTTTTGAAAAAAGTGAAGGAAAAGAAACAGGAACTTATTCAGAGGTTATTCGTTTTTATAAAAATTTGAGTGCTACTTATCCTGAAATATCCATGCAGGAAATGGGCTTAACCGATTCAGGTTTGCCATTACATATGGTTGTATTCAATACGGATACCTACTTCGATTTTTCAGAAATAAAGAAAAGCAAACGAATTTTACTCATCAATAATGGCATCCATCCAGGGGAAAGTGATGGTATTGATGCTACCATGATGCTGTTTCGGGATTTGGCGCAGGGAACCATCAAGATGCCAAAACATACGGTTTTGGTAACCATTCCCATTTACAATATTGGTGGTAGCTTGAACAGGAATTCTGGAACACGAGCCAACCAAAATGGACCTAAAGCATATGGTTTTAGAGGCAATGCACGAAACTACGATTTGAATCGGGATTTTATAAAATGCGACACAGACAACGCTAAAAGTTTCGCCCAAATATTCCATTTGGTACAACCCGATGTTTTTATAGACAATCATGTTAGCAATGGCGCAGATTACCAATATACCTTAACGCATTTGTTCACGCAGCACAATAAATTGGGTGGTACTTTAGGTGAATACCTAAATCAGGAAATGATGCCTTTATTGGAAAAAAAACTTGCTGATAAAGAATGGGACATCACACCTTATGTCAATGTGTTCAATCAAGTTCCTGAGGTAGGTTTTTCTCAGTTTATGGATTACCCAAGATATTCTACAGGTTATACGGCTTTATGGAACGTGCTGGGAATGATGGTTGAAACGCATATGCTAAAACCTTATAAACAACGTGTAGAAGGTACATATGAATTGATGATTAGCATGCTTGAAATTATTGAAGAAAACCATGAAAAAATAGCCTTATTGAGAAAAAGTTCCTTTTATAATTTTAAAGAAGGAATTGCGTATCCTTTAGATTGGCAAATTGACACTACAAGGATTTCAACCCTAAAATTTAAAGGCTTTGAAGGGAAAATGATTACAAGCGAAATTACAGGATCTCAACGATTAAAATACGATAGAGACAAGCCATTTACCAAAGATGTCATATATCAGAATTATTTTAAACCAAGTGTAGAAGTTACAGTCCCAAAAGCATACCTTATTCCTCAAGGTTGGCATGATGTGATTGATTTGCTAAAACGAAATAAAGTACAAATGGAACGATTTGAAAAAGACACAACACTTACAGTAGAATCTTATAAAATTTCTGGGTTTGAAACTAGAAAAAGTGCTTACGAAGGTCATTATCCACATTACAATACCACGATTACTACATCGGACGAACAAGTCTCCTTAAGAAAAGGAGATTATGTTGTTAAAACCAATCAGCCTGCCATACGCTATTTATTGGAAACGCTTGAACCTCAAGCACCAGATTCGTTTTTTAACTGGAATTTTTTTGATACCATCTTACAACAAAAAGAAGGTTTTTCTCCTTATGTCTTTGAAGATACGGCTAAAAACATGTTAGAAAACAATCCAGAATTAAAAGCAACATTTGAAGAGAAAAAAGCAAGTGATGCTAGTTTTTCTACCAATTGGTATGCACAATTAGATTGGTTGTATGAACAATCCATTCATGCAGAAAAAGCTTATAGGCAATATCCTATTTATAGAATAAAAAATATTTCGGAGTAAATTAAACTACCTTTATACCTAAACTTTAATTATTATGAAACCTCAAGATATAGAAAACATAGAATTACAGTATTTAACCTTGGACGATTATCAAGAACTGAAAGGAGCCATGCAAGAAGCTTACAAGTCCATGCCAAACTTATACTGGAGAGAACACCAAATTAAAACACTGATAGACAAATTCCCAGAAGGGCAAGTGGTTATAAAAATCAATAATCAAATTGCTGGGTGTGCCCTTTCCATTATAGTGGATTACGACAGTATTGATGACATACACACCTATGAAGACATAACGGGCAATTACACCTTTAATACGCATGATGCCGATAAAGGAGATGCACTATATGGAATAGATGTTTTTATAAAACCAGAATTTCGTGGCTTGCGCTTAGGCAGAAGATTGTACGATTACAGAAAAGAGATTTGTGAAAAATTAAATTTAAGAGGCATTGCCTTTGGAGGAAGAATTCCTAACTTTCATAAATATTCTAAAGAGATGACTCCAAAAGAATATATTGACAAAGTAAGACGAAAAGAAATTCACGATCCTGTTTTAAACTTTCAAATTTCCAATGATTTTCATCCTGTCCGTATTTTAAAAGGGTATCTAGAAGGAGATAATGCTTCTGGAGAATACGCAGTTTTATTGGAATGGGATAACATTTATTACGAAAAACCTTCAAAAAAAGCGGCTACCAAGAAAAAAATTGTTCGCTTAGGTTTAATTCAATGGCAAATGCGTTTATACAAAGATTTGGAAGAATTAATGCAGCAAGCTGAATATTTTATTGATGCTGTGTCTGGATATCGTTCAGATTTTGCTTTATTTCCTGAGTTTTTTAATGCTCCTTTAATGGCAGAAAACAATCATTTATCAGAGTCTGAAGCCATTCGTGAACTGGCAAAGCACACAGAATCCATCGTTCAAAAATTTTCAGAGTTTGCCATTACCTATAACATCAATATCATTACAGGAAGTATGCCAGAGGTTAAAGACGATTTGCTGTATAATGCTGGGTACTTATGCAAAAGGGATGGTTCCATAGAACGTTATGAAAAATTACACGTCACTCCTGATGAGGCTAAGGTTTGGGGACTGCAAGGAGGCACACAACTAAAAGCTTTTGATACCGATTGTGGGAAAATTGGTATTTTGATTTGTTATGATTCTGAATTTCCGGAACTAAGCAGGATCTTGGCAGATGAGGGTATGGACATCTTATTTGTGCCTTTTTTAACAGATACACAAAATGGTTATTCAAGGGTTCGCCACTGTGCACAAGCTAGAGCCATAGAAAATGAATGTTATGTGGCCATTGCCGGTAGTGTAGGTAATTTACCTAAGGTCCACAACATGGATATTCAATTTGCACAATCCATGGTGTTTACACCTTGCGATTTTTCGTTTCCTGCAAACGGAATCAAGGCTGAAGCCACAACCAATACCGAAATGATTTTAATTGCAGATGTGGACATTGATTTGCTTCGAGAACTCAACCAATTTGGTAGCGTTAGAAACTTGAAGGACAGACGAAAAGACCTTTTTGAACTACGCAAAAAATAATTTCAGTTCTTGTAAATGGTATCGATAAATAATCTAATTTTGTTAAAAATATATATCGCGATTTCGCTTTAAATGAATAAATACATTGTTGTCAATCAACCTGAAAAATGGCATTTTTCGATTGAGAATATTACCGTAATTTCTTCGCAAGAATATCTTACAGACCCCAAGTTTTCATTATTAAAAAATGCTCGTATTTTTAATCTTTGCAAAGACTATTCGTATCAATCCAAAGGTTATTATGTGTCTCTATTGGCTGAAGCTAGAGGACATTTACCCATTCCTACCGTAAAAAACATAGTGGATTTAAAAGCTTTGAAACTGGTACGTATCGTATCTGATGAGTTTGATGATGTGATTCAACAAAGTTTAAAAAACATCAAATCCCAAGAATTTACCCTTAGTATTTATTTTGGTCAAAATGTGGCCCAAAAATACAAGGAGCTCAGCACTTTGTTTTACAGGCATTTTCAAGTGCCTTTTTTAAGGGTTAAATTCAATCACACCACCAAATGGAACATCCAAAACATTAGAGCCATTTCAGAATCTGAAATCCCTTTGGAGCATATGGAAAGTGTTCATGTTTTTGCCAATCAGTATTTTTCAAAAAAACGTTACGACACCCCAAAATTAACCACCTCTGATTTTGACTTGGCCATTTTGGTTAACCCTAACGATCCTGCACCACCAAGCAATGCAAAAGCCCTTAAAAAATTTGTAGACATAGCTGAAAAAATGAATATTTACGCAGAGATAATAGAACCTAAAGATCTTTCAAGGCTATCGTCTTTCGATGCTCTATTTATTAGGCAAAGCACAGAGGTCAATAACGAAGCATATGCTTTTGCCAGAAAAGCGCAGCAAGATGGTATAGCCATTATAGATTATCCTGATGCCATTTTAAAATGCTGCAACAAGGTATATATGGCCGAAGCCTTAAACAATGCCAATATTGCCACCCCAAAAACGGTTATCGTACATAAAGAAAACAAAAACGAGGTCTTGGGACAAGTTGACCTGCCCTGTGTTTTAAAAGCGCCAGACTCTACTTTTTCCTTTGGTGTAAAAAAGGCTAAAACAGAAGAAGAATACAAGCATTTGGTGTCTAACATGCTTAAAGAATCAGATCTTATAATAGCTCAGGAATTTTGTCCCTCGGATTACGATTGGAGAATTGGTATTATAGACAACACACCTTTTTTTGCATGCAAATATTATATGGCCAAAGGGCATTGGCAGATTTATAATTGGGATGCCAAGAAAAAAGGCGATCAAGATGGCAATGCCGACTGTTTACCCATTGAAAAGGTGCCAAAAAATGTGCTGGACATGGCTCTAAAATCGGCTAAACTTATGGGAAAAGGACTTTATGGCATAGACATAAAAGTAGTGAACAACAAACCAATGGTCATAGAAATAAACGATAATCCAAACATCGATTTTGGTGTGGAGGATGCTTATTATGGAGATGATGTGTATATTAAAATACTTACAGCTTTAAAAAACAGATTGGATTAACATGAGTAAAAAATATCATTTGTTCGAAGTATATGGCATAGAGTTGGAATACATGCTGGTTTATAACAACACGTTTAAAGCTGCTCCAATTGTTGATGAACTTTTAAGTGCAAAAGCTGGAGAACAGGCATCTGATGTTGAAAATGGAGCAATTGCATGGAGCAATGAATTGGTAGCTCATGTGGTGGAATTAAAAACCAATGGACCAAGTGACAATTTAGATGCTTTGTCGGATTTATTTCACAAAAATGTCCTGGAAATCAATGCCATTTTAAAACCCTTACAAGCCCATTTGCTGCCAACTGCCGCACATCCTCTATTAAACCCACTAAGAGACACAGAGCTCTGGAAACACAGCTACAGTGAAGTTTACGAATTGTACAATAGAATTTTCAATTGTAAAGGGCATGGCTGGAGCAATGTACAGAGTACACATATAAATTTACCCTTTTACGACGATAAGGAGTTTGAAAAACTCCATGCTGCCATTCGGGTTATATTACCGCTTATTCCAGGTTTATGTGCCAGTTCACCCATACTTGAAGGTAAAAACACTGGGTTTAAAGATGCACGCTTGGAATATTACAAAACCAACCAAAAGGAAATCCCAGAACTAACCGGATTGGTTATCCCAGAACGTGTGTTTACAAAAGTGGATTATTACGCTACCATTTTTGAGCCTATTAAAAAAGCTATTAAACCACATGACACCAATAACATTCTAGATCATCATTTTTTAAACTCCCGTGGTGCCATAGCGCGTTTTGACAGAAATGCCATAGAAATAAGATTGGTAGACATACAGGAAAGCCCAAAAGCAGACATGGCCATCTGTGTCTTGATTATTGAAGTGCTTAAATTGCTTGTAAACAAAAAGCTGGCTCCAATACAACAACAAAAAAAATGGCTAAAACAGGAGCTTTTTAATGTGTTGAACCCCATAATTAAAGATGCTGAAAACTATCACATTTCCAACTTGGATTATTTGAACTTATTTTTAATCCATGAAACTGTATCGGTAAAAAACCTTTGGAAACATTTATACGATTTGGCAAAAGATCAGATTCATGAAACGCATCATGAAAGCATTGAAACCATATTAAATGAAGGTACTTTGGCCACCAGGATTTTAAATGCTGTAGGAACAGATTTTACTGAAGCAAAAATTAAAAACGTTTATTCAAGATTAGCGGATTGCCTACAAAAAAACACAGTTTTTTTGCCATGAAAAAATCAAACAACCCAAATACATGAAACTGGTAATTACCTGTGAACATGGTGGGAATTTTGTCCCAAAAAAGTACCAGCCTCTTTTTAAAAAGCAAGAAACTGTTTTGCAAACACATAGAGGTTTTGATCCTGGAACCTTGGATTTGTTTCAATACTTAAAACCTCTCTCCCATTTTTCAATATTCAGTGATACCAGTCGCTTGTTAATTGAACTTAACAGATCCTTACATCATAAAGATTTATTTTCGGAATTTTCAAAAACTCTTCCAGAAGCAGAAAAAAAACAATTAATAGATGATTGCTATTTGGTTTATAGAAATAACGTTGAAAATAGGATAAGAACGTATCTAAAAACCAATGAAACGGTCTTGCACTTATCGATACATTCTTTTACGCCAATATTGAATTCCGTAGAAAGACATGGAGATATAGGTTTACTGTATGATTCCAAAAGATCTTTGGAAAAACAATTCTGTAAAATCTTTAAATCGCATATTGTGGCAAAAAATCCTAAATATTTAGTCAGGTTTAATTACCCTTATCTAGGTAAAGCAGATGGTTTCACAACCTACTTAAGAAAGCAATTTCCTATAAATTATTTGGGAATTGAGCTTGAAATCAATCAAAGATTTTCCAAAAACAACCAGATGGATTCGCAATTGAAAGCAGATATATTTAGTGCTTTGCTAATTACTTTACAGGAAAATTAAAATAGGTTTTAGGATAGGGCTCGTTACGTAAGGTAAAATGCCACCATTCTTTGGAATAATTCCTGAAACCATGTTTTAACATAACCTTTTGCAACAACTGTCTATTGGATTTTTGGGGATCAGAAATACCTTGATAATCGACCCAAGATGCTTCACCAAAAAAGTCGTATGGGCTTCCCATATCCAATTCTTCATAAGTCTCAGCATTCACTATGGTTACATCCAAAGTACTGCCTCTACTGTGTCCAGATTTCGAGGCTATATAACCTTCTCGAAACAAGTGCCTCTTTTTTACATCTGGATAAAACTGTTGCTTGTTTAAAGTATCGTTCCATTGTTTGGCCCAAACCATAAAATGGTTTACTGCCTGTTGTGGTCTATAACCATCAAAAACCTTTAAACACAAATTTTGTTTTAAAAGCTCTTCCTGAACTTGCTTTAAGGCTAAGGCAGTAGGTTTGGTAACAATTAATTTATTGGTATGATAACCTTGAATGGTGTCTCCAACAAAATTATTTGTTGAAAAATAACGCAATTCCACTTTTAAATCAGGTATCACATCTGTTGCATAAACAAATCCTTCAGGTAATGTTTGTTTTTTTTGGTTTGTTAAAAACAAACAAAGTACAAAAGAAGCTAGTATGACTATTTTTATTTTCATAGGGTTATGGCTAATTTAGAAAAAAATTAAATGATGGATTTGTTTTCTCAAGAAAAAAACATGTTAAATTTACCACAAGCTAAGTTGGTTTATATACCGGAGTTTTACCATAATCCGGAGGCAGACAGTATTTTTAAAAGCTTATTGCAACATATTCCATGGCAGCAAGACCATATAAGCCTTTTTGGAAAAACCTATAAGCAACCAAGGTTAACAGCCTTGTATGCAGAGAATGACAAGACCTACACTTATTCCGGCATCACCATGAAACCTCATCTTTTCAATAAACTGTTATTACAGATAAAAAACGAGGTAGAGATAATTTCCAAACACAAATTTAACTCTGTACTGATCAATTTATATAGAGATGGTAACGATAGCAACGGTTGGCATGCAGATAATGAAAAGGAACTGGGCAACAATCCCGTAATTGCCTCCCTAAGTTTTGGAGCCAAACGTATGTTTAAATTTAAGCACCGAACATTGAACACAGAAAATCACAAACTGGAATTGGACCACGGCAGTTTATTGATTATGAAAGGTGAGATGCAACATTATTGGCTGCACCAAGTTCCAAAAACCAAAAAACCCATTGGAAAAAGAATCAACCTCACCTTTAGGTATATCGAATAAAAAAACCGAGGTCCCTCAACCTCGGTTTAGTTTAATTTGCATCTTTATTATGTAGTTAGATTTAGGGTCTCTAGTATCAACAACATAATGCAAATATTAATTAATTAATCCATTGAACTAAAAAGTAATATTTTAGTACACTTCAAATGTAAAATTTAATTTGAATATTGACGTTTAAAAGCTATTATTTTCGATGAAATGCATCTTTTTTTAACATTTAAGGGTGAAATAACATAAATTTCCGACAAAATACACTGTTTTAAAGTTCAAAATTGGATACATTTTAAAACATTAAAACATAATTTTAAGCTAATTTTACGTTTATATATGGAATCGATTTTTTAAGATTTTAATTTTAAAACCATCATAGTTATGAAACTCAAGTGTCTTTTAATGTTTTTTGTTGGTCTAAGCAATTTGGTTATATCCCAAGAAAACAATTTTAATACAGAAGATGTTTCCGTAAATAGCTTCATAGATGGCACCTTACTTACACCCAATGACATCAACAATCCGCCATTGGCCATTATAATTGGGGATTCTGGTCCAACCGACCGAAATGGAAACCAAAATTTTCAAAAAAACAATATTCTAAAAAAATTGGCAGAAGGTTTAACAAACCAAGGCATAGCCACATTTAGATATGACAAACGCATCGTAAAACAGATTAGAAAAGGAAGGGTTGATAAAAACATTGGTTTCAATGATTTTGTTTCTGATGCAATTTCAATCGTCAATCATTTCAAAGAAAAAAACACCTTTAAAGAGCTATATATAATAGGTCATGGCCAAGGAAGCTTGGTTGGGATGCTTGCATCCAAAGAAAATGTATCCGGATTTGTTTCCATTGCAGGTTCAGCAAAACCTATAGACCAAGTGATCCTGGAACAAATAAAACTAACCGTTCCTGGACTGGAAGACGCATCCAAAGTGGCTTTTGAAAAATTAAAAGCTGGAGAAACCACTGCCAACTATCCTCCTGCATTGGAATCCATATTCAGCAAAGAAAACCAAACCTTTATGAGCAGTTGGATGCAGTATAACCCTCAAGAGCACATTGCAGAATTACAAATCCCTATTTTGATAATAAATGGCACCAAAGATTTACAGGTTCCTGTAGCTGAAGCCCAACTATTAAAAAACAACGCACAAAATGGCAACTTGTTATTAATTGAAAACATGAACCATGTCATGTTTCCCATACTAGGTGACGATCTTGAAAACTCCAAATCCTATAACGAGTCTTTTAGAAAGTTAAGTCCAGAGCTCATTCCAGCCATTACAGATTTTATTAACTAAAATCTCTCATCTACCAGTATAAAAAAGAAAAGCATCCTAAAAAGGACACTTTTCTTAACTAACCAACCAAAAATATGAAATACTACCTTTTTATAAAGTAACCACACTCTTTAAAAAGTTTTTAGTGTAGTATCAATTTACATGACATATTTCAATCATCGTGCCAAACTTAATTTTGAAGGCAAATAATTTTTACATATCTTTATGATATCATTTTAATATCATAATAAATTAACCAACTAAATATCATCTCATGAAAGAAGAAAAAATTATTGTTCCTGCCAATGGCTATTTAATGCTATTTGTGTTTTTAGTATTATTTATTGGTGGTATAGCAGCTGTAGTTGCCTATAAAAATCCATGGTTTGTCTTATCCATTGCAACTGCCTTGTTTATTGCCTTAGGGTTTATCATGGTACAACCCAACAACTCCAGGGTTTTATTACTTTTTGGAAAATATGTGGGCAGCATTAAAAAAAATGGGTTTTATTGGACAAACCCGTTTTATACCAAAAAGAAAATTTCTTTACGTGCCAGTAATTTTGATAGTGAACGTTTAAAAGTGAATGACAAGTTAGGAAATCCAGTAATGATAAGCACTATTTTAGTGTGGAGAGTACAAAACACCTATAAAGCAGCCTTTGATGTGGACAATTACGAAAATTTTGTGCGTGTGCAAACAGATGCTGCAGTTAGAAAACTAGCAAGCATGTATCCTTATGACAATTTTGCCGATGAAGGCCTTGCCGAAGACATTACCTTAAGATCCAGTGTTAATGAAGTGAGCGAAGCTTTGGAAAAAGAAATAGACGAACGTCTATCCATTGCAGGAATAGAAGTCCTGGAAGCCAGAATTGGCTATTTGGCTTATGCGCAGGAAATTGCCAATGCCATGTTAAAACGCCAACAAGCTACTGCCATAGTTGCAGCAAGACATAAAATTGTTGAAGGTGCAGTCAGTATGGTGGAAATGGCTCTTGAAGAATTAAGCAAAAAACAAATTGTAGATTTAGACGAAGAACGCAAAGCAGCCATGGTTAGCAATCTAATGGTTATATTATGTGGTGATAAAGATGCATCACCTATTGTTAATGCAGGTACTTTAAATCATTAAACTTAAAATTATGAAAGAATATAAAGTCATTTCCTGGAAAATGGGCTTAAGCAAAAACAACGAACGCTTGGAAGAAACATTAAATCAACACGCCATGTCTGGTTGGAAAGTGGTACATATATCCGAAAATTCTGCGAGAATAGTCTTGGAACGTGATAAAAACAGGTAAACACATGAAACAGTTTTTATTCTTTACCATCTTATTGTATGCTGTTTTCTCATTTTCTCAAGAACCTATGGTTTCAGAAGACATTTTGTTGAGGAACGATAGCATCCAGCTTCCTGGCACCTTAACATATAACAACACGTTAAAAAGTCAGCCCTTGGCTATTTTTATTCATGGTTCTGGGAATGTGGATAGAAACGGCAATCAAGCTGGAGCAAATATCAAAGCCAACTATATCAAACAATTAGCCGATAGCCTTAATGCCAAGGGGATTGCCTTTTACAGATACGATAAAAGAAGTGCCACCAAAGAAAACATCAAATTTATAATGGACGATATGGATTTTTATGGGTTTGTGGAAGATGCTAACCTGGCCATTTCCAAATTTAAAGACGACAACCGATTTAGCAGTATCACACTCATTGGGCACAGTCAAGGATCCTTGGTTGCTATGTTGGCTGCACAAAAACATGTTGATAAATATATTTCGTTGGCTGGCGTTAGTGAAGATATGGGAACCTTCATTATTAACAGCTACAAACTTTACAGTGAAGAAATGGGACAAATGGCGAAAGAACATATTAATGAGCTTAAAGAAACTGGAACCATAGAAAACGTAAATCCTGCACTGGCACATTTGTTCAGCAAACCCAATCAACCATTTTTCATCTCGTGGATGGCCTATAACCCTTCCGAAGAAATAAAAAAACTTGATATCCCAATATTGATTATAAACGGCACAAAAGACCTTCAGGTAAAAGTGCAGGAAGCCAATAAATTGCATGAAGTCAAACCAGAATCTGAAATTGTGATCATAGAAAACATGAACCACATTTTAAAAAACATAGAAAACGACCAGGATAATATGAAAACTTATTTTTCACCAGACTATCCCTTGTCTGGAGCACTTATAAATACAATTGAAGCTTTTATAAAAAAATAACATGTCGAAAAAGAAAGCCTTTGCATTAAGAATCAATGAAGAGATGCTGAAAGCTATTGAAAAATGGGCTTCAGACGAGTTCAGGAGCACCAATGGACAAATTGAGTGGATACTCATGCAGCAGCTCAAAGAACACAACAGAGAACCAAAAAAAACAGAAAAAAAGTGACTTTAAAAAAGTTGCTTTTTTTATACCCATTTATTTTGGTATTTTGCAGCATCTTAAAAAATACAGAACATGCAACAAGCTCCAATTTTTACAGACGATACGATTGTTTTTGGACTCCTAATGCTTACGTTAGGTTTTATTTTTTATACAGAATCCATTAAAACAGGGTTTTGGCCAAAATTCTATAAAATTGTTCCTGGCCTCTTTATGGCATATATGTTACCAGCCGTTTTAACCACTCTTGGACTTATTGCCCCAGAATGGGAAACAACTTCAGAATCTGGCGAAGTGATAAAGCACAGCACCAGCTTATATTATGTTTCCAGTAGGTATTTATTACCTGCAGCATTGGTGCTAATGACCTTAAGCATCGATTTAAAAGCTGTATTTAATTTGGGCTGGAAAGCCTTGGTTATGTTCCTTACAGGAACTGTAGGGATTGTAATTGGAGGACCCATTGCCATTTTATTGATTTCTATGGTTTCTCCAGAAACTGTTGGTGGTGTTGGGCCTGATGCCGTTTGGAGAGGTCTCTCTACCCTAGCAGGAAGCTGGATTGGTGGTGGAGCCAACCAAACAGCAATGCTTGAAATTTTTGAATACAACCAATCCGAATATGGTAAAATGGTATTTGTGGATATCGTGGTTGCCAATATATGGATGGCCATAATTTTAATAGGAATTGGAAGATCTAAAGCTATTGATAGATGGTTAAGAGCAGATAATTCTGCCATAGAAGCTTTAAAGGAAAAAGTAACCACCTTTGCCAAAAGCGTCAAACGAAATCCCTCTTTAACAGACATCATGATTATTGTTGCCATTGCTTTTGGAACTGTTAGCATCTCTCATATGTGTGCCAATTTCTTAGCACCTTATTTTGAAAGCGTGGTCAACAATATAGAGTCTAAAACCCTTAGAAACACCTTTACCTTTTTAGATTCCCAGTTCTTTTGGATGATTAGTATCGCAACACTTGTTGCCATATTACTGTCCTTTACAAAAGCCAAAAATTACGAAGGTGCAGGAGCCAGTAAATTTGGAAGTGTTTTTATCTACATCCTTGTGGCTTCCATAGGTATGAAAATAGATTTAATGTCCATTTTTGATAATCCTGGATTGATTGCTGTAGGCTTGGTATGGATGAGCATACATGCCATGTTATTGATACTGATTGCCAAGCTTATTAGAGCTCCTTATTTTTTCTTAGCTGTTGGAAGCCAGGCAAACGTTGGTGGTGCAGCCTCTGCTCCTATTGTGGCTTCGGCATTTCATCCATCTTTAGCCACTGTTGGTGTGCTTCTAGCTGTGTTTGGTTATGCCATAGGAACCATTGCTGCCATAGGCTGTACTATTTTAATGAAATTCGCTGCAGGAGGTTAGTATATCTTTAATTTTTATATGATATTTGCGCTCCAAAATTCTTAATAGTAATATGAAAAAGTTAGCCCTTGTTTTTGTTCTTGTGTCTTTAATTTCTTGTGGAAAAGATCCTGACTTAATTGTTAAAGGTCATGTAAAAGGTTTAAAAAAAGGAACAGTATACCTTGAAAAGGAAAAAGACTCTTCCATCACTATTGTAGATTCTGTTTCATTAAATGGGGTTTCGGAGTTTGAATTACAAAGCGATCTGGAATCTCCTGAAGCTTTTTATTTACGTTTGGACAAAAACAACAGCAAAGAAAACAATACGCGAATTGTATTTTTTGCTGATAAAGGTGTTACAGAAATCAACACCACTCTAAAAAACTTTGTGACAGATGCTAAAATAACAGGTTCTACCCAACAAAAGCTTTACGAAGATTTTTTAAAGGTGATTACCAGATACAATGAGAAAAACCTAGATCTCATCAAGGAAAATTTTGATGCCAAAAAAGCAAACGACTCTGCTAAAATTGAAGCCAGCACAAAAGCTATGAATAATTTAACCAAAAGCAGATATTTGTATGTGGTAAATTTTGCCGTAAACAATAAGGATAGCGAGGTAGCTCCTTATCTGGCTTTAACAGAAGTTTACGATGCGCAAATAAAATGGCTGGACACCATAAACAATGCCCTAACGCCAAAAGTTAAAGCTTCTAAATACGGTAAAGCTTTAGATGGGTATTTAGCCATAAGAAAAGCTGAATAAAAGAGTACAAATAGCAAATTTTCATATTTTATACATTCATTTTATACGCTTCTTTTTAATATGTCGTTTCTTTGTAAATAGAAATTGACACCATGTTTTCTAAAAACCAGAAATTAAAAACTTGGGCAAAACGGATTGCCTATGGCTTTTTTATAACTTTTGCAGTACTACTATGCTTTTATGGCAGTATTTATTTTGGCTTTTGGGGAGAAATTCCTTCAGCCAAAAAATTGGCAAACCTTAAGCAAAGCCAAGCCACACAGGTTCTGGACACCAACAACGACCTGATAGGAAAGTTTTACATTTACGACAGACAGTCCATAAGCTATAACGATTTCCCACAACATTTAATCGATGCGCTAATAGCAACCGAGGACACACGTTTTTATGAACATAATGGTATAGACAATACCAGTTTATTAAGGGTGTTTTTTAAAACCATATTGCTTTCCGATAAATCTTCGGGAGGTGGAAGTACCATTACCTTACAATTGGCCAAAAACCTATATGGACGAAAAGATTACGGTTTTTTAAGTATTGTGGTCAATAAACTTAGGGAAAGTATTGTTGCCAGACGTATCGAGGACATTTACTCCAAAAAGGAAATTCTTACTTTGTATTTTAATACAGTTCCGTTTCCAGACAATACCTATGGCATTGAAAGTGCTTCACAAAAATTTTTCAACACAAAAACGCGCCTTTTAAACCTCTCTCAAGCAGCAACCCTTGTTGGAACCTTAAAAGCCAATAATGGCTATAATCCTAGATTGTACCCAGAAAGTTCGCAACAACGTAGGGATTTGGTGATTCAATTAATGAAAAATCAAAACTTAATAACAGAGCAGGAAGCAAAAGCCGTAATCAATAAAGATATTGAACTGGATTATCAATATTATGCACCAAACCAAGGTTTGGCTCCTTATTTTAGAGCAGAAATCAAAAAGCAGTTGGATGCCATTCTTCAAGAAAAAAAATATAAAAATCCAGATGGGGAAGCTTACAACATCTATCATGATGGTTTAAAAGTCTATACCACTTTGGATAATAATTTGCAACGCTATGCAGAAGAGGCCATGCAAGAACACATGGCAAGCTTACAACGTCAATTTGAAAAAGCTTATGGACAAAATGCGCCTTGGTTAAAAAACAAACCTGCTTTTTTGGCAGCCAAAAAACGTTTGAAAACATATAGAAAGCTAAAACAGCAAAACTTATCAGACAAAGCCATTGAGGATTCCTTGAACAAAAAGCATAAAACCGAATTGTTCTCTTGGGATGAGCCCACTGTTGAAAACCTTTCAACACTGGATAGTTTGGAATATTATTCAAAATTCCTAAATGCAGGAATGCTTTCTTTAGAACCTACAACAGGTGCCATAAAAGCTTATGTAGGGGGAATTGATTACAGATATTTTCAATACGACCATGTCTCACAAAGTAAAAGACAGGTTGGCTCTACGTTTAAACCTATAGTTTACACAGCTGCTCTAGAAAATGGCATGGAACCTTGCTCCTATTTTTCAATTAAAGAGGTAACTTATACAGATGTCAATAATTGGACTCCAAAAAATGCTTCGGAAGTAGAAAACAAAGACTTAAATTACTCTTTAGCATATGCATTAAGTCGCTCTGTAAATACTATTTCGGTGAAAGTATTACAAGAAACGGGAATAGACAAGGTGATGGAACAAGCGCATGCCATGGGCATTAAAAGTGATATAGAAAAAGTACCAGCCATAGCTTTGGGAACATCAAACTTAAGTCTCATGGAACTGGCCACTGCTTATACCACTTATGTAAACCAAAGCAAGCCGTCAAAACCTGTTTTTATTACTAAAATTGAAGATAAAAATGGACATGTGATAGCAACATATGAAGATTTAAATCCTGAAACACCAAAAACAGAAGCATTTAGCGAAGATACCAGACAGGTAATGTTGGAGTTTTTAAAAGAAACGGTAAACAATGGTACTGCAAGCAGGTTGCGTTCAACTTACAATTTCTCCAATGATATTGCTGGAAAAACAGGAACGACCCAAGACAATAAAGATGGCTGGTTTGTAGGTATTATGCCTAAACTGGTTACTGTTGTTTGGGTTGGCAACGACAATCAGCAGATAGGTTTTAGCAATACAAGTATTGGTCAAGGAGCCAATTCTGCTTTACCTATGTTTGCCAAGTTTTTACAAAAACTGAATTCAGATCCCAACTATCAAAACATAAGTCAGGCCAGATTTGTAAAGCCTTCGGAAAAAGTATTAAAAGCTATTGATTGTGAGCTTACAAAAGAAGAAAGCTTCTTTAAACAATTGTTTGGCAATAAAAAAACTGAAAAACCCTTTAAAAAGAAAAAGAAAAAGGGGTTTTTCTCATGGTTAAAAAAAGATAAAGACTCGATTTAAAACAAAAAAGTCCAGCATACTTACTGAACTTCTTAAGAGCCGATGGAGGGACTCGAACCCACGACCTGCTGATTACAAATCAGCTGCTCTAGCCAGCTGAGCTACATCGGCAAAACAGGATGCAAATATAATCTTGAAAATAATATTTGCAAATATTTTTTTCTGTTTTTATCCTAGTTTATTGATTTTTTCAATTAAAGCTCTGCCTTTGTCTTCCAACTCCTTGTTAATGGCCTTGAAATGAGCTTTTTTGTCTTCCACACTTCTGTCATTTACTTTTGCAATTAACTCATCGAAGGTAGCAATAGCTTCGTCTATGATTGCTTCACTTTTTTTAGTGTCCTTATCTGTATTTGAGTATTCCCAAACATATACTGCTTCAATAATGTCTCCTAACACATAATTGATGTCTTTTTTTAAATCTCTTTTATTTGCCATTTTTTTAAATTTATTTAGTTGCAAAATTAAACATAAACTTCTAATAGTGTTGCATTTTTAGAAGTAATTTCAAAGGTTTTTATCATTGCAGGAACCAAAATGGTTTCACCTGTTTTAAAGAACTCCTGGAAATTTGGACCAGTTATGGTGGCTTCTCCATCTACACACATATAAATCATGAAAGAGTCGTATATGTTTTCTATTTTTAATGGTTTTGTAATTTTTAAATAATTAGTGGTAAAGTATGGGCAACTAACCATATTATTGGATTGGTTCTCTGCTTTACTGTAAGCTACCCTAAAATTATCTGGCATGTTAAAGTTAAAGGCGTCAATGGCTAGATCGTTATGCAATTCCCGAGACTGTCCTTTATCGTCCAAACGATCCCAGTCATACACACGATAGGTTATATCACTGGTTTGCTGGATTTCTGCCAACAATACGCCGGCTCCTATGGCATGGATTCTTCCCACATCTATAAAATAAGTATCGCCAGTATTTACTTCATCAAAATTTAAAATGCTGGGCAGCGTTTTTTCATTAAGATGTTTCAAATAGGTTTCTGAAGTCATTTCTTGATTAAAACCTACAATTAAATTAGAACCTGGATCGGCTTGCATGACATACCACATTTCAGTTTTTCCAAAAGAATTATGACGTTTGGCTGCTAATTCGTCATTAGGATGCAATTGAATGGATAAATCTTCTTTGGCATCTATAAACTTAATTAGCAAAGGAAAGGTGTTTCCAAACTGCTTGTAATTTTTTTCCCCTATTAAATCTGCTTTATAAGTGCTTAATAAATGTTTTAAGGATTGGTTTTCCAAACTCCCATTGGCTACCAAAGATGTATCTCCTTCAACATCGCTTATTTCCCAACTTTCGCCAATGTTCGGCAAATGGCAGTCTTTATTAAGTAAGGTTTTAAGTTTGTCCCCTCCCCAAAGTTTATCTTTTAAGATGGGATGAAATTTTATAGGATACAAGTTGGCTTTCATAGTGTGTTAAACAAAAAATGTATGTTCAGGAATATAATAACTTATAGAATGTTTATGCTCCAGAATAACTTACAAAATTACGAGGCGTTTCAAAAAGGGTTACTTCTAGTTTTAGTTTTGGTTCCAGTTTGGGTTTTAATTTGTTGTAAATAACAACCACTATGTTTTCAGCAGTTGGATTCAGGTCTTTAAAATCTTCAACGTCTTCGTTTAAATTTTTATGATCGAAAGCGTCTTCCACCTCTTCCCTAATAAGTTCTTTTAAAACTTTCATATCAATAACATAGCCTGTTTCTTTGTCAATTTCGCCTGTTACGCTTACTATCAGTTCGTAATTGTGGCCATGATAGTTAGGGTTGTTGCACTTACCAAATACAGCATTGTTTTTGACGTTGCTCCAATCTTTTCTATACAACCTATGGGCTGCATTAAAATGAGCTTTTCTACTTACGGTTACTTTCATTTTTCAGTAATATTTATGTGTTCGTAGAATTTTTCGAATATAATTTTAAACCATTCAGTATATAATTCAGGTTTCAGGCTCATATCAGATTTTACAGCCTCCAAAGACATCCATTTCCAATCCAAAACTTCCTCTGGATTGATGTTAGGTGCTTTTTGGTACTTTCCTATTAAAATATGATCGTATTCGTGCTCTGTCAAGCCATTGTCAAAAGGGGCTTTGTAAATAAACGAAATGGATTCTTCCAGTTCTGTAACAAAACCCATTTCTTCCTGCAAACGACGCTTTCCAGCTTCTACGTTACTTTCACCAGCGCGTTGGTGGCTACAACAGGTATTGGTCCAGAGTTTAGGGGAATGGTATTTATGTGCCGCACGTTGCTGTAGCATCAATTCGTTTTTATCGTTAAAAACAAATACTGAAAATGCACGATGCAACAAGGCTTTTTCGTGTGCCTCCATTTTTGGCATCAAACCTATTTGTTCATCGTTTTCGTTTACTAAAATTACCTGTTCTTCAATCATCGTGTAAAAATACCAATCAAAACAATAAAAATACGTGAAACTTTTCATAAAATAAAAAAGCTGTGAAAACATTCATTTAATTTGTGTTGAATAATCCTATCTTTGCAACCCATTTGCAACAATATTATGAGTTTTATAAAGGAAATTAACAGACGACGTACTTTTGGTATTATTTCGCATCCTGATGCTGGAAAAACCACTCTTACCGAAAAATTACTACTTTTTGGTGGTGCAATCCAGGAAGCTGGAGCCGTAAAAAGCAACAAAATAAAAAAAGGTGCAACCAGCGATTTTATGGAGATTGAACGGCAACGTGGAATATCTGTGGCTACATCTGTACTTGCCTTTGAATATAACGATGTAAAAATCAATATCCTTGATACGCCTGGACATAAGGATTTTGCTGAAGATACGTTTAGAACGCTAACTGCAGTGGATAGCGTAATTGTAGTTATTGACGTTGCAAAAGGGGTTGAGGAACAAACTGAAAAATTGGTTGAAGTCTGTAGAATGAGAAACATCCCAATGATAGTTTTTATCAATAAAATGGATCGAGAAGGAAAAGACGCCTTCGATCTTTTGGATGAAATTGAACAAAAACTTGGATTGCATGTGATTCCTTTAAGTTTTCCTATTGGAATGGGTTACGATTTTAAAGGTATTTATAATTTGTGGGAAGGCAACATCAATCTCTTTAGTGGTGACAGTAGAAAAAACATTGAAGAAACCATTGAGATTTCCGATTTGCAGTCTCCAGAATTAAACAAACTAGTTGGCGACAAGGCTGCCAATACACTTCGTGAAGAAATAGAATTGGTAGAAGGTATATATCCTACATTCAATAAAGAAGAGTATCTTAATGGCCAATTGCAACCAGTCTTTTTTGGTTCAGCTTTAAACAATTTTGGGGTTCGGGAACTTTTAGATTGTTTCGTAGAAATTGCTCCAAGACCAAGACCAAAGCAAAGCGAAGAGCGACTGGTAAAACCAGAAGAAGAAAAATTTTCAGGGTTTGTATTTAAAATCCATGCCAATATGGATCCCAACCACAGAGATCGTTTGGCATTTATAAAAATTGTTTCAGGAAAATTTAAAAGGAACACGCCTTATCTTCATGTAAGACAGGGTAAAAACCTTAAATTTTCCAGTCCGAATGCTTTTTTTGCTGAAAAAAAGGAAATTGTTGATGTCTCCTATCCTGGAGATATAGTTGGATTGCACGACACAGGAAATTTCAAGATTGGCGATACCCTAACTGAAGGCGAAGTGATTAATTACAAAGGGGTTCCAAGTTTTTCTCCTGAACATTTTAGGTATATTAACAATGCAGATCCTTTAAAATCGAAACAATTATACAAAGGTATAGACCAATTAATGGATGAAGGTGTTGCCCAATTATTCACTTTGGAATTAAATGGAAGGAAAGTTATTGGAACCGTTGGAGCGCTTCAATACGAAGTGATCCAATACCGTCTGGAACATGAATATGGTGCCAAATGTACCTATGAAAATTTAAATGTGTACAAAGCTTGTTGGGTAGAAGCCAAAGATCCCAAAAGCGAAGAATACAAGGAGTTTTTGAGAGTCAAACAACGTTTTTTAGCAAAAGACAAGCAAAATCAACTAGTTTTTTTGGCCGACTCGCCCTTTTCTTTACAAATGACACAACAGAAATATCCAAATATAAAGTTTCATTTTACTTCAGAATTCAATTAAAAAAAGAGCTGCATTTCATCGAATAAATTATTTTTAAGTTGTTTTTAATCGAATTTTGCATACATTTAATCGTATAAATATGTTTTAAAATTTATAGTTATTTACATTTAATTTAGTATCATAACCCCAAAAATGATCTACTTATGGAAACAAATAACCCAAATGTTTTCAGTAATAAAGATATTACTGTAACCTACAATCCTCGTGTTTGCATTCATGCAGAACGTTGTGCCAGAGAACTTTCAAACGTATTTAGAGATTCTGTAATCCCTTGGATAGATCTGGATGGTGCTTCTACTAAAAAAATTATCAATCAAATTAAAAAATGCCCTTCAGGAGCATTGGATTATTGTTTAAACAAAAAAGAAGCCTGTTAGACGATATTAAAAACAGATTAAATTTAAACACCAAAACACCCCAAAGAATTAAATTCCTTGGGGTGTTTTGGTTCTTGTATAATCAGTCTTATTTTAAGCCTCTCCTGTTGGCCCAAAATTTAATGGAATTGGAGGTTGCTGAAAAAGTATTTCGAGCAACCTTTTGCTACATTTTTGAAAGTCTTTTTTTAAGCCTCTCCTGTTGGTCCAAAATTTAATGGGATTGGAGGTTGCTCGTAATCTTTAATTTCACCATGAGCATGCTCAAACTTGTTAACGTTATCACCCAAAGCTTTAAGCAAACGTTTGGCATGTTGTGGTGTTAAAATAATTCTGGATTTAACCTTGCTTTTTGGGGTTCCTGGCATGATGCTTACAAAATCTATCACAAATTCTGATACGGAATGATTGATAATAGCCAAGTTGGAATAGGTTCCTTCGGCCACTTTTTCATCCAGTTCTATGTTAATCTGTCCTGGTTTTTTTTGATTCTTTTCGTCTGACATAATCTGTTAAGTTTTAAACAAAGAATCCTGCAATAGCAGGATTCTTTTAATTATTTATTTTTAAATGAATACACAAAACATTAATTGTAATTAACTTCTTGTTTTGCTTGCATCATTTCATCGAATTCTTCTTTAGAACCAACAATTATGTTCTCATATGTTCTCATACCTGTTCCTGCTGGAATTCTATGACCTACAATAACATTTTCTTTTAGTCCTTCCAATTCATCTACTTTACCATTTACAGCTGCTTCGTTAAGTACTTTTGTTGTTTCCTGGAACGATGCTGCGGAAATAAACGATTTTGTTTGTAACGATGCTCTGGTAATACCTTGTAAAATTGGTGTTGCAGTAGCTGGTTGTGCATCTCTGGCAACAATAAGGTTCTTATCTTCTCTTCGAAGAATAGAGTTCTCATCTCTCAATTCACGAGGTGATATTATCTGTCCTGGTTTAATAGTTGCGGAATCTCCTGCATCTTCAACCACTTTCATTCCAAATACTTCGTCATTTTCTTCAATGAAATCTGATTTGTGAACTAATTGGTCTTCTAAGAATGTGGTATCTCCAGAGTCGATTATTCTTACTTTACGCATCATTTGTCTGACTACAACCTCAAAGTGCTTATCGTTAATTTTCACACCTTGTAAACGGTAAACTTCTTGAACTTCATTTACCAAATATTGTTGTACTGCTGAAGGTCCTTTAATATCCAAGATATCATTTGGAGTTATAGATCCATCTGATAAAGGCATACCTGCTTTAATAAAATCGTTTTCTTGTACAAGAATTTGATTTGATAACTTAACAAGGTATTTTTTAACTTCACCTAATTTAGATTCCACTATAATCTCTCTATTACCTCGTTTGATTTTTCCAAAAGAAATCACACCATCAATAGCACTTACTACTGCTGGATTGGAAGGGTTACGTGCTTCAAACAATTCTGTTACACGTGGTAAACCTCCTGTAATATCTCCAGATTTAGCAGACTTACGTGGGATTTTAACTAAAATTTTACCAACTTTAATTTTATCGCCATCGTCAATCATTAAATGCGCTCCAACCGGTAAGTTGTAAGAACGTATGGTCTCTCCTTTTGAATCTTCAATATGAAGCGTTGGGATTAACTTTTTATTTCTGGATTCAGAAATTACTTTTTCTTGGAAACCTGTTTGCTCATCTATTTCTACTTGGTACGTAATACCTTGTTCAATATTTTCGTAGCGTACTTTTCCAGCAAATTCTGAAATAATTACTCCGTTATATGGATCCCAAGAACATACAACATCTCCTTTTTTAACTTCATCGCCATTCTTCACATAAATAGAAGATCCGTAAGGAATGTTATTGGTACTTAAAACAATACCTGTTTTCTTATCTACCAATTTAAGCTCAGAAGTACGGGAAATAACAATGTTTACTTGTTCACCCTGACTGTTTTCACCTTTTACGGTTTTTAAATCGTCAATTTCTGCTATACCATCAAACTTAACGGTTAGCTTGTTTTCTTCAGAAATGTTTCCTGCAATTCCACCTACGTGGAACGTACGCAATGTTAACTGTGTACCAGGTTCTCCAATAGATTGAGCTGCCACAACACCTACTGCTTCTCCAAGTTGTACCATTTTGTTGGTAGCCAAATTACGGCCATAACATTTGGCACAAATACCTTGTTTTGCTTCACAGGTTAATGGTGAGCGCACTTCTACTGTTTCAAGTGGAGAGTCTTCAATAGATTTGGCTGTTGCTTCATCTATTAGTTCTCCTGAGGCCACAAGTAATTCGTCTGTTAATGGATTATATACATCATTTAAAGAAATTCTTCCTATAATTCTATCTTGTAAAGACTCTACAACTTCATCATTTTTCTTTAATGGCGTTACTTCTACACCTCTAAGGGTTCCACAATCTTCGCTATTAACAATAACGTCTTGTGAAACATCCACCAAACGACGTGTTAGGTAACCCGCATCTGCTGTTTTAAGAGCTGTATCTGCAAGACCTTTACGAGCACCATGCGTAGAAATAAAGTATTCTAAAATAGATAGACCTTCTTTAAAGTTGGAGAGAATTGGGTTTTCAATAATCTCGCCTCCTCCAGCATTGGATTTCTTAGGTTTTGCCATCAATCCACGCATACCTGTAAGCTGACGGATCTGTTCTTTGGATCCACGAGCACCAGAATCAAGCATCATATACACCGAATTAAACCCTTGTTGGTCTTCACGAATACGTTTCATGGACAACTCGGTCAACTCAGCATTGGTTGAAGTCCAGATATCAATAACTTGGTTATAACGCTCATTGTTGGTTATAAGTCCCATGTTATAGTTGGCCATAATACCATCTACCTGCTTGTTAGCGCTAGCAATCATATCATGCTTTTCTGGTGGTATGATAATATCTCCTAAACTGAACGATAATCCACCTTTAAAGGCGAAATTATATCCTAAGCTTTTAATTTCATCCAGAAACTCTGCCGTTTCTGGAACAGAAGTTACTTTTAAAATATCACCAATAATGTTTCTCAATGATTTTTTGGTAAGTACTTCGTTAATGTATCCAGCAGCATGAGGTACATTTTGATTGAACAATACACGTCCTACTGTTGTAGGAATTATTTGCAATGTTAATTCGCCTTCCTCATTAAAATCGTAAGTTCTTACTTTAATGGATGCATTTAAGTCCACACGCTTTTCATTGTAGGCAATAACCACCTCTTCTGGTGAATAGAACGTTAATCCTTCTCCTTTGATTTGTACATCTTTGGTAGATTTACGCTCTTTGGTCATATAGTAAAGACCAAGTACCATATCCTGAGAAGGTACAGCTACAGGAGAACCATTTGCAGGGTTTAAGATATTGTGGGAAGCCAACATTAATAATTGAGATTCCAAAATAGCTTCTGGTCCCAACGGCAAGTGTACTGCCATTTGATCCCCATCGAAATCGGCATTAAAAGCAGTTGTTACAAGTGGGTGTAACTGAATGGCTTTTCCTTCTATCAATTTAGGTTGGAATGCTTGAATTCCTAATCTGTGTAAGGTAGGAGCACGATTTAAAAGCACTGGATGTCCTTTTAAAACATTCTCTAAGATGTCCCAAACCACAGGTTCTCTTCTATCTATAATTTTCTTTGCAGATTTTACTGTTTTTACTATACCTCTCTCTATTAATTTTCTAATAACAAATGGTTTGTAAAGTTCAGCTGCCATGTTTTTTGGCAATCCACATTCGTATAATTTTAATTCTGGTCCAACAACAATTACCGAACGAGCAGAATAGTCCACACGTTTTCCTAATAAGTTTTGACGGAAACGACCTTGTTTCCCTTTTAATGAATCTGAAAGTGATTTTAAAGGTCTGTTTGAATCTGTTTTAACTGCTGATGACTTACGTGTGTTATCGAATAACGAATCTACAGATTCCTGCAACATACGCTTTTCGTTACGTAAAATAACTTCTGGTGCTTTTATTTCAACAAGTCTTTTAAGACGGTTGTTTCTAATAATCACACGTCGGTATAAGTCGTTTAAATCTGAGGTAGCAAAACGACCACCATCAAGAGGTACCAAGGGACGTAATTCCGGTGGAATGATTGGAATGACTTTCATGATCATCCATTCTGGACGATTTTCCCTATTTTCGTTTGATTCACGAAGGGCTTCGACTACTTGTAACCTTTTTAAAGCTTCGGTTTTACGTTGTTTAGACGTTTCTGTGTTTGCTTTATGACGTAATTCAAACGACAAACTGTCTAAATCAATTCTTGCCAATAAATCTATTAAACACTCAGCTCCCATTTTAGCAATAAACTTGTTAGGATCTGAATCTTCAAGGTATTGGTTTTCTTTTGGAAGGGTTTCCAGAATGTTCAAATATTCTTCTTCCGTTAAGAAATCCATTTTTTGCAAAGGCTCTCCTTCTGCATTATTTGCAATACCTGGTTGAATAACTACGTAACGTTCGTAGTAAATTATCATATCCAGTTTTTTAGATGGTAATCCTAAAAGGTAACCTATTTTATTTGGTAACGAACGGAAATACCAGATATGCGCAACAGGAACAACCAAATTAATATGTCCTACACGATCTCTACGTACTTTCTTTTCTGTTACTTCCACACCACAACGGTCGCAAATAATACCTTTGTAGCGAATTCTTTTATATTTTCCACAAGCACACTCGTAATCCTTAACAGGACCAAAAATACGCTCACAGAATAAACCATCACGTTCTGGTTTATGAGTTCGATAATTGATAGTTTCTGGTTTTAGGACTTCACCTCGAGATTCTGCTAAAATAGATTCTGGTGATGCTAAACCAATGGAGATTTTGTTAAATCTCTGTACTGTATTCTTATCTTGTTTTCTTGCCATCTTTTATGTTTTTAGTATGGAGAGCCCGCGAGATCTCCTTACATACAACGCTTGTTTTAATTGGGACAGTTGCGAATTGTCCTCTCGAAATTACTCTTCTAATCTAATGTCCAGTCCTAATCCTTTCAATTCGTGCATAAGTACGTTGAAAGATTCTGGTAATCCAGGTTCTGGCATTGGTTCACCTTTTACAATACTTTCATAAGTTTTAGCTCTACCAATAACATCATCAGATTTCACGGTCAATATTTCTCTTAATGTTGCAGATGCACCATATGCTTCTAATGCCCAAACTTCCATCTCTCCAAAACGTTGTCCTCCAAATTGTGCTTTACCACCAAGAGGTTGTTGTGTAATCAATGAGTAAGGTCCTATAGAACGTGCGTGCATTTTATCGTCAACCATATGTCCTAATTTTAACATATAGATCACTCCAACTGTTGCAGGTTGGTCAAAACGATCTCCTGTTCCACCATCATAAAGATAGGTGTGTCCAAATCTTGGAATTCCAGCTTCATCTGTAAATTTATTGATTTGGTCTAGAGATGCACCATCAAAAATTGGGGTTGCATAGGTACGCCCTAATTTTTGTCCAGCCCAACCAAGAACCGTTTCGTAAATCTGCCCAATGTTCATACGGGAAGGTACACCTAATGGGTTTAAAACTATGTCCACAGGCGTTCCATCTTCTAGGAATGGCATATCTTCTTGACGTACTATTCGAGCAACAATACCTTTGTTACCATGACGTCCTGCCATTTTATCTCCAACTTTTAGTTTACGTTTTTTAGCTATGTAAACTTTAGCTAATTTTATAATACCAGCTGGTAACTCGTCTCCAACAGAAATGGTAAACTTCTCACGACGCAAAGATCCTTGTAAATCGTTTTCCTTAATCTTGTAGTTATGGATCAAGTCGGCTACCAGTTTATTGGTATATTCGTCTGTTGTCCATACTCCTGTGGTTAAATGTGTATAATCATCTACGGCATTTAACATTTTAAGGGTGTACTTTTTACCTTTTGGCAATACTTCTTCACCTAGATCATTATAGACACCTTGAGCTGTTTTACCTCCAACGATTGCAAAAAGTTTTTCAACTAAAACTTCTTTTAAATCGTCGAATTTTTTATCGTAGATACCCTCAAGTTGTGCAATATCTTCTTTATCTTTTGCACGTTTACGTTTATCTTTTACTGCACGAGCAAATAATTTTTTATCTATTACCACACCATTTAATGAAGGTGATGCTTTTAAAGAGGCATCTTTAACATCTCCTGCTTTATCACCAAAAATAGCTCGTAATAGTTTTTCTTCAGGAGTTGGATCGCTTTCACCTTTTGGTGTAATTTTTCCAATAAGAATATCTCCTGGTTTTACTTCAGCTCCAATACGGATCATTCCATTTTCGTCAAGGTCTTTGGTAGCCTCTTCAGAAACGTTAGGAATATCGTTGGTAAGCTCTTCGTTTCCTAATTTGGTATCTCTCACTTCAAGAGAATACTCATCAATATGAATGGATGTAAAGATATCTTCGCGAACTACTTTTTCAGAAATTACAATCGCATCCTCAAAGTTATACCCTTTCCAAGGCATGAAGGCTACTTTCATATTTCTTCCTAAGGCCAATTCTCCTTTTTGAGTTGCATAACCTTCACATAGCACTTGCCCTTTAACAACTTTATCTCCTTTTTCTACAATGGGTTTTAAGTTGATGGATGTTCCTTGGTTGGTTTTTCTGAACTTGATTAAAGGGTAGGTTTTAACATCGCTATCAAAACTTACTTTTGCCTCGTCTTCTGTTCTATCATACTTGATAGTGATCTCGTTGGCATCTACATACTCTACCACTCCATTTCCTTCAGCATTGATCAATACACGGGAATCTGAAGCTACTTGTCTTTCCAGTCCGGTTCCAACAATAGGAGCTTGAGGACGTAATAAAGGGACAGCTTGACGCATCATGTTAGATCCCATCAAGGCTCTGTTTGCATCATCATGTTCCAAGAATGGAATTAAGGATGCCGAAATGGAAGCAATTTGGTTTGGTGCAACATCTGTATAATGAACTTGGCTTGGTTCCACAACAGGAAAATCGCCTTCCATTCTGGCAATTACCTTATCGTGAAGAATTTTACCAGTATCATCTACCTTAACGGTTGCTTGAGCGATCATTTGCTCTTCTTCTTCTTCTGCACTTAAGTAAACAGGTTCTCCTTTAATATCTACAACACCATCTGTTACCTTTCTATAAGGTGTTTCAATGAATCCCATGGAATTCACTTTAGCATAAACAGAAAGTGAAGAAATAAGACCAATGTTTGGACCCTCTGGAGTCTCTATTGGACAAAGTCTTCCGTAGTGTGTATAGTGAACGTCACGAACCTCGAAACCTGCTCTCTCACGTGATAAACCACCTGGTCCCAGAGCCGATAAACGACGTTTGTGGGTTATCTCTGCCAATGGGTTTGTTTGATCCATGAACTGAGATAATTGGTTGGTTCCAAAGAATGAATTAATAACAGACGATAAAGTCTTGGCATTAATTAAGTCTATTGGCGTAAATACTTCGTTATCACGAACGTTCATACGCTCACGAATGGTACGCGCCATACGTGCTAAACCAACACCAAATTGAGATGACAATTGTTCACCAACTGTACGTACACGACGGTTGGATAAGTGATCGATATCGTCAATCTCTGCTTTGGAATTAATAAGCTCGATTAAATATTTTATAATGGTAATGATATCTTCTTTGGTAAGTACTTGCTTATCCATTCCAATATCCAAACCTAATTTTTTGTTCATTCTGTAACGACCTACTTCCCCTAAAGAGTAACGTTGGTCTGAAAAGAATAATTTATCAATGATACCACGTGCTGTTTCCTCATCTGGCGGCTCAGCATTACGCAGTTGTCTGTATATGTGTTCAACAGCTTCTTTTTCAGAGTTTGTTGGATCTTTTTGTAAGGTGTTGTGGATAATGGCATAGTCACCTTGTTGCGCGCTTTCTTTGTGTAAAAGAATGGTTTTTACGCTTGTTTCAAGGATTTCCTCAATATTGTCTTTATCTAAAACAGTATCACGATCCAGAACTATTTCGTTTCTTTCAATGGATACTACCTCACCAGTGTCTTCATCTACAAAATCTTCATGCCATGTATTAAGGACACGAGCTGCAAGTTTACGCCCTAGAACCTTTTTTAATCCAGCTTTTGAAACTTTTACTTCTTCAGCAAGGTCAAATATTTCAAGTATGTCTTTGTCACGCTCAAAACCAATGGCTCTAAATAATGTTGTTACAGGTAATTTTTTCTTACGATCGATATAGGCGTACATAACAGAGTTAATGTCTGTTGCGAACTCAATCCAAGAGCCTTTGAAAGGAATAACTCTTGCAGAATATAATTTAGTTCCATTTGCGTGGAAAGATTGTCCAAAAAACACACCAGGAGAACGATGTAATTGAGAAACCACAACACGTTCTGCACCATTGATACAAAACGTACCAGAAGGTGTCATGTAAGGGATGGTACCTAAATACACATCTTGAACAATGGTCTCGAAATCCTCATGTTCAGGGTCTGTACAGTACAGTTTTAATCTAGCCTTAAGTGGAACGCTATATGTAAGTCCTCTTTCAATACATTCTTCAATGGTATATCTAGGTGGATCGATAAAGTAATCTAAAAATTCTAAAACAAATTGATTACGTGTGTCTGTTATTGGGAAGTTTTCCATGAAGGTGTTATAAAGACCTTCATTACCTCTTTCTTCTGATTTAGTTTCTAACTGGAAAAAATCCTGAAAGGATTTAATCTGAATATCCATGAAATCTGGATATTCTGTTCTATTGATAATAGACGAGAAGTTTAATCTTTCAGCTTGTGTTACTAACATCAATGGACGGAATTTTGATTAAAAAAAAATGTTTGTTATAGCCTACTGGCTATATACGACAAATGGTCTAGGTCTTAGAGAGCGTTCTCCAGACCTAAACCTTTGTTAATTTTGGGTGTTAAGCTTACTTAAGCTCAACCTCAGCTCCAGCTTCCTCTAAAGATGCTTTTAAAGCTTCTGCTTCATCTTTAGAAACTCCTTCTTTGATTGGGCTTGGTGCACCATCAACTAATTCTTTAGCTTCTTTTAATCCTAAACCAGTTAATTCTTTAACCAATTTAACTACTGCTAATTTAGAAGCACCAGCTGCTTTAAGGATAACATCAAATTCTGTTTGCTCTTCTGCAGCGTCTCCACCACCAGCAACAGGACCAGCCATAGCTACAGCAGCAGCTGCAGGCTCGATACCATACTCATCTTTTAATATAGTTGCTAACTCGTTTACTTCTTTTACTGTTAAGTTAACCAATTGTTCTGCGAAATCTTTTAAATCTGCCATTTTCTATCGTTTTTAATAGTTTTAATAAAATATAATTTGTTTAAGTGCGTACACGTTTAAGATTATCCTTCTTTTTCGGATAATGTTTTTATAATACCTGCTAATTTACCTCCACTTGATTTAAGTGCAGAAATAACGTTTTTAGCTGGAGATTGTAATAATCCAATAATATCTCCAATAACTTCTTCTTTAGATTTAATATCAACTAAAGCGTCTAGTTGTGCATCGCCAATATAAATTGCCTCCTCAATAAAAGCACCTTTTAAAAGTGGCTTATCTGATTTTTTACGGAAGTTTTGGATTATTTTGGCTGGAGCATTACCGGTTTCAGAATACATTACTGAAGTGTTTCCTTTTAAAGTAGAAGGAAGTTCTCCAAAATCTTTATCTGATGCCTCCATTGCTTTAGCAAGCAAGGTATTTTTAACTACTGCTAATTTTACGTTTGCTTTAAAGCAAGCACGACGTAAGTTTGAAGTACTAGCTGCGTCCAATCCTGATATATCTGCTAAATAGATATTTGTATTATCAGCTAATTGTGCAGTTAAGTCTTCGATTACTTGTGATTTTTCTTCTCTTGTCATAATAAAAGTTTTAAACTACTTAACCGATTTTAGGATCAACAGCTACACTTGGACTCATGGTAGAAGACATGTAAATGCTTTTTACATAAGTACCTTTGGCTGCAGTTGGTTTTAGTTTTATTAATGTTTGTAATAATTCGTTTGCGTTGTCCACAATCTTATCAGCACTAAAAGATGCTTTTCCTATTGAGGCATGAACGATTCCTGTTTTATCAACTTTAAAGTCAATTTTACCAGCTTTAACATCGCTAACAGCTTTAGCAACATCCATTGTTACAGTTCCTGTTTTTGGGTTTGGCATTAAACCACGAGGACCTAATACACGTCCTAAAGGACCTAATTTACCCATTACGCTAGGCATGGTTACAATAACATCTACGTCTGTCCATCCACTCTTGATTTTATCAAGATACTCGTCTAAACCTACATAATCTGCGCCTGCTTCTTTAGCTTCTGCTTCTTTATCTGGAGTTACCAATGCTAAAACTTTTACGTCTTTACCAGTACCATGAGGAAGTGTTACAACACCTCTTACCATTTGATTGGCTTTTCTAGGATCTACTCCTAAACGAACTGCTATATCAACAGATGCATCAAATTTGGTATTGGTTATATCTTTTACTAATGCTGATGCTTCAGTAATAGAGTAAAGTTTTCCTTTTTCTATCTTTGCTAAAGCTTCTTTTTGTTTTCTTGTTAATCTTGCCATTTTAAAAATTTTTTAGATTAATTAGGGGCTTCGCCACCTTTTACAGTTATACCCATTGATCTTGCAGTACCTGCTACCATTTTCATGGCAGCTTCAATAGTAAATGCGTTTAAATCTTGCATTTTGTCTTCTGCTATGGTTCTAATCTGATCCCAAGAAACTTTTGCAATTTTTTTAATATGAGGTTCTCCTGAACCTTTTTTTACTTTGGCCGCTTCTAATAATTGTACAGCTGCAGGTGGTGTTTTGATTACAAAGTCAAATGATTTGTCTTTGAAAACCGAAATCACCACTGGTAAAACTTTACCAGGTTTATCTTGGGTTCTAGCATTAAACTGCTTACAGAACTCCATGATGTTAACTCCAGCGGCACCTAAAGCGGGTCCAACCGGTGGCGACGGATTCGCTGCACCTCCCCTAACTTGTAGTTTAACTACTTTACTTAACTCTTTTGCCATTTTTTAATAATTTAGTTTTTGTGCAATTCTTATTGTTTAGAAGCTTAAGATCACACGTTATGTTTGTAACAATTATTATACTTTTTCAACCTGCATATAACTTAATTCCAATGGTGTTTTTCTTCCGAAAATCTTAACCATCACTTCAAGCTTACGCTTTTCTTCATTAATTTTCTCGATGGTACCATCAAATCCATTGAATGGGCCATCAATTACTTTAACAGTTTCTCCTACTTTAAATGGTATGGCAACACTTGCGTCTGCATCTACAGTAAGCTCGTCTACCTTTCCTAACATTCTATTTACTTCAGATTGTCTTAAAGGCACTGGATCCCCTCCTTTTGTCTCTCCTAAAAACCCGATAACATTTGTTACCGATTTGATAATGTGAGGGATCTCTCCTGTTAAATTAGCTTTTATCATGATGTAACCTGGAAAATAAACCTTTTCTTTGTTTATTTTCTTTCCGTTACGTATTTGAATTACTTTTTCGGTTGGAACTAAAACTTGGTCTACATAATCTTCTAAGCCCAATCTAGCAATTTCTGTTTCGATGTAAGCCTTAATTTTATTTTCTTGACCACTTACAGCACGTACTACGTACCATTTTTTTCCATTCCCTTCAGACATAAAATCTTTTTTTAACCGTTAATGAATTTAAAATAGAACCCAACAACTTTACTAAATACGGTATCCACTCCCCAAATTGCTAAAGAAAAAACAATTGAAAACACAGCTACCAAAACTGTTAAACTTTGTGCCTCAGCCATGGTTGGCCAGGTTACATTGTTCTTTAATTCACCAAATGATTCTTTTATATAGTTTATAATTCCTGCCATTATAATACATTTATTTGCACGGGTTGAGAGACTCGAACTCCCGACACCTGGTTTTGGAGACCAGTGCTCTACCAACTGAGCTAAACCCGTAAATACAAGTGAAGGCATTCCGAAAACGGAATACCTTAACTTGATATTTAATTAAACTTTATTAGTCTAAAATTTCAGTTACCTGACCAGCTCCAACTGTTCTTCCTCCTTCACGGATTGCGAAACGAAGACCAACATTCATTGCAATTGGTTGGATTAACTCTACTGTGATTGTTAAGTTATCTCCAGGCATTACCATCTCAACACCATCAGGAAGCGCAATGTTTCCAGTTACGTCTGTTGTACGAACGTAGAACTGTGGACGGTAGTTGTTATGGAATGGAGTGTGACGTCCACCTTCTTCTTTTTTAAGGATATAAACCTCAGCTTTGAATTTTTTGTGTGGTGTTACTGAACCTGGTTTAACGATAACCATACCTCTAGAGATTTGGGTTTTATCAATACCTCTTAATAAGATACCAGCGTTATCTCCAGCTTCTCCTCTATCTAAAATTTGACGGAACATTTCGATTCCGGTAATAGTAGAAGTTAATTTTTCAGCTCCCATACCAATAATTTCAACAGGATCTCCTGTATTGGCAATACCAGTTTCGATACGACCTGTAGCTACAGTTCCACGACCAGTAATTGAGAATACATCTTCGATAGGCATCAAGAAAGGCTTATCAACTTCACGTTGTGGCTCTTCAATCCAGTTGTCTACAGCTTCCATTAATTCCATTACTGTATCAACCCATTTTTGCTCACCGTTTAATGCTCCTAAAGCAGAACCAGCAATTACAGGACCATTATCTCCATCGTACTCATAGAAAGATAATAAATCTCTAATTTCCATTTCTACCAATTCCAATAACTCAGCATCATCAACCATATCCACTTTGTTCATGAATACCACGATACGAGGAATACCTACTTGACGTCCTAATAAGATGTGCTCACGAGTTTGTGGCATAGGACCATCAGTAGCCGCAACTACTAAGATAGCACCATCCATTTGAGCAGCACCAGTAACCATGTTCTTTACGTAATCCGCGTGACCTGGACAGTCAACGTGAGCGTAGTGACGATTAGCTGTTGCATATTCTACGTGTGATGTATTAATTGTAATACCTCTTTCTTTTTCTTCTGGTGCGTTATCAATTTGATCAAATGATCTCGCTTCTGATAAACCTGCATCAGCTAATACTTTAGTAATAGCAGCAGTTAAAGTTGTTTTACCGTGATCTACGTGTCCAATTGTACCAATATTTAAGTGTGGTTTTGAACGATCGAAAGTTGCCTTTGCCATGTTTTAAATAATTTAATCTTAGTTATATAATAATATTAGTGTATTCTAATTTAATCCATCTTTAAAAAGAGCCAATGACGGGAATTGAACCCGTGACCTCTTCCTTACCAAGGAAACGCTCTACCCCTGAGCTACACCGGCTTTAAAAAAGAGCGAGAGACCGGGTTCGAACCGGCGACATTCAGCTTGGAAGGCTGACGCTCTACCAACTGAGCTACTCTCGCAATATTTAATATCCTGTATTTTAATCCGTATTATTTTTAGCCTTTAAAAATAATGTGGGGAGAGCAGGATTCGAACCTGCGAAGACGTAGTCAGCAGATTTACAGTCTGCCCTCGTTGGCCGCTTGAGTATCTCCCCAATTAAAATGTTTCACTCTATTAAAGAACTTCATCTAATTTAGCCTTTTAAAAGCCTGTGAAAATTAGATTTTTTTGAGCCGATGGAGGGACTCGAACCCACGACCTGCTGATTACAAATCAGCTGCTCTAGCCAGCTGAGCTACATCGGCTTTCTTAACTTTTTTCACTAAAAAAAAGCCCGCTATTTCTAACGGACTGCAAATGTATATATTTATTTTCTTTTTCAAAACATTTTTTCTGAAAAATTTCTTATAAATGTGCTCTAAGTTTTTCTTTTCGTTTTTTTAGTTGTCTCTCCAATGAGGCTACTGCCAAATCTGTTCCTTCTTCAAAAGTTTTACATTGCTTTTTTACAACCAAACTATCTCCAGGGACACTTACCCGAGCTTCAAATATTTTATTTTCCTTGTCACTGGTGTTCTCTACTTTTAAATAAACATCTGAACTAATGACTTTATCATAAAATAAATCCAACTTGTCCATACGCTTTTGAATAAAGTCTATCAATTTCTTGTCTGCATTAAAATTGACCGATTGCGTGTTTACTTTCATACTGCTTTTGTTTTAGAATTAGACAATAAGTTATGCTGGCTATTTTTTACTTCTAGGGTGTGTGTTTAGGTACACTTTTTTTAACTCGGCGATACTGTTGTGAGTGTAAACTTGTGTAGCAGCTAAACTGGAATGTCCCAAAAGTTCTTTTACAGCATTTAAATCTGCACCTTGGTTTAGTAAATGTGTTGCAAAAGAATGCCTTAATATATGTGGGCTCTTTTTCACTTTACTGGATGCTAAACTAAAATACTCATTAATTATTCGGTAAACAAGTGTTTCATAAATTTTAACGCCATTTTTTGTTAAAAAAAGAACCTCTTTATCTGTAATATTTTCCAATTGATTTCTAAACCCTAAATAAACATTCAGGCTTTCCATAACCATATTCAATAATGGCACATAACGTTCTTTGTTTCTTTTTCCAAGCACCTTTAAGGTTTTATTGGAAAAGTCAATATCCTTTAGTTTTAGTTCTATCAATTCCATCCTTCTTATTCCAGTGGAATAGAACAGTTCTATAATAAGTTTGTTTCTAACACCTTCAAAATCGTTGGCGTAATTAATGTCATCCAAAACGGTTGCTATTTCAGTTTCGGAAAAAGGGACTTGTATTTTTTTACTGGTTTTTAAAGCCTTGTGCTTAGCCAGAGGATTGATTTGAATGCTTTCTGTTTTCAATAAAAATTTATAATATGAATTTAGGGCTGAAACTTTTCGGTTGATACTTCTGTTTGAAATACCTTTTTCCACTAGACTCACGATCCAACTTCTAATTTGGGAATAGTTTACCGTATCTATGGAGTTGTTGCCATATTCCAAACCTATAAACCCTGAAAACTCAACGATGTCTTTTTGATAGGCATGTATGGTAAGTTTCGAATATTTTTTTTCAAGTAATAAATAATCTAAAAAAGCATTTAAAGACATTTGCAGGTATATATTGTTCAGTAAATATATGAAATTTAAAAGTAGATGGCCTCAAAACAAAAAAATCCTGCCAAACCGTTGCTTAAGCTATGGTTGACAGGATTTTTTATGTGGATTTAACAAATTTTGAGATTAGATGTTTTCTTGATCCCTTAAATGTTGAATGTATTGCGCTTTTTGAATTTGAGCTCTACGTACTACAGATGGCTTGTTAAACTGCTTACGAGCTTGTAATGCACGTTTTGTTCCAGTTTTGTCAAACTTTCTCTTATAACGCTTTAACGCTCTATCTATATTTTCTCCTTCTTTTATTGGTATTATTAACATAGTGTCTTAACCTCCTCTCTTTTAGAATTTCAGTTTGCAAATATAAAAACAAATTGATAATGCACAATTAAAAAATTATTTTTTTTGAACAAATATGTTTTACTCGCAAAAAAAATTAAGAAGCTCAAAACCAGCAGCTATCATTAAAACCATTTCATTCAATTCTCTTACTCTTTGAATAAGGAAGAACGTTTGGTCAGGTCTTGAATGAGTTTTTCTTCTTCTTCACTTTCCAATAACGTGTTATAATTTTTCCAAAAGGCCTTGTTGTAAGGTCTTGGAGAAAAAATATCTGGATCCCAAGTACTGTTTAGGGCCTCTTTTATCTTTTCTTTATCCAAAATAATCTCTGTGAACAATATTTCCTGCACAGTATAATAATAGCGTTCTTCCGGATTGCTTTCTTCCTCTTCTCCAGCAGCAAGGTTTCCTGTTTTAGTTCCAACATTTACCAGTTTTGGTGTTTCGTAATAGATATAACTAGGGTACATTTTATCTTGGTATTCCATATAATTAATAATCAACTTATGGTTTACCTGTGTTCCAAAAAGAGTTTTGCTCCTGCTTTTTTGTGCACTGGAAGCAGCTACCAATTCATATTCAATTTTTTTTATGGCGTAAGTGTCCCAGTAAATATAAATCCAACCATTGGCATTATATCCATCATTGTAGATACCTTTGGTTTCCAGGTTAATGTAATCCTTGCCTTTTGAAATCTTGATTTTATAAATTTTCCTATCATTGTCCACCAAAATGGTATCCAATGAAAACAAATGTTGGTCTAACATCTTTTCGTTGAACAACGCTCTTGGTTTATTGGAATTTCTAACCAAGTTAAGCTTGCCATGAAACAAGTTCTCCAAACCATTGATTCTGGTGTCATTCCATTTAATGGCTTTAAACAAAGAAGATGTTTTAATGGTGTCCCTTTTTAAATTTCTGGCTTTTAAATCCTTGTTGTTGGATTTGTCCTTTAAGTATGCCGTATAGGTTAATAAACTATCCACATCCCTTAGGTCGTAACTTTTCCTTACCTCATCGACATTGATTTTTAGGAACTCTGTGGTGTTTGTTTGATAACTGGAATCATACAGAGTGATGGCACCTTCCACCAACCATTTAAATTCCTTTTTATTTCGTTCTTTATGTCTAACAAACCCCTTTTCCAGATAAGCTGAATCCGGTAAATTTTCAGAAAGTCTTTCCAAAGCCCTTAACACGATATCGTTCCCTGTTTTTGGTCTGGTATCGGCAACCAGGAGTATTTCATCCAAGGAAGCCACATCTGGTTCCAAATACACATCAAAACTACTGTCGAATTCATTCACTGGAACCTTATAACTTTTATACCCTATGGATGAGATTACCAACGTGTCTCTTACATGTTTTTCTGGCACAACCAAAACAAACTTTCCATCTGCATTGGTAATGGTTCCTGTGGTTGTGTTTTTAACATACACACTGGCACTCTCTAATGGCATAAAGGTTTCAGCATCCAATACTGAATTTTTAATTTCGGTTTGTGAAAAAATTGACAAAACACTTAAAAATATAAGAAGACCTAAAACATGTTTGAAAGGGGATGGTTTCATAATATATGGGTTACTTAAGTAGCAGGTTTATAGTTTTTATCGTCCAAAATCATTTTGGCCAAAATTTCACGAAGAATTTCTGAAGTCCCTCCACCAATGGGACCCAATCGGCTATCGCGAAGCAGTCTGGCCATTGGGTATTCTTCCATATAACCATAACCTCCTAAAAACTGAAGGCACTCGTTTATAACTTCGTCTGCCATTTTAGTGGATTTTAATTTGGACATGGTGGCCTGTTTTACAACGTATTCCCCTTTATCCAATCTGTAAGCAACAGAATAATTGAATTCACGGCAAACTTCCATTTCTGAATACAATTCGGCATATCGATGCCTTAAGGCTTGAAATTGATCTATGGTTTTACCAAAAGCCGTTCGTTCACTCATGTATTGTTTTGCATAGTGCAACGCGTATTCAGCCCTTGCATGCGCATTGATTCCCATAATCAATCTTTCCAAGGCAAAATGCTGCATGATGTACGGAAAGCCTTTACCTTCTTCTCCCATTAATTGATTGGCAGGAACAACCACATTATCGAAAGCTATTTCGGCAGTATCACTAGCTCTCCAACCCAGTTTGTCTAATTTGGTGGCAGAGATTCCCGGTGTTTCCCTATCCACGATAAAAATGCTCATTCCCCGATGTCCTGCATCTGGGTCTGTTTTTGCAGCAACCACTAAATAATCGCTATAAACACCATTGGTAATAAAAGTTTTAGAACCATTGATAATGTAAGTATCCCCTTTTTTTACAGCTGTGGTCCTCATGCCTGCCACATCGCTTCCTCCAAATGGTTCTGTAATACACAAGCAGCCAATTTTATCTCCAGATATACTAGGGGCTAAATATTTTTCTTTTATCTCATGGCTTCCTTCCTTATTAACATGGGTCATGGCCAAATAGGCATGAGCCCACATATTTGCTGCAAAACCACCTGAGTTTATTTTTTGAAGTTCCTCAAGAAATATCACTGTGTAAAACAAATCCAGGTTTAAACCTCCATAAGCTTCAGGGTAAGCCAAACCAAAAAACCCCATGTCACCAAACTTTTTCCAAATAAAACGTTCCACAGTTCCTGTTTTTTCCCATTTTTCAATGTGTGGAACCACTTCTTTCTGTAAAAAATCTTTAAGACTTTCTCTAAACATTTGATGTTCTTCTGTGAAGTACATACTATTCATACTTTTTCTCTTTATTGATTGAGCTTCAAATATAATTTAATTATCTCGAATTTGTTAGTAGGAAAGCTTTTTACTTTCAATAATTCGTCCAAGGATTTGTAACCTTCCCTTAGGGTTCTTTGTTCTATAATATGGTGTGCCACTTCGTAATCTATATATTGTACCGTAACCAATTGCTCTATTGTAGCTTGGTTTAAATCTATCTTTTCAACCTGTTTTGGTGTCTTAACCGTAAACTGTTCCAAAAGTCGCTCTATAACCTCTGGGGACAAACCGTAAACTTCCTGCAACTGAACATCTGCTATAAAACCACCATATTTCTCCCGATATTTGATAATACGTTTTGAATAAGCTTCTCCTATTCCATTAATTCTTTGTAATTGTGTGGCAGTTGCAGTATTTAAATCCTGTTTTTGATCGAAATTTTTAGGCTGATGTGTTGCGTTTGAATTTATATAATCTTTTTTAATTTTTGGGTTTGTTATCCATTCCGGAAATTTAAAATACGGCGACATGGTAGCAAGCAAGGAGTCTGATACTTTAGTAACTTGCTGAAATTCCTTTGCAGAATTTACCCATTTGTCCTGAGCGCGAAATTGCAATAGCCTATCAATTTCTTCAATGCTCATGCCAAGCGTATAGCCTTTATAATCTGTAATATAATTAGGGTTAAATGGATAAACTTTAGGTTTCCTGTTTTCTATTTCAACCAACCGTAACGAATCTATTTCAAAAAGAAACTTGTTTAATCCATCCTTATCAACAGTATCTACATCCTTTGAAAAACTTACAAAAAAATAGAGAGCCTGTAATGAAACAATAATAAGGATCAATAAAAAAATCCCATTCCGTTGCTTTCTAGTAAACGTGAAATGGGATTTCATATGTTATGGTTTTAAATGCTACATGTGTTGTGTTAAATCTTCAGCACCATCATCCAAAGCTTCATGCTTTACTGTAATTGCTTTGTAGTATTTTTTCAATTCCACCCTTATGATTGGAGATAATAAAACAACTCCAATAATATTAGGCACTACCATGGCAAAAATCATAGCATCAGAGAAATTGATTACAGCACCTAGACTAATGGATGCTCCTACAACTACAAAGAATAAAAATAATATTTTATAGATTAAATCGGTAATTTTTCCTTTTCCAAATAAAAACACCCAACCTTGCATCCCGTAATAAGACCAAGAAATCATGGTTGAAAAAGCAAACAGGATAACAGCTATGGTAAGGATTACGGAGAAATGAGGTATCACACTATCAAAAGCGACAGCTGTAATTTCCACACCTTCTTTAATCTCTACACCATATTCCATAAAGCCTCCATCAAAGTTTGTAATTACTATAACAAGAGCTGTCATGGTACAAATTACAACCGTATCCACAAATGGTTCCAACAAAGCAACAATTCCTTCACTGGCAGGATATTTGGTTCGTACAGCCGAATGCGCAATGGCAGCAGATCCAACACCAGCCTCGTTTGAGAAAGCGCCTCTACGAATACCCTGTATCATAACACCTACCAGGCCACCAGCAATACCTAATCCTGAGAAAGCCCCTTCAAAAATCAATGCAAAAGCATCGTCAATTAAATGCCAATTTGCCCCAAGAATAATCAAGGCAGCAAGCACATAAATACCAGCCATAAAAGGCACCACTTTTTCGGTTACTTTGGCAATTCTTTTAATACCTCCAATAATAACAATCGCTACAAGAATAGCCATTACAATACCAAAATACAAGCCAGCATTACCACCTTCCAACTCAAATAATTTCACAAATTGGGCAGCTGCTTGGTTGGCTTGAAACATATTTCCACCACCAAAAGATCCTCCTATAACAAAAATGGCAAATAGAACAGCCAGAACTTTTCCAAAACCTCCCATACCTTTGGATTTTAAACCTTTGGTCAAATAGTACATTGGACCACCATAAACGGTTCCATCTTCACCTACATCACGGTATTTAACACCTAATGTACACTCGGCAAATTTTGAAGCCATCCCTAAAAGTCCAGCAACAATCATCCAGAACGTAGCCCCAGGACCTCCAATGGATAGAGCGACAGCCACACCAGCAATATTACCAAGTCCAACTGTTGCAGATAAAGCAGCAGTAAGTGCTTGAAAATGACTCACCTCTCCATCTGCACCTTCATTTTTTATGGTCTCAAAAACATCACCACCTTCATTATCTGTTTGGTCTCCATATAAAGTATCTGCACCATGCTTTTCAATGTCTTCATATTTACCTCTTACAACCCTTATGGCAGTTCCAAATGCTGTAACATTGATAAATTTAAAATAAATGGTAAAAAACAAAGCACCTCCAATAAGAACAATCAATACCCATGGAATTTGATAGGTGTCTGAAAATGGAATTTCATAAAATATGGCATCAACAAACCATCCCGTGTAATCCTGAAATACACGATCTATTTTCTCTGAAGTTGTTTCTTGAGCAAACGTTAATATAGGAATAATGAGTGTTAAAAATGAAAGAAGAGTTTTCTTCATAAGATATATTATTAGTTAGTTTGTTTTATTTAAGGTAGCAAGATGCTAAAAAAAATTGAGTTTTTAAAGTTTCGTCTTTAATTTAACGCTTATCAAAAAAATAGGAATTTTAAATATTGTACAATGAGTTTAACTTTTGAATTTGTTCTGGTCTTCCAAGGACTATAATTTTGGAATTTGGAATTAATTTTAAATCGGCTTCGGGATTAATCAAGTATTCACCTTGCGCATTTTTAAAACCAATGATACTACAACCTGTTTGCTTTCTAAGGTCTAAGTCTCTAATGGTTTTTATTTGAGAGGTATCGTATAATTGTTCCACCGAAATTTCTTCAATATTGATGTTGGATTTGCCAACAATGGACAAATTGTCTATAAACTCCAACAAACCAGGAACCACCACCAAAGAAGCCATGTGGTCCCCTCCTATTTTATCCGGAAGAATAACATTGTTGGCTCCAGCCAATTTAAGTTTTTTGTAAGAGGTTTCTTGAGAGGCACGACTTATAATATTTAGGTCGCTATTTATTTGTCTGGAAGAAAGCACCACAAACAAATTATCGGCATCGTTGGGCAAAGCAGATATTAAGGTGGAAGCCCTTTCAATACCAGCTTGCAATAATGTTTCGTCTTCATTGGCATTTCCTATTACAAAAGGCACCAATTCACTTTGATATTTTTCGGCAATTTCCTTGTTTTTTTCTATAACAACAAAAGGTTTCTTGTAAGCCATTAATTTAGTAGCTGCCTGTTTTCCATTTCTACCATATCCACAAATAATAATATGATCTTTAAGGTTGTCTATCTTTTTTTGCATCTTTCTTTGTTTTAGTCCTTCAAAATTATTCTTGCTTAAAATATACTCCGTAATCACACTAATGGCGTAACCCACAATAACCACACTGGTTAAAATCAATAAAATTGTAAACACCTTGGAGCTTTCGTCCAGAGGCTGTACTTCACCAAAACCTACTGTGGTAATGGTAATAACCGTCATGTAAAAAGCATCTATCCAGGAAAGCTGTGACAATATTTTAAAACCTACCACACCTGCACCCAATAAAATAGCCAATAGAAAAATGGCTGTGTAAATTTTAGATTTTAATAGTTTGATTAAAGGGTTGTTCATGTGTAAAGTTTATAAATCGAATACCGAAGAACGCTTTGTGTATAGCAGATCCTTGATATGCATCCAAAAAGCAATAAAAAGATATAAAGCAAAACCAAAACCCAAGGTTACAAAAGTTAAATACATAAAGGAGGTTCTTACAACTTTTGCCCTAATACCCAATCTGTCTGCAATTCGCTGACACACATAATACCCATGTTTTTGGAAATAAAGTAAAATTCTGTAAAATAAATTCATGCTGCAATTTAAAGATAAAAATTAAGAAAAAATTCTAAAATTGTTGTTCGCGTTTAAAAGAAAATCAATTTGTGGGACTAACAAAAGGGTTCTTAAGTAAATCTGTGTAATTTATCCGTTTATCAAGAAAAATTCAAGATTCAAGACTTTTTGGGTGTTTTTATTAAAACACTTAAAAACCTTAACGATTCTGGATTCAAGTTATTTATAGTGAACTCCTTCATTTATCGACTTGCCTATTTAACAATCAACGCATTGCCCACAGCACATTTCAAGCATTGGTTTTTATCGCAATATGTGGTTTTAAGTTGAATAAGCGCTTGCGATTGCATGGCTGTGTGTGAGACTTTTTTTATTTTATTAAAAGCAGAAACGATGCTGTTTTTTTCTGATGGGATCTGCTGGATCAGCTCTAAAAGAAAATCGTTTATATCTTTCCCTTGATGTCTGGCATAAGCAAACTTTAAAGGAATAATGGTGTTTATGATCAATAAATCAACAAAAGCTTTGGTTGTTTTTTTGTTTGAAGGTTTAGATACTTTTCCAAAGCTATAATGGGTTTCCCAAAAAACAGATGTCGACACTTGAAACAGTTTATATATGGTTTTAAGCGAAGAAACTTCCATTATTTGAGAAAACAAACTGGAATGCAAGTGATACAGTTTGGCTAATTGCGACAAACGGATGGTTGGAAAATTTTGAGGTCTAAGTCTAAAAAACTGAATTGGCACAACTTCGGTATCATGCAAATTATATTTTCGTTTTAAATACCTGTACTCCTTCTGCAAGACTAAAAAATAGGGCTCCTGAATGTCTTGGTCCAACAAGCCTGTTAGTCCAAAAAACAAAGCCTCCAAAGTTGATTGATTGTTTTGCAGTTTTCTAATTATCTGAAAATCTAAAGCATTTGCCATGCTAAAAAAAGCTTCCCCATTCACTTTCAAACCAAAGTTTTTAGCCAACATTTTAAACAAAACGGCTTCCCAATTGTTTTTGGAATCCTGTAGAAGCTTTTCAATGGTTTCAGACTTTCGCTCCAAACGCTCTATATACAAACGTTCCAACCAACTTTCGAGGACAAATGGTGCTACCTCAGCAAAATCTGCTTCACAATTAATCCATTTATCTTTTGCTGAAAGCAATTTACTGTAATTGAGCAAGACCGTTTTATCTACAACTTCTTTTAATTCCAAAGTTGGAACTATGGAGTTGTTTTTTCTAAAAATTTCTGTATCATGTTCCCAAACCACATGTAAAATCACATTGTCATAGGCTTGATCTGTTTCGTGGTTATGCACAAACCAATCGCTGGATTTAACATGAACCTCCACATTTCCTGCCCAAAGTTGATCTGCTATTTTTAATTGTGCATTAAAAAAGTCTGGACCAGAATTTGTGTTGTGCTGTCCTACCGAAACAATTTCCAAAGCCTCATGCTGTGTAGTTTTTAAGTGAGCCACAGACATTTTCTTATGTTGCCAGATATAATGTAGAAAATCTTCTTGCATACTTTAAAAATAGGGAAAAAACTTAGATTTTTAATTAATTTTGAAGGGATTATTCTACGTTTAATAACCTTTATCTGTATTTAATCCCATCTCTGTAGTAAGGTCTTTAAAACAAATAGGACATACTCCTTAAGCGATTGTTAAAATTATCTTATTCCAAGTTTAAATGTCGCAAAAGCTTATTATATTTAAGGAATATGCAAGATATATTACAATTTTACCTAGTCACAAGAAATCAAACCGAAGCACTTTGCAAACCCTTAAAGACAGAGGATTATACCCCTCAATCTGCTGAATTTGCCAGTCCTCCAAAATGGCATTTGGCACATACCACTTGGTTTTTTGAGGAAATGATATTAAAATCCTATGTTGAAAACTACCAAGTGTTCGACGACTCTTATAGTTTTTTGTTCAACAGTTATTACAACAGTATTGGAGAACGTATTGAGCGTAAAAACCGTGGGCTAATTACCAGACCTTCTATAGAAAAGGTTTACGCCTATCGTGAATATATTGACAAACACATGATGGAACTTTTAAAAGGTACAGTTTCTGCAGACCTTAAAAAACTGACCATTTTAGGCATCAATCACGAACAACAACATCAAGAATTACTGATAACCGATTTAAAATATACCTTTTCCTGCAATCCTATTTATCCTAAGTATTCAGAAACAAATTATATAAGCACGAAAAAACAGACATCAGATTGGTTAGAAGTTCCTGAGGGCATTTACAACATTGGTCACATAGGAAATGGGTTTTGTTTTGACAATGAGCTGGGAAGACATCGCGTGTTTTTAGAACCATACAAAATATCTAAAACCTTAGTGACCAACGGCGATTTTATTGAGTTTATAAACGACAAAGGATACCAACAAGCCAAGTATTGGTTGGACGATGCATGGTATTGGCTGCAACAAAACCAAGTTAAAAGTCCGTTGTATTGGAAACTTGTAAACGGTGTTTGGCACCAATACACGTTATCTGGTTTGCAACCTGTAAATCCAGATGCTACATTAACCCATGTTTCTTATTATGAGGCTGCTGCTTATGCCTTTTGGGCAGGCTACAGGTTACCAACAGAATTTGAATGGGAAGTCGCTTCCAAAGCGCTGGATTGGGGAACTGTTTGGGAATGGACCAATTCAGCCTATTTACCTTATCCCAATTTTAAAATAGCCAAAGGAGCCGTTGGCGAATACAATGGCAAATTTATGGTAAACCTCATGGTTTTAAGAGGCGCTTCAACAGCTACTGCAAAAAATCACAGTCGCTTAACCTACAGAAACTTTTTTTCACCCAACACACAATGGCAATTTTCTGGAATCAGATTAGCTAAATAACTTATATGAACACAAATTTTCAAAACGACATAAACGAAGGTTTAAGCAAAGCCTTAAAATCTTTGCCATCTAAATACTTTTACGATAAAACAGGTGACGATTTATTTGTTAAAATAATGAATCTCCCAGAATATTATTTAACCAAAGCCGAATTTGACATCTTTAAAAATCAAACCAAAAACATCATAACAGCATTGGACATCAATCCCAATGTATATTTTGAATTGATAGAGTTAGGAGCTGGCGATGGCACAAAAACCAAAGAATTGCTAAAGGTTTTGATTTCCGAAAACTTCAACTTCGATTATATCCCAATAGACATTTCCAACAATGCTTTAAAGCAATTGGAAACCAACCTAAATACTGAAATCCCAAATTTGAACGTGACCAAGAAACAAGGCGATTACTTTAACGTTTTGGATGGTTTAAAAACTTCCAACCACCCAAAAGTAGTGTTGTTTTTAGGCTCTAACATTGGCAACATGGAAGACGAAAAAGCCAAACGCTTTATTTCCAAGCTAAGCAGCTCTTTAAACCTCAACGATAAAGTGGTTTTGGGTGTGGATTTAATAAAATCCAAAGACATTGTTTTACCTGCTTACAACGACAAAGCAGGTATTACCAAAGCTTTCAACTTTAATTTATTGAACAGAATCAATAAGGAACTGGATGCTAATTTTAACATAGATCAATTTTCCCACCAACCTGAATACACCGAAACCGAAGGCATTGCCAGAAGTTATATTGTAAGCAATACAGATCAAGAGGTACATATTGGTGCTTTAAATAAAACCTTTCAGTTTAAAAAAGGGGAAAAAATTCACACCGAAATATCCAGAAAATATAACGATGAGATCTTAAATTCCATTCTAGAAAACAGCTCTTTAAGAATCGTGACCAAACTATTGGATTCCAAATCCTACTTTGCCGATTATATTTTAATTAAAACCTAGAACCATGACCAAAAATGCCAATATGTTAGGGATTTTAGGTTTGGGCCATAGAAGTACTTTGTTTTATCTCGATGCCCTAAACAAAGCGTACCATGAAGAAGAACAGGGTTACAGCACCTGCCCTTTTATACTGTACAACACTGATTTTAATTCCATTAATCCCTATTTGCCCAATCAGTTTAAAAAACTTCTTCCTACGCTCACAAGCTATCTTAGTAACTTAGAAAAGCTTCCCATATCACATCTTTTGGTTCCTAACATCACATTACACGAGGCCATGGATAAGCTGGATACAAACCTCAAAATCATCCACCCATTGCCCTTAAGTGTCAATTTCCTTAAAAAAAAGGACATCAAAGAAACAATTGTTTTTGGTTCAAAATACACCATGACATCCACATATCTTTCCAACTATTTTTCTTCAAAAGGCATCCAGACCAGATCTCCATCAAACAAAGACGAGGAATTTATTGATGCCTTAAGACAAAAAATCTATTCCAATACTGAGACCTTAGCAGATAGGGATGCCTACAACGCACTTATTGTTAAATACAGTAACAAGGCTCATATATTGATAGCTTGCACCGAACTGTCCATTTTAAACCATCCTACTCATGTTGTGGATATGGCTCAACTTCAAATAACGGAAGCCTTAAAACAAATAAAGCAACATTAAACACTTACAATTATGAAAAAACCAGATTTTACAGATTTAAAAGCCATGTATGTTAATTGTACCTTGAAAAAATCGCCTAGACAAAGCCATACCGATGGCTTGATGGACGTTTCCAGGAAAATCATGAAAGCTGAAGGCGTTTCAGTAAGACAAATAAGATTTGTAGATCACGAAGTTGCTTATGGCGTGTATCCAGATATGACAGAACATGGTGTTGAAAAAGATGAGTGGCCAAAATTATTCAAGGATATTTTTGAAGCCGATATTTTAATTATTGGAACTCCTATATGGTTAGGTGAAAAATCGTCTGTCTGCCAAAAACTCATTGAGCGTTTATATGCCATGAGTGGTAAAACAAACAACAAAGGTCAATACCTGTTTTACGGAAAGGTTGGTGGTTGTGTCATTACAGGAAATGAAGATGGCATAAAACATTGTGCTATGGGTATTTTATACGCTTTACAACATGTTGGCTATTCCATTCCTCCTCAAGCCGATTGTGGTTGGATTGGTGAAGCTGGACCTGGTCCAAGCTATATGGACGAAGAAAGCCATGCCAAAGACAACAGCTTTACCAACAGGAACACTACGTTTATGACGTATAATTTACTGCATTTGGCAAAATTACTGAAAGAAAACAAAGGGTATTCCAATTATGGAAACTCCAGGGAAGATTGGGATGATGGAACCCGTTGGAATTTTGAGAACCCTGAATATCGATAAATTAAAAAATAAACCCATGGCACCTGATTGAAATTAAAAAAAAAAGTGTACTCTGATTAATGCGTTAATTAAATGTTGTATATTTAATTAACGCATTCCTATTTAGTTATAACTATTAATATTTTTTAAAATGATAAAAAAACTAACCCTAATGTGTTTTCTTTTAAGCAGTTTATTTCTCCTAGCTCAAGATAACACCAACGAAGCTAAAAGCAGCTCTTGGAACTTTCAAGTAGAACCTTATTTAATGTTTCCCAACATGAAAGGAAGTACGCAAATACGTGAAAATCTTCCTGCTTTGGAAGTTGATGCAGATACTGAAAATATTTTTAGTCATTTAAAAATGGGAGCAATGCTTTATCTGGAAGCAAAAAATGAAAATTGGGCCATTACTTCAGATTTTTTGTATATGAAATTAGGCGAAGATGTTACTCCCACAAATCTGGTGCAAAGTGGGGAATTGGAATTAAAGGAAACACTATGGGAACTGGATGGCTACAGAAGAATATTACCTATGTTAGAAGCTGGAATAGGCATGAGATTACTTAATATTAGTGCAGATGCCAATTTTTCGTTTGCGTTTCAAGACAGAAGTGCCAATGTTAATGAAACTTGGGTCGATCCGATAATTGTGGTTCGCTCCCACAACATTATCAAGGATAATGTGCTTTTAAACTTAAAAGGAGATATAGGAGGTTTTGGTATAGGTTCAGAATTTACATGGCAAATACAAGCAGATGCTGGTTACCAATTTTCTGACCTGTTTTACATATTACTTGGTTATAGATATATTGGGATTGATTACGAATCTGGTAGTGGCTCAGATTATTTTTCCTATAATATTGACACTTTTGGACCTGAATTACGTTTAGGATTTAGTTTCTAAATACTCTTTTCAAACTAAACTTTTAGCAATTAAAACAACCATAGGCAAACAACTACAGAAAGCAACGAATCTTCAAAACCTAAAAAAGGAATATAATGTTGTATATTTACATCTTTTAACAATCATCCATTATTTAACTAAAAGTTGGCAATAATGGTGTAAAAACTTTAAATCTATGAAGACTTATTTAGGGATTTTATTTTTCGGAGTCCTTTTATTTTCCGGATGCGATCAATCTAAATCCAAAACAACAAATAGTAATACTGAGCAAAACGTTACGCAAGAAACACCAGCAGAACAAACAACAAATGCCCTAAAGACCAATTCCAATAAGGCTTCCAGTGCTCCTACTCAAACAGCTACAGGCATGAATCCAGCTCACGGACAACCAGGACATGATTGTGCCATTCCTGTTGGAGCACCTTTGAATATTAAAAACAATTCATCTCCTGTGGTAAATCCTGGAAGTTCATCACCTGTTATCAACCCAGGAAGCTCCTCTCCTGTTCAGACTGCTCCTGGTATGAATCCGGCTCATGGACAACCTGGGCACGATTGTACCATTCCTGTGGGAGCGCCTTTGAATAAGTAATATTTTAAATAAGAAATAAAAAAAACCTGAGTTATCGCTCAGGTTTTTTATTTATTAAGATTCTTCGGTTGTTTTATTCCCTCTGAACGACAGGAGGTTATTCAATATAACCCATTTTCTTCATCCAATCGTCGTTAAACATTTTGCCTACATATCTGCTGCCATGATCGTGGAATAAAACCACAACCACATCGTCTTTTGTAAAGTGTTCTTTTAATTGCAACACGCCTTTAATGGCTGCTCCAGCAGAATTCCCTAAAAACATGCCTTCTTTCTTTGCCAATAATTGGGTGTAAACAGCTGCATCCTTATCGGTTACTTTAGTAAACCCATCAATAATATCGAAATCCACATTTTTAGGTAAAATGTCTTCTCCTATCCCTTCGGTAACATAAGGGTAAATTTCATTTTCATCGAAAACACCTGTTTCATGATATTTTTTAAATACAGAACCATAGGTATCCACTCCCCATACTTTCACATCTGGATTTTGCTCTTTTAAATATCTACCAACTCCAGAAATGGTTCCTCCTGTACCAACACCAACTACAAAATGCGTGATTTTCCCTTCTGTTTGTTTCCATATTTCTGGACCTGTACTTTGATAATGCGCTTTGGTATTGCTTAAATTATCGTATTGGTTTACATACCATGAATTTGGTGTTTCTTCTCCAAGACGTTTGGAAACGGAATAATACGAACGTGGGTCTGTAGGTTCTACATCTGTAGGGCAAACAATAACTTCTGCACCTACTGCTTTCAACATATCTATTTTCTCTTTACTCTGCTTATCAGCCATCACAAAAATGCATTTGTAACCTTTTACTATAGCCGCTAAAGCCAAACCCATTCCTGTATTCCCAGAAGTTCCTTCTATAATGGTTCCTCCCGGTTTCAATCGTCCATCGGCCTCGGCATCTTCAATCATGGTTAAGGCCATTCTGTCTTTTACAGAATTTCCAGGATTAAAGGTTTCGTATTTTGCCAATACCAAACATGGTAATTCTTCTGTTAAGGCATTCATTTTAACCAATGGCGTGTTGCCTATGGTTTCCAGTATGTTCTTTGCGTAATCCATTTTAATTTTTTTCAGTTGCAAATTTATGTTTTTGCCATGAATACACGAATTATTTTAGGATGTTTCTAAAAATCCTGCTTATTCAAAACGAATGGCTTTAACGGGAGAGATTTTGGTAATGACATAGGAAGGCACCAATAACATGGCCAAACACAAGATAAACGTACCTATATTCAAGGCCAGAATATAGCTTAAACTAATGTAAACTGGAGCTTCGGTTACATAATACACGTCAGGATTTAAAGGGAATAGTTTGAAGTATTTTTGAGCAAACAATAAACCCAATCCTATAACATTTCCCCAAAGAAGCCCTAAAGTGATTAAGTAAGATGCATTGTACAAAAATATTTTTCTAATGGCCCAATTACTGCTTCCAAGGGCTTTTAAAATACCAATCATTTGGGTTCGTTCCAGAACCAGAACCAATAAAGCCGTAATCATATTGATACCTGCAACCAAGATCATGACACCAATAATGCCATAGATATTTTTAACAAAAATCTGTATCCATTCAAAAATGGAAGCAAATTTTTGTTCTACCGTTGTTACATTCAACAATGGTGGTGTATTGTTGTAAACCTCATTGTAAATCTCATTTAGTTTACCGTAATCTGTTACAAAGACCTCAAAATGCCCTGCTTGGTTGTCTTCCCATTTATTAAGACGCTGTAAATGGCGCAAATCCCCAAACACATAGGTTTCATCAAAATCCTTAAATCCAGAATTATAAATCCCAACAATATGGTAAGTTATCATGCTTGGAGGTTTGTTTGGATCATCTTTTCTAAATAAAGTGGTAAAGGAATCTCCCAATTTAAACTGTAATCTGTTGGCTAAATATTGGGAAATCAACACCTCTTCATTCCTTTCTCCCGAATAATCCGGAACTCGTCCTTTCACTAGAAAATCTTGAAAATAGATCCAATTAAAATCGGCTCCTACGCCTTTTAAAATAACAGCCTCAAAGTCGGTTTCTGTTCTTATTACACCAAATTTGGTTGCCACAGCCTGAATATGTGCCACTCCTTCAACAGATTTAAATTCGGGATAAAAATCCTGTTCCATGGATACAGGGTTGCCACTTTCTTGAGAATTATTACTGTCGAAATTGGAAATGATGATGTCGCTATTAAAAGCCACCACTTTTTCACGAATCTTTTGTTGCAGTCCTATTCCAGTGGCAATGGCAATCATCATCACTATAATACCTATAGCAATGGCAGCAATACCAATTTTTATTATTGGTGCCGAAACACTACTTTTATACGCTTTACTATCAATAATGCGTTTGGCTATAAAATACTCAAATTTCAAATGATGCAATTAAAATTTATTCTCCTCAAAAATACAGTTTTATTATTTGTTTTTATACTCATTTCTTGTGGAAACTTTTCTAGTGCTAAAAACGAAAAGTCACCTACTAAAATCGACCAAGGGTTTGCTTCGCCGCAAGTTAATAGCAATGACAATCAAATAATTGTTGGAGCCAACCAAACTGAAAAATACATGCCACTTTTACAGGGAAAACGCATTGGAGTTGTTGCCAATTTAACAAGTGTTATTTTTAAAAATGAAGCACAAACTACCTATACACATTTGGTAGATTCCTTGCTGGCACTACAAATGGACCTAAGAAAGGTATTTTCTCCTGAACATGGCTTTAGGGGAAATGTAGATGCTGGGGAATTTGTGGAAAGTGGCAAAGACACTAAAACAGGCTTACCTATAGTTTCGCTGTATGGAAAGAACAAAAAAGCCTCTAAGGAGTCTTTAAAGGATATTGATATCATGATTTTCGATATCCAAGATGTTGGTGTTCGTTTTTACACATATATCTCTACGTTGCATTATATGATGGAATCTTGTGCAGAAGCCAATATTCCCTTACTGATATTGGACAGACCAAACCCGAACGGACATTATGTAGATGGCCCAACCTTGGAACCCGAAAACAAAAGTTTTCTTGGCATGCATCCCATTCCCTTGGTTCACGGACTGACCATAGGTGAATTTGCCCAAATGCTCAATGGAGAAAAATGGTTGGAAAACCAAGCACAATGCAACATTACCGTTATTCCTGCTAAAAATTATACCCACAATAAATTTTACCAGGTGCCTATTAGACCTTCACCAAACCTTCCTAACGATCAAGCCATTAAACTATATCCAAGTCTGGGACTTTTTGAAGGGACCAACATCAATGCTGGACGAGGAACGGAATTTCAGTTTCAAAGGTATGGAGCGCCTTTTTTAGATAAAAATGTGTTCTTATTCACGTACACACCAAAAGAGAGTTTTGGTGCCAAAAATCCAAAACACAAAGATGTACTTTGTTATGGCGAAGACTTAAAAAACGATTCCTTATATGCTGAAGTTTCACTGAAATGGCTTATTAAAGCCTATAATCATGCTAGAGACAAGTCCAAGGTATTCAATACTGAAAATTTCACCAAACATGCCGGAACAGATAAACTACAAAAACAAATTGAAACTGGCCTAAGTGAAGCAGACATTAAAGCCACTTGGCAAAAAGACCTGGAAGCCTTTAAAAAACTAAGGGCAAAATATTTGATTTATAATTAATCGTAAGGTCTGCCATTGGGCCTTAAATTATTTCTTCTGTAATCTGCCCTGGATTGAATGTTATGGTTTCCATAACGGATATCTGTTAAATTGTAGGCTTTGGAATAAGTGGGTTTAGAACGTTCTAAAATATTGTCAATTTTTTTGGTCCTTAAATGTTTGGCATCCAAAAGCTCTTTGGTTTCCATGGAAGACATGGCATCAGGACCATCAAGCGATAAAACCGTTAAACTTTTAGAGTCAAGCTGCAAGGCTTTGGAATCTGCATTCTGAGCCAAACCAACAGGTTTTGGAAAGTGTTTGCTGATTTTATTTTCACTTAAATCCAAGATAGGAATATTGCTTACTGCCAAGTTGTTGTTAGAGTCAAGCGTATTCAAGCCTCTATGTAAACCTGAGTCTATTGGCAACAGCCTGGAAATTTTAAAAACAATGGTTTTTCTATAAATGTAGGTGTCATCCCTTCCTTCAGTATGCACCACAGCAAATGTATAATCGCCCAGAGGTAAATCGTTTAAAGGGATCCTGATGTCTTTGGTAACATCGTTAATGGCATATTCCCTTAATCCAACATCACCAATTACTTCAATTCTATTAAGATCGAATGTGCTTTTTAAATAAAGGGTATCTCCAGAAGTATTTAAATAATGGGTTAAACTTTCGGCCGTTTTATTTACGTTCTTGAAAATTGCGGAATACACGATATCTTGACTGTAAGATGTATTAAAATAGGCCACAACCAAAAACAGAAACATTTTGAAATTTAGGGTCTTCATATGTCTGAAATTTTGTTTAACAAATTCATTTTTTGCTATAATCAATCCTTTGTTGAACAAATCAAAAATACGACAATGTGGACATGGAATTGAGATTGGAATAACTTATTCGATAAGTCCCAAACTAAATTGGACAAACTGTACCCATCAAAACTAAACGTCTAACTTTTAGGTATTTAAACGAATGGCTGTTCCGTTTAAAAAGAAATAATTTGGATAGAAATATCTCTAATTATCTATGGATGCAACAGGATATGCACCAAAAACATGAATTACAAAAATGATTTTTTTTGGAGTTTGATCAACCACAACCACATGTTTTCCTTGTGATAAATTGGTAAGGGGAATCTTTAAATCTGTTTCGCTTAAATACACATCCAATTCCCTTTTGTATTTGGAATTTATGGAATATACATGCGAAATCTCTGTATTGCTTTTTAACAATAAGGTATCTTTGGTTGCATTCAGTTCATGAAACAAACTGCTGGCATTAGAGTTTCTGTTTTTCTCAATTTTGGCAAAAACCGATTGAGAATGTATGGAACCTGATAAAATACCTAGACCTAATGTCAGTAAAAATGTTTTCAAAAAAAAAATACTATTAAGTTCTACAATCCTTGAACTCAACAGTAACCAATTAATCCTCAGGCTAAAACTAAATTAATTTCCAAACCAAACAACAAATAATCCATGAACTGCAAAAAAATCAGAAGAACTACAAAAAATTGTTGACAACCTGTTAAAAACCTTTGATTATGAAAGCATTAAACCACATCCTTTCCAGGAATAATGGTAGGTTTTTGATAATTTTGAAACGGTTGTTTTAAAAGCTCGCTTATTTGTCCGTTTTTCACTTCATCAGGAAAGACATCCACACCATATACCAATTTCTCCCGATCCAACTCCATGTAAGTTCCAAAAAGCCTATCCCAAATAGAAAAAATATTCCCATAATTGGAATCTGTGTAAGGTAACACATAATGATGGTGGACTTTATGCATATCTGGAGAAACAAAAATATAACTTATGGCTTTATCCAGTTTTTTGGGAAGTTTGATGTTGGCATGTGTTAACTGTGTAAAAACCACAGATAAGGATTGGTACATAAATACAATGGCTATAGGTGTTCCCACGATAAAAACACCCATTAAAGTAAAAATAAAACGAATGATGCTTTCCAAGGGATGGTGCCTATTTCCTGTGGTAGTATCCACATGGTGGTCTGTATGATGTACCAAATGTATCATCCATAGAGGTTTTACTTTATGTTCTACAAAATGGGCCAAATAGGCTCCAAAAAAATCAAGCAGCAAGACGCCTAAAACCATGTATAACCAAAGTGGCATGCTTGGCAACCAATTAATAATTCCAAAATGATTGGTTTTAACCCAATCGGCAGAGAGCAACAACAAAAAGGCCAAGCCAAAATTCACCACTATGGTTGTAGCCGTAAAAAAGAAATTTGGCCATGCATGTTTCCACTTTTTATAAGAAAACCTCACTAAGGGAAAAGCACCTTCCAACAGCCAAAATAAAGCAATACCTCCAGCAAGCAGCAAACTTCTGTGAAGTGTAGGAATGGTTTCGAAATAATTAAATATGGTTTCCAAAATATTCAGTATTAATTAGGAAGCCTGTAAAAATAAGCTGGCTTTTTCCATGTCTGATTTAGTTAATTTATCTTGCCACAAACTGGCATTAGTATCATCGTTCAACAATTTATAAACTGTGTAATGCAAAAATCCATACATGTTTTGGTTCATGCTATCAAGTTCTTTGTCATTTATTTTTGCAAGCATTTTCAAGGCTTTTCCAGGGTTTTCAAGTATTAACTGCTCCTGAATTTCATACAAACTTATTTTTTGCTCAAAAGCCTCTTTGCTTTTCAAGTCACTGGTCTTCAACATATCCAAAGCTTCATCAAAATATGTTTCAGAAACATGGGTAAAATCCCGTTTAAGATCTTTAGTTAAATATAAGCAATAGTCTTGATATTTAACAGCCAACCTAAAAGTAGTTGCAAAATTTTTATTCTTAAAATAGTTTATTAAATCCTGACTTAAAAACTTGGTATTAAGCGCATACTTGTGTAACAAGTCCATAACTTGATCCTTACGTTTATAACTCATTTGCTGATAAATTACCTTGCCATTGCCATCCATAATAAAAATATACGGAATACCTCTAACACCATATTTGTGTGCTAGAGATTTTTGACTGTCAATATCAATTTTTACAGGCACATAGTTTGCCATTAACAATTTTACGTCCTCTTTACTCCAAGACTCTCTATCCATACGTTTGCATGGACCACACCAAGAGGCCCAAAAATCTACCAACAAAAGCTTATTGGTGGCGACAGCCAGTTTTTTGGCTTCATCGAAAGATGTTAACCAATTTTCTGCTTTTACCAATTGAAAACCGGAAATAAAAACAATAAAAACAATTAAAAAATAGCGTTTCATTTAAAAAAAAGATTTGGGTTATAACTTTCAAGATTTAAAGATACTAAAATCTGTCAGTTACCAAAAATCATAGTTTTATACGACGTTTCATTTCTTCTACAATATTAAAGGCAGCAGGACAAATGGCTACATTTTTTAAGGTTAGATTAGATATTTGGTGAAATTTTTTACGGTCTGTATGAGGAAACCCGCTACAAGCTTTAGGTCTTACATCATAAATTGAACAGTAATTATCAGCTCCCAAAAAAGGACAAGGTACAGATTGCAGCACATAATCGTTATCCTCGTCCACTCGCAAATACGTATCAATAAAATACTGTTGCTTCATTTTAAAATGCTTCGCTATACGTACAATATCTTTATCTGTAAACAAAGGTCCAGTGGTTTTACAGCAATTGGCACAATCTAAACAGTCTGTTCGTTTAAATGCTTCGTCATGTAATTCCTGCATCAAGTAATCCAACTGTTTTGGTGGCTTCTTTTTAAGCTTGGTAAAGAAGGTTTTATTTTCCTTATGCTTATCTTTGGCGAGTTTTGGAAGACTTTCTAAGTTGGGTTCTAAGTTCAAAATTCAATGTTTGAGGTTCAAATCCTTACAAAACTATAAAAATCATCTTAACTTGAAACTTTAAATCTTAAACTTTGAATTTGAAAGACCTCTTCGGAAAAGCCTTAATAGATTACCAAAAGGGTAATTACACAGAGGATTTAATAACATCCACCAACATTTCTGATGAGGATGAACTCCCTCTTCCCTATCTGTTTAGAAATTTTAAAGACATGCCCAAACTGGAACAAAAAGCGCTTCTGCTTTCCAAAGGAAACGTGTTGGATGTTGGTTGTGGTTCTGGAAGTCATAGCTTGTATTTACAGGAAAAAGGCTTGAGGGTAAAAGCTTTGGATATTTCAAAAGGTGCCATTGAAGTATCCAAAAAACGTGGTGTTTTAAATGCCGAATTAAAAGATGTTTTAGATGAAACTGAAACTTTCGATACCATTTTATTATTAATGAATGGTACTGGTATTTTCCAAGAACTATCGCAAGTTACCAAGTACTTAAAACATTTAAAGTCTTTATTGAATCCGAAAGGTCAAATCCTGATAGATTCTTCAGACATCAAATACATGTACGAAGATGACGATGGAGGTTTGTGGATAGACACCAACGCCAATTATTATGGCGAATTGGATTACTATTTAAGCTATAAAAATGAAGACGAAGCACCTATGAAATGGTTGTATCTAGATTTTGAACGTTTGGAATTTGCATGTAATAGTGTAGGTTTAACTTGTGAAAAAGTGATGGATGGTAAACATTTTGATTATTTGGCTAGGCTTACCTAAACAAAAAAACTTACTAATTACTTACAAACAACAAACCTATTGCTTCACGCCACCAATATAAGTTTGCTCTACTTTTATGTTTGGGATATTCTTCACATCAGTTGTCATAATATCTTGATCCAAAATAATAAAATCGGCAAATTTCCCGACTTCTATACTTCCTTTTTCATCTTCTTCAAAATTGGCATACGCAGCCCAAATGGTCATCCCTTTTAAGGTTTCTTCCCTGCTTAAACCATCTTGCAAATTAAAACCACCTTCTGGATACCCTTTAACATCTTGTCTGGAAACAGCTGCATAAAAGGTTAAAAACGGACTTACCTGCTCCACAGGAAAATCGGTCCCCAATGCTACTTTTCCACTGGCATTTAATAAGGTTTTATAAGCATAAGCTCCTTTTATTCGCTCAGCTCCCAACCTATCTTCTGCCCAATACATATCGCTTGTAGCATGTGTTGGCTGTATGGAAGGGATGATATTTTCATTTTTAAACAACTCAAAATCGTTGTTTGTTATTATTTGGGCATGCTCTACACGCCAACGTCTATCGGTTTCCCCTTGCAAGGTTTTTTCATACGTCTTTAACACAAAACGGTTTGCCGAATCGCCAATGGCGTGGGTATTCATTTGATAGTTAGCAGCTTCAATCCTACTGGCCAGGGTTTTAAAATCTTCAAGACCTATAACCATGGCTCCAAAATGATGATCCTTGTCGGAATAAGGAGCTTTTAAAGCAGCACCTCTAGAGCCCAAAGCACCATCCGCATAGACTTTTACGGATTGTACATTTAATTGATCCGTTTTAATTTTACCTTTAGTCAAGTAGTAATCCAAATTGTCTTTGGTATTGGACACCATCGCATACACACGCATATGCAAATCGCCTGTTTGCTGCAAACTATCCATTAACTCTATAACCTCTCTGTGTAATCCAGCATCTGAAACTGTTGTCAATCCAAGATTGGTACATATGTTTTGGGCATCCAATAAGGCATTTATCTGTAATTCCCTATTTGGTTTTGGAAAAATAGCTTCCACAAGCTCCATGGGATTATCTATTAAAACACCTGTTAATTCACCATCTTCAATTATTATTTCCCCTCCATCAATTTTAGTTTCTTTTGTAATGTTTGCCAAATCCAAAGCGGCTTGATTGCACAACATGGCATGACCATCAATTCTTGTTAAAGCCACTGGAGTATCTGGAAATAGAGCATCCAGTAATTTTTTATTGGGAAAATTTTTATCTTCCCAATCGTTTTGATCCCAACCACGACCAATTATAAATTCTGCCTGTCTTTCGTTTTGGTAATCCAACACACGTTTCATGACCTCATCGAAACTGGTTGTTCCTCTTAGATCCACTTTTTGCAAGTTCATCCCTAATCCATAAAAATGACAATGCGCATCAATAAATCCTGGAAATACAGCTTGTCCTTTGGCATCAATAATGGTATCTGCTTCAAATGTATTTTGTAGGTCTTTGGAAGTCCCTACTTGGAAAAACTTCCCGTCTTTAATGGCGAAAGCTTCCGCTTTATCAAAGTTAGAATTTACAGTATATACATTGGCATTGACAACAAGGGTGTCTACCTGTTGTTTTTCTTTGCTGCAAGAGAAAATGGAGATTAAAACGAAAATGGATATGAGTTTTTTCATAGTGATAAAAATAATTTGGCAGTTTGTAATACAAACGAGGTGTAAAATTAATAAAAGCGTTCTAAATAGAACGCTTTTATTATTGATTTAGATTTATTGATGAAATTCTTCACTTCGTTCTGAATGACATGCTACTACTCTTTTATAATTTTAGAGGTTTGCTCTCCCAATTCTGTTTTAATTTTCACAAAATAAACACCTTTAGACAAACTACTCATATCTACTTTTGTTGTGGTTGTGTTTCCTGTTAAGGCAATTGTTTTAATTTGTCTGCCTTGAATATCGTAAATAGCAATCTGTTTTAAAGATTCTTTGCTTTTAACATTTAAATAATCGCTTACTGGATTTGGGTAAATGCTAACAACTGTTTGTAATTCTGATGCTTCGATGGATAAGTTTTCAGCTACGGTTGTCAATTCATCGTTGGTGATGATTGGCGCATTGTAATCAAAATAAATTTCGGCATCGTTTGAGAATTCATCACCTAAAACCAAGCTTGGCAATGTTTTAATTTTGAAGAGCACGTAACCATCATTATTGGCATCATCAAAGGGCAAATTGATGTCTTCAAAAATAAATTCCAACACATTATCATTCTTAATTCTAGTTTCAAACTCATGACTTCCATCTAATGGAATTAATGAAGCCACATCGTATTTAGTTAAATCTATTTCATCTTTTACTACAATATTTATTGCATCTGCTGTTCCAGTATTTTCAAAACGAATTAAATAATGTACAAACTTTCCAACTTGTTCCGGAGTAATGGTTTGTCCTTCTAAACAAGTTTTATCATTTGGATCGAATGAGTTAACTACTGTCTGGTTAAATATAAAAGTATTATCATCTGGAGTTTCATCTGTTTCAGATGAACTAATATTTGCAATATATTCTAATACATCATCTCCATTTAAAGGTGGTGAATCTGTGGGAGCATTTAAATTCATTGTGAAATCAATTTCACGACTTTCAAAAGGTAATAAATCGTTAAAACTCCAACTTAATAAATCTGATAATCCAGATTCGTTTGCTGGATTTGATACAACAAAATCCATAACATCATCCTGAAATGCAACATATATATTACCAGATAATGTTGAAGTTCCTTTGTTCTTATAAGTTACTTTATAGTTTGCATCAAAACCAGGTCCTGCTTGTTCTATAGGTAAGATGGTAATTTCTAAATCGTTATAAACACCATTTGGTACTACACAAAAATCCTGATTATAAGGACTCGCATCAGTTGGGAAATCTACTACCACACTTGTAGGAGTAATAGAAAAATAAGTGGGATTCTCAAAAACTGGTGTTATAGTATGTATTCCTGCTTGCACTGGAATAGAATAGCTCCCTGTTGAATTTGAAATAATAGTTCCAGTCACACTACCATCAGTTATGTTAAACTTTAAATTAGAATAGTATGGGTCATTTACATTACAGCCATTTACATCTAAATCTAATTTGTTTTCTCCTTGAATGGTAAAATAATCTCCTCCAGGCACAAAACTACAGTAGCTATTGACAATACATGTAGGATTAACATATTGAGCATAAGTTTGTACATAATTTAATTCAAAATCATCTACACATACATATTCTAAATCCCAATTTTCATCAATATATAATTGTTCCTCTCTATTGTTTTTAATAAACAGTGTTATTAATTGATTTCCTTTACAATCTAGATGATTAATATTAATTAAATTACTAGCATCTAACGTAGTTAATAGGTTATAGTCACAGTCCAAAGAAGTAAGATTTGTTAAACTACTAACATCCAGCATTGTTAATTCATTATGCTCACAATTTAATACGTCAAGATTTGTTAATCCATTTACATTTAAAGTTGTTAATTCATTTCTACTACAATTAATATAATTCAGATTAATTGAGTTACTCAAGTCTAAAAATGTTAACTCATTTTCTGCACAAGAAAATGTAACAAGATTTGTTAAACCACTAACATCTAATGTCGTTAAATTATTTAATTGACAATCTAATAATTCTAAATTTGGTAAACCATCTATATTTAAGGAAGTCAATTGGTTCTGCCCACAGCTCAACTTTTCAAGGTTTGTTAAACCACTTACATTTAATGTACTTATGTCATTTCCCGAACAAAATAGTTCTGTAAGATTTGCCAAACCACTAACATCTAATGAAATCAAATTATTGTATGAACAATTCAGTTCTACAAGACTATACAAATAACTAACATCTAATGTACTAATTGGATTAACTCTACAATTTAGAGTAACAAGATTTGTTAAACTACTTACGTCTAAAGACGTTAAAACGTTTTCTGAACAATCCAATGTTAAAAGGTTAGTTAAACCATTTACATTTAAAGATGTTAAATCATTAGCATGACACCATAATTCAATTAAGTTTGTTAAACTACTTACATCTAAACCTTCTAAATTATTACCCTGACATCTTAAATATTCTAAATTAGAAAAAGCTTCTATCCCTTGCATTGATGAAATATTTCTTGACAATAACTCTAGTCCTAAAACAGTCTCTGCTTCAGAAATTTGAATTTCACCATCATCATTAGTATCAACATCTGAATCTCCAAAGCCATCCCCATCTGTATCAACACAATTGGTATTTACTAAAGCATCTTTAAAATTTGCATCCGGAATATTCACAATTTGGGCTTGTGAAAAAGAAAAGACTAAAAAAGTCATTAGAAATAAGTAGGAATGTTTCATAAATTTTGGGTTTAGTATTACGCAATAATAATAATAATAATAATAATAATAATAGATGTAATAAAATTTGATGTTTTTGTTGAAAAAAGAAAAATGACACCCCTAAAGTCCCCTCAAGGGGACAACATTCAGATTTTTTTAGTAGCTTTAAATAATGGCAAACAAAATAATTCCATATAGATCTGATCTAAAATTCCTAGCTAGAGAGCTTAGAAAAAACAGCACCCTCGCCGAAGTGATTCTTTGGCAAAGCATTAAAAAAAGAGCTTTAGGTGTTCAGTTTCATAGGCAAGTTCCTATGGTAAATTATATTGTAGATTTTTATTGCCATGAGATTGGCTTGGCTATAGAAATTGATGGTTCCATACATGACCATTCTTTTTTGGAAGACGCTAAAAGACAAGGTGAGATTGAGGCTTATGGTGTTACGTTTATCAGATTTACAAATGAAGAAGTAAAAAAAGATTTATTGAATGTTTTACTTGCCATAGAAGATAAAGTCAAAGAATTATTGGATTAGTTGTTTCCTGCTTTTTATTATTATATATCTAAAATAGTTAAAAATCCTACACAAAAATGTCCCCTTGAGGGGACTTTAAGGGGGTGTTTTTAAGAGAACGCTTTTATTGAGAATATAGATTTATTTGATAAGATTACCACGTCATTACCTCCTCGCAATGACATTCCTAGTGGGATACAGGCAGGCTCGCAATGATAGATGTTATCAGAAATCAAACTTATAAGTAGCTCCAGCTAGAATCTGTATGCTTTGCACTGGATAATTCAACCAACGTTGGTAGTTTTGATTGGCTATGTTGTTCGCTTTGGCAAATACAGAAAGTTTGTCGTTAATATGATATCCTACATGCGCATTGGCATCAAAATAAGCATCCAAGGTCGTGGCGCCATAGGAAACTACTGGAGTGGTTGTAACATACACCTGATCTTTGCGTTCTCCAACATAAAACAGACTAGCTCCAGCAAACCAATGTGTATCTATTTGGTAATCCATAAATAAGGAACCTGTGACACTAGGCAAGTTCCAAGCTTCGCTTTCATTATCTGTACTGTATGCAAAAAAATCGGCTTTCACTCCTAATTTAAAATTCCTATTTACATCCACACTTAATTCCCCTCCAATATTAAAGGTGGACACATCGTCGTAAACCACAGAAAACGAATTCCCAAATTGATACGTCTCGTCTGGATTTACAAAATCTATCTCGTTATGTCTATATAAGGCTTTGTTGCTTTCAGCATAATAAGCTCCTTGAATATCATAGCTTACACTATTGGAAACTTTCCCTTTCAATCCCACATAACCATGGTATTGCTGATCTGTAGGCGCAATCAATAAGGTTGGGGACACAAATTTGTTTTCTTCGGCAAAATTCTCATAGGTATTCTGTATCAAACCTCCCTTAATCCCTCCATAAGCTATTAAAACCTCATCCACTATTCTGTAGGATGCGGCAATATTTGGATAAATATAAAATTTGCTCTCACTGGCTTCGGTATCGTTTAAATAGTATAAAGAAACCCCTAAATCCAGCGTTAAATCGTCTTGTGTGTAGCGATAGCTTGGTGCCAAACCTATATTAAAGTTTCCGTATGTATTTTCAGCATCCACTTCATAATATCTATCGAAAGAGCCTCCAAGGAAATCAAACATCACTTTGGTAGAAATCTCTATATCTGCAATGGGAATATCTGCCGACATAGCTGCCGAAAACCTGTTTTCTGAAGAACCATACGAATCCCCAAAATGCCTAAACATCACTTGAGCTGTTTTAAAGTAAGTGTCCTCAAAAGAAATATCCCCTCCAAGATGTCCACCATAAAATGTATGACTCACACCTAATTGGGCTTCAGGGGACGACTCGTTATAATAAGGTTGTGGCAAACCGTACCAATTAAAAACCTGATGTTTAAAACCTCCTTCTACATTCCAACTTAAATCTCTTTCTTTTCTAGAAAAATCAATCTGTAAATGGCTATCGTAAAAGTAATCATCCAACAAAACATCATCGATACCTCCTTGTGTTGAATGATGCGTAAAATAACCTCCTATTTGGTCGGTTTTACTTAATTCATGGTTGAGATACACTTCCCCTAAAATGGACGAATAACTACCAAGTGCCAAGGACGCATAATTATCATACAGTTTGGTTGGCTTTTCCTTATCCAAAACGGCTGCTTTTCCTTTGGCAGGCGTAAAGGTTGAAGCTACAGGAAATGAAAAAATATGATATTGAATCTCTTTTTTTGTAGTGGTTTCATCATCATCCAATTGCGGCGTTTCTTTTACTTTAAACGCATCTGAAATTGTAGGTGTATATGGTTTTACAACTTGAATGACATCGGTTTTAATGGTATCGTTGCCTCTTTCCTGAGCCCAAGAAAGGGAAACACTCAAGGTGATTAAAATGATACTGATTTTATGAATGTGCTTTCGCATAGGTAATATTTTGATTAACGATTGATTATTAACGATCCGTCCAAACGTGCCTTTAAGGTTTGGGCAGGTTTTTTGATCTACTGAAAATTGAGACTGCCTGTCCTCCTAAAGCTTTAGCGAAGATGGGAAAACTGCAAACACAGTTAATCCTCATCTGGTACAATGGACGAGTTTGTTTTTGCTTGTTCGGTTTTTATGTTACTTAATGTGTCCTGGGCTTGGCTTACAACTTCTGGGAATTCCTTAAAGTTTTCCATCACACTCTCCAAGATATAGGTTGCTTGAAAGGCATCGTCCAGCTGATAAAAGTTCTTAGCCATAAGCACCAAACCTTTCGCACTAAAATATTTATAACTGGAATAGTCTTTTGCCAAACGTTGAACCGTTTCGTTGGAAGCTTCATACGATCCTGCCTTATTTTTAAAATATGCCTGATAATACAAAGCTTCTGCAGCTGCTTCACCAGTAGCTGTTTTTTCCACTTCGGCATAAGCTGTCTTAGCTCGTTCTTCGTTATTGGTCTTCATGGCCGAACGTGCAATGATTACATGTGCATCACTTTTGATTTTTGAATCCACAACCCCTTGGCTCAACACCTTTTCGGCATAGGCAACAGCTTCAGAATATGCTTCCAACTGATAATTGGCTTTCATTAAATTGGATTGTGCAAAAACGACGTTTTGAGGAAAACTCGCTTCCTGCTCCAAACGTTTCAATACAGGAATGGCTTCCATCCATTGTTTGTTTTCCAAATAAATTTGAGAAACCTTAAACAGCGATTCTTGGGTAAACTCACTTGGCGAAGCATCTGCCACGTATTGATAATGTGGAATGGCGTTCCCCTTCAATACTTTTTTATCGTACAGTTTGGCTAGGTAAAAATGTGCCTGTAAGGCATGTAAACCTTTGGGAAACTGACTTAAATAACTATTGAATTGCTTAATGGCATCATCTGTTTTATTGTCTATATATTTTTTCTCGGCAGATTCATAGGTGGTATGATCCAAATCGGCATCTGTTACTTCCACATAATCCAAGGTTCTTACCCAAATGGCATAGTCGTTAACACGACCCAAATCGATATAAATTAAACGCGCTGTAGATACAGCTTGATTGGCTTCTGCAGTTCCTGGATAATCCTTGGCAATGGCTTTAAAGGTGTTTAAAGCTTGTTCGTTATCACTGTTATTGTAATGTATCAAACCTTGTCGCAACATGGCTCTTGGCACAAAAGTGCTCATTTGATAATCTGTTTGAAGCCTGTTGTACATCTTTAAGGCTTTAACATCCTCATTGGCTTTCACATAAGAATTCCCTAGTTCGAACATGGCATCATCACGAAAGGTTGATTTTGGATATTTTTGCAGGAAAGTTTCCAGTTCCAATATTTTTTTGGAGGCCTTTCCTTCGTAACCATAACTGATAGCTTGTTGAAAAAACGCATAATCTGCATCTATTTTATTTATTTTTATGGCTTCATCATAAGCATCAATGGCTTGAGCATACTGACTTGATACAAAATAAGCATCTCCTAATCGTAAATAAGCATCGTTCAACCTAATGGCGTCGTCCTGCTTATTACCTATAAATTGCTTGAAATTTTGAATGGCTTGCAAGTAGTTTTTTTGCTTAAAATAGGTATAGGCCAAATTATAATATATGTTTTTGTATTCTATGGTCTCTGCTGCATGGCTTTGCTGCAAAAATTGTTTAAAGCCTATTAAAGCTTCTTCGTAATTGGACACATTGTAATTGGTTTCAGCTTTCCAAAAAGTCGCTCTGGTTGTGAATTTTGAATCCCTTGGTTCTTTTAAGGAATTGGAAAACATGCTTAAAGCTTCTTGGTATTTACCTTCGTTATACAGTTCCATCCCTCTGTAAAAAGCCACTTTTTGATAAGCTACCTTGTTTTCGAAACTATTTTTGCCTTTTAAGAGTTTTAAAGCTTCCTGATAATTTTTGGACGTAATATAGGAGTCTATTAAAAGGGTTTCTATGTCCTCTTTATAAGCTGAATTGGGATAGGTTTCCAGATAGCTGGTCAATACCTGTGGAACAGATTGATATGGGTTCCCAATTTCATAGCTTATTTTTGCATAGTTTAACCAGGCATCTTCTTGGATTTTTAAATCGAAATCCATTTGAGACGCATTTCGAAATGCATTTAATGCCTCTTGTTTTTTGTTAACATGCACATAGCTTTCACCCAAATGGTAATAAGCATTTTGTGCTACGGCATTTTTACCATCCACTATTTTGTTGAATTCTGAAATGGCCTTTTCGTAATTGCCTTGCTTGTAATATGCATAGCCCAATTGATAGTAATCTGTGTTGCTCCATTTTCCTTGTTTGCCTTTATATTCTGATAAATATGGAATGGCTTCGGCATATTTTTCAAGATTGAAATAGCTTTCTCCTATAATTTTATTAAGCTCGGATACTTCGTTTCTATCGCTATTGGGTAACTGTTCTTTGGCCAATGCAATGGCTTCTTCAAATTTTCCCAGTTTAAAATTCAAATCGGCTTGATAATACGATAGTTTTTCCTTGTATTTTTCGTTGTCGCTAACTTGATCGAAATATTGATTGGCTTGGTTGTAATCATCACTTTCATAAGCCATAAAACCTATGTAATACTTAACTTGGGAGCCATACTTTTGGGAATTTTCCACTCGTGAAAGATATTTTTTGGCATCCTTGAAATTTTTAGTTGTAAAAGCCACATAGCCATTGTTGAAATTGAATTTTTCACGCTCGTTTCTAGCCAAGGAAGTTTCATCTACTTTGTCATACCACTTTTTGGCATATGCAAATTTACCATTGTTAAAATAATAGTCTGCCACATCTACATAGGCCGTATTCCGTTTGGTACTTGTTGGATAATCGTTTACAAAATCCTCCATTAATTGGTCGGCATTTTGCTGATTTAAACGTACGGCACAATTGGCAATGTAAAAAGCACAATCGGATTCCAACAGGTCCGTTCCTGCTGTTTTTTTAATTTCGGAAAATAATGTTTGAGCAGCTGCATACTGTTGGTTTTCATACAAGGCCAAAGCTTTTTGATAGGTTGCCAGATGATTGGTGTAAATGGCAGATTGCTGACTAAATACATGAAGGCTACAGCTAAAAGCAATAAAAAAAATAACTATTTTTTGGGTACTCATAAAAGCGTTTTTTCAATTAAAATCAAAGATAATTCAATCTGCATTTTATAACGTTAGAATTATGTTATAATTATAAACAGTCTTGTAAATATTGTATTTTAGACTACTTTTACACTTTAAACCAAGCAAAAAAACCTATGGATTTAACCGAATTGTCTGAACATTCCAAACACCAACACCAAACCAGACATCCATGGGAACAAGCTCGATTGGAATTTGTGTATAAACTTATAAACAAACATGCTTCCAAAAAATCACATCCCGTGTTTTTGGACATTGGTTCCGGCGATACTTTTGTGTCCGAAAACCTGTTGTTAAAAATACCTCATGGTAGGTTTTATTGTGTGGATACAGCCTTTACCAAGGAGCATTTGGAGTTTTACACAAAAAAATACAGCCATAAAAACATTCAGGTTTTTAATTCGGCAATTGCAGCGTTGAGTGCAATTAATTGTGAAATAGATTATGTACTGGCTCTAGATGTCATGGAACATGTTGCAAACGATTTGGATTTTTTAAAGGACATTTCAAATATGGAAAAAGTAACAGAAAACACTAAAATTGTCTTAACGGTTCCAGCGTTTCAATCCCTGTTTAGTCATCATGATGTGCTATTGGGCCATTACAGACGTTATAACAACAACACCTTAAAGCAAGTAACTAAAAAGGCAGGCTTGGAGATAATATCCATAGGTTATTTTTTTATGTCTTTATTGATTGCCAGAATTTTAATAAAGTTTAAAGAAAAAATTATAAAACCCAAAAGCAAAAAAACCCATGTTGCACAATGGCAACAAGGTAAATTAGTTACCAATTTGTATAAAAACATACTTATATTTGATTTTAAAACAAGTAGCTTGTTAGAAAAAATACATTTAAAGCCCAAAGGCTTATCCAACTATATGGTATGCAAAAAACCTGTATAATCATTCCTTGTTATAACGAGTCGTCCAGATTGGATTTGGATGCTTATAATGGGTTTTTGAATTCCCATCAAGAACTGGATGTGTGTTTTGTAAATGATGGAAGTACCGATAATAGCCTTTTTATATTGGAGCAGTTGGCAACCAACTTTGATACGGTTTCTGTGATGCACCTTGAAAAAAACCTTGGTAAGGCAGAAGCCATTAGGCATGCTGTGCTACATTTAAGCGAGAAAAATTATGCCTATTTGGGTTATTTAGATGCAGATTTATCAACTTCCCTGGATGAAATGTTGCGTATCACCAGGTTTAGTTCCAGTACTTCAAAATTCATTCTTGGTTCCAGAATAAAAACGTTAAATACCACGATAGAAAGAAGTGCGATTCGTCATATATTAGGTCGTTCACTGGCAACCATAGTCAATACATTTATATTGAAACTTCCTATTTACGACACGCAATGTGGTGCCAAACTTATTGAAACTTCTTTAGCCAAAGATATTTTTAAACAGCCTTTTGTTAGCAAATGGCTATTTGATATAGAACTTCTTTTAAGGACCAACAAACTAAAAGGCGCCACTTTTTGCAAACAGCACATACTTGAAGTTCCATTGAACAAATGGCAAGACAATGGAAACACCAGAATTACGTTTATGGATTTTATTAATATTCCTATAGATTTACTGAGAATATATTTCCAGTACCAAAAATAAGATGCTTAAAAAAGGAAGCCAATATATCAACAAATATCCCATAGCCATTTTATTGGTTTATGGCATCCTCTTAAGACTGTTGGTGTTTGTTTGCTATCATGATGTGACCCTTTATCCAGACTCTGAAGATTACACAAATTTAGCCCAATACCTCTTACATTTCAGCTTGGAAAACTACACAGGGGAACGCACACCAGGACTCCCTCTTTTAATTGCATTAACTGGTGGAAACCTCTATGCAACAGTAGCTATCCAAACAGGTATTGGACTGCTTGGTATGTATTTAATTTTCGATTTTAGCAAAACCAAAACCGGAGAAAAACAAACGGCTTTTTGGATTGCCGTAATAACCACATCTTTTTTACACCTTGTGTTTTATGAATTTGCCATTCTAACCGAAACCCTTACCTTATTTTTCTTATTGTTATCGTTCTGGTATATCCAAAAATTTAAGCTCCTGGAACCTAAAACAGCCTTGAAACACTATGTAGTTCTATCCATTATATTAAGTTACTTGTATTTGGTAAGACCTATGTTTATTTATGTTCCCATAGGCTTTTCATTATTTTATTTAGTTAAAAATTTCAATTTTGATATAAGAAAAACATTTATAAAATCCCTAAGTATGTCCTTGCTTCCCTTAGTGACTTTTTATGCTTGGTGTTCGGTAAACGAAAAAAACATCGGGCAATTTACAAGCTCTTACTACTTGGGAATAAATTTGGCTCAAGTTGCAACCCCTTTCTTTGATAAAGCGCCAGAAGAACATCGGTTAATTAGGGATATTTTTGTAAAACACAGGGATTACGTAGAGCAAAACCTGCCAAAGAAAGAGTATGCCATGACAGCTTGGTATGCTCACGATGAACTGATTAAGAAAACAGGTTTGTCCAGGCAGGAACTTATGTACAAGCTTGGAGAGATCTCTAAGGGTTTGATAGCATCGCATCCAGATCTGTATGCAAAGCAAGTATTGATTTCCTTTAAGGATTTTTGGTTTACCACATCTATTTTATGGAATGCCAATAAGTTTCAAAACATATATGCTAGAAAAGCCTTCATCGGTTTGTGGAACTATGTACAAAGGTTTTTACTTATTTTAATCCATGTGCTTTTTCTGGTATTTGCCTTTAAAAAACTGTTTTTGTTTTTAAAATCCAAAGGTAAACCCTTCAATCTGGACATCTTGCTGATAGCCATTGTTCTTTCTGGTGCCTTGGCACAGGCTTTGGTGGTTTATGGTTCAAATTCCAGATTTTCCTTTCCCTATTTCCCTTTAATTGTTTACTTTGTGGTAGTAAATGTAACGACCCTAAAAAATAACTATGCAAAACGTACTTTATCTTAAAGATGCTTCCATATTTCAAGGTGAAAACCTCGTGCTTTCAGACATTAACATTGAAATAAACAAAGGCGAATTTGTTTACTTAATAGGTAAAACAGGAACTGGAAAAAGCAGTTTCATGAAAACACTTTACGCCGATTTGCCTTTAACCAAAGGCGAAGGCAGCATTGTGGATTTCAATTTACGAACGCTTAAAGAGAAAGATATTCCGTTTTTAAGACGCAAGCTAGGTGTCGTGTTCCAGGATTTTAAATTACTGACCGATAGAACCATTAACGATAATTTACTGTTTGTGTTAAAAGCTACAGGCTGGAAAAACAAAAATGACATGAACACGCGTGTGGAAGAGGTTTTAAACAAGGTTGGCATGAAAACCAAAGGCTTTAAATTTCCTCATGAACTTTCTGGTGGCGAACAACAACGTGTAGCCATTGCAAGGGCTTTGCTGAACAATCCCGAGTTAATACTTGCCGATGAACCTACTGGAAACCTGGATCCACAAACCAGTATTGAAGTGATGGAAGTGCTACAAGACATCAATAAAAACGGAAACACCATTTTAATGGCAACCCACGACTATGCCTTGTTGTTAAAATACCCAAGCAAAACCCTTAAATGCGACGAAAATCAGGTATTTGAAGTGGTACAAAGAAACAAATCAACCACTTAATAAGCGTGTAAATAAGCATCAATAAGTAAGGAGCATTTTTTGGCTCCTTGTGCATTTAAATGATCTGCATCGTGAAAATCCTGTAACTGGAATCGAGAGTCCCTGGATAAATCCACTCGTGTAACGTTTGGGTTGGTTTTAGCCAAATCATCACAAGTATTATCAATTTTCAGAAGTTTTTCGGAATTTAAATGATTCAGATAGTCTGGATAAACTGGCATATTGACCAACAGCACTTGTATGTTTTTTTGTTCACAAAAAGTTATCATATTTTGAATCCTTTCTGTATTCTGTTTAAAATCCATAGAACCATCTTCATGTTTTCTGGCAACAACTTTTGACAGATAGGCTATTTCCAATGAATCCACAGTTGATAGGTATGTATTTCCCCAACCCTTCTCATCGCAACCAATCAAGCTGCCTTCCCTTTGGTAATCTAGAAAGGTTTTAAAAGTTTTATCAAACTTCCTGGTTAATGCCAAACTGTATTTTTTTGGATCGTACCAGGCTATCAATGGGACTTTCAAATCCATTTGAGCCTCATAAAAGTATTTTCGCCAGATATCTTCTTGGGTATTATCTGCTTGGCTCAAAGTGGTATATTCCACAGATATGATAAGGTATTTTAAATGTGGTAAATGGTCAATGTGTTTTTCAAACAACAATTTATCAAAATAAATGGTCTGACTTACATTTGATAGGTTGTAGGTTTTTAAAGAAAGCCATTCTGGATTTATTCCAAAAAAAGTATGCGAATCGCCCAACACAAGTACTTCAATATCATCCATGTTATTGGAAATCTGCTCATGTTTATAGGTGTAATTATTTGGAACCGAACGGTAAAATACCTCAGCAAGCATCCATACAACTACTATTGGAATTAAAAACAGACTGATATGAGTGAGTAGTTTCTTCATTAAAACTGAAAATATATAAACGGTTGTGTGTCTCCTGCAAAATAAAAAATAGCAAAGGCCAATCCATAATAAATAGCTATTCGGATGGGTTTGGATGCTATAAAATCTATTTCCAATACATGTTTTTTATCTCTTTGTAGCCATTCAAAAACCATATAAACCATTAAAAACAACACCAAACCTCTTGACACTGTTGGAAATGAAAACAAAGAAAGATTAAACATCCCTTGTAAATACAAAAACGCATGAGTTATATTTTCTGCCCTAAAAAACACCCAAGCCAAAAGCACAATAAAGAACGTAAAGCCTATTTGTAAAGTGGTTTTGAAACTAGGGAACCATTTCCCTTTATCTGCCACGTCCTTAAAACTGGCATGTGTTTTCTGAAACATAAGAGGCAGAAAAAAAAGTGCATGTATCAATCCCCAAATTATAAAGGTCCAATTGGCACCATGCCAAAAACCACTTAAAAGAAAAACAACAAAAATATTACGTATCCACTTGGGTCTGGATACTTGATTGCCTCCTAGGGGAATATACACATAATCGCGAAACCAAGTACTCAAGGAAATATGCCAACGTCTCCAAAATTCCCCAAGGTTTCTGGACAAATAAGGTGCATTGAAATTCTGCATTAAATCAAATCCCAATAATCTGGCAGAACCTATGGCAATATCAGAATAGCCTGAAAAGTCGCCATAAATTTGGAACGCGAAAAAGAAAGCTCCAAAAAACAAGGTGCTTCCACTATACTCTGTGTAATGGGTGAAAATGTCGTTTACGGCCAAAGCACAATTATCTGCTATCACCATTTTTTTGAAAAGTCCAAGTAAGATTAATCGTAAGCCGTCTATGCTTTTAGCATAATTAAACAGTCTTTTCTTTTCAAATTGTGGTAACAGGTTAGAAGCCCTTTCTATAGGTCCAGCAACCAATTGAGGAAAAAAGCTCACAAATGCAAAGAACGATAACATATTGTTGGTAGGATCTATGCGCTCTCTATATACATCAATGGTGTAACTTAAGGTTTGAAACGTATAAAAACTAATTCCAACAGGCAGTAGGATATCTAAAGTACTCGATTCTAAAGACCTTCCAAAAAGCAAGAAAACCTCTTGAAAAGATTCCAAAAAGAAGTTATAATATTTAAAAAAACCAAGGATGCCCAAATTTACTATAAGACTTGTAAGCAAAAGCATTTTCCTTTTAGGCTTGGCTTTTGTTTTAGCTAAAAAAAATCCTACTGAATAATCAACTAAAGAACTTAAAAAAATAAGCCCTAAAAAACGCCAATCCCAACATGCATAAAAGAAATAACTTGCCACAAGAAGGAACAAGTTTTGGATTTTAATGTTTTTGTTGAATACAAACCAATACAACAAAAAGATTATTGGCATAAAAATGGCAAAATCAATCGTATTGAATAGCATGGGTTTTGGTTAGAAGTTAGTTGTAAATGTAACAATCTATTTTTACTATTGAAACTAAAAAAAGACTGGTGGTAAATATATACTTTTTGAAACATTCGTAATAATTTCATGTTACAAACAAATAGCGTCCAAAACGATTTAATAAAACAGCTGAAGTGATAGCATTACTTTGGCTAAATGGCTTTTTAAAAAATAAGAAGTTAAAATGTCAGGGTATGTTATAAAACGGCCTATCGAAAATTTATCGTAAAATTTGAAGTGAAGCTACCGTAAAAATTTTAGGCTGTTTGAGCTAGCTAAAACTTTTGAAATAGCAATGAACATAACAGCGAGTTCTTAAAATTTAGGTGGCAAACGATAAATTTAGATAAAGGTTCGTAAGCCTAGACTTTTTTGTTTCTTTTTTGGTCAATGCAAAAAAGAAAATTATTTAGGACAATATTGGTTACAAATTTTTTTTTAGTGATTGTCTAAAGAATGAATTTCATGCAATTAGTGAAAATTGCTTCAATAATCATTAGATTTGAACCACAGAACCAACATTCATGCTATCCATTTTAATACCTACATATCATTACAACACGTATCCTCTAGCCCAGGAACTTGAAAGACAAGCTTTGGATGCTGGTGTTGTGTTTGAGCTTATTTGTGTGGATGATGGTTCTTTTTCTGATGTAAACATTGAAAACCAAAAAATAAACTCTTTAACCAACTGCAAATTTATTGAAGCCAAAAAAAATGTTGGCAGAACAGCTAGCAGACTATTTTTAGCAGAACAAGCGCAATATCAATGGCTGTTATTTATTGATGCAGATGTCCTGCCCAAAAACCAGGATTTTCTGGTTAAATACCTTAACGAGATGAAAAAAAACCATGAAGCAGTTTTTGGTGGTTTTGCGTATAAGAACAGCTCGTATTCCAAAAACAAATCGTTACGTTATACTTTTGGAAAAAAACGTGAAGAGGTAGACGCTTCCAAAAGAAACAAAACACCTTATAAGGTGATTATTTCTGCCAATTTTTTGATAAAAAAAACGCTGTACTTAGAACTGATAAAGAACAATACAAACAACAGTTACGGGATGGATTATTTAATAGGTTCCTTATTAAAAACAAACCAAAGCAATATTTGGCACATTAACAATGAAGTGTATCATTTTGGACTGGATGATAACACAACCTTTCTTAAAAAAACAGAACATGCCATGCAAACCCTTTACCATTTGTATGCCTCCAATAAGGTAAACAAAAACAACATTAGCCTTTTAAAAGCTTATGGTTTTCTAAAATTTTTTTATTTACACAGGCTTTTTGGAACATGTCTGTCTTATTTCGACTCTAAAATAAAATTGAACTTAACCCAAGAAAACCCAAATATGTTTTTATTTGATCTGTATAGATTGGGTTATTTTTGTAGATTACACCATTAGAATGAAACCATTTTTTTCCATAATCATCCCTTTATTCAATAAAGAAAAGCACATTAAAAACACCTTACAGAGTGTTCTTGACCAAAGCTTTTCAAATTTTGAGGTTATTATTGTTAATGATGGCTCTACCGACAATAGTTTAAATCAAGTAAACGCTGTAATCGATGAAAGAATAAAGGTATATTCCATAGAAAACTCTGGCGTTTCTGCAGCCAGGAATTATGGGATAAAAAAAGCCCAAGCAGAGTATATAGCTTTTTTGGATGCTGATGATTTGTGGGAAACTTCATTTTTAGAATATATAACCAAACTTATAGATTCTTATCCCAAGGAACATGTTTTTGCGACAGCCCTTAAAATTAAAAAAAATACGGATTATTATTTTGCCACATACAGAAACCTTACTTTAGATGATGGTGAATCAAAGGTTTTGAACTATTTTAAGTATAGTTTAGATCATTCTTTGTTACATTGTACTTGTACGGTTTTCAATAAAGGGATAATTAAAAGTGTTGGAACTTTTGATGAGTCCCTTACAACTAGCGAAGATACCGACTATTGGATTAGAATAGGACTTAAACATTCCATTGTTTTTTTAAATAAGCCATTGGCAATTCATCAAGTAGTGAACAATGGCTTAACCAAATCCAATAGAAAAAAATTTAAATCGATTGATTTTTCAAAATATGAGGACCAAAAGAACCATTCATCCTATTTTAAAAAATTTATAAATAAAAATAAATTTTCATCTGCTATAAAATATAAGTTTGTAGGAGATAAAATCAATTTTCAAAAACTTAAAAATGAAATAGATTATAAAATGTTAAATTTTAAGCAAAAGTTACTACTCATGACTCCTTTATATGTTACAAAACATATTATTAACATCTATAATTCGCTAAGTAAAAAGAAGAACTATTTTTAGTTTTTATAGCTTAAAAACTTCTTGTAATTTCTAATATAATCAGATTCATCATATTCTTCAGAAGCTAAGACCAAGCATACAGAACCTGAAGAAAAGTTCTCCAGCTCACGCCAAATCCCATTGGGTATCAATAAGCCTTTATTGGGCTTGTTTAAGGTTATTTTGGTTTTTTGGTTTCCATCGTCCAAAACCACATCAAAACTACCACTTAAAGCAATTAAAAACTGATATAGATTTTTATGTGCATGACCTCCTCTATAGGCATTACTGGGCACATCATATAAGTAATACACACGTTTCACAGAAAAAGGAATACAGTCTTTTTCAATAACAGACAGGTTCCCTCTACCTTTTTTATCTTCAATTTTCGGAATCTCTATTAACTCTAAATTATCTATGGTTGTTTTTTTACTTTCCATGTATCATGTGTTTAAAAGTGTCTATACTTTTTTTTGCAACTTGTAATTTATGTGAAACTTCACCAAAACCTATATAATTATTTCTTACCAATGAAAAAAGAAGCTTGATAACATATAACCAACCAAAGACACCATGCTTTTTGTAAAACAAAGCACTCCTGGCAAACATGTATCTGTCTGAAGTTACCTCATCACTAGTACTAAATGGTTTGTGAACAACAATAAATTCTGGCGAAAAATACGCTTTTATCTGCTTGGTTGTAAACACATCTTCAAAAAACAATCTGTTTTCGCAATCTTGAAAAACACTTCCCAATCCAAAGTTCTCATTGAAAGATATATTGTTTTTCAATATCACATCACGTTTAAATGTAATTTCTATGGAAAGTACTTTTCGATAAAAATCTTCTAAACCTGTCACTTTTTTTGGATAGTTACTATAGGGTTTATTTTCTGTTGTTATTGTTTTAAAAGTTATCATGTCGGCATCCTTCAAATGGTCATAACTTTCCATTATTTTGTTTTCAAACCCTTCCAAATAAACAACATCGTCATCTGCAAGTAAACAAATATCTCCAATGGCATGTTGTATGGCTAGATTTCTACTCCGGCTTAAACCTGTTTCAAAGGCATTGATTACACGAATGTTGGGCTTGTGGGAAACCAATAACTTATGTTCACTGGTTTGATTGATTATCAAAAGATGATAGTGTTCCAGAACATTGTTTTTAAACATGTTATCAATAAAATCCAATGTGGTCCTGTTGGTTGTAGCCACCAAAATTTCAAAGGGAATATGAGTTTTTTCTGAAATGTTCATTGAAACGAGTATCTTTGAACAACAAAGGTATCAAAATAAGCATGCAAATACTTTTAATTGGAGAATTTAGTCGGTTGCATAATTCACTAAAAGAAGGCTTACAAAAATTAGGGCACGAAGTTGTTTTGGTAGGAAATGGCGACCTATTTAAAAACTTCCCTACCGATGTTGACCTATCTGTTAAAACCTGCAACAAGCCCGTTTTGCTCTTTTTAAGAAAAGCCATCCACAAACTTACCGGATTTGATATAGCCGACCTTGAAGTGGCTTATAAATTTAATAAAGCTTTAAAAAAGCTTCATGGATTTGATGTGGTACAACTTATAAATGAAGATGCACTTTATATACATCCCAAACTACAAATTCCCTTATTAAAAAAACTAATAAAACAAAACAAAAACTTGTTTTTACTGTCTTGTGGAGACGATTTTGTAAACATAAATTACTTCTTGAAAGAACAAGAACCTTATTCCATTTTAACACCTTATTTAAATAACATAAAACTAAAAAAGCAATTTCGGTATTGTTTAAAATACGTCACGCCTGCTTACAGAAAACTTCACGAATTTATTTATAAAAACAGTTGTGGCACCATAGCATCAGATATGGATTACCATATTCCTTTAAAGGGCAACCCTAAGTATTTAGGGCTGATACCCAATCCAATAAACACAGATATTATTGAATTTACCCCTTGCCAGATTACTGATAAAATCCGTATTTTTCATGGTGTAAACACCCTATCACAAATAAAAAAAGGATCCCATTTTTTTACGAAAGCCCTAGACATTATAAAAGAAACATATCCTGAAAAAGTAGAAATTCATACCACCTACAATTTGCCTTATAAAGAATATATAGAAGTTTACAATCAAGCGCATATCCTTTTAGATCAAGTGTACAGCTACGATCAAGGATATAATGCACTAGAAGCCATGGCCAAAGGGAAAGTGGTGTTTACTGGAGCAGAACAGGCTTGGCTGGACCATTACAATCTAGAAAAAGACACAGTTGCCATAAATGCTTTGCCTGAAGTGTCAAAAATTGTTGAAAAACTGGAATGGATGATAGAAAACCCTAAACGTATTGAAGAGATCTCAAAAAACGCCAGAGCATTTATAGAAAAAGAACATCACTACCTAAAGATAGCAAACAGCTATTTAAAGATATGGGGAACGCATATTAAGAATTAGCGCTTAAATCGTTTTTATCTGGAATTACCCCAAAAAGTGATGAGCTGAAAATGAGCAAAATCACACCATAATACATCACGTAGGTAACAAAATGTGCTATAGTTGCTCCTTTTACGCCATAGATGTCAATAAACAAAATACTGGATACATAGAGTATGAGTACCGAAAATATTTCGGTAATAATATAATGCCAAAACATGCGCTTTGCTAAAAACTGATAAGCAATAACTATGGACAACACTTTAACAAAATCTCCTAAAAGTTGCCATAAAAACAAGTCTTCAACAGGTTTAAATTCATTGGAAAACACGATAGTAATAATGTATGTTCTAAGAAAATAAATAATTAATAAGCCAACTGCAAATATGGGAATAATGGTTTTATAAAAGTTGAACACTTCACTTCTAAACTCTTTGGCATTATCTATTTCCGAAAGTCTAGGCAAGATATAAAGCGTTAACAACGAACTAACAAACATGAGATAATATTTGGAAATCCGGTTCATGGCTTCCCAAAATCCAGCTTCCTTAAATCCTATGTTATCAATGATGTAAGATCTAATGGCAATGGCCACCAAAGGCAAGACAATGGCAGAAAACAAAGCCATTACAGAATATGAGCTCAGTTTTTTTATAATGCTAAACCTTACCTGACCTACTTTAATCAAAGACATTAAACTGCGTTGATTGACGATCCCTACCAAAGTGATCAAAAAGATTAAAGATTCTGAAATAACAACAGAAATCAAAGCGCCATCTATTCTATTTTTATATATTAAAATCAAGGTAACGGCCACACCTAAAATCTGACCAATGATATTTATAATAATCAGGATTTTAAACTTTGAAAAGCCATTCATTATTGAAAATGTAAACATGTTCAATGTGTAAAACGGCAAAGCAATGGCCAGGACTTCAATGACGTAAGCATAATCGTTGTACTTCGGAAAAATAATATCGTTAATGTAGTCTGCATTAAAATAACACAGAAAAGACACAACAACTGTAGAGATAAAACCAAGATAGAAAGTAGAGGACAAGGTTTTACTTAACTCTACCGTATTGTTTTTAAACTCTGCTATATATTTTACCACGCCATTGTACAACCCCAAAGTTGCCACAGACTGAATGGAATACACAAAATTCCTTAAGTTCCCAATAAGAGCCATACCTTCTGCCCCTATAAAATGAGCTATGGCATTAGAGGTTAGCAAACCTCCAACAATCCTGGTAATTAACGACACAGAATTCAAGGAAGCTACTTTAATTAAAACATTATTGTTTATGTATTTAATAACTCTTTTCAATTAATAGGAATTTATTGCATTTATAACCTTGCTCACTTCTTGTTCTGTCATTACTGGACTCATTGGAAGACTTACAACGGTTTCGTGAATGTTTTCTGTAACAGGCAAACTTAAATGATTAAAAGACACTAAAGCTTTTTGTTTATGAGGTGGTATTGGATAATGGATTAAGGTTTCAATATCCTGTTTTTTTAAATAAGACTCAAAATTTTCCCTATCTTTTACTGTAACCACAAATAGGTGAAAGACATGGTTTTTTGAGCCATCGTAAAACGGAAGCTCTATTTTATTAGTTGAAATTTCGCTTAAATAACGTTTGGCAATAGTTTGTCTTTTTTCATTATCTGCATCCAAATATTTTAACTTCACATTTAAAAACATGGCCTGAACTTCATCCAACCTATTGTTAAAACCCTTAAGTTGATATTCATATTTTTTACCTGAACCATAGTTACCTAATTTTTTAATGGTCTCAAACAAAACAATATCGTTGGTTGTTATGGCACCTCCATCTCCCAAAGCACCTAAATTTTTACTGGGATAAAAACTAAAAGCTGCTGCATGACCTAAATTTCCAGCTTTTTGATTTATTGATTTTTTTGAATTAAAAACAGCTCCATGTGCTTGTGCTGCATCCTCAATTACCAACAGTTTATGTTTTTCTGCCAATTGGCTTATAACTTCCATATTTGCCAATTGTCCATACAAATGCACAACCATAATGGCTTTAACATGTGGTGTTAGCTGTTTTTCAATGTCTTTAACCGAAATATTGAATGTATCTCTTTCTGGTTCAATAAATATTGGATGCAATCCAGAATGGATAACAGACAAGACACTGGCAAAAAACGTATTGGCTGGAAGCATGACTTGATCTCCAGGTTTTAAAATGCCCAATTCCAAGTAAGCTTTAAAAATTAAAGTTAAAGCATCCAAGCCATTACTGGTTCCCACACAGAATTTGGTACCACAGTAGTTAGCAAAATCTGTCTCAAAAGTTTCTACTTCAGCCCCTAAGATATATTGTCCGGAATTTAAAAACTGTTGAAATTTCTGTTGAAATTCAGTTTCAAACCTTTTGTTTATTTGCTGAAGATCCAGAAATTTTATCATATTAGCGTATGGTTTAGCAAATGATGGTTTTTTGGAAAGACACTGTAAAAGTCATGCGAAACACTACTTGCTCCAAAAGACTCTTTCCAGGCTTGCAAACCCAAATTTACTTGTTTTCCTTGGTTTTCGCTACACACGCCAAAATCGAAATACGGTTTGCTTGCAAATACCTCATGAATTAAATGGTGAAATAACAGGTCCAAACTTCCCAATTTCTGCTTGGTATTATTGGCCGAAATATATTGGGCATGAGCCACTTTAACTGTCTCAAAAATGGTTGTGCCAGCCACAAGTTGCTTATCTTTGTAGACGTTAAACTGCCTGATGTTTTTAGGGAACTTAGATTTTAAATATCTTATTTCCTCTAAAGTGTGTACAGGCTCAACACCATGCTTCTCTTCAAGATTTGGTATGAGAATCTGGTTCCAAAACAACTCAAAATCTTGTTCCTCTTTAATAAACAACTCGTTTTTTTGAGCTTTTTTAAGTCCTCTTTTTCTATTGGAAGAATATACATCAATGGTTTGACCTGTATCGATGCTAAGTGTTAAATCCCTTCTTATCAATTCGGCTTGAACTTTAAACAACAAATAATCCATTTCATCACTTGGATGCAAATGGTAAATTTTTGGTGATGGCTTAATTATTATTTCTTCTATCCCAAGAGTGTCTATAGTTTCCAATAGCTTTTGGAATATTTGCAAAACCAGCTCAAGGCTTGCATGTTTGCCAATTATCAAACCTGCATAAGTTAATCCTTGATGCGAGTATAATATGTGATTTTTTATATTGGCAGGAAAGAGAGCCACGAGTTTTTTGTCATTAAAAATAAGAAACGAGTGGTCTTGAAAACGGTCCTGATGGTATTCCATAAAATCCCGATGACACAAAAACGTTCCATTTTTGGAAGCCATAATAAAACGGTTCCAATCGTTAGCGTATTTAGAAGTGTATGTTACAACTTGAAGGTTGTTCATGCCTGTATTTATGAAAATCTAAAATTAAAGTTCTTTTCTTTCAAAAAAAATTTAAGCATCATTATTTTTAAAAAGATTTAATCATCAAACAAATTAAAAATAGTATTAAAAAAATAACACCTATGACCTTGATTATTTTTTAAGCTTCCTAAATTTATCCCAAATCCCTCTTTCTTTCAAAAAAAATAAAATGGTAAAAATCATGATAAAATCAAAAGGATAGCTATACCTGCTATTTGTACCATAAACAACCATGGCTTGAAGAAAGGAAGGTGCAAAAACTAAGCAAACAAGCAATAAATCCACACCTACTTTTCTGTTGTAAATAGATTTTAATATTATAATTAGGCTTATTAAAAAGAAAAGCATGGTCAATAAAAAAAAGATGGTTTTTTGAACAGACCAAATATTTGCAACCATTTTATGAGCCCAAGGAAACCTAAAATTGCTGTCCACCCATAAAATACTGGGTTTCCAAAAATCTATCCAAGATCGCGTTAGCACTTGCTTGGCATAGGCTTTGGGATTAGCCATAATGGTAGCTTTGGCAAACTCTCCTAGTTCATGGGATAAGTCTATAAAACTCAAACCGTAACTTTCAAAAGCCTGGCCTTCACCATAAGCAATCCAAATACTCATGGCAACATCCCTTTTTCCTTGAATGGTTTCTTCTCTATGTGTTACATATGGCTTGGCAATCCATTGGTATGCTTCTGGAGCATCTTCAGCAAAATACACACAGTTTTGAGACAAATTCAACCCCAAAAAAGTAGTGGACACAAAATAACCTGTATTTAACTTGTTAACATAAGACCAACCAAAATATGCCAGTAATGGAAAAACAAAAAGAATTAATTTCCTGCTTAAACATGTTTTGAAAGAGCACCTTTTTAAAACAAACAAACCAAAAATCAAAAAAGGCAAATAGGCAAAAAAGGGTTTAATCAATACCAACATCCCTAAAATAGCACTAAGTAAAAATTCCTTTTTAATATTTTGATTGTATGCGTAAGCAGGTTTGGAGATAAAATAAACAAGGACCGAAACAAAAAACAAAGAAATACTTTCCACCAAGATGGCAGTATCATAAAAAAACACGTTTAAAAACGATTGTAATAAAAGTACCACATAAAAACTTTCTTTTTTTGTAAACTTAAAACCTATAAGGGTTTTGTACCAAAATAAAGACCCCAAAACACCCAATAAAAATTGGTACATGACAGCTATTCCTGCCTTTCCAAAAGCAAAGAGCAATAATAATGGATATCCAGGGCTTCTCTCTCCTGTATAACCCTCTAAGGAACCTGTGGCCATTTTTTTGGCTAGATTGTGATAACTTCCAGAATCTGGAAACCAACTGGCATGAGGATAAAATACAAGAAGCAAAACAAACCTAAAGGCAAGGCCAATAAGCAATAAATACAAAAGGTTTTTATCTTTAACAAAAAGGCTTTTTATGTTCTTGATAAGGTTTATCACTTGGTATTAAAGATAATTGGAATATTTAAGCTGGTTTGTTGTTACTTAGTGTAAAAGTGAAAAAAACAAATGAATCACTTTTTGGTAAATATAACAAACTTAACTTTTCTTAATTACCAAATAATACAAGTTTATAAAAACTATGGCTCCATTGGAGATGATAATGGGCCAAGACGTTTGCAACATAAACCCATAAGTAACAAAAAGAACACAACCAATGGTATTTACAATTCGAAGTTTATTGACATCTTTCATCATAAACGAAATCAATAAAGCTGCCATGGCAGCATAACCAACCCATTCGGTTAAAACAATTCCTAAAAATTCCATAATCTAAATGCTTTTTAAGTCGAAAAAAGAGGAATTCCATAGTGGAACCCCTCTTTTTATCTATTTAAATTTTATCAAAAACTTGTGGTTCAGTTATTTAAATTAAATAGCTTTGTTTCTTTTACGTTCTACTTCAGTTAAGAAAATTTTACGGATACGCAAATGATTGGGTGTTACCTCAACATATTCATCTTTTTGAATATACTCTAAAGCCTCTTCTAAAGAAAATTTAATGGCAGGAACAATTTTAGCTTTATCGTCTGCACCAGAACTACGTACGTTACTTAACTTTTTGGTTTTGGTAACATTTACGGCCATATCATCGCCACGGGAATTTTCTCCAATAACTTGACCTTCATAGATTTCTTCACCTGGATCTACAAAAAACTTACCTCTATCTTGTAATTTATCTATAGAGTAAGGGATGGCCTGACCTTTTTCCATGGATACCAAGGAGCCATTTTGACGTTCTGGGATACCTCCTTTCAAAGGCTGGTATTCTTTAAACCTATGAGCCATGATCGCTTCTCCAGCAGTAGCCGTTAACAACTGATTTCTTAAACCAATAATCCCTCTTGATGGCACCATGAATTTACATACCATTCTATCTCCCTTAGCTTCCATGCTTAGCATTTCACCCTTTCTGGTAGAAACCATTTCAATGGCTTTTCCAGAAACTTCCTCTGGTAAATCGATGGTCATTTCTTCTATAGGTTCACACTTTACACCATCAATTTCTTTTATGATTACTTGTGGTTGACCAATTTGTAATTCGTATCCTTCACGACGCATGGTTTCAATTAAAACCGATAAGTGTAAAACACCACGTCCAAAAACCATAAACTTGTCTGCACTATCTGTTTCTTGAACACGTAAAGCTAAATTTTTCTCTAGCTCTTTGGTCAATCTATCTTTAATATGTCTTGAAGTTACAAACTTGCCATCTTTCCCAAAGAAAGGCGAATCGTTAATGGTAAACAACATGCTCATGGTAGGCTCATCAATGGCTATGGTTTGCAGTCCTTCAGGATGTTCCCAATCTGCCACTGTATCTCCAATTTCAAAACCTTCCAGTCCAACAATGGCACAGATGTCTCCTGTTTGAACCTGCTCTACTTTTTTACGGCCCAAACCTTCAAAAACATGTAGTTCTTTGATTTTGGATTTTACTATGGAACCATTTCTTTTTACCAAGGAAATATTTTGTCCTGCTTTAAGGGCTCCACGGGTTAAACGTCCAATGGCAATACGTCCTGTAAAAGATGAAAAGTCCAAAGAAGTAATTAACATTTGTGTGTTCCCTTCAGGAATTTTTGGGGCTGGTATATGATCAATAACCATATCCAATAAAGGTTCAATATTTTCTGTTTTTTGTTTCCAATCGGTACTCATCCAGTTTTGTTTAGCTGAACCATAAACCGTTGGAAAATCCAACTGCCACTCTTCTGCTCCAAGTTCGAACATTAAATCAAAAACAGATTCATGAACTTCGTCTGGTGTGCAGTTTTCCTTATCCACTTTATTGATAACCACACAAGGTTTTAAACCTAAATCGATGGCTTTTTGCAATACAAAACGGGTTTGTGGCATAGGACCTTCAAAAGCATCTACCAGCAACAACACACCATCTGCCATGTTTAGGACACGTTCTACTTCACCACCAAAATCGGCGTGACCAGGCGTATCTATTATATTGATTTTTGTGTCTTTGTAAATAACAGAAACGTTCTTGGAGGTAATGGTTATCCCTCTTTCACGTTCCAAATCGTTATTATCCAGAATCAAATCTCCAGTGTTTTCGTTTTCACGAAACAACTGGCAGTGGTACATAATTTTATCAACCAAAGTAGTTTTACCATGATCAACGTGGGCAATAATTGCAATGTTTTTAATATTAGCCATATAGGTGCTTTATTTTGAGCGTGCAAAGGTACACTATATTTTAGTAATTTTATCATTAAATTTTTGTTATTAGTTAATTAAATGTTATAGTTCTTAAAAATTATAGGATCTGTTTGTATCTTTCGTTTATAAAATTGATTAATAGTAAATAGCCATACTAACCAATCTGTTAACCACAACAGGCTTTTTTACATCTGTAATAACATTACGGATTAAAACCCTAATTTAATATGAAAAAGCAGATTAGTAAATACTCGAAATTTATTCCTTATTTATACTTTATAGCAGCTGTTGCCTACTGGTTTACAGACGTTAATAAAAATGAAGGCATTACTGCCTATCCCATTTTATTGATTGCCATCCCTTTTGTGTGGCAGCTAATTAGGCCTAGCAAGCAACTAAACTTCTCTTTAGGGATTATTTTTGTATGTGTATCATCGTACATGATTTTAGCTTATTTAATAGATTTTTTCAACATTATCAGTTTCCCTGAAACCCTTAGCAACTTTATTATTTTGGGAGGTATGTTTGTTTTCACAAACTTTTTGATGTCGCTTTGGATGATACGAAATAGTATGAAAAAAGCTTTTTAAAAATATGTATCTTTGTGGCCTAAATTTAAGTGATTATGACTCTAAATGATGTGCCTAAAATAAAATTTACCAATTCCGATAATTTTTTCCTGCTTGCTGGACCTTGTGCCATAGAAGGTGAAGATATGGCTTTACGCATTGCCGAAAAAATCATAGCCATAACCAACAAACTTCATATTCCTTATGTCTTTAAAGGTAGCTTTAAAAAAGCCAACAGAAGTAGAATTGATAGTTTTACAGGTATAGGTGACGAGAAAGCCCTTAAAATACTACAAAAGGTATCCAACACTTTTGATGTACCAACCGTAACAGACATCCATGAAGTCTCTGATGCTGCCATGGCTGCAGCATACGTAGACGTGTTGCAAATCCCAGCTTTTTTGGTTCGTCAAACAGATTTAGTGGTGGCTGCTGCTCAAACCGGTAAGGTAGTAAACCTAAAAAAAGGACAATTTATGAGTCCGGAATCCATGAAACACGCGGTTCAAAAAGTAAAGGATGCAGGAAACGAAAAAGTTTGGATTACAGACAGAGGTACCATGTTTGGATACCAAGACATGATTGTGGATTTTCGTGGCATTCCAACCATGAGACAATATGCTCCCACTGTTCTGGATGTGACCCATTCCCTACAACAACCAAACCAAAGTGCAGGTGTAACTGGAGGCAGACCGGATATGATAGAAACCATAGCTCGTGCTGGAGTTGTCAATAATGTTGATGGACTGTTTATAGAAACCCATTTTGATCCTGCCAATGCCAAAAGCGATGGAGCCAATATGTTGCATCTGGACAATTTGGAAAAACTCTTAACCAACCTGGTTGCCATTAGAAAAACTGTAAACAGCTTGTAAACATTCTATTTCCAGAAAGATTTTTCTTTGTGCAATTCAACTTCTTTAAGAATTGCGATAAGGACATCATCAGCAACTTCCTCTAAGGTTCTATAGCGAAGCGATTTCACTATTTTCCGGTTTTCACTTACCAGATAGCTATCAAATTTTTTCGCAAAATGTGCCGAATGCCAAAAACCCACATCCACATAATCTTTACTTTGATTTATGTAACAAATGGGTTTTTTTCCTATATAAAAACAAGGCAATCGCCATTTATACTTCAATTCGGCATCAGATAAGCTATGTTCAATCACAGCCTGTAGATGCATCATGATAGACCGATATGGTTCTTTTTGCTTTAAAATATATGCTTCGGCTGGTTTCATTTTTTTAAGTGTTGCATTTCAAAAATAATAAAATTAAATAGTGTCAGATTCAAAAATATTTATTTACTTTGTTTTTCAAAGTACTTTAATATGGAGCCAAAAGATTATTTGAAAGATATCACTGAGATAAAACAACTCATGAACAAATCCTCCCGTTTTATTTCCTTGAGTGGACTATCTGGTGTTTTAGCAGGAATTTATGCCATAATTGGTGCAACTGTTGCTTATTGGTTGGTAGAAGGCTATAGTGATGGAACACTAATACTGGAAGGAAAAACCTATGGATTGGTGTTATTGGATTTGGCATTAATAGCTTTCTTAAGCATTGTAACTGCTGTGGTTTTAACTACTAAAAAAGCCAAAAAACAAGACGAAAAAGTTTGGGACAACACCTCCAAACGCTTGGTAGTTAATTTTCTTATTCCATTGCTAACAGGTGGCATTTATATTTTAATTGTTTTAAACCAACAAAAATATGGACTGACTGCAGCCTTAATGCTCATTTTTTATGGTCTTGCTTTAATAAATGCATCAAAATATAGCATTGGCAATATTAGATATTTAGGCTTTATTCAAACGATTTTAGGCTTGATCTGTGCCTTGTTTCCAGATTACGGATTTTGGATTTGGGTTCTAGGGTTTGGAGTTATGCACATTATTTATGGTGTTTGGATGCACATTAAATTCGATACAAACTATTAATAATTTTTAAAAACATGATGATGACACAAAACAAAAGAGTCCCAATTATCTTAACTACTGCCACTATTTTACTATTGATCCCTTTTATTGCCATGCAATTTTCAACTGAAGTTAATTGGAGCGCATTCGATTTTTTAATCGCTGGAATTCTTTTATTTGGAACAGGGTTTCTCATAGAACTTGTTTTAAGAAAAGTAACCAAAAAACAAAATAGATGGATGCTACTTTTAATCATTATATCTTTGGTTCTTTTGACTTGGATAGAACTGGCAGTTGGTCTTTTTGGAACTCCCTTGGCTGGAAGTTAAAGAATAGTTTAAAATTTCCTCTTAAAAGGAACCATTATGAGCATCATTACAAACATAAACAAAGTATTCGATCATAGAATTAGGTTGGGCATCATGTCCATCCTTATGGTGAATGAATATGCCGATTTTAATACTCTTAAAGAATTACTTGGTGCTACAGATGGTAATCTGGCAAGTCATGCCAAAGCGCTTGAAAAAGCTGCATACATTTCGGTTGAAAAACAATTTATTGGCAGAAAACCCAATACACGATATGCAACTACAAAACTTGGCAGAGCTGCTTTTAACAAACATATAGATGCACTTGAAAAGTTAATTAATACGCAATAACATTTTTATCAATTTCCTATCAAACAGAATAATGTTAAATGAAATTAAACTTTAACAAAACATACTTTGTACTTTTTTCCATACTGTTTCTAGCGGAAATATTAATTGCAAAATATGTAGTTAGTGGTTTTATAAGACACACTTTTGGAGATTTCCTAGTGGTGATCCTTATGTATGGCTTCTTAAAAAGCTTTCTCCCTATCAAACCTCTAAAAGCTTCAATCTTGGTTTTGATAATTGCTTTTTGCATAGAATTTTTACAGTTATGCAACCTGCTGGAATGGTTAAACCTGCAAAACAACACCTTAGCCAAGCTTGTTTTAGGAAGTACGTTTCAAGTAACAGATTTGTTGGCATATACCTTAGGCATCCTTTTGGTTTTAATTGTTGAATACAAACAAAATAATTAGTAGAGTAAATAAATTTCAAGTACAAATTAGCACATTGCCTAGCTAAGAATTTACAGTATTAAAATCCTATGTAACCTTATAACAAACCAACCAGGAACAATACTGAAATTCTTTCGTCGCTTGCAGTAAAATCAGCTTTTACAAGAAACATCCAAACCTGTCTAGACAGCAGGTAAAATTATTAGCTTGATGTATAAAACTTAAGCTTCCCTGTTTTTTTCTTGAATTCTCTTAACAATGGTTGCTGCTGTATTTCTTGGAATAAATCGTGGCAAGGTAGCCAATAATTTATTGAATTTCCCTGGAATGGCATAGACTTTCCCTTTGTTCATGGCTTTATAACCGTAAGCTGCCACTTCTTTGGCATTGGCCATATTAAAGGTTATTTTATTCTCCGATGAAGCATTGGATACCACCTTTTGAAACGATGTCTTGGTTGGTCCAGGACACAGGGCTGTTACCGTAACTCCGGTACCTTTAAGTTCATTTGCAATAGCTTCAGAGAAAGATAAAATATAACCCTTGGTTGCATAATACAAGGACATAAGTGGTCCAGGCTGGAAAGCTGCAAGAGACGATAGATTAAGGATTTTTCCAGAACCTCTTTGAATCATGTCTTTTAAAACCAATTTGGTTAAATGGGTAGTGGTGATAACATGCAAATGCAGCATTTGTTTTTCGCGTTCCCAATCTGTTTCCCAAAAGGAACCGAACAAACCAAAGCCAGCATTGTTAACCAATACATCAATTTCTAAACCCTTTAAGTCTGTCATAATTTCTTCGGAAATATTGACCACACTTAAATCCTTGGCATAGATCTGAACGTTCACAGCAAAATCAGTCTCTATACCTTGTTTGACTTCTTGTAGCTTTTCTGCATCAATATCTATTAATACCAAATTGTAACCATCTTTAGCCAACAAAAGTGCCAATTCATATCCCAAGCCTGAAGCTCCTCCTGTTATTAAAGCTGTTTTACTCATTTTAATAAAAAGACATTATTTGCCATCCACATAATCCTGTAAATACGAAAACTTCTCAGTCAATTTCCCGTTTTCGGTTATTTTGGCACGTTTTAGAATGCCACGTTCATCTTTATTGAAAAATGCTGGGATAACGTGTTCCAAAAACATGTCTCCAAAGCCTTCACTGGCATCTTTGGGCAGTTCGCAAGGTAAATTGTCTACTGCCATAACGGTTATGGCGCCTTTGGCGTTGAATGCCACTTCGGTTTCAGTTTTGGGATCATACCCATAAAAAGGGTCTGCAATGGTTGAAGCCCTTAAAGTTGAAGCCACTGGCCCATCCACATCGCAAGATATATCTGCCACCAGGTTTATTCTAAAGTCTGGATGTTTGGCATCTTCCCTAGTAAACAAATAGGGTGCATTGTTGCCATAAAAATGACCTGCAATAAAGTAATCTGTTTGTTTTGCATAAGGCATAAAATTACTCTCATACCCACTTGGATCTTTATAAAACTCCTGTTTAAAACCTACTTTCCCATCTGTTCGTTTATTGTACTCCATAACATCTGCCATACAATAAACAGGCTCCGAAAAGTTAGTGGTTAGGTATAGGGCATCACTTACTTGTTTTATTTTTAAATGATCCAGAATTTCTTTGGCACCTTGGGCCACTTTTCCTGTGCCAGTTAATACAATTTTAATATTGGGAATGGTAATTTTATCCAGTTCTGCTTTTACTTCATTTAAATCCGCCAAGGTTTCCACCTTTGGCAAATGGAACAAGCCATCCCTTAATCCCAAAGCCCTAAAACCATTATAAGCTCCTACCAAACCTGCATAGCGACCAAAACCTATTAATCTGGAACCACTTTTTTTCACAATGGTTTCATGATCGTACATATCAATGTTCTTTTCAAGCATGGCTTGAAGCAGTTTACGGTTATAAGGCTGTTTTTTTATGGTATGGGAAAAATAAAAGTACTTTTTATTTGGAATTAAAGCCTCAATGGGAACTTCCTTAACTCCCAACATAACATCACAGTCACTCACATTATTGCTTACCTCAAAACCCAAGGCTTTATATGCTTCATCTGGAAAGATCCTAATATCACTGGATTCCACTTTAAAAACTGCTTCAGGAAATTGCGCTCTGGCTTCTGCTAACTTTTCAGGTGAAAATACCACACGTCTATCTGGTGGATTTTTTCGTTCTTTGATGATGGCAAACTTCATACTCATGCAAACAAATTTTATTTTTTGATTCAACCACATGTAGTGAGTCTAAACTGACAAATTTACATTTGGTATAGATTTTGCACGAAAATACATGGATTTATGAAGTTGCACAACTATTTTTTGTAACTTCGCTTCCCTTTTTAAAATGATACTTGGGGTCGACTGGTTTTGACAGCGAGATTAATGAAATGGTAAGCACGTCGTGTAATGACTTTGAAACACGTAAAAGGCTAGGTCAAACATTTAAACGGCGAGAATAACTACGCTTTAGCTGCCTAATCTGAATTACAGTAGGATTGGCCTAGGTACACAAGGTGTACAAGCTAAATGTCTCCAGAAAGCCTTGGTTAGTGGCGTTCTATTTAGAGGCATCGTAAAAATTAACCAAGATAGTGCAGTGCTTTGATGCACTTTCGAGATTAAAAAGCTAAGTTGTAAGTAGGTTGTCTGTAACCAGCTTACAATCGAAAAAACAAGAACAGAATAAACGTGTAGAAAGCCCTTTGGTTACTTGTTTGGACGAGAGTTCGATTCTCTCCGACTCCACAAGCAAAGCAACTCTGTTGCGATTTTCAGCATAAAAGCTCAATAAGTTCTACTTGATTGAGCTTTGTTGTTTAAAAATGCTTGGAGTGAAATATTGGAATTTTGTATAAAGGCTTTAAATGCAACTTTTAAAACCAAAAAAGCCGCTATAACAACATACTATAGTGGCTTTTTTTATGTAAGCTAATGGTAAATTAATTAGGTTGGATCCTTTTAGAGTTCTGTAACCTCATGAGCTCTTGTTGGATCTCTCTACTTCTATTCATGAATTTTTCAAATTTTTGACGTCTCAATTCTGCGCGTTCCTTCATCCTTTTGTTAAAGGCTTCCTCCATCTCATGCTTTCGCTTCCAGATTGCTTCTCGTTTTTTATCTTCCAATGCCACTGTTCTATAGGAATACCAATAAAAAAATAAAAACATTCCTGCAAGAATCAACAATATAACAAACCCATTCATCATAATAATATAATTTTAAGTTAATAAAAAAATTTGACGTTTATATGTATTAAGATTTGGGAAGACTATTCTATACATACGTGATTACTTAAATGTATTAAAATAAATTAAAACACTACAAAAGAACAGATTAAGACCCAAAATTTTAGTTGAACGTCAGTTTTTTCTTCATTTTTATGAAAAATCATCTTTTTTGTGATTCTTTTATATACAAATTGTAGGCGTTTTCAATGTCTTTTAAGTCTTGTTCTGACAAATCGAACATTACGGATGGGGTTCTATTTTGCTCTTTGCTTATAAAAACACCATTCTTAAAAGTGACACTCTTTCGCATATAAGTGGATTCCATATCGTCTATACTTATCGTTATGTCTGCATGGATATCATTTTTTACCTCGAGTACCTGCTTTAAAAATTGTTTAAAATCCTCTATAACAAACAATGAAAAATTGTCTGTATTTTTTTGTTTTACAACAGCCACAACATAAGTAGAACCTTCAGGCTGCATCAATTCAAGCAAACCATTGTGTAGCGTTGGTGGTTTTCTGTAAAATGTTCTATTAATGGACAAGATGTTATGATCATGCTTGCCAAAAAAGGTGTCAATTTCCTTTACGTAACCTGAGTCCAAGTCCCTGTGTGGTTTGCTATTGCAATTGATTAAAACAGGGTATGTTAATAACACAGCTGTAATTATTATTAAAAGTTTCTTCATAAATCAATACTTAACCAGTTGTCTTACAATGATTTTTTCTTTTTTTGTAAGCGATTCATTTTTTAATGATTCAAAAATTTTAATAAGTCTTTTTACGTTTTCCAAGGGTATAACTTCAGCCGTAAAATCTATTTGACCCAATAAACTTTTTAAAGCATACAATGCAGTAAGGGAGTCTCTGTTTTTTAAGGAGTCCTTTTTTAATTCTTGCTCCAGAAATAAAAATTTAGAATGAATCATTATTATTGTTTTAAACCATCTGTCTTATGGTTATATGTTGTTTCTAAGTTGTTGAAGTTGGATTTTATGGTTCAGGATCAAATTATTTAAATGGTCTAAGCTTTCTTCAACTGTTTCAATTGTCGAAATCCCTCTATGGCAGTTTATGGTCACTTGGTCTATGACCTGTTGGGCCAATTTGTTTGTGGCAGATGTTTTTTTGAGGATTCTAGCAAAATTTATTTTATTGACTCTATGGTTCATTTTTAAATTTTAAACAAGACAAATGTAGAAGCTTGAATTGAGGGGTTGTATGACGTTGTGTGTCATGTAAATAAAAAAGCTATTTTTACCATCTAACCAACAACTTACCAACTAATTGTAACATGAAAAAGTACACTTCCATAGGTGCCTTATTGATAGATTTTAGACATTTTGCCAACATGTCACAAGCTGAATTGGCTGCTAAATTTGATGTAGATATTAGAACGATTATTAGATGGGAAAAGAATGAAACTTTGTTAAAAGCAGACAAGGAAGAAGAAATGGTAGATATTACTTTTATACCATACCAGGTAATCAGGAACTTAAATGCTCCTGTGGCCATACCTACTTATTACGATTTTGATGTTAGAAGGTACTCTTTGAGCAATATTTCCAAAGAGCTTCCAGATCCAAACTGGATTATCGACTTACATGCCGAAACCAATAGAATGAGAAAGATAAAATACGATTCGGATGTTGAAGAAATTATTAGATATTCCAAATTGTTACCTCATGTTGTAAAGCCCATTTCAAAAGAAATTATTTTAAAGGCGACGGAATTGTTGCCAGAATTAAATCAAATCATATTCGACACGTCTGGCTTCTATTCTGGACACAATGTGTTTTTGCCTCTCTCCAAAAGACTTTACAATAAAATTTGAAATAGGGCCATTACCGAAAATGACATTACGGTAAATGATTTAATAAATTACAAAAAACAAAAAAAACCCTGTATTCTATTCTTACAATATGAGCAGCGATTGCAATGAGAACTTCTTTTATCTATCTGCAAGCATCCTTGATTTTTTAAAGCAAATAAACAGACCTTATGTGTATGCTTCCTATACTTCTAGGAATGACACCTATCACATAAACAGTTTAATGGGAGTAACCATTGTTTGGGAAGATAAAGAATTGCAAAAAAAAAATTAACAGTAAAGCACCACCACGACTTAATGAAAGCAACAATGTTGTTTTCAATAAATTTATAAACAGGCATTTAGTTTAACAGTTCAACACCATATCCTTGGTGTTTCCATTGAGTGATACCTCCTTCCAGATCGTAAACTTTTACAAATCCTGCTTCTATAAGTTTTTCTGAACAAGCTGCGCTTCTACGTCCAGATTTACAATATAAAATTACAGGTTTGGTTTTATCCAGTTTTAAAATATCCTCTTCAAATGTATCTGAATAAAAGTCAATGTTTTGAGCATCTTTAATAAAACCTTCAGAAAATTCTTCTGGTGTCCTAACATCTATTAATTGAACTTCTTCCAGTTCCAATATGGATTGCATCTCTTCGGCTGTTACAATTTTTACATGGTCGTTTTTAGTCTCTTTGCAACCTGAAACCACAGCCACGAACAAAATACTTAATAACAGATGTTTCATTGTTGGTATATTTTATGTTAATTAATGGCAAACAAGATGTACTCTATAAGGTTTCAACCTCACCTTCCCATTCGCAAAACCCTCCCAACAGATTGTAGGTGTTTTCAAAACCTAATTGACTCATAATGGCACAGGCTTGAGCGCTTCTTCCTCCAGAACGGCAATATACATAATAGTTTTTGCTCTTATCCAAGGCCTCTAATTGCTCCATAAATTCTTGTGGAAGATAGATGTCTATATGCTTGGCATTTTTAATAAAGCCTTCCTCTACTTCCTCTAAAGTCCTTACATCTATAATTAAAGCATTGGTATCTTTAGATAATTGCTCTTGCCACTGTTCTTGGTTTAAATCTGCCATGAAATACTATTTTATATAAATTTCAACAAAAATACTATTTCTAAATAAAAAATGACTAAAAAAAGTTGAACAGATACCTTGAACTTTTAATGAACATTTAAACTTTTATGGTACAGCCAATGGCTCTGGTATGTGTTTCTGTAATTGGTTTTCCAGCCAATAAAGCATCTACGGCATTCTCAACATAAGCTTGATTTACAGATTCTGGGTTTTGATAATTATCGTCTATAGCACCAATATATTTTACCTCGTTTCCTTTTTTGGTCTTTTGCAAAACATATACATGTGGTGTTTTTACCGCGCCATATTTTGGATAAACTTCTTGGTTTGTATCCATTAAATATGGAAATGTAAAACCTTTTGCTTTGGCTCTGGCTTTCATGGCCTCCATACTATCTCCAGGACTGGCTGCTGGATTATTTGGCATAATGGCTATAACTGGATAACCTTGAGAAGCGTATTTTTTATCTAAAGCAATAATCCTATCTTCATAAGCCACTGAAAACGGACAGGTATTGCAGGTAAATATAACAATAAAGCCTTTTGCCTGACTGTAATCTGAAAGGGAAACCATGTTTCCATCTACATTCTCCAACTTAAAATCTGTGGCAATATCTCCTACTTTATAACCGTTTTCTAAAGATGTAAAAACTGAAATGAGCATCATTGCCATAACAGCAGTAAATGTTTTTAATGTATACATAATGTTTATTTTATAAATTGTTTTACTTCGTTTTCCAATTCTTTGTAAGTAAATGATTTTTCAAAAAATTTACGCTTTTCCCTGTTGTAAATAAGCGTTGCTGGAATCGCTCCAGACCAATCTGGATGAACCTGTGGTATCCAAGAGTTAAAATTGGCATCATCCAAAGCTACAACTTTAGTTTGTAATTTCTTCTCTTTTAAAAAGGGTTTTAAACTTGTTTCGTAAGTCTTTGGAAAATCCAGACTAACCAGAATAACTTCCACTTGCTCATTTTTATATTGTGTATTCAAATCTTCAAAATATGGCAGCTCCTTAACACATGGTGCACACCAAGTGGCCCAAAAATTCACCACATAGGTTTTGTTGGATGTTGTGTTTAAAAAATTTTTCAATCCATCAAAATCATAAATTTCCAAGTCCATTTGCTGGACTTCGGCCTGTAAATCTGCTTTGGCAACTGCCTTGGTGTCATTTTTACAGGCAAACAGCAATAGCATTAATAATGGAAGTATAAATCTCATGACCTAAAATTAATAATGGAACTTATTGTTTTTCAAACTTTAACAAAACATTATGCAGTTTGTTACTAAAATACAAAATACCAACAACTTGAAAACCCTTCAGAACATTTTATGCAAATTAATTTGAAAAAATCAATTACATAACTATATTTGACACACAATTAAACAAACATGAAAACAATTTTAAATCATACTTGGTGGTGGAACTTTCGAAACTCGAACTTCGTGAAGTAACCCTTTTGTATATTTAAACCATAATATTAAGGCTTGTCATTCACGACAAGCCTTTTTTTTGCAAATTAATTTAAGCCCTTCCCTCCTTAGGGAAAATGGCACTAGCACATAGATATGAAAACATTCAGTCTTTACACACATTATAAAAAAATACTTGCAGACACCTTGACTCCTGTTAGTATTTACCTTAAAATACGTGATAAGTTCCCCAACAGCATTCTCTTGGAAAGTAGTGACTATCACGCTAACGACAACAGTTTTTCTTATATCTGTTGCAACCCCATTGCCACCATTAAGGTACTAGACAATAAAATCACACAAACGTTTCCAGATGGAACTGTTTTTAAAAACAATATCAACAAAAACACACAAGTTCCCGAGGTAATCCATAAATTTTCGAAGCGCTTTAAAGTACAATCTGAAGAAAATTTTAAATTTATCAACAACGGGATTTTTGGTTACATGGCCTATGATGCCGTTAGGTATTTTGAAGATGTTGATATTTCAAAAAAAGAGGGCCATTTAAGCATTCCTGACATGTATTATGCCGTGTACCAAAACATCATAGCCATCAATCACTTTAAAAATGAAGCTTATATTTTTGCACATTGTTTTAATGCTGAAAACAACATTGATGACATTTTACAACTTATAAAATCTAAAAACTTTGCTGCATTTGCTTTTGCCAAACAAGGGGAAACCACTTCCAATTTAACCGATGAAGAATATAAACAACAGGTAAATTTAGCCAAAAAGCATTGTGCCAGAGGTGATGTATTTCAATTGGTGCTTTCAAAAAAATTCTCTCAATCCTTTAAAGGGGACGAATTTAATGTATATCGTGCCTTAAGAAGCGTCAATCCATCGCCATACTTGTTTTATTTTGATTATGGCGATTTCAAAATTTTTGGAAGCTCTCCCGAAGCACAACTCATAATCAATAAAGACAAAGCCGAAATCCATCCAATTGCGGGTACTTTTAAACGCACAGGACATGATGAAAAAGATGCTGAGCTGGCAAAAAAACTCGCTCTGGACGATAAAGAAAACTCTGAACATGTCATGCTGGTAGATTTGGCCAGAAATGATTTAAGCCGACATGGAAGCAACGTTAAGGTGGAAAAATATCGGGAAGTACAATTCTTTTCACATGTCATCCATTTGGTAAGTAAGGTAACAGGAACAAAACATAAAAACACCACCACCATGCAAGTGGTAGCAGACACCTTTCCTGCTGGAACCTTAAGTGGTGCACCAAAACACAAAGCCATGCAACTAATAGAAAAATACGAAAAAACAAGTCGCGATTTTTATGGTGGAGCTATTGGTTTTATGGACTTTGATGGCAACTTTAACCATGCCATAATGATTAGAACCTTTTTAAGTAAAAACCATCAATTACATTGGCAAGCAGGAGCAGGATTAGTCTCAAAATCTAATCCAGAACACGAATTACAAGAAGTTTACAACAAACTAGGTGCATTAACAAAAGCTATTGAATTAGCAGAAAAACTTTAACTATGAAAAACGTATTAGTTATTGATAATTATGACAGTTTCACATACAATCTTGTTCATTATTTAGAAGATTTAAACTGTCATGTTACTGTAAAACGAAATGACCAATTACATTTAGATGATGTTGAGGCATTCGATAAAATAGTATTATCTCCAGGTCCAGGAATTCCTGACGAAGCAGGCTTATTAAAACCTATTATCGCTAGATATGCAGCTACTAAAAGTATTTTGGGTGTCTGTTTAGGTCAGCAAGCTATTGGTGAAGTTTTTGGAGGAACTCTCATAAATTTAAAAAATGTTTTTCATGGTGTAGCCACTAAGGTAACTAGTTGTGTTGATGATGAACTATTATATAAAAATCTAGACAAAACATTTGAAGTTGGCAGATACCATTCTTGGGTTGTAGATGCCAATTTACCAGATGTTTTAGAAGCTACTTCTTTTGATGAAAACGGTCAAGTCATGTCTTTACGACATAAAGTTTATGATGTCAAAGGCGTGCAATATCATCCTGAATCTGTTTTAACACCTAATGGAAAACAAATATTAAAAAACTGGATAAATAGTTAAAATGAAAGATATACTTAATAGATTAATTAACCATGAAAGCATCACTAGTGAAGAAGCTAAACAGGTTTTGGTAAATATTTCAAAAGGAGATTATAATCAAAGCCAAATTGCGTCTTTCTTAACTGTTTTTATGATGCGTAGTATAACTATTGAAGAATTATTCGGTTTTAGAGATGCGCTTTTAGAATTATGCGTTCATATAGATTTAGAAGCATACAATGCAGTAGATTTATGTGGTACAGGTGGAGATGGAAAAGACACATTTAACATTTCTACTTTAGCATCATTTGTTACTGCAGGAGCTGGAGTTCATGTAGCAAAACATGGAAATTATGGTGTTTCCTCTGCTTGTGGTTCTTCAAACGTAATGGAACATTTAGGTGTAAAATTCACTTCAGATAAAGATTTTTTAAAACGAAGTTTAGATGAAGCTGGGATTTGTGTGCTACACGCGCCTTTGTTTCATCCTGCCATGAAACATGTGGCTCCAATAAGAAGAGAACTAGGTGTTAAAACATTTTTTAATATGTTGGGTCCAATGGTAAATCCATCTTTTCCAAAACATCAAATGGTTGGTGTATTTAATTTAGAGCTACTTCGTATGTATGGTTATTTGTATCAAAACACAGATAAAAACTATACCATTCTTCATGCTTTAGATGGGTTTGACGAAATCTCACTAACAAGTCCTGCAAAAGTGGTACAAAAAAATTCAGAATATATTTTAAACCCAGAAGATTTTGGCCTTGAAACTTTAAATCAAAACGAAATACATGGTGGGAATACTGTAGCAACTTCAGCTAAAATATTCACACACATATTAAAAGGTCAAGGTACAGACTCCCAAAATAATGTTGTTTGTGCTAATGCAGCTATGGCAATTGCAACGGTTACTAATAAAACTATAGATGATTGTTTTGAGTTAGCAAAAGAATCTTTATTAGCTGGAAAAGCAAAACAGAGTTTTGACAAACTAGTAAAACTAAGCAAGAATTAATGAATATTTTAGATAAAATAGTAGCAGACAAACACATTGAAATAACTCTTAGAAAACAACTCATTCCTGTTTCACAATTGGAGCAATCTGTATTGTTTGAAAAACCTACAATTTCGCTTGCTTCAAAGCTAAAAAATAGTACTACAGGTATTATTGCAGAACACAAACGTCGTTCTCCTTCAAAATCTGTAATCAATCAAAATTTAAATGTTTTCGATGTTGCAAAAGGATATGAAAATGCAGGTGTTTGTGGTATGTCTGTACTTACAGATTCAAAATATTTTGGTGGCTCTTTAGACGATTTACTTATAGCCAGAGCAAGTTGCAATCTACCATTATTACGTAAAGAATTTATTATTGACGAATATCAGATATTAGAAGCTAAAGCTTATGGTGCAGATGTAATTTTACTAATTGCAGCAATATTAACCAAAGAAGAAATAAAGCAGTTTTCTGAATTCGCAAAAAGCCTGAATTTAGATGTGCTCCTAGAGGTTCATAACGAAGAAGAATTGCATAAATCAATGATGCCAAGTTTAGATATGTTTGGTGTAAACAATAGAAACTTAAAAACATTCGATGTTAGTTTAGATACAAGTAAAACCTTAAGCCAAATAATGCCTAATGAATTTGTAAAAGTATCTGAAAGTGGCATTAGCAGTGTTGATGCTATTAAAGAATTACAACCATTTGGATATAAAGGGTTTTTAATTGGGGAGAATTTTATGAAAACAGATGACGCTGGGAAAAGTGCAGCAAAATTTATAAAAGATTTAAAATTATGAAACTAAAAATCTGTGGCATGAAATATCCGGATAACATCTCTCAAGTGGCGCAACTTCAACCAGATTATCTCGGATTTATTTTTCATGAAAGATCGCCAAGACACTTTGATGAAAAAATTCCAGCATTGTCTGATCAAATTCAAACAGTAGGTGTTTTTGTGGATGAAAAGGTAGAATTTATTTCTGGCCAAATTGATAAACACAAATTATCTGCTATCCAATTACATGGTCATGAATCCCCTGAAACTTGTCGTCTTTTAAAATCATCTGGTGTCAAAGTGCTTAAAGTCTTTTCCATAAAAAATGAATTTGATTTTTCGGTTTTAACACCTTATGAAGACGTTTGCGATTACTTTTTATTCGATACCAAAGGAAAATTACCAGGAGGAAATGGTTATAGGTTCGATTGGTCGGTTTTGGAACAGTATACATCAACCAAACCATTCTTTTTAAGTGGTGGGATTGGATTATATCAAATAGAAAATTTAAAGCATTTTCAAAATAGCAAAGCATCAAAATTCTGTCATGCTATTGATGTTAATAGTCAATTTGAAATTGAACCAGGATTTAAAGACATTCAATTATTACAAGAATTTAAATCTCAATTATGAGTTACAACATAAACAATAAAGGATATTATGGAGAGTTTGGAGGTGCTTTCATTCCAGAAATGCTCTATCCAAATGTGGAAGAACTACGTCAAAATTATTTAAAAGTGATGGCTGAGCCAGAATTCCAAAAAGAGTTTAATCAGCTTTTAAAAGATTATGTGGGTCGTCCTTCTCCTCTTTATTTTGCGAAACGGCTTTCTGCAAAATACAATACCAAAATTTACTTAAAACGCGAAGACCTCAACCATACAGGAGCTCATAAAATAAATAACACCATAGGGCAAATTCTCATGGCAAAACGTTTGGGCAAACAGCGCATTATTGCCGAAACTGGAGCTGGACAACATGGTGTGGCAACAGCAACGGTTTGTGCTTTAATGGGTTTAGAATGTATAGTATATATGGGAGAAATTGATATTGCCAGACAAGCACCAAATGTGGCACGAATGAAAATGCTTGGCGCTACTGTTATTCCTGCAGTATCTGGAAGCAAAACCCTTAAAGACGCTACCAACGAAGCCATTAGGGATTGGATCAACAATCCTGTAGATACTCATTACATTATTGGTTCTGTGGTTGGTCCTCATCCCTATCCAGATATGGTCGCGCGTTTTCAAGCTGTGGTTTCTAAAGAAATACAATGGCAATTAAAGGAGCAAGAAGGAAAAACAAAACCAGACTATGTCATTGCCTGTGTTGGTGGAGGCAGTAATGCTGCTGGAGCCTATTATCATTTTTTAGAAGACACAAATGTAAAACTTATTGCTGCGGAAGCTGCTGGAAAAGGCATTCAATCTGGTGAAAGTGCAGCAACTTCTGCATTAGGAAAAGAAGGGATTATTCATGGCAGTAAAACTCTTTTAATGCAAACCAAAGATGGACAAATTACAGAACCCTATTCCATTTCTGCTGGATTAGATTATCCTGGTATTGGCCCCATGCATGCACATTTGTACAAAACTGGTCGCGCAGAATTTATCTCTATAACAGATGATGAAGCTATGAAAGCTGGATTGGAATTATGTAAACTAGAAGGCATTATTCCTGCTATTGAAAGTTCTCATGCCTTAGCAATCTTCGAACAGAAAACATTTAAACCAAATGATGTGGTGGTCTTGAGTTTATCTGGTCGTGGCGATAAAGATTTGGAAACATATATAAACTATTTCAACTTATAAATTGTGAACAGAATCAATCAGAAATTACAAGAAGACAAAAAGCTTTTATCCATTTATTTTACAGCTGGTTATCCCGAACTTGGTGACACTGTTACCATCATTCAAAATTTAGAAAAAAGTGGTGTTGATATGATTGAAATAGGCCTACCCTTTAGCGATCCACTTGCTGATGGCCCAACCATTCAGGCAAGTTCCACACAAGCGCTTAAAAATGGCATGACTACTGATGTTTTATTCAAGCAATTAAAAGACATTAGAAAGTCTGTTCACATTCCATTAATCATCATGGGATATTTTAATCCAATATTGCAATATGGCGTTGAAGCTTTCTGTAAAAAATGTGCAGAAATTGGTGTCGATGGACTCATTATTCCAGATTTACCTATAGAGGTTTACAATGAAGCCTACAAGACTGTTTTTGAAAAATACAAGCTTTTAAATATATTCCTAATCACTCCACAAACTTCAGGGGAACGTATCCGTTTTATCGATTCTGTTTCCAACGGATTTATCTACATGGTAAGTAGTGCCAGTGTTACAGGAAATAGTTCTGGTTTTGGTGAAGAACAAACACAATACTTTAAGCGCATTGCCAACATGAAACTTAAAAACCCTCAAATTGTTGGCTTTGGGATTTCAGACAACAAAACGTTTTTACAAGCTTCACAAGATGCCAAAGGTGCCATAATAGGAAGTGCGTTTATTAAACACCTATCAAAATTTGGAACCAATAAGATACCCGAATACATCAAGCAAATCACAAAGTTATAGATTCTTACAATTTTAATATCTTTATAACTTCTATATAAACACCTTAAAAAAAATAAATGAAAAAAATTACCACGTTTCTCATTCTATCTATTTTAACTATTTCTTTTTCTTGTAAAAACGAATCTAAAGAAAATACTAACACTGCCAGTACAGCAACTGTATATTATGGTGGAGACATCCTAACCATGGAAGGTGAAGAACCTGAATATGCCGAAGCATTGGTTGTTAGGGATGGTAAGATAGAATATGTTGGCACCTCCTCAAAAGCCATGGAAATTGCAGGAAAAGGACATGTTATGAAAAACCTGCAAGGCAATACGCTTATTCCAGGACTCATAGATGGTCATGTGCATGTTTCAAATTTTGGCCCTCAAGCCATTGGCGCTCAAATATTGCCTCCTCCAGATGCTGGAGCAAAAGACATTCCTACATTGATCAATATTTTACAGGAATGGAACACACCTGAAAACAGAAGCCTAACAGGATGGATTTTTGGCATGGGTTTCGACGATTCTGTTCTTGAAGAAAAACGGTTTCCAACCAAACACGACTTGGATAAGGTATCTACAGAATATCCTGTTATGATTACCCATATTTCTTTACATTTTGCCGTTGTTAATTCCAAAGGCTTGGAGTTACTGAATATTACTTCCAAAACCAAAGATCCTGAAGGAGGCCTTATTAGACGTGAAAAAAACGGGGAACCAAATGGTGTTTTGGAAGAATTGGCTGCCGTACCTTATATGGCAAAGGTGCTAATGCCTTCCTCAAAAGAGGTGGCAGACAAATTTTTTGAAGCTGGTTTAAACATGGCCATGTCTTATGGCTACACGACTGCCCAAGATGGAAGAACCATGCAAAACCATGAAGATTTGGTGGCCAAAGCAGAATCCAACCAGTTAAAAATTGATGTTGTAAGTTATATTGATTACCTGTTTGTGGATGACTATATGTCTTCCAAATGGTATAGTAACACCTACAACAATCATTATAGAATAGGTGGCATGAAAGTAACTCTTGATGGTTCGCCTCAAGGCAGGACTGCCTGGAGAACACAACCTTATCTCCTACTCCCAGATGGCGCTAAAAAAGGATATTCTGGATATCCTGCCATCCCTCAAGACAGCATCGTTTCCAGTATTTATGAAAAAGGCTTTAAAAACAATTGGCAAATTTTAACTCATGCCAATGGAGATGCTGCCATAGATCAGATGATTCGGACCATGAAACCCCTAACTGAAAAATACAACAACCAAGATAGACGTAACGTATTGATTCATGGACAATATGTAAGAGAAGACCAACTGGATTCTTTAAAGGAAATGGATATTATTGCCTCTCTGTTTCCTTTACATACCTTTTATTGGGGAGATTGGCATAAAGAAATAATTGGGGATAGTTTAGGGAACAAAATAAGCCCAACAAAAACAGCTCTCGATAAAGGCTTAAAACTAACCATACATACTGATGCTCCCGTGGCTTTACCCAATTTAATGCGTGTTCTATGGACTGCTTCCAAAAGGGAATCGCGTTCTGGGGAAATAATTGGCATAGAAGAAAGACTCACACCATACCAAGCCTTAAAAGCCATTACCATTTGGTCTGCTCACCAACATTTTGAAGAAAATTCCAAAGGCTCCCTTAAAGCTGGCAAACTTGCAGATTTGGTTATTTTGGACAAAAACCCTTTAAAAGTAGACCTGTCAGATATCAAGGATATTGTGGTATTGGAAACCATTAAGGAAGGAGAAACAATTTTCAAAAAAATATAAAAGATAACCTGTATGATAGCATTCGTTACAAACAAAATAAAATTATCATGCCTCTTAATACTCATGTTCAGCACCTTGTCGTGGTCCCAAAACGATAGTATAGTGCTTAAAAACAAAGATAAAATTGTTGGGGAAATCAAATCTTTGGACAAAGGTGTACTCACAGTTAAAACCGATTATAGCGATTCGGACTTTAAAATAACTTGGCTGGAAGTTATAAGTGTAAGAAGTGAACAAACCTATTTACTTACCTTGTCTGATGGCAGCAGAATCAATAGTACGCTCTATACCAAACCTGGAGACACAACAAAAGTGACCTTAAAGGACGAGTTTGAATTTACAACCGATATTAAAAACATTGTCTATATAAAACCCGTTAAAAACGATTTCCTGTCAAGGTTTGTAGCTTCCATTTCCTTAGGTTACAACCTTACAAAAAGCAACAACCTCCATCAATTTTCCGTTAGCAGTAATTTAAGTTACACGGCTTATAAATGGCTCTTTACTGCTGGCTTTAATTCTGTAAGAAGCAACCAGGACGATGTAGAGGAAACCCAGCGTACAGATGCCAATATAGGTATTAAATATTTTATGAAGAATGATTGGTTTTACTCCACTTCAGCAGATTTTTTATCCAACGATGAACAAAAATTGGAACTGCGTTCCACAATAAAAGGTGGTCTTGGAAAATACTTTACCCATACCAACAGATTGTACTTTGGCGGAGGGTTTGGTTTGGCGTTCAACAATGAAAAATATACAGACGAGTCCAGCACCAACCGAAACTCCCTGGAAGCTTATGGCACTTTAATGTTGAACATTTTCGACCTAAACGATTTAAGCTTAAGTACAGATGCAACATTATATCCCAGCTTAACCGAAGGTGGTAGATACAGGTTGGATTACAACCTTAATTTTAAATACGATTTACCCTTGGATTTCTTTTTAAAACTAGGCTTATCTTACAATTATGATAGTAAACCTGTGGAAGGAGCTTCCAGTTCTGATTATGTGTTTCAATCGTCCTTTGGTTGGGAGTTTAATTGATAAAGAACCATATTTTTGATGATTTCTGAAAAAACAACATCACAACCTTGGTTTTTCATTTTATTTAACATTTAACCAACTGATTTTAAGACCGTTTTAATACTTTTTTAATCCTTATTTTCTATATTATAAGTGAACTAAAAAAATAAAAAACATGGGAACAATAAAAGATAAAAAGAAATTTAAACCAACAAAAGAGCAAAGCAACCCTACAAATCCTACCGGGAAAACAAAAAAAGAAACAAACCAGTTTGATATTGATAAGGAGACCATAAAAAAACAACAGAACAAAAAATAATTGTTCAATAAACTTTAAAGTGAAACCTATTCCTTAAAAGAATAGGTTTTTGTTTTATATTACCTGCTCAATTTTTATAATCCTTTTTTAAATCTTATACATGCCATTGAACATTGTTTTAATTGAACCTGAAATCCCAAACAACACTGGAAATATTGGACGATTGGCCTTAGCCTCAGGCGCTAACTTACACCTTGTAAAACCTTTTGGGTTTAAAATAGATAATTCTCGCTTAAAACGTGCTGGTTTGGATTATTGGAAACATTTAAATATTAGTTATTACGAAAATACTGAGGCGTTTTTTAAAATCCATAAAACTGCCAACATGGTATTTTTATCCAGTCATGGAACAAAAGACCATTGGGACATTCCCTTTCAAGATAACCTATTTCTGGTTTTTGGAAAAGAATCTGTTGGCCTACCTAAAAGCTTGACCGAAAAACATCCCGATAAATTGTTTAAAATCCCTTTGTTCAGTGAACATGTTAGGAGTTTGAATTTAGCAAACGCAGTAAGTATTGTGATATATGAAGGTTTAAAACATCTAAACCATTAATCTTTTTTATTATCATGTGCTTCTTGCTCATGTTGCAACCATTTTAAGGCTTCTTCCCTATCTGAAAAAATCTTTAAATGCCATTCGGTTGGTCTTGGTAATTTCTCCAGGACCTCAGTACTCATACTTGCCATTTTATTATAAGCCACAACAGCCATAGCAACAATTTCTTTTAAGGTTGCTAAATTTCTTTGGGCATAAAAATCATAAGTATAAGAGAATTTTTTATTTATAAGCAAGGAGAAAGGTGCCTTTAAATTTGATTTTAAAACGTCATGATAATGATCAATCATAGCTATGTCCATCACCACTCCCTCATTGATGATCACTTCGGCTATGTTCTCTTCCAATAGGATGATGGTACCATAAGATAATTGTATAATTTTCATTACTGCATTACAATTATAAATTAAACCGTATTTCTAAGTTTACATACGTTTAGGCACATCTATTCCCAATAAGCTGAATGCATTTTTAATAATGTTTGCAACTGTTTGTGAGAGTTGGACCCTAAACACCTTTTCTGTGTTTGTATCTGCTCCTAAGATAGACATATTTTGGTAAAAGGAATTAAATTCTTTCACCAAATCATATGTGTAGTTGGCAATTAATGCTGGACTGTGATTTGTGGCAGCTTGCTGTACCACATCTTCAAAAAGTTGTATTTGTTTTATTAAGGCCTTTTCTTTGTCTGATAGGAACACATTCTCTGGATCTAACTCCATAGCAACATCTATATCTGCCTTTCTTAAAATAGATTGAATCCTAGCGTAGGTATATTGAATAAATGGTCCTGTATTCCCTTGAAAGTCTATGGATTCTTTTGGGTCGAACAAAATTCGTTTTTTTGGATCCACTTTTAAAATATAATATTTTAAAGCACCTAAGCCAATCACTTTGTACAAGTCTTGTTTTTCGGTTTCGGTATAACCATCCAACTTCCCTAATTCTTCAGAAATCTCTCCAGCTGTTGCAGCCATTTCATCTATTAAATCGTCTGCATCCACAACGGTTCCTTCGCGACTTTTCATTTTTCCGGAAGGCAAATCTACCATGCCATAACTTAAATGATACAGGTTTTCTGCCCATTCAAAGCCTAATTTTTTAATTATCAAAAATAAGACCTTAAAGTGATATTCCTGCTCGTTCCCAACTGTATAAACCATACCTCCAACATCTGGATAATCTTTAACACGCTGAATGGCCGTTCCAATATCCTGAGTCATGTAAACAGCTGTTCCGTCACTACGCAACACAAGTTTTTCATCCAATCCCTCATCGGTTAGGTCACACCAAACAGAACCATCTTCTTTTTTAAAAAAAACACCTGTCTTTAAACCTTCAGACACAAACTCCTTACCCAATAAATAGGTCTCACTTTCATAGTAAAGTTTATCAAAATCAACTCCAAGGTTTTTGTAAGTCACATCAAAACCATCATATACCCATTGATTCATTTTTTCCCATAAGGCAACGGTTTCTGGATCACCAGCTTCCCATTTTAAAAGCATGTCTTGGGCTGCTTTAAATATTGGCGCTTGCTTTTTGGCCTCTTCTTCTGGGTAGCCATCCCCAATCATTTGTTTTATTTCCTGCTTGTATTCCTGGTCGAACTTCACATAATAATTCCCTACCAACTTATCGCCTTTCAAGCCTGTAGATTCAGGGGTTTCTCCTTGACCAAACTGTTTCCAGGCAATCATACTTTTACAAATATGAATGCCTCTGTCGTTAATTATCTGTGTTTTGTAAACTTTCTTTCCAGATGCTTTTAAAATTTCAGAAACACTATAACCCAACAAATTGTTTCTTATGTGTCCCAGATGCAAGGGTTTATTGGTGTTTGGCGAAGAATACTCCACCATAATGGCTTTGTCTTTAGGATCAGGACTTGTAAATCCATATGTGGCATCTGCTTTAATGCTATTGAAAAACTGAATAAAATAGGCAGCTTTAATTTCAACATTTAAAAAACCTTTAATAACATTGTATCCTTCCACTTCTGCCACATGCTCCACCAAATATTGACCAATTTGCGCTCCTATCTGCACAGGATTTCCTTTTATTACACGTAACATTGGAAAAATAACCACAGTTATATCTCCGGCAAATTCCTTTCTGGTTGCTTGAAACTCCACTGTGGGCAATTCCTGATTATAAATAACTTTTACTGCTTGAACAACATGTTTTGACAAGATGTCTTGAAGACCCATAACCTAATCTTTTTAAGGATGCAAAGATAAAACTTTTATTAAAGGTTTATAGCTTATGTGGCAGCTTATCTATCTTTAAATTTAAATTAGGCCTTGGCTTAGATTCCGTCTTTTGTTTTCCCCAAAACCAGGAAGTGCATTTCATCGACAAAAGTGTATTTTTTCCTACTTTTTTACCTTTCATCGATAGCGTCTTTTTTTGCTTTTTTTTGAACTGCCATTTCAACTAATTTATTGGTATTAAAACGCAGAAATTAGTGTATTAAAACTCTTTTTACAATTTTTGTTAGGTAATGCTATTAATCGCCCCAAAACTATGGGCATTCTTGAACTAACTAACAATTACAGCTCTAAATACCAGCTATTAGACTTAATCTCAACAAGTTATAAAGCTCTTATTTTTTGTTGTAAGGCTAATGTATGAAGAAGTTATTTTCTTTAGTCGCTTGTCTCGTTTTTTTCATTGGTTTTTCACAAACCAAGGAACAAGATAGTCTTACCATTCAATTAGCCTTTCAAAATTCCGATACCACAAAAATTAAAACCTCTTTATTACTGGTAAAAGTCCTTTACAGGGATCAAGAGTACGACAAAGCATTAAAATACATTTCGCAAACCGAAAAACTGTCCCAAAAACTAAATTATCAGGATGGCATTGCAGAAATGACCTATTACAAAGCATTGATTTATGCCCTTAAAGACGATTACATCAATGCCAGGGACAATTATTTGAAAGCCAAGGAACTATTTATTCAACTTCAAGACACCTTAAACATTGCAAAAGTCAACAACAGCATAGGCTTAAACGAAATTAAAAGAGGCAATTACAACGTAGGTTTGCAATATTCGCTTTTAGCGTTAAAAGAGTTTGAAAAACGAAACTTGAAAAAAGAGTTGCGCTCTGCCTACGAATGTCTGGCCAACGCATATTACAGCATTAACAATATCCAAAAAGCTACCGAATACTATGTTAAGACTTTGGATATGGAAAGACAAATAAACAACAATGAAGGTTCCATAGAGGTCTTAAAAAAATTAGCTGAACTATACTCCTTACAAAAAGAATATAGAAAATCCATAGACTATTACGAAAAGGTATTAAAGATGACTTCGGTTGAAAATGATTCCTTAAGAAGCGAAATCCTGCCCAAGTTGGGAGGAGAATATTTACAGTTTAATGATTATGACAAAGCACTGGAGTATTTGGTTGAAGGGTTAAAATTGAATAGAAGCCTTGACAATCGTCATGGCATTTTGGTCTCGCTTAACAACCTTGGAAATTTAAACCTACAAAGAAATTTTCTTAAATATGCCGAAATACAGCTTTTGGAAGCTAAAGACATAGCCAGCGACATAGACGCCAAGAATGAACAGTTAAAAAATTATAGGCTTTTAAAATCATTGGATTCCACCAATAAAAGATTTGATCGTGCTTTTGTTTGGCAAAGGGAATACTACCAGTTGCAAAACGAACTCACTAAAAAAGAAGCTTTAACACTCATAGAGCCAGAGGAACCCATATTAATTGACAACTTAAGCATTAACAATCGTAATGAAGATACTGAAACTGTTAACATGGATCCCGATGCTGCTAAAACACAAAAAGAATTTGATAGGTTAAGACTTATATTCTATGGGTTGTTAGGAGCTGTGGCCATCCTTTCAACCTTTTTAATTTTAATCTATCTTAAAAGAAATAGCAGATTGCAATACACCAGGGAACTGGAAGAAAAAAATAAACGTATTGAGATTCAAAACGAAGCTATTTTGGAACAAACCAAACACCTTGAAGATATAAACAAGGTGAAGGACAAATTGTTTTCCATAGTATCTCACGATTTAAAAGATTCCTTAACCTCCATTAAAGGTTTTATAGACTTGTTAAAAGACGGCTCTTTAACCCAAGAGGAATTTAAAACCTTAATCCCGGAATTAAGTGAAAATGCCAACAATGCCTCTTTATTGCTGTTCAACCTATTAAATTGGTCCAAATCTCAAATGCAATCCTTAGAGCCAAGTCCAAGTTTATTCGATTTACAGGAAGTCTTTGCAGACAAAATAAATCTACTGGAACAAAAACTGGAAAAGAAAGGCATTATTTTAAGGGATAAAACCTTAAGGGATTTTGTTTATGCCGATAAAAGTATGGTAGAGATTATTATTCAAAACCTACTTACAAATGCAATAAAATTCAGTAAAAAAGGGGATACCATTACCATTGCCAACCAAATTAGTAATGGAAAATCCATCATCAGCATTTCCGATACTGGTGTTGGCATCTCTAAGGAAAACCAGCAAAAATTATTCAAAAATTCATCGTTTACAACTGTTGGCACCCAAAACGAAAAAGGGACTGGTTTAGGATTGACCATCTGCAAAGAACTGGTAGACTTAAACCATGGAAAAATTTGGGTGGAAAGCGATTTAAATGTTGGAACAACGTTTTATGTGGAATTGCCAAAATCCAATCCTCAAAATCAATCTTAGTTTTTAGGCAAAAATATTTCAGCCATCATACAACGTGCACTACCTCCACCACAGGTCTCAATGGTTTCCAAAGAACTTGAAAGGATGTCACAATGCTTTTCAATGGTTTTTATTTGAGCAGTCGTTAAAGAATCGTGAGCAGCTTGGCTCATTACCAAAAAACGTTTATTGTCCAACCCTCTAACCTGCAACATGTTTCCTGCAAAGTTGGCCACCTGATCTTCTGTAATAACAATCACTTCTTTGCCATCTTCTTTTAAATGTTTCAAAACATTTTTGCGCTCTTTTTTATCGTCTATACTATCCAGACAAATTACAGCAAAGGTTTCTGCCAAACACATCATCACATTGGTATGGTAAATAGGTTTACGTTCCCCTTCTACCGTTTGGTAGGCCGTGAAGATAACCGGAGTATATTCAAAATCTTCACAAAACTCTATAAACAAGTCCTCATCTGCTCGAGCCGATAACGCACAATAGGCTTTTTTGTTTACTCGATCCAACAACAAACTTCCTGTACCTTCAAGAAAAATACCTTCTTTTTCTGCGCTTGTGTAATCCACAATGTTTTCAATTGTAAAACCTTGCGCTTCAATATGCTCTAAAATATCCTCTCTACGTTCTTTTCTACGGTTCTCGGCAAACATAGGGTATAAAGCCACATCGCCATTTTCATGGAAACTTACCCAATTGTTGGGAAATACAGAATCTGGAGTGTCCAATTCCTTGTTGTCGCTTACCACAATAACATGAACACCCACTGCTTGAAGCTTCTCTACAAACGCATCAAATTCCTCTTGAGCCTTGGCATTAATAACAGCATTTTTTAAATCTAAGTCTTCCTGAAAATAATTGTTAACTGCTGTTTGCTCATTCATCCTAAATTGAACAGGACGAATCATTAAGATGGTATTTGTGGTTTGATTCATATCTTTACTTTTTAGAACTGCAAAATTACTTTATTAATAGTGAAAAGCAATTGTGTAAGGCAATAAAAATTGTTACTTTGATAAACTAATTAGAGAGTCATTAAATTGTAAATGCTTATGAAACGTATTTTAATTATTTTTATTTGTTGTCAGGTGTTTTTTTCTTGTGAAAAACCAAAAGAAACAACAGACATCAATCCCATAAATTGGAAAAATCGCGCTGTAAAACTTAAGGAGTCCGACAGTTTAAAAACAGGTCAAAGCTATCTATCGGTTTATTCAGAAATCTATAGCATTACAGAACACAGAACCATAAATTTAACTGTAACCGTAAGTTTGAGAAATGTAAGCACCACACATGAAATTTATTTGCTTAAAGCCAATTATTACAACACCAAAGGCGATTTGATACGTACTTATTTTAATGATCCAATTTCCCTAAAACCCTTGGAAACCATAGAAATTATAATTGATGAAAAAGACACTCATGGTGGTTCTGGGGCAAATTTTGTTTTTGATTGGGCCTTAAAGCACAACGAGCATGAACCTTTGTTCGAAGCTGTAATGATTTCTACCTCTGGACAACAAGGGATTTCTTTTACCACCCAAGGTGTTAAATTGTAAGAGTATCCAAACCTAAAAAAGAAACAGGCTTTAAGCAACTTGCTTAAAGCCTGTTTTATTTAAAGCATGGAAAGGCTTAACTGCCTTTTTTAACCATGATTTTTTTAGTATAACCATTCCATCTTAAAAAGTAAATACCAGATGAAGTACCTGAAGGGATGGTGACTCTACTTGAATTATTTTGGTAATTAAAATCCACTTGGTTGATTTTAATAAGTCTTCCACTTATATCAAACATCTCAAATGTATCAGATGGTTTTACATTCGTAACATGAATATATTCTCCAGAATTTACAGGGTTCGGATAAACATTGGACAATTCATAGTCTTTTATCCCAATGGTATTCGGATAAAAGTATGGCAAGGCAAAATCATAAGCTTCCACGCCAATTTCTTCACCAGCTAAACGTCCTGGAATGTCATCGGCTGGCGGATGGATGCCTCCCCAGATTCTGGACAAACTACATTGGTCTGAAGCATCTCTATAAGTCGCCCATTGTAATACTACATCTACAGAAGGGCCTTCTTCAAACACCAAAAATTCATTTTGTCTGGCATGAAATTCTCCCATACCTCCTGGAAAATACTCGTCGCCTGTAATTAATGTCATGACTTCAGCAGCAGCTCTGGAATAGGTAGAGTGACCAGAAACATAACCTGCAAATGGAGGTGTTACAAATGAAGGTCTTTGGTAAGGCCACCAATCTTCAGACAACACCCAACCTACACCTGCTGTGTCTGTGTCAGTATTGTTTACATAGTCATGACCTCTCCAAGTATACAATTTAATTTTGCCTACATGTTGACCTAAAGCACCTGCCAATGGATCTCCAGACTCAACGACTTCTATGTATCCTGGCTGTAAAGGAATCCCTTCTGGATCATAATTGCTTAAAGACTGATTGGTGCTCTGCCCTTTGGATGCCATATAACGAATGGCCGAAATTGGTCGGATATAATCATACCAACCCTTAATTCCCCAAGCAGTGATAGCCGAATCGTGCATGGCGCCACCAAGTACAAAGTAACTTTTCACATCCCACTCTAAAGGATCCAGTTCTGGACCCTGACCATTGAACCTTTTTTCAAACTGTGGATGATCAGACACATAATTCAAAAGTGTAAACCAGTGTCCTGGTGGTGTTTCAGAGTCTGGACCATCTGCCCAAAACTCTGCTAGAACCCTTGTATAATCTCCTCTAGGAACCATCTGCTGGGCATAAGGCTGCCCTGTAACCGGATTCACGCTTCTTCCTGTACTGATATCGCCTCCATTTAAAACATCGTAAAAACTAGGGTATTGTAAATAACTTGTTGGTAAGGAAGAGGCTGAAATATTACCAATGGAATTAGGGGAAATATCCCACATCACACCATCGGAAGGGTCTAAATGAGAGCCCCAAATAGATACCAACGAGAAATTCCATTTATAAGCGTTGCTCGATTGACTGGTACCTGTATTGTCTAAATAAGGAGGATCTCCTGGATCTTTATAAACCAGATAGTTATAACCATCTCTTTGATGGGTAGTCATATCTGTTGAAGATAAAGCAAATGTATTTACATTTCCCCATTCTGGTCCCAAGAAAGGAATCAAGGCACCATCAATAAGATTTCCACTTTGATCGATATAGGTATCCAAACTTAACGATTGCCATCTGTTTGGAAAAATAATGGTATTGTTTTCGTAAGCTGGAGCCAATGGAGGGTTAACGGGTTCATAATAAGCATTGTCATAACCGGAAGCTTCCCTGGAACCATCCGTCAAGCCATAACTGATTATCGTCTGCGCCACATAATTCCCTAAATCTGCTGCATTTCCAGATTGATAATTGGTAGAAGTATAATTGATAGGATAATTTAATTCATCCATTAAATAATCGAAACGATCTTGAGATTCTTGGGCTCCAGGCGAATTGGCAAACCTTTCGCTTAACAGTCTGTACATGGCATAACTAATTGCCTTGTTGTTAGATGCCTGATTTCCTTCGTTTGGAGTAAAGTTATCCAAAACACTTACAAAACCATGAACCTGGTTCCCCATTAAATAAGGTACTGCAGTAGGATCGTAAATAGCCCAAATATCATACATGGCCACACTGGAATGAAACAAATTCCTAGCGTGTACTGTTGGTCTTGCAAAATCATTTCTAATAGCGTCCAAAAGTGCTTCATTCCATAACCTTGCAACAGATATATGGTCTTCGGTTTGATTCAAATCCAAATCTACAGCTAAGGTTACCAAAGGACTATAACAAGTGCCATCGTTCTCTATAACCGAAACTGTTCCAGCAGTATTTACACCCCATCTTACAGTAATCTGTCCTGTTCCCTGACCAGAAACCAACTCGCCACCAGAGACCTCCCAAAAAGTTGATGAACCAGATGTGGTTGGATAACTGTAAATGGCTTCCCTTAAAAATCCTGAAAACGTTGGACCAGAGATCACGCCAGACGGTAAATAGGTACAGGAATTATCATTCACGGTTGCCGATGGGTTATAAGAACAGGATTGTGGATCCGTACAACCATATATTTTAACACTAGGTGATACTGAAAGTGTGGCCAAACCAACACCTTCTGTTGCCTTTACGTGGGTATCGGCTGTAATGTTGTGATAGGTCTCCAACAAGCCCGATGGCCATTTTATGGTTAAATCTGTTACAGTGGTTTCAGCATTTAAGCCAAACACAACGGGTTTGATACTTTGTCCCAAAAACCCGACACCATTAAAATATTTCTTGAAAGTTCCACTATTGGTTACAATGGTCAACTCGGTACCAATGGCACTTCTGTTTGAAGTAACCCCTTCTAAAGACACTTTTAAATAATGGATGGCATTGGGCTGATCAAAACTAAGGGTCTTGTTTTCATATAAATAGGAATGGGCATCTGTATTTGTTAAAAACAAATCCAAATCGCCATCATTATCATAATCAAAATCCAAAGCTTCATGACTTATGGTTAAATCGTGTAAATTGGCAGCAATGGTTTCATCTGAAAAATTGTTCAATCCTTCAACATAATTATTTTTAAAATACTTATTGTATTCTGCGCCTCTATTTTCAAACAAGTAACCATTTGCTATAAACAAATCATCATCGCCATCCAAATCCAAATCGGCAAACTTGGCTCCCCAAGCCCAACCAGCTCCAACAAGATTATTAACCACTGAGTTTTCAAAAAAAGTATTGTCGCCATTATTGGTATACAATACTTGTTCATCCACTCCTGTGTTATAAATATCAAAAGCGCCATCGTTATTATAGTCTGCAATAGTGATACCCATATCATCTATATGCGTTGTAAAACCATAGGCCAAAGCTTGCTCAGAAAAACCTGTTCCACCTTGATTGATATACAAATAGTTTCTTTGGGCAAAATCATTGGCAACATAAAGGTCCATAAACCCATCACTGTTGAAATCGAATGGAGTTGCTGTAAAACTGTTATGAGGCCAAGATTCATCCATTCCCATACTTACGGTAACATCGGTAAAGGTACCGTCTCCGTTGTTTTGATACAATAAGTTTGAAGCACATGCGCCCCAATCACAGATATATATATCTAAAAATCCATCGTTATTGAAGTCAAACCAGGTAGCACCAGAAAATTGGCATGAATTTGCAACATTGAAACCAGCTGTTGCCGTTACATTTTGAAACGTGCCATCACCTTGATTTCTGTATAGTAGTACATTGAAGGTGTTGGTAAAAAACAAATCAGGAAAGCCATCATTGTCATAATCTCCCCAATAGGCACCAACTTTAAACCCATCGAAAACATAAAACTCGCCATCCAAGCTATAATCCTGAATCAACAGGTTTGTCAATCCAGAGGCTACAGTTACATCTGTAAAAGAACCGTCGTCATTGTTCCGGAATAGCCTACTGTGGGTTCTTTCTATCCCATTCCTGTCTATGGACTTGGCAACAACAAATAAATCCATGACATTATCGCCATTATAATCTGCAACAGCAACGCCATTGTTCTGCTCCAAAATTCCAAGACCGGAAATTGCCTCTGCCCTTTCAAAAACCTGGGCAGTTAATTGAAACGAAAAACATGTAAAAATAAGAATGCTATTAATTAGTTTTAAATGTAATTTTGTTTTCATCTTGTTTTATTTTAACATAAATGAATACATAATTACTTACTCTAAAAAATATAATCTATCAAATGCGAAATATAATCTTTTAACTGTATTTTAACATTATTTATCCTTAAACAAAACTGCTTATAATCACTTCGTTTTTAAAGAGTTCAAGGAGTGGAATTTGAAACTTGAAGCAGCTTTCCATTATAATATTTTTGTCCGTTCAATGAGAAATCAAAAATATATTTGGCCATATCCAGAGCTGTTATTGGAGCTTGATATCCTGGAAAGGCTTCTTCCAACATTTCTGTTTGTACTGCTCCCAAGGCCAACACGTTAAAACGGGGTCCTGTTTCTTTGTATTCTTCGGCCAATAATTCGGTTAAGGTTATAACAGCCCCTTTACTGGAAGAATAGGCCGAAAGTCCCGGAAATTTCATACTTCCCTGTACACCTCCCATGGAACTTATGCTTACCACATGACTTTCTTTGTTGGTAAATGGCAGGATGGTCCTGATCATTTCAGAAACCCCAAACACATTTGTTTGATATACTTGCTGAAATTCCTGAAATGTGGTTTCTTTAAAAGGTTTATTCAGTAAAGCACCAGCATTGTTTATCAACACATCAACCTGCTGCTTCCATTCTTTACGAATAAATGCATTCACTTCACTATAAGCTTCAGGATCAGATAAATCGAAAGAAAACGTGGTAACGTTTTGTAATTGAAGTTTTGATATGGGTTGATGATTCCTGGACAAAGCCAAAACACGATGTCCTTGGGCTGCAAATAGCTGTACCAATTCGTAACCAATCCCTCTGCTTGTGCCTGTAACAATAATATGTTTACTCTTCATATAATACAATTTCTTTGGTTGGAGTTAGACTCATTTTTTCAATAACAGGAATCATGCTGTTTATTAATGATGACATATGCTGATAGTCCAGTTGATCGGCTTCATCATCCACATGGTGGTAATAATCATAATTGGACAAATCACAAGAGGCAATGGTCTGACATGGCAATTTAAAGGCCTCGTAAAATGGGTGATTGTCGGAAGCTTTGAACAACTGATATTGCTTAGCTATTTCCGATAATCCCACCAAGTTGCTTCCTGCGTATTCATTGATTTTTGCTGCCATATTGGATAAATCGTAACCCGTTACAAAAGCCACATAATCCCTATCCGTAAAAGGAACACCAATCATTTCAAAGTTTAACATGGTGTACAAATCAATACCTTCGGTTTTTAATTTCCCTGCCAAATGTTTAGAACCCAACAAACCCATTTCTTCAGCAGAAAAAAGCACAAACATCAAGCTTCTTCCATGAGATTTTTTCTTTGAAAAATATGTTGCCATTGCCAAAACAGCACTGGTTCCGGCAGCATTGTCGTTTGCTCCATTGGCTATGGAATCGTTTTCAACTACTTTTCCATACCCAATATGATCGTAATGTGCACCTATGATGATAACTTCCTCTTTAAGCAAGGCATCCTGACCTTCCAAAAAACCTACAATATTATAAGCATGCTTATCGCCTACCAAAAACGAATCCCTATAGGTTTCAAAATATGGCTTCAACTGGTTGGCCTTAAATGTATTTTCAATAAAAGCAGCAGCCTGTTCAATTCCTTCAGTTCCCGTTCCCCTTCCTTTCAATTCATCGGAAGCCAAAAAACCAACCGTTTCTTTAAGTTCTGAACTTGAAATTAAAGGGATGTCTACTGTTTCGGCAGACGATGTCATGATCACATCGTTTTTTGAAGGTTCTGGAATAATGTTCTCCTTAGGATTGTCGTTGTTCATAACCACAGTCGTGGATTTACAACCAAGCAACAGCAATGTGATACTGATAAGAAATAAAAAATGTTTCATAGATTTAGCGTATTTTGTTTAAAGATAAAAAAACCTGTTCCAATTAAAATGAAACAGGTTTTTTTTATTAGGGTATTCCTGCTGAAAATGTTTATACCAGCATGGTCACAGGATTTTCAATATATCCTTTAAGAGTGAGCAAAAACTCCGATCCCGTAGCACCATCAACAGTTCTATGGTCACAAGCCATGGTAAGTTTCATGGTGTGCCCAACAACTATTTGTCCGTTTTTAACCACAGGTTTTTCTATAATGGCTCCAACGGATAGTATGGCCGAATTTGGCTGGTTGATGATAGACGTAAAACTCTCTATCCCAAACATTCCCAAATTGGAAATGGTAAACGTACTGCCTTCCATCTCTTGTGGTGTCAACTTTTTGTTTCTGGCTTTTACAGCAAAATCCTTAACGGCTGCTCCAATCTGTGTCAGACTTTGTTCATTGGCAAATTTCACTACTGGTACCACCAAACCATCTGGAACAGCAACTGCCACACCTATATGTACATGGTTGTTTAATTGCATTTTATCATCAAACCATTGTGAATTTACTTGTGGATGCTTTTTCAAAGCCAAGGCACAGGCCTTAACTATCATGTCGTTATAGGATATTTTGGTGTCTGGTAACGAATTGTATTGCTCACGGAACGCTATGGCATGTTCCATATTAAACTCCACATTTAAGTAATAATGTGGTGCCGTAAATTTGGATTCAGCCAATCGTTTGGCAATCACTTTACGCATTTGCGAGTGTTTAACCTCATCAAAATCTTCCTGTCCTGTTGGTACAAATTTCCCAACCGAAGCTGAAGCAGCAGGTGTAAAGTTCTCGATATCTCGTTTAATGATTCTGCCATTTTCGCCAGACCCTTTTACTTGTTGAATATTTATCCCTTTTTCATCTGCCATTTTTTTGGCCAAAGGTGAAATAAAAATTCTACTTGAATCTGAACTTGACGTTGATGAAGAACTTGATCCGGAACCTGAAGTGGCACTTGTTTGCTTAGGTGCCTCCAGAGGTGCATTTTCTTTTTTCTTGGAAGCTGTACCTGCTCCTGTTGTTTCGCTTTTGGTGGAAGCTCCTTCGGCTTTAAAGTTTTTGGCAATGGCAGAAACATCTGTGCCTTCTGGACCTATAATGGCCAAAAGTGCATCAACTTTGGCAGATTCACCTTCCTCTAAACCAACATGCAATAAGGTTCCTGCTTGGAAACTTTCAAATTCCATGGTTGCTTTATCTGTTTCAATTTCGGCTAAAATATCACCTTCAGATACCTGATCGCCTACTTTTTTTAGCCAAGTTGCAACGGTTCCTTCTTCCATGGTATCACTTAATCGCGGCATGGTCACTACAGTAACCCCTTCTGGGAGTTCGGTTGTGTTATTGGAATCGTTATGGGATGCTTCGTCTTCGCTCTGTGCAACTTTATCATCTTTGGATTTTTCATCTTCCTTTGATCGGTCCGATGTTTTATCCTCTTTGGAATTTGAAGCTTGTGTTTTGGAATTTGAAATTAAATCTGAGATATCTTCTCCTTCCTCGCCAATAATGGCCAACAATTCGTCAACTTTTGTGGTTTCCCCTTCTTGAACACCTATGTGTAACAAGGTCCCTTGATGAAAGGACTCAAACTCCATGGTGGCTTTATCTGTTTCAATTTCGGCAAGGATATCGCCTTCCTCTACTTTATCTCCAACCTTTTTCAACCATTTAGCCACAGTGCCCTCTTCCATGGTATCGCTTAAACGAGGCATGTTTATAATTTCTGCCATAGCTTATAATTTGTGTTGTATAAATGGATAATCTTTTTGTTCGTAAACAGCATCGTACATCACATTTATTTCTGGATAAGGGGATTCTTCGGCAAACTTTTCACATTCGTTTACCAAATCCTTCACTCGCTTATCAATTTTCTTTAGTTCGGCTTCCGTAGCATATTTCTTTTCAAGAATAACATCCTTTACTTGGGTAATTGGGTCTATTTTCTTGTACTCCTCTACTTCTTCCTTTGTTCTGTAATGCTGTGCATCACTCATTGAGTGACCTCTATATCTGTATGTTTTTAGTTCCAGGAATGTTGGACCATCACCTCTTCTGGCTCTTTGTATGGCTTCATCAAACGCATCGGCCACTTTCACAGGATTCATACCATCAACAGGTCCACAAGGCATATCGTAGCCCAAACCTAACTTCCAAATATCTGTATGGTTGGCTGTACGTTCTACCGATGTTCCCATGGCGTACCCATTGTTTTCACAAACAAAAACAACTGGAAGTTTCCATAGCATGGCCATGTTAAATGTTTCATGAAGCGAACCTTGTCTGGCTGCTCCATCACCAAAGCAGCAAAGGGTTACGGCATCTATATTGTGGTATTTATCTCCAAATGCAATACCTGCCCCTAATGGAATTTGACCTCCAACAATACCATGTCCTCCATAGAAACGGTACTCTTTTGAGAATATGTGCATGGATCCCCCAAGTCCTTGGGATGTTCCTGTGGCTTTTCCATACAATTCTGCCATAACACGCTTAGGGTCTTCTCCCATTCCTATAGGTTGCACGTGGTTACGGTAAGCCGTGATCATTTTGTCCTTGGTTAAATCCATGGCATGTAATGCTCCAGCCAATACAGCTTCTTGACCATTATATAAGTGAAGAAATCCTCTTACTTTTTGTTGAATGTAAACAGCAGCAAGTTTGTCTTCAAACTTTCTCCAAAACAACATGTCTTCATACCATTTAAGGTACACTTCTTTGGTTATTTTTTGCATTTAAGTAAATATTAAAAAAATAATTTCTGTAAAGCCTTTTGCAAGGCTAAAGAATAAAAATACCTCTTTTGAAAAAAAGAGTTAAACAATTAACAAAAGTAACACTTTAGTCACTAATGAAAAAACTGTAAATCGTAAAATTTTTATAGAAGTGTTCAATAATTAGGTATTGGGCTGTTTACAACACCGATTTATCAAAAACCAAAGGCAGTAAATTAGCTAAGGAATGCGACTTGACCACCTTTCCGGTTTCTCCCATAAAATAAATTTCTATGGGTGCATCCTGTTTTACTTCATATTCTGCAATGGCTTGCCTACAAGCTCCACAGGGAGGTATTGGCGTAATGGTTTGATGGATTCTGGAACCTGCTATAATGGCCATTTTTAAAATTTTAACGTCTGGATATTGGGAACCTGCATAAAATATGGCTGTGCGTTCGGCACACAGGCCAGAAGGATAAGATGCGTTTTCTTGATTGGAACCTAAAACAATTTGCTTGTTTTCCAATAAAATGGCTGCTCCTACACTAAATTTAGAATATGGGGAATACGAATTTTTTCTCGCTATGGCAGCTTGATCCATTAATTCTATGATGTCTGTTGGCAATTCGTCTATGTGATCGTAAACGGTTAACGTCGATTCAATTTTTATGTCTTTCATGGTGTTTGAAATATACTTAAAGATAACAATCCTATTTCAGACAAAAAAACTATTGCTTTTGGCAATAGTTTTTTTGTCATTCTGAGCAAAGCGAAGAATCTTATTATAATTAGTTATGAATGAAGTCTTCATTTGCAAGTTTTTTGTAAATGTACCTATTAATATTCTGAATAAGCTTCTCTATCAATATTAAAGGTTAAGGAAAAACGCAAGGTGTTTTCCAATGGGCTAGGTACTTTGGATGCTGAAAATAAATAGGACAAATCAATTCCTATCACATTGTATTTAAATCCAGCTCCAATGGCAAAAAACTGTCTGGCCCCTTTATCTGGACTCTCATGAAAATATCCTGCTCTAAAAGCAAAGGAGTCTTGGTAGTAATATTCGGCTCCTAAGGCCCAAGTCCATTCCTGCATTTCTTCGCTGAAACCTCCTGGTGCATCACCAAAGGATTGGAACATGCCTTTTAAAAAGCTTACATCGTCATCTTTCCCTTCTATAATATAATTGGGCTCGTAACTGATTTCATTATCTATGGATGGATCATATTCTCCATTATCATCTACATCTTCATATACACGTCTTTCCCCTCTAATTGGCGGTGTAGGCACCAATAGTTTTGTTACCTCTCCCGTTAGGGATATTTTGTTGAAATCGTCCAAAATAAAGTCGAACCCTCCTCCTAAACGCAAAGTCGTAGGTTGGAAGTTTTCCTGACCTCCTGCATCATACTTAAATTTAGGTCCTATGTTTTGAATGGCAAAACCTAACCTGGTACGGCCATTAAAACTATTGTAAGCCTCCTCTTCACTTTGGTAGTACCCAGAAATGTCCACACCAAAGGTACTTGCTGCCTTGGCATCTTGTGTGTCATCTATTTTTAAATCGGAATTTAAATAACGCATGTTTACTGCCATGGCAAATTGGTCGCTCAACCTTAGCGCATAAGAAACATCCAAAGTAAATTCATTTGGTTTTTTAATTAATTCTTCTGAAAATTCATCTTCAACAAATTCAATCTCACCCAAAGAAAAATATTTAAAACTGGCTCCAAAAGCACTTCTTTCGTTCAATCTATTGAAATAGGTAAGGTTTCCTAAAAAAATATCGTTTACCAATTTACTTAAATAGGGCGTGTAACTAATAGCAACACCTTGCTTGGTTTCAGAGAAGGCATATTTAGAGGCATTCCATTGCTGTGAAAACCCATCCACAGAGGTGGCGACTCCCATGTCTCCCATGGATGCCGAACGCGCATCTGGAGCAATCAATAAAAAAGGAACACCTGTGGTAATGACTCTGGAATCATAAGGATCTGGGGTTATTTCTTCAACAATATTCTGGGCTTGTATTTGAGTAGCAAAAAAGAATGCTGATAGGATTAAAAAAGATTTCTTCATGAATTTTATTTATTTAGCAAATATAAATTTTTATTATAGTATAACAAGTTTCTCTATTTTTTCTACGGTTTTGTTCAAGGCTGCCGAATGTACTGTAAGTTTGTAAATATATACGCCTTTACCTATTTTATCTCCAAAATCGTCCCTTCCATCCCAAATAATCTCACGGGACAACGAAGAAGCTCCATTATCACAGCATTCACCCGTATTGGTTTGCCCACTTAAAGTTCTAACCAGTTTTCCTGTAACGGTAAATACCTGCACTAAAACGTCTAAAGACTCCGAACTATTGTGATTAAACCAAAATTCGGTGTAATTAACAAAGGGATTTGGATAATTTAAAACATTTTCGATGATCAACTGCTGATTCTCGTCATAAACCACAAATTGAATTTCTGTGGTGGAAGAATTATTGTAAACATCCCATGCTTTAATGGTCATGGTATGCAAACCTGGCTCTAAATCCCTTAAAGGATAATTTACAACGCCTCGTTGGTAATCGTCCAGTTCTGTTTGGTAATAATCGTTTAAAATAAATGGATTTGCTTCGTCTCCATCTAAAATCCCAACAATATCATGTCCTATGCCACTAGCGGTATTGATCCCATTTTCATCTTCCAATTTAACCAATAAATTAGGGGAACTGTTTGTAATTCCTCCAGACACAAAACTTTCGTCATTCATATAGGCAGTAATAACAGGTCCTATATTGTCTTCTGGTGCGTTTGGGTTAAGCCCTCCTATTTGCACTTGATTTACACTTGCCCCAGCTTGGTCTTCCAATGCGCCATCTTTTTTTGCATAAAAACTAACCTTGCCATAACCCACAGGAATACCTATATCTCTTGGAACAACAAATTCAATGTCGAATTGACCGTTTGTTACAGTTGATTGCCCTCTAAAAATAATAGGCCCTAAGGTTTCAAAATCCATAATAATCAATTGTCCCCCATCCCTAACACCATCATTCCCCAAAGTCTGTCTTTGAATGTTTTTATCGTATATCGTGGTTGATAACACCCCATTGTAATTTGTAAGGGTGTTTCCAGACAAGTCCACAACTTCACCGGATAACTTCACCCGACTTAAAGCCTGTAAAACATCTGTAGTTCCTGAAATTGGGGCATCGTTTATTTTTGTTAATACAATATTGGGTTGTGGAAAAGCCAATTTCATGGCTGGATCTCCTATAAAAAACACCAAGCGCCTTTGCAAGGTGCTGGAAATAGCAGGATCTATTTTGGTAAGCCTTAAAGATTCTGCCATACTAGGATACTCATGATCCGGATAGCTATCATTATCGCTATAAGAAAACAAATACTCTTCCAAAACTGTATTGAATGCCACACCAACCTGTACAAATATTTGTCTGGTTGTGGTAATTAAGCCAATGGCTCCCCCATCTTTATTCCAATAGGTATACTCTCCTGCTGTGGGACGTAAGGGGTTGTCAAATTTGGTAAACTCACAAGTTACTGTTACAAAGCAATTAAGTTTGCACACATTATTTAGTTCTTGTGCATCAGGTTTGGTAAAAACACGCTCGTGAGCCAAACCATCTTCCCCTCCATGACCAAAATAATTCACAACCAAAGCACCTGTCTCGAGAGCATTCTTAATGGCCACGTTAACTGCAGGATACCTATCGCCTCCAGCAGACGATTCTTGCTGAAAAGCATCTAAATGTATTTTGGTAACATTAATGAAGGGTTTTTCAGCAGTTACCTCATCCCCAATTTCATCAGTGGTTTCTTCAAGTATCTCTTCCCATGCTTCATTGACATCATCTGAAATAACCACAAAATTATTTCTCCAACTTCCAAAAGAGGCCTCTATGTAATACCTTTCAATTTTATCAACCAATTCTGTGGCACTTTGATAGTTTTCTGCCAAGATCCTACCCACTGCTATATCCAATTTATCTGAAATGGACATGTCTCCTTCATTAAAATCCATCATACCGTAAAAATCGTCAGAAATAAACGAATTGGTTAAATTGAAACTGTTATAAGCATGCCAAGAAGGTACTAAATTGGTGTTGTTGGGAATTCGGTCTTTATAATCGAAGGAGCCATCACCAAACAAACACAGGTATTTTAAACGTTTATCCGGGGAGCTGGCATTGTCATACACATATTTCACCAAATTCCTTATGGCTCCAATATCTGGATTGCTGGTACTAAACTCTGCATAAATTTCATTTAAGGTAAGCACTTTTACATTCAAATTGTTGTTAACCCTATTAATTTGTGCCAGTCTTTCTGCTTGCCCTTTCAAACTTGTTGGTGTTACAATGATATAATCGATATCTATGGTTTCCCCTTGTGCATTTTTAAAGATGTTGCCTTTGATATTTTGATTGTACACCGTAGAGTTAGATGCTAAAATGGGTTCATAATAATTTAAAGGGGTTACTAAAGCATAAGATTTTAAAGTCCCTAAAGAAGAGGTAAAACTTAAACTTGGACTGTTGTCCGTATTTACCAAATTTGTAACATTATAAATGTCCGTAACATTCCAAATCTCATGAACTTGAGATGTGTTGGTAACAGTATACTGCCCTATTCCGGACATTTGGGTTACTGCCTTGTTTTTAAAGGTAAATTGTTGTCCTGAAAATTTCAAAGCCCTGGTTGCTTCAAGCGATACGTAATCCACATATGCCAAAGCCGAAGGGTTTGAGCCTCTATCGTATATTAAAGACACAGAGATATTTGATGAATTAACAGAAATGTTATTATTAAAACTAGCTTCCGTTGCCAGGTTGGAGTCTGTAATTGCCAACAAGGGTAAAGTGGTAATGTTATCATTGTTCACCTTAACAGTCATGGAAGTTGGGGTTTCTGATGTACCAGCAACAAAAACTTTTAAATTCACTGGCTCTGTGGTTACCAAATCCGGAAAACTAAAATCGAAGGTTTTAACATCCTCTACGTCAAATTTATCTCCAAACCAACGTCTCCCAACGCTCACTAAGTTGTATTCGTCCAATTCATGGTATCTATAATCCTGAAACGTATTAATATCCAAATCTATTGGTCCCGTTGGCTGCATAAAAGGCTGGATGCGTTTGCCGTTTCCGGGACTTACATTTATATAATAATAGGTTTTATCTGTATAACAATTAATATGTGTATTGCTTTCCTCATTGAATTCATGAGGACCTTGTGCATAAAACAGGATATAATCGCTGTCATGAAACACGCCATCGCTTTCTCCTATAATTCTTATGGCATTTTCATTGATATCCATAGGATAGGGCTCCGAGTTGGCATAAGGGATCATATTCCCTCCATTACCATAAAGCTTTAAAGTCCTTGGATCGATATTATCTACATTGATCCCCATTTGAGACAAGAAATTTTTACTTATTTTATGTACTCCTGTTTTGTCCACATAAAACTTGTACCATTGCCCACTACTCAAAACAGAATTTGTGATGGCTCGTTGTTGTCCGTGTCTATTTGTAATCAATCTTCCATTGGAATAGCTCACCGTAAAAGAGGTTACTTTTTTAAAACTCCCATTGGCTTCCTTAATTATTGGGGACATCACAAAATAAGCGTACATATCGTCCCTGGCCATAGAGGTTTTCAAACTGTAGGTCAATCTGGAAGGAATGGTTTCAATAGCCAACTGCTTCAAATCCCTTCTTGACATGGTAGCATAAGTAACATTTTCAACACGTACCGAAGAAGGATCTACGGCTTGGCTAACCTGCCACTGCGATACAAACTGTAACCCATCAGAATCACTATAATTAAAATTGGCCTCATTAAAAGAAGGCACTGTTACAGAGTAAGTGTCTGCAGTCAAAATCTTATCTCCTTTCCAAACAATCTGAAATTGCTTTTGTTGGGAATAGATAGCTATGGTTGCAAAAAAGGTTAGGAATAAAAATTTCTTTTTCATTGATTAAATAACGTGAATAATTGATTGTTAGTATGACAAAGCAAACAATTTTAACAAACGTTTCAAAATTACAATAATAATTTATAAAAATACACGTTATTTAAACACAAATTAACGGTATAAAACGCAAAAAACATCGTTATAACGCTCAATAAATAGGATGAAATACATAAATTTTTAATCAAATTTTACATTTTATCTTGTATTATTACCGATATTTCTTATATTGCGTCACCAAAAATATTATAAGCTTACTTAAAAGTATGGATATGAAAAAAGTAATGGCATTCAAGATTTTGTTGTTAGCAACAATATCTTTAACTACGATTGGTTGTAAAAGATCATCAAGCTCTAACAGCTCCAGAGCTACTGGTTGGGACATAAACTCCAGAGATGGTGGATTCCAATACAACACACAATTTAAAGAACAAGAAACAGCTCCTGGATTGGTGTTTGTGGAAGGTGGTACGTTTACCATGGGTCGCGTTCAGGACGATGTAATGCACGACTGGAACAACACACCAAACCAACAACACGTACAATCGTTTTATATGGACGAAACGGAGGTGACCAATAAAATGTATTTGGAATACTTAGATTGGTTAAAAAGAACATATCCACCTTCTGAAGATAATTACAGAGCAATTTATACAGGTGCCTTACCAGATACCTTGGTTTGGAGAAACCGTTTGGGCTATAACGAAGTCATGACAGAAAATTATTTACGCCATCCAGGCTATGGCGAATATCCTGTTGTGGGTGTAAGCTGGATTCAAGCTGTTGAGTTTGCTAACTGGAGAACCGATAGAGTTACAGAAATGTATTTAGAAGATGCAGGCTATATTGTAAGAGATACAAAAATAACTGCTGGTGAAGGTGAAACTTTCAATACAGACACATATATCAATGCGCCTTCTCAAGTGTATGGTGGAAACAGTGATTATACTAATCCTGACAATACTAGAAGAAGAGTTCAAACCACAGCTGATGGAGAACCTATAAATGTACATGCAGGAAGAGAGACTGGTATTATACCTCCTGATTACAGACTTCCTACTGAAGCCGAATGGGAATATGCAGCCTTAGGCTTAACAGAGTTACGTAGTTACAACATTTACAGAGGTAGAAAAAAATACCCTTGGGATGGACAATACACACGTTCTGGAAAACGTAAGGTAAGAGGTGATCAATTGGCCAACTTTAAACAAGGTAAAGGTGATTACGGTGGAATTGCTGGCTGGTCTGATGATGGTGCAGATATCACCAACGAAGTAAAACAATACGAACCAAACGATTTTGGACTTTACGATATGGCTGGAAACGTGGCCGAATGGGTTGCTGATGTTTACAGACCTATTGTGGACGATGAATTCAACGACTTTAACTACTATCGTGGTAACGTATATACCAAAAACGCCATTAGCGAAGATGGAACGGTTAAAATTGTAACAACAGATGAAATTGTATTCGATACCTTACCTAACGGAAAAGTAATTGCAAGGGATTTACCTGGAGAAATTGCTCAAGTTCCTGTGGATGAAGATGAAACCTATTTAAGACAAAACTTCGACAGAAGCGATAACAGAAACTTTAGGGATGGAGACAAACAATCGTCACGTCAATACAGAGAAAGCTTTAGTGAAGAAGATGGGGTTACTACCGAAACTTCCATGACAAGTAAAATGTACAACTCCCCGAAACACAATATTGATGTAGATGATTCTACAGGTGCTTTAATCAGGGAATATGATAAATCAAACAAAAGAACCTCATTAATCAACGACGAAGTTCGTGTGTACAAAGGTGGTTCTTGGAAAGACAGGGAATACTGGTTAGACCCAGCACAAAGACGTTACTTCCCACAAACTATGGCTACAGATTATATTGGCTTTAGATGTGCCATGTCTCGTGTAGGTTCTAAATCCAAAAACAAGAACAAAACTAAAAACTAAGAATTTTCATATCTTTTAAAAAAGTCCTAACAAATTGTTAGGACTTTTTTTTATACTTTTATTTCATGAACATAGAACAACTCCACACGCTTTTTTTAAAGCATCCATCTGTATCCACAGACACCAGAAAAATTGTCAAAAACGATTTGTATTTTGCCCTTAAAGGCGACAACTTTAATGGCAATGCCTTTACTCAAAAAGCCTTGGACAAAGGCGCTTCCTATTGCATTATTGACGACAACACCTATGCCATAAACAAACAATGTATTTTGGTTACCGATGTTCTAAAAACACTTCAGGAATTAGCACATGTTCACAGAAAATATCTAAACTTGCCAATTATTGCCCTAACCGGAAGCAATGGCAAAACAACCACCAAAGAATTAATACACGCTGTACTCTCCCAAAAATATAAAACCTCAGCAACTGTTGGCAACCTTAACAACCATATTGGCGTGCCTTTAACCCTTTTAAAAATGACCAAAAACACAGATATTGGAATTGTTGAAATGGGAGCCAACCACAAAAAGGAAATAGCGTTTCTTTCCAACATTGCACATCCCGATTATGGGTTGATCACCAATTTTGGAAAGGCACACCTGGAAGGCTTTGGAAGCGTAGAAGGTGTCATAGAAGGAAAATCGGAACTCTACAAACATTTAATTGCCCATAACAAAACCATTTTTGTAAACTCCAATGACCCCATTCAATTGGAAAAAAGCAAAGAAGCCAAAACCATCACTTTCGGGTCCAGCAAAACAGATGATTATGAAATTTATTTTAAAAGTGCCCAACCAAATGTAACTGTTACTTTTAATAATGTTGAAATTAACAGTCAGCTTATCGGCGAGTACAATTTCAACAATATCGCTGTGGCCATTGCCATAGGTGCTTATTTTAAAGTAGATGAAAAACAAATAAAAGAAGCGATTGAAAATTATGTGCCAAACAACAACCGATCTCAAATTATCGAAAAAGGGACAACCAAAATAATCCTGGACGCTTACAATGCCAATCCGTCAAGCATGACAGTGGCTTTACAAAATTTTGGGAAATTGGAAGCTACAAACAAAATAGCCATTCTTGGAGACATGTTCGAGTTGGGACAAGATGCCAATAAAGAACATACAGACCTGACAGCATTGGCAAATTCCTTAAAATTATCGCAAGTGGTTTTTATTGGCGAAAATTTCCACAAAGCCCTTTCAGGCTCTAACCTAACCTATAAAACCTTTGACGATTTTAAAACTGCATATCATTTAAAAACCTTGGAAAATGCCACAGTATTGATTAAAGGTTCCAGAGGCATGGCTTTGGAACGTATCTTAGAATTATTATAAATTAAAACCAAAATAAAATGAAACTATTTCGCTCGTTTTCACTAACCCTATTTGTTGTATTATTTATAAGTTGCAAAACAACACAAACTCCTGTTGCCACCACAGGCAACCTATCTACTTTTGAAAAACTGGCCTCTATGGAACATGTGGTTAGCATTGAAAAAAGAGAGCCTGTCAGTCATTTCGATGAGAATTATGAAATCTGGTTCGAACAACCCATAGATCACAACAACCTTTCCAAAGGCACATTCAAACAGCGTGTGTTTTTAGGGTTCGAAAATCCATCAAAACCAGTTATCGTGGAGCTTCAAGGCTACGGCATAGGCTCTGAAAAAGCTGGCGAACTGGCCAGTCATTATCAAGCAAACCAATTAAACATAGAACATCGCTATTTTAACAAGTCACGACCAGAAACCATAGATTGGAACACCTTGACCATTGAAAATGCTGCTAAAGACCAAAAAAGAATTATCGATGCCATTAGAAAAACCCTCTATCCTGACGCGAAATTTATTTCTACTGGCATTTCTAAAGGCTGCCAAACAACCATGGCGCATCGCAGATATTTCCCAGACAATGTCGATGCCTGCGTTTGTTATGTAGGCCCATTGAACTTTGAACGTGAAGACCCAAGGGTTTATGAGTTCCTAAATACAGTAAGTACCCAAGAAAACAGGGACAAGGTAAGGGAGTTTCAAGAATTGTGTTTTGAAAATAGAGCTGCTCTTTTGGAAATAATGAAACAAGAAGCCAAGGAAAAAGAAATGTCCTGGGAATTTGGCGTGGAAAATGCCTTGGATTATACCATTTTGGAATACGCGTTTGCTTTCTGGCAATGGGGAACACCTATTGAAAGCATCCCTAATAAAAACGCTTCTCCAGAAGCTATTTACAAACACCTGATTGATGTGGTTGGTTATGGGTTTTTTGAAGAGAAATCCGTTGAAGCTTTGCAACCGTACTTTTGGGCTGCTTTAACACAACAAGGTATATATGGTTATGAAACAGCACCTTTTAAACAATATTTAAACACCGAAGACATTTATAAATTCGATTGGGCTTTTCCTGATGGAATCACTAAAGATTTTGACCCCATCCCAATGAAAGATATTCAAACCTTTCTTGATAATTCAGCAGAAGACATGCTCTTTATTTATGGCGAATATGATGCTTGGAGTGCTACTGCTGTTGAATTGGACAAGGATGCAGCCAAACGTGAGGTTTATAAATTTGTATTGCCTCAAGGCAGTCATACAACCAGGATTAAAAGTTTCAGTCCAGAAAAACAAAAAGAAATTTATAACATTATCGATGGTTGGTTAAAAGAGTAACCGCTCTTGTAATTCTTGTTAAATAGGTAGTATATTATCCAATACTGATAGTATTTTCATCAGTTTAAAGTAAAAATGTATATATAATTTAAATTTTGGCTACTTTTAAAGTATGGATAACATATTACAGATTACAGATACATTTATTGAGGAAAACACCCTGTTCCCTGAATTGATTTCAGAATTGAAACAAAGCTTTTCCAATAATGAGGTTTTGGTGCCTTTACGTCATCATCACGATTTTCCCAATCCGAAAGTGAATTCAGACTCCACACTGTTATTGATGCCTGCATGGAAACCCAGTGATATTGCAGGTGTTAAAATAGTAACGGTAAGTCCGGAAAACAGCAGGTATCACCTACCTGCCATTCAAGGAACCTATATTTATTTTGATGCTTTAAAAGGAACCATTAAAGCCATCATGGAAGCCAAGGCTTTAACTGTAAAACGTACGGCTGCAGCCTCTGCTTTGGCATCGTCCTTTCTTTCCAGAAAAGACTCTAACTCATTACTGATGATAGGCACTGGTGCTTTATCCATAAACCTCATAAAGGCCCATGCTGCTGTAAGACCCATTGAGACTGTTTACATCTGGGGAAGACAGTTTAAAAAAGCACAAGCCATAGCCTCCCAACTTAAAAATGAAACATTCGCTGTGCATCCCATTCCAACCCTTGAAGAGAAAATTTCAAAGGTTGATATAATATCCTGCGCCACCTTATCTAAAACCCCTCTGGTTTTAGGCAAATATTTAAAACCGGGACAACATATAGATTTGGTTGGTGCCTATAAACCAGATATGAGGGAAGCAGACGATGACACCATAAAAAAAGCATCTGTATTTATCGATACCTATCAAGGTGGATTAAAAGAAAGTGGTGATATTTTTATTCCATTACAAAGTGGTGTTCTAAAAGAAAAAGACATTAAAGCAGATTTGTTTGAGCTTTGCTCAAATCAAAAATCGGGAAGAAAGAATATTGAAGAAAAAACTCTATTTAAGTCTGTGGGTCATTCCCTGGAAGATTTAACAGCCGCAACCTATTATTATAATAAATTTAAAAATGAGTGATACTTATTTAAACATACGCAACAAAACCCAATTTAAGCCTCATCCTAATTGGCTTGAAATAAAAACCATAGACATGCATACGGGTGGAGAACCCCTTCGGGTTATTATCGATGGGTTTCCCGAATTAAAAGGCAATTCCGTATTGGAGTATCGCAGGTACTGTCAACAAAATTTCGACCACCTACGTACAGGCTTAATGTTTGAACCTCGTGGACATGCAGATATGTACGGCTGTATTTTAACACCCCCAAACGATGATGATGGCGATTTTGGAATCATCTTTTTACACAACGAAGGCTATTCTACCATGTGTGGCCATGCCATTATTGCCATTTCAACGTTAGCTGTTGAAATGAATTGGATAGACGTTAAAGAAGGTGATAATATCTTAAAAATTGATGCACCTTGTGGTCGGATCACTTCCTATGCACATGTTAAAGAGGGAAAAGTAACTGGTGTCAGGTTTCATTGTGTACCAAGCTTTGTGGTTGGCTTAGATAATAAAGTACAGGTTAATGGGCTGGGCGAAGTGACTTACGACCTAGCGTATGGAGGTGCTTTTTATGCCTATGTGGATATGGCTAAAAATAATTTCGATTTTAATTTAAAACCTGAATCCTATCGTTCCTTGATTTCAAAAGGCATGGATATTAAACAGGCAGTCATGGAAAACAACAAAAAAATTGCACATCCCTTTGAGGAAGATTTAAGCTTTCTTTATGGTACTATTTTTATAGACAACAACAAACAAGCATCTGGTGCTGACAGCCGTAATGTCTGTATTTTTGCCGAAGGTGAGGTAGACAGATGTCCAACAGGTTCCGGTGTGTCAGGAAGAATGGCTATTCACAAAGCCAGAAATGAAATCACGTATGGAGAAGTCATGACCATTGAAAGCATAACGGACTCTGTATTTAAAGGCTCTATAATATCTGAAGAAAATTATGGCCCGTTTAAAGCCGTTATCCCTCAAGTTGAAGGAACAGCTCACATAACAGGCATACACACCTTTGTTATCGATCCTAATGATCCTATGAAAAATGGATTTATATTAAGATAAAGAATTCATTAAGGCTTCAATCTCATCAATTTCTATTGGCATGGCTTCTGTTAAGTTGATGTTTCCTTCTTTGGTTATTAGATAATCGTTTTCCAAACGGCAACCAATTCCTTCTTCAGGAATATAAATCCCTGGTTCGCAGGTTAAAACCATGCCAGGCTCCAAGGGCTTGGAATACAATCCCACATCATGCACATCCAAGCCTATATGATGTGCTGTTCCATGCATAAAATATTTTTTATATAAAGGTTTTTCAGGATTCTGATTAGCAACATCCTTGGCGTCTAACAATCCCAATTTTATGAGTTCGGTTTCAACCAATGTTGCCATCTGTGTTTCATAATCAGAAGGTAAAACGCCAGGTTTCAATAACTTACTGCCCTCTTTTAAACAATGCAAAACAGAACTGTAAACCTCTTTTTGTCTTTTGGAAAAGCTCCCATTTACTGGAAAACATCTGGTGGTATCGCTGTTGTAATTGGCATAGCAAACGCCAAAATCCAAAAGAATCATCTCACCATCTTTACAAACGGCATCGTTGGTGTTGTAATGTAAGGCACATGCATTTTTACCAGAAGCCACTATGGGCTTAAAAGCATGTCGCGTGGCACCAGATTTAATTAAATTGTATGCTAATTCGGCTTCCAACTCGTATTCTTTCATAAGGGGCTTGCATGCTTTCAACACACGTTTAAAAGATGCCACACTAATGTTTGCAGCTTCTTGCATTAAAGCGATTTCCTCTTCCGATTTTATAAGCCTTAACTCTCGGGTAATTTTGGCTGCCCGATGGTACTCATGTAAAGGGTATTTTTCCTTGCACCAAGCAATCATTCGGTCTTGCTGGGTTTGCTGGTTGTATGTCAAACGTTTAATGTGCTCGTTATGCCCCAAATAAATCCCATCGGCTTCAAAAGCCATAAGCTGAAGGATTTTCTCGAAATCCTGTAACCATTCCACACGGTTGATTCCTGAAATATCTGTGGCTTGCTCCTTGGTTAATTTATCGCCATCCCAAATCTTAATGTGCTCATTGGTCTCCTTTATAAACAAAATTTCACGATGCTCCTTTTTATACGCATCTGGATACATAAGCAAAATGCTTTCCTCCTGGTCAATACCACACAAATAAAACAAATCGTTGTTTTGGGCAAAACCCATCACATCGTCTGCATTGTTGTGCTTCACATCATTGGAAGTTAAAATTGCTAAGGTGTTTGACTTCATTTTGGAAACAAAGCGCTTTCTATTGGTTATGAATAAGCTATTTGAAATAGGATGATATCTCATGTTTAAAAAGTTCTATCTGGATGAAACGGATTTAAATCTAAAATGGTTTTTTTATCTGAAATAACCTCAGAAACCAACTTCCCAGTGGCTGTTCCCATACTCCAACCCATCATGGCATGCCCTGTGGCTATGGTTAAGTTATGGCATTTTGAAGATTTACCTATATATGGCAAACCATCAGGGCTAACTGGACGTAAGCCTGAAGCGGCATCCTTTTTTTCTGCCTGGGACAAAATGACTTCTGGATAATAGGAATGGGCTGCCTTGGCTATGGCTTCCACCCTCACCTGATTGATACTGTCGTTTATTCCAGCAATCTCCATAGTGCCTGCAAAACGTGTAAACCCATTCATGGGTGTTACAGCCACTTTGGCTTCCGCTAAAATGGAAGGAATGCTAATACCTGTATCTTGATGGGTATTGATGCGATAGCCCTTTCCTGCTTGAAGCAATAATTTTAATCCTAATTTTTTGCTTAATGTGGCACTCCAAGAACCTGCAGACAAAACAAATTCATCAGCTTTTAAGCTTTGATTCTGAGTTTGAACAGCTTCAATTTTTCCGTTCTTGATAACAAGGTCCTCAACCTTTTCATTTGAAAAGAAAGTGACTCCTACGGCCTTTAAATGTCCTTTCATCTCTGTCATAAACTCATGGGGAGTCGTGTGGGAATCACATTTATAATAGGTTGCACCTTTAACGTTTAACCTGGCATGTGGCTCTATAGTTTTTAAATCTTCTTGGCTCATTTCCCGAACGTCCAAACCTTCGCGCTTAGCCAAATGAGCTGTTTCAATTTCTTCCTCCAACATCTTGTCGGTTTGACACAACATGAGCAAACCCTTTTTTTCGTAATGAAACGTAAAATTTTCCTCTTGTTTAATGTCATCATACAAATCCTGACTTAACAAAGTAATGGCCTTAATGGCCGGAATGGCTTTATTGACATGATTGATATGACAAGATTTATTAAAAGCAAGGGTCCATTTAATGAAGTCTGGGTCCAAACGAGGTTTTATATATAAAGGACTTGCTGGGTTAAGCATCCATTTTAAGCCTTTTTTCATGACTCCTGGAGCAGATAGTGGCACCAAATGACTAGGTGACAAATAACCTGCATTTACATAAGAAGCACCAGCATCCATATTCGATTGATCGATTATGGTCACCTGATGGCCTTCCTTTTGAAGATAATAGGCAGAACACAACCCGATGATGCCTCCTCCGATAATGATTACTTGTTTTGACATTGAGTTATTGACTTGATGTATTATGTAATTATTCCGTTTCTTACTTATTCAGTTTAATAATTGAATATTTATTTTAATGATTTTAAATATTCCAAAGATTCACTTATTAAAGGTATTAAATCTTCTTCTCAAATCTATTTTGTATCGTTTAAAATTTCTATGGGGAAAATGGCTTAACAGCTTCTTTAAAAAACTATTGAAATTTTAGCAAAAGATGCTTTTTTTTAAGCGAACCAAACAAGCATCGCTATCATGTGATGCTGTCAAGGGAATTGATTTAATAATTTGATATGCTATCACTTTGGTTGCCTCAATTTTTATGCTATCGTAAATAACACAACATCTACAGCCTATTTTTTGTTCTATACTTTAACTTTTCAACAAATTCTGACTTAAGCATCTTTAAATGATCTTAACAATTCATTAAATCATTGACATTTTAAATCACCTGAAAACCATACGCATAAGGATCATCTTCTGGATCTATGCTAATGGTATTATGACCATAAATCTTAGCCCAACCCTGTATGCTAGGAATAATGGCCAAGGTCCCATCTAAAATGGTTTCTTTTTCCACACGTCCAACAAACTTACTTCCTATAAAACTCTCGTGAACAAAATCTTCTCCAATCTGCAAATGTCCTTTAGCATATAATTGGGCCAATCTTGCTGAAGTACCTGTACCACACGGACTCCTATCGATGGCTTTATCTCCATAAAACACGGCATTTCTTCCAGAAGACCTTGGGTCAATTGGTGTACCTGTCCACAACATATGCGTCACATCCTTAATGGTTTCATTTTCTGGATGAACAAAACGGTTGGGATAACTTTCATTGATACCTTGTCTGACCACTTGCGAGTATTGTATGATTTTTGAAGCAGAAAAATCCTGTACTCCCGAAAAATTCTTTTGTGGATCTACTATGGCATAGAAATTTCCACCATATGCCACATCAAAAGTAATTTCTCCCAATTCCGGACAATTAATGGTCAAGCCTTCGGCTGCCAAATAACTTTTTACATTGGTTAGCTTTACCCAATCCACCTTGGTTCCTGTTTGCTGATATTCAATTTCAACCAAACCAGCTGGAGCTTCCATTCTAATTTTTCCAGGAATTTTTGGGATTACCAACCCCTCCTCTATAGCAATGGTAATAGTACCTATGGTACCATGACCACACATGGGCAAACAACCAGAGGTTTCTATAAACAAAATGGCAAAATCGTTTTCTGGATCGTGCGGAGGATATAGAATACTTCCACTCATCATGTCGTGACCACGAGGCTCAAACATAAGTCCTTTCCTAATCCAATCATATTCTTTTAAAAAATGCTGACGCTTTTCGCTCATGGTCTTTCCAACCAAGTCTGGGCCTCCTTCTTTAACAACTCTTACCGGATTGCCACAGGTATGCGCGTCTATGCAAACAAAAGTGCTTCTACTCATTTTATATGCTGTCTGTGGTTTGTTTGTTATTGACCAAACGGGAAATTTTTAAAGGATTTTCGTTCTTCAAAGCAGCTGGCAACAAATCATTGGGCCAATCTTGATAACTAAACGGTCTTACCCATCGTTTAATGGAATGAATACCAACGGCTGTAAAACGGCTATCGGTAGATGCTGGATAAGGACCTCCATGAACCATGGACGGACAAACCTCTACTCCTGTAGGGACACCATTATATATAATGCGTCCTACACGATTTTTAAGGGCCTCTATGACGTCAGGATACTGCGAAGCTTCGTCGCTTTCTGCAATTAATGTTCCTGTTAATTGACCTTCCAATTTCGAAATAATTTGCTCCAATTGTTCGGCATTTTCACATTGAACCACCATGGAATAGGGTCCAAACACCTCTTGATGCAAAGTCGTGTTTTTTAAAAATGTAGCTCCTTCAACTGTGGTAACGGTTTGTCTGGCATAATTTGATTGTACTTCTGAGTCATATTCTGCCACAACAGTTAACTCTGGTTGTGACAAGGCTTTTTGCCTGTTGTTTTCATAAGCCCCTATAATGTTTGGGTGCAACATGCAAGATGGCTCTATCTTCACAATTTCATCAGATAAATCCTGGATGAATTGTGTTAGTTCATCGCCTTGAATACCTAACAACAACCCTGGTTTGGTACAAAACTGACCCGTTCCCAATGTAATGGATCCTGCATAAGTTTTAGCCAGCGCTTCGCCTCTATGTCTTAAAGCTTTTGGAAGCATTACCACAGGATTGATGCTTCCCATCTCAGCAAAAACTGGAATGGGTTCTTCACGTTTTGCAGCTAAATCATATAAAGCGCGTCCTCCACGAATACTGCCTGTAAATCCAACAGCCTTAACTTCTGGATGGGACACCAATTGCATGCCCACCTCTATGCCACTACTGTTTAAATTTGAAAAAACGCCGTTTGGCATACCCGTTTTTTCGGCTGCTTTAATGATGGCCGAAGCTACCAATTCCCCTGTTCCAGCATGCATGGGGTGTGATTTAACTAAAACTGGACAGCCTGCTGCCAAGGCAGCAGCCGTATCTCCACCAGCAGTTGAATAGGCCAGGGGAAAGTTACTGGCTCCAAATACAACCACTGGCCCCAAAGGCACCATCATTTTTCTAATATCCGATTTTGGCATGGGTTGCCGTTCTGGCTGGGCCGTGTCTATGGTGGCTTCAACCCAAGACCCTTCCTGGACCAACTCGGCAAAAGATCGCAATTGCCCTACCGTTCTTCCTCTTTCTCCCATGGCACGTCCTTCTGGCAAACCGGTTTCTGAACAATATGTTGCAATCAATTCGGAGTCCAGTGCCATGATTTCGTCTGCTATCGCATTTAAAAAGGCCGCTTTCTGCTCCCCAGAAATGTTTCTGAAAGTTTTAAATGCTTGAGAAGCTAAAGTCACGGCTGCATTTATCTCCTCCTTGGTCGCTTCAGTATAAACAGGCTGGTTTTCAATATGTAACTGTGGATTAAACGTTTTATATGTTTTGGTTCCTGTGGCAGTTAATTGATTCCCAATATAATTTTTTCCTGATATCATAAGATTTATGTCATTCCTGTAAAGACAGGAATCTTTTTATTGATTTAAATTTTGAATTCCACAACACCTGCGAAATAACAAAACCTAATTATTAATAATTTGTTTTAAATGTTTTTATAATCTGGAAGTGTGGGTCTGTTTTTTACACCTTCTTCAATCACTTTTAAAACATGCTGGCGTTCATCACCTATTAAAGGCAACCTTGGTGCACGAACATGTTCCGTTCCAATTCCAGTGGCTACTTCTGCCAATTTTATATTTTGTACTAATTTAGGGTTTATATCTAACTCTAACAAAGGCATAAACCATCTATAAATATCTAAAGCTTCTTTTAGCCTGCCTGCTTTTTGAAGTTTATAAATAGCTACTGTTTCTGCAGGAAAGGCACAAACCAAACCAGCTATCCAACCGTCAGCTCCCAATAACAAACTCTCAAGGGCTATGGTATCTACTCCTGTCATGATTTTTAATCGGTCGCCAAAACGGTTTTTGATTCGTGTAATGTTGGTCGTATCCCTTGTCGATTCCTTTACAGCTTCAATATTGTCACATTTTAACAGTTCCTCAAACATGTCCATTGTCACTTCAATTTTATAATCCACAGGATTGTTGTAGACCATAATTGGCAACGACGTGTTATTGGCCACAGCTTTAAAGTATTCCACGGTTTCCCTATCTCCAGATTTATAGCGCATAGGTGGTAACATCATCAAACCTTTGGCTCCATCCTCTTCTGCTTTTTGCGCAGCATGAATGGCGGCTTTGGTGGTTTGCTCTGCAATGTTTATCAAAACAGGCACTTGCCCTTTTACAATATCTACAGTGGCTTGCGTTAACTGGCGTTTCTCTTCGTCCAGTAAGGTGCTCGCTTCCCCTAAAGTTCCTCCAAGTACAATACCATGAACTCCGGCTTCCAGTTGGGCCTTAATATTAACCTCAAACATGTTTAAATCCAATTCGTCTGTTTCTGTAAACTTGGTTGTAACTGCTGGCATAACGCCTTTCCATTGAATACTCATAATTTCTGTGTTTTTTGTTAATACAAAATTAATTTGGAAACCTGTAGTTATATAACCCATATTTATCCAGTTATAATATTATATTATCCATTTATTATTAATTAACACATAATTAGCTTAATTTTGTATGTGTATTAAATTATATAAGATGAAAGTCCTTCCATTTAAAATCCCCAAACCTGAATTGGCTGCCTTAATTTATCAAGTGGACAAAGAAGCTTTCTTTTATGATAAACTTCATCAACATGAAGAAATCCAATTGAGTTATATCGTTGAAGGTGAAGGCACTCTTATTGTTGGCGACAGTATCAATTATTACAAGCCTGGCGATGTGTTGGTTATTGGCAGTCAAGTTCCACACGTATTTCAAAGCGATCAAGAACAATATCAACAATCACACATGGTTTCTTTATTCTTTACGGAAACCAGTTTTGGAAAGACCTTTTTTGAATTGGAAGAACTTATGGAGTTACAAGTGTTTTTCAATAGAGCCAAACAAGGTTTTAAAGTGACTTCCAATCACGAAAAAATAATTGCGCTGTTTAACGACATTGAGACAGCCACGAAATTGGAGAGATTTATCATCCTCATGCAATTGTTAAAACATGTTGTAAATAGCGATTACAAAAGTCTCTCCTCTTTTATTTATGAAAAAAATTATTCGGTTGTTGAAGGGGAACGTTTAAGGGATGTGTTTGATTATACCATGAACAACTACCACCAAGACATAACCTTGGACGCTGTTGCCAATGTAGCAAACATGACCAAGAATGCTTTTTGCAAATACTTTAAGAAATATACCAACAAAACCTATGGGGCATTTTTAAACGAGTTGCGCATAGAACATGCCTGTAAACTCATTTTGTCCAAAAAAAACCATACCATTTCCGATGTGGCATATAAAGTAGGCTTTAACAACATCTCAAATTTCAACAGACAGTTTAAAAAAGTAAAACAGGAAACACCCTTGAGTTTCAAAAAAAACAACGCGTTTCAATAAAGCTCCTAAAAGAGTTGTAGCTGGAATAAAAAAAATCCACACTTTTAGTGTGGATTTTCTATATAAAGTGGGCGCGAAGGGATTCGAACCCCTGACCCCCTGGGTGTAAACCAGGTGCTCTGAACCAACTGAGCTACGCGCCCTTTCGTAATTGGATTGCAAATATAAATTAGTTTTCCATATTGCAAAAGCTTTTTTGAAAAAAAATTAAATTATTTCTGCTACCACAAACGTGCTGCCTCCCACATAAATCAAATCCTTGTTCGTGGCTTCCTTTTTGGCTGCCATGAATGCTTCATTTACACTTAGATAGCTATTGCCCACAAACCCTTCTTTTAAAAATGCCTCTGCCAATAAATCGGCATCCATACCTCTTGGAACATTCGGTTTACAGAAATAATAAGTGGCTTGTTTAGGCAATAGGTCTAAAATACCTCCCAAATCCTTATCATTTACAACTCCAAAAACCACATGCAAGTGTTGAAACGGTTCTTCTTCCAACTGTTTTACTATGTATTTTAAACCTTCTGTATTATGGGCAGTATCACAAATAATTTTGGGCAACTCTTGAAGCACTTGCCACCTACCTTGCAAACCGGTATTTTTTACAACATGCAATAAGCCTTTTTTTATTTGCTGTTCAGAAACTGAAAAGCTGCTCTTTAAAACCTGTATGGTTTGTAGTACGGTTTTGATGTTCTTTTGTTGATAGCTTCCTTTTAAATCGCTTGGATACACCTCTTGGATCAAAGCATCTGCAAAATAAATATCACTTTGCTGCCTGGATGCCACCTCTTTAAAAACTTGTTTGGTTGCCTCCTGCGTTTCTCCTATAACCACTGGCAGGTGTGGCTTGATAATACCTGCTTTTTCAAATGCTATCTGTTCTAAGCTAGTCCCCAAAAATTGGGTATGATCCAAACCAATATTGGTAATAACCGAAACTACTGGTGTGATGATGTTGGTGGAATCCAACCTGCCTCCCAAGCCAACTTCTATAACGGCCACATCTACTTGTTGCTCCTTAAAATAATCGAAGGCCATCCCTGAAGTCATTTCAAAAAAAGATAAATTCCGGGATTCCAAAAAACGGCTGTTCCTTTTAATAAACCCAACAACAAAGGCTTTGCTTACCACTTTGCCATTTACTTTAATGCGTTCCCTAAAATCCTTTAAATGTGGCGAAGTAAACAAGCCTACCTGATAACCTGCTTCCTGTAGAATGGAAGCCAACATATGACTGGTAGACCCTTTCCCGTTGGTACCTGCTACATGGATGGTTTTAATATGTTGTTGCGGATTGTTTAAATGTTCGGCTAATAAAAGGGAATTTTTTAAATCTGCTTTGTAGGCCGATTGCCCTTGTCGTTGATACATTGGAAGTTTGGAGAACATCCAATTAACAGTATCTTGATATGTCATTATTGCCCTAAATTGAAATTTACCTTTACGAAGCCTATTTGTTTGGCTGGTGCTTTATTGTCTGCGCGCCATTTATGGGATAAGGCTATTTTTTTTGCTGGCTCCAACAAGCAGGCAGCTGTGTTGGTAGTGCCTTTAACACCCGGAATGGCTTCAATAACATCGCCATTTCTATTGACAACGATTTTTACGATAACCATACCAGATTCGTTGCAATCTTGCTTATAGACTTTTTTTGTAGGAGCTCCACGCCCTTTTAATCCGTAACCTACACCTCCATTGCCAGAACCTGGCTCCCCAAAATAACTTGCAGCATACGGATCGCCATCCAACTGCCCTTTATCTCCTGCTTTGTTATCGTTGCCTTCGCCTCCAGTATCTTGGCCTTCCGACTTACTGACACCTCCTATTAACGCGTCCAGCTTCTTCTTTTTAGCTTCTTTCTCAGCTTGCTCTTTGGCTATTCTATCAGCTTCTGCTTTAGCCTTTGCTTCTGCTTCTGCCTGCGCCTTGGCTTTGGCATCTGCCACTTGTTTTGCTTTTGCCTCAGCCTCTTTCTGTTTTTTTATGGCTATGGCTTCTTCGTTATCTGCAGTTAAAACATCTTCGACCTTGGTCTTGGATGCTGCTGCCTCTGGCTGCTTTTGTTCCGGCTGTTTTACCGTTTCCTGAGGCTGTTCCTTTACTTCCCTTGGTTCCGACTTAACTGGCTTTGTTGGTTGTACATCGCCACTGCCAAAATCTGTGGTTCCAAAGTTTACAGCAACACCATATTCCTCTGGTGGATCCATATATTGCGTACCAACCACAAACAACAACAAAATAATCAACACAGCAATAAGGGCTGTTAATTTCGCTGAATTACGTTCGTGTATGGTTTCAAAATACTTCATCTAACTCTAATTTGGTTTTACAGCCAAAATTACCTTGAATTTGTTTCTATTGGCAATATCCATCACCTTTACAACGTGTTCCACAGGAACAGATTTTTCTGCCCTTAAAACCAAAGTCGGCTTTTCTTCGTTGGATAAAACAGCTATAAGTTCAGACTCCAGCATGCTTTCCCCTACTCGTTTTTGATCGATATAATAGGTCAGGTCTTTTTTAATGCTCACGGCAACCGATTTTTTATTTTCGGTTTTTCCACTGGCCTTTGGCAACAAAATATCTATGGCATTGGTAGTTACCAACGTGGAAGCCAACATAAAAAAGATAAGCAACAGGAATACAATATCTGTCATGGACGACATATTGAATTCTGGCGTGACTTTATTTCTTCCTCTTAAATTCATTAAATAGGTTCGTTTAAGTGATCTAAAAATTCTAAGGAATTCGCTTCCATTTGATACACTACTTTATCTGTTTTAACCACCAAATGATTGTAGGCTATATAACCTATAATCCCAACTATCAATCCAGCAACGGTTGTGGTCATGGCGGTATACAAACCATCGGCTAAAAGCTTGATGTCTATTTGCCCTCCTGAATTGGCTATTTCAAAAATGGAAAGGATCATCCCTATTACGGTTCCTAAAAACCCAATCATAGGCGCTGCCCCAGAAATGGTTGCCAAAACACTCACATTTTTTTCCAGACTGTAAATTTCCAAACGACCGGCATTTTCAATGGCAGTATTGATATCTTCCAAAGGTTTCCCTATTCGCGTAATGCCCTTACTAATAAGTCTGGATACAGGCGAATTTACCTGGGCACACAACATTTGTGCAGAATCTATTTTCCCATTGGAGACATGGTCCTTGATCTGGTTCATAAAATTGGCATCTATTTTGGAAGCTGCCTTGATGGCAAATAACCGTTCAAAATAAATATAAGTGGCAACAATCAACAACACAAACAAGATGGTAATAATGATCATTCCAGCTGTTCCTCCACTCGTTATCAACTCGATAATGGACAAGGTTTTTTCTACAGATTCACCATCGTTAAGCAACTCGGTTCCTTCTTGTGCGTCTTGTAAAAATAAATGTATCATATGTTTTTATTCTATTATTACGTTAATAACGTTTGTTTGTGCTTTAAATTATAATTAGAAAATGGTTCTGGTAAACATAAAGGCTACGGCACCTACCAAGAAGCCTACCAAAGCCAACCAAGAGATTTTTTTCAAATACCAGAAAAAGTCTATTTTTTCCATTCCCATGGCAACTACTCCTGCTGCCGATCCAATGATCAACATACTTCCGCCTGTCCCTGCCGAATAGGCAATAAAATGCCACAATTCATTATCAATAGGTTCCGAAAACATACCCAAACTGGCTGCTACCAATGGCACATTGTCTATAACGGCCGAGCCTACACCCAATAACAACACCACTAAATCCGAAACTCCCTCATGATGCAACTCGGTTCCCAACATAGGCATATGCTCTTGTAAACTGGTTGCAAAACCAAACAAGATTCCTAAAGATTCCAATGCTGCAACTGCCATTAATATTCCTAAAAAGAAAAGGATACTTGGCAATTCTATTTTGGATAAAGACGCATGCACCGGACTGTGATGCCCTTGGTGATCGGCATTCTCATCCGTATCAAAAGACAAGGCAAATTTAGAGTTACTGTACAGTTCTGCAAAAATGGCCACTACGCCCAAAGCCAACATCATGCCTACATAAGGAGGTAAATGGGTAATGGTTTTAAAAATTGGCACAGAAACAATACCTCCCAACCCTAAGTATAACATGGTTGCGCTAAATTTGCTTTTTGGCTTATCGGTATCTTCTTCCACATGCTCAAATGTCCCTTTGAAAACCGGAAGGAATGAGGCAATAAACGTAGGTACCAACATACACAATAAAGATGGTATAAATAAGTATACAAACAAATGTCCTGTTGTAACCTTCTTCCCTATCCACAACATGGTCGTGGTTACATCTCCAATTGGAGACCAAGCTCCTCCAGCATTGGCTGCTACAACTATTAAACCTACATACCAAATACGGGAATTTCTGTCGTGTACCAGTTTCTGCAATATGGATATTAGTACAATTGTGGCTGTTAGGTTATCGATAATGGCCGAAAGGAAAAAAGCCAAAAAAGCAAAAATCCATAAAATGCGTTTCTTGCTTTTGGTTTTCACAAAGCTCTTTATGGTAGCAAAGCCGTCAAAATAATCTATAATTTCAACTATGGTCATGGCTCCCAATAAAAAGACTAATATTTCAGCTGTTTTACCCAGATGGTGCAAGAGGGTCTCTTCCATTAAATGCATCTTTTCCTCATGGTTCAACAACCCAAAATTCTCCAACAAACTATGTTGTGCAGAATCGAACCATTGGGTAAAATGATCCAGCCCCAAAGCTATTAAAGCCCAACAAATGGCCATCATAACCAAAGCAGGAATAAGCTTATCTATTTTTAAGTTGTGTTCTAAAGTAATGGCAAAATAGCCCAGTACGAATACTAATATGATGATTGTTTCCATAAAAATGAACTGTTAAATAAGTTGGCTAAGTGCAATTTCGAATGCAGTTTCGCTGATATCGGTTTTAGAATTGTTTTGATTGTATACGTTTTGAATGGCTTTTCTAATGGTATTCGAAGTGTCGTTAAAAATGGCTTCATCGGTCATTTGAACACGAGCTTCCATAAAATAAGCAAATACACGAGCCATTCCACAATTGGAAATAAAATCTGGAATCAAGCTTACGCGCTTATCTGTATGCTCCATAATGGGTCCAAAAAATATTTCCTTATCTGCAAAAGGCACATTGGCACCACAGGAAATCACTTCCAGGCCACTATCTATCATTTGGTCTATTTGCTGTCTGGTTATCAATCGGGAGGCTGCACAAGGAGCAAATATTTCAGTTTGCATGCCCCAAATCTTTTCATTGATCTCATCAAAAGGGATTACCTGGTCTGCAACCAGCGTATTCCCTGTTTTGGCTAAAAACAAATCGGTGATTTCTTCAAAAGTAAACCCTTCTTCACGTATCAAGCCTCCTGTAATATCTATAATCCCAACCACCTTGGCACCCATTTGTGCCAAATAAAAAGCTGCTGCTGCTCCTACGTTCCCGAAACCTTGAATCACGGCCTTCTTTCCTACAACAGTGCCTCCATAGATGTCATAATAGTGTTTTACGGCTTGGGCAACCCCAAAACCTGTAATCATATCCGCTATGGTATATTTTCTTTTAACACTGGGTGAAAAGTTCGGGTTTTCAATAACCTTGATAACTCCTTGCCTCAACTGGCCAATTCGGTTTATCTTATCGGCTTCTGTAGGTTTGAAATGTCCCGTAAAAACCCCTTCCTGTGGATGCCAAACCCCACTTTCTTCAGTAATAGGGATCACTTCATGGATTTCATCCACATTCAAATCCCCTCCTGTTCCATAGTAACTTTTCAACAAGGGGGAAACGGCTTGGTACCAACGTTCCAATACGCCTTTTTTCCGTGGATCTTTTGGATCAAAATTGATACCGGATTTGGCGCCTCCTATGGCAGGACCGGACACTGTAAATTTTACCTCCATGGTTTTTGCCAAAGACAAAACCTCATTCATATCCAAACCTTTGCGCATACGCGTGCCTCCTCCTGCTGCACCTCCCCTTAGGGAGTTTATCACAGTCCAACCTTCGGCATCTGTTTCTGGGTCTTTCCAATTAAAAATTATTTCTGGTTCTTTGGCTTCGTACTTTTGAAGAAGGTCTTTCATCTGGTGAGAGTCATTTTTTAAATCAATTGAAAGAAATTGAAAAATTAAAACCACACATAATAAGTGAACTTTTAATGAGACAATATTTCATTCGGATGGTTAATTATTAAATGTGAAAACAAATATAAAAAACAAATAGCCTTTCTTATTAAAATTATAATAATTTTAATGATTAAAAATTATTCCAGAACTATGGTCCTGCTTTGCTCCTGTCACACTACTCAGGCAGTTGACGGCTCTTCTAAGTTTTAAAACCCCTAAAAACCCAAATACCAGGGCTTCTTTAAAATTTACCAAGGCCTTGTCTGGAACCACCAAACTGTTGGAGGTCCTGGCTTGAATTTGATGAATTAAAAAACGATGGTAAGCGCCCCCTCCCGTAACCAAGACGGTTGCCTCCTGAGCTTTATTCAGTTCGGTCGCTATTTGTGTGGCTATGTGTTCCACAAAGGTCCTTAAAACAGTCGCTATGGGCAACTGGAAACTATCTATTAAAGGAAAGACCTGCTGTTTCACCCATTCCAACCCCAAAGATTTTGGAGCTTCCTTCTTATAAAACTCCAACCCGTTTAAATGCTGCAACAACTCTTGATGAATGTCCCCTGTATAAGCTATCTGGCCTTGATCGTCATAGGCCAATCCCAATGAAGACACATAGTGGTTCAATACAATGTTCACTGGACAAATATCGTACGCAATACGCAGTTGCTGGTTTTCGGTGGAGACATTGGCGAAGCCTCCCAAATTCAAACAAAAATCATAATCGGAAAACAACAAAGCATCACCTATGGGAACCAAAGGAGCCCCTTGCCCTCCCAAAGCTACATCCTGGACCCTAAAGTTGCACACCACAGGCAACTGAAGAAGTTCATACAAACCTGGCAAATTCCCAATTTGATAGGTCAAGCCCTTTTCGGGTTGGTGCAAGGCTGTATGCCCATGCGAACAAACAGCATCAAGCGCCTTGAGCTTGTTGGCTGCTATAAAATCCTGAATAAAGCCTGCCAGATACTCGGTATAATCTTTATCTATCTGCTGTAAATCTTCCATGGATTGAGATACCAAATCCTTCAATACAGCTTGCCAATAGGCAGAATAAGGCTCTGTATGGGCAGCCTCTATATGGTAAGTCCAGGAACCATCATCAAGGCTAAACGAAGCAGCCACCAAATCCACCCCATCCAAAGAGGTTCCAGACATAACTCCTACAACACGATATTGGGTTTTATTCATATCCTGTAAAAATAACAATCCGTTTTGAAAAAATGCCAATAAAAAAGTATCTTTGTGCACTTTTAAATAATACTTCAATTACAAGAAACTATGGATTTTAACCTTACCGAAGAACACATCATGATACGCGATGCTGCTCGCGATTTTGCGCAAACCGAACTACTTCCTGGTGTGATAGAACGAGATAACACACAAACGTTTCCAGATAGCTTGGTTCGTAAAATGGGCGAATTGGGTTTTATGGGCATCATGGTAGACCCTAAATATGGTGGCTCTGGAATGGATGCCATTTCTTATGTGTTGATCATGGAAGAACTTTCTAAAATTGATGCATCGGCTTCCGTAATGGTTTCTGTAAACAATTCTTTGGTGTGCTATGGCCTGGAGGCTTTTGGAACTGAAGAACAAAAACAAAAATACCTTACCAAATTGGCTACAGGTGAAGTTATTGGTGCTTTCTGTTTAAGTGAGCCTGAAGCTGGTAGCGATGCAACCTCACAAAAAACCACTGCCATAGACATGGGAGACCACTACATCTTAAATGGTACAAAAAACTGGATCACCAATGGCGGACGTGCAGATGTTTATTTGGTGATTGCCCAAACAGATAGAGATAAAGGCCATAGAGGCATCAATGCATTTATAGTTGAAAAAGGCATGCCTGGTTTTGATATTGGACCAAAAGAAGATAAGTTGGGCATTAGAGGTAGCGATACCCATACCTTACAGTTTAACGACGTAAAGGTCCCTAAGGAAAATAGGATTGGAGAAGATGGTTTTGGGTTCAAATTTGCCATGAAAACACTCTCTGGAGGTAGAATAGGAATCGCAGCACAAGCCCTAGGGATAGCTGCTGGCGCTTACGAACTGGCTCTAAAATACTCCAAAGAGCGCAAAGCCTTCGGAACAGAAATTTCAAACCATCAAGCCATTGCTTTTAAGTTGGCAGACATGGCCACAGAAATTGAAGCTGCAAGAATGTTGGTAATGAAAGCTGCTTGGGACAAAGACCAAGGTAACAATTACGATATGTCCAGCGCCATGGCCAAACTGTACGCCTCACAAGTAGCTATGACACATACAGTTGAAGCCGTGCAAGTTCATGGTGGTAACGGTTTTGTTAAAGAATACCATGTGGAACGCTTAATGCATGATGCCAAAATCACACAAATCTATGAAGGTACTTCAGAAATACAGAAAATTGTGATCTCAAGAGGCATCTTAAAAGACTAAATGTCCTCTTTGTAAAAAATCAGAGTAAATAACAAGAAAATACTTAAAAGTCCAAACCATGGTTTGGACTTTTTTTTATGTGTTGATAAAATGCCGTTCGCGAAATCCAACGAAACGCATACAAGCTAACTAGCCTTATTCAAGGGAAGGATGTAACTATCTGCTTCGTGGTATTTTTCAGATTTAATGATGTTCAATAACCAGTCCAAATGATTTTCAGACCGTCTTTTAAAACTGTAATTTAAAGTTGCTTCCATAATCCTAGTGTTTATAAAATGAGTCAACTTAAAGTTACATAGAGAAAAAATGTCTTAATAATATTTTAGTCCAACAGCAAATTTATTACCCTAAAAAACACCCACTTACAAAAAAATAAGACGAAATCCATCCTTTAAAAATCAAAATGGATAGAAATAAAATTATTAGGATTAATGGCAGACCTTGCAGTCTTTTTTATCTTTTATTTCACCAACCAAATAACCTTGGTCGTTCATTTTAAAGTCGCAACAATCCATAAATCCTTGTGCTATCTGCTTTCTGGCACGTTGTATCTGAGATTTAACTGTTGCCAAGGGCAAGTCTAGCTGGGCTGCAACTTCCTGTTGTTTTAAACTTTTTATATCAGACAGGTATAAAGGGAGCTTGTATTTTTTAGGAAGGCTTTTAAGGATGCCATGCAAACAGTCTGCTTCTGTGTGTTCTGAAGTGTCTTCTGGATAAACCACCTCTGTGTCGTTATCACTGGCAACCAACTTGTGTTTTCTAAAATAATCCAAAACCGTATATCTGGCTACAGAAAACACCCAAGCCTTTAATTTGGATGCGTCTTTCAAACTATCTTTTTTGGTATGGATTTTTATAAAGGTATCCTGCAACAAATCATCTGCCACAAAATCATCCTGCACTTTACTTAAAATAAAGTGTTTCACATCATCGGCATATAAATTCCAAATGTATTGGGTGGTCATGTTTATAACATTAAAAGCAACAGCTACTTTAGCATAAAATTACTAAAATAGTTGTTGCTTCATTCTTATTTAGCAAATCTTAACAGTTGCAATGCGCACAAGTACAATTGTCACAAGTGCAGTTTTTACAAGTTCCGCTGCTACAACCTTCGCAGTTGCAGGTACATGCTGTTTGTTTCATGGTATATGTTTTAAAGTTTATATAATAGACGTGGCACAAGTAAAAAAGATGCAAAATGGATGCCTTTTTTTTCAATCCATTTCTGCTAAACTATCTATCAGCACACGCAATTCATCGGTAAAATCTTCATAGTCTGACAGTTTACCTCAAAAATCAACCTTATAAAGAAATATTTTTTTACAAAAACTATCTGTATCTATATTATAAATAAAAAGCAATGTTAAAAAAGTCTGTTTTAATAGAACAAAAAAGCAAAGTCACTTGTAAAAATTTACAACTTCATATAAAAAACCAAACACGTGAAGCGAGTATTCCCATTGAAGATATAGGGTTTTTGGTAATAGACAACCCCGAAACATATGTAAGCATCCCAGCCTTAAACCTACTTGTGGAAAACAACTCTTCTGTAATTATTTGCAATACCTCACATCTTCCCAATGGCATGTTCCTAAACCTAAATAGCCATCATATTCAACAAGAAATGTTTAAACATCAAATAAATGCCAGTATGCCTTTAAAAAAACAATTATGGCAACAAACCATTAAGAGAAAGATTAAAAATCAAGGCATCTTATTGAAACGAATAACCAACAAAAAAAACACCTTTGAATTTTTGGAATCCAAAGTGTTAAGTGGAGATTCCTCAAATATGGAAGCAGTAGCTGCCAACTTTTATTGGAAATCGTTTTTTGAACACGATTTTAAAAGGGAACGCTTTGGAGCTTACCCAAACAATTTCCTTAATTATGGCTATGCCATTTTAAGGGCTGCTACTGCTAGAGCCTTATCTGGTAGCGGTTTGCTAAATACCTTAGGCATCCACCATAAGAGTAAATACAATGCTTTTGCCTTGGCAGATGATATCATGGAACCTTTTAGACCCATAGTGGACGAAGCTGTTTATCTAATCATGCAGCAAGATGATGAACAGAAACTTACAACACCAATAAAGTCTGAGCTCCTCCAAATACTTACCAGAACGGTTTATTTTAAAAAAGGAAAAAGCCCGTTAATGGTTGCATTGCAAAAAACAGCCAGTTCCTTACAACAATGTTATGCTGGCAATAGAAAGAAAATTAAATATCCAGAATTATGGAGTTAAACGCTTATAGGATTATGTGGCTATTTGTATTTTTTGATTTACCTACCGATACTCCTAAAGACAGACGCAATGCAGCTGGATTTAGAAAAAACTTAATAAAGGATGGTTTTACCATGATGCAATATTCAGTTTACATGCGCCATTGTGCCAGCAGTGAAAGTGCAGATGTGCACGAAAGACGCATCAAGCGCTTATTGCCTCCTTTGGGCAAAGTAAGCGTGCTAAGAATAACCGATAAACAATTTGGAAACATTATGAATTTTTGGGGAAGAGCCGAGGTGCCCAAAGAACCACAACCAACACAACTGGAACTATTTTAAACCGAACGAAACAAATCATCCTCAAACCAGTTTTTGGGGTTTTCATCAATATAGGCATGGATGTTCTTATATGCTTTATCATCTCTAATAATATGATCGTGAAAAGAGCGATGCCAGGCAAACTCCAAAAAACCTGTTTCATGTATTAATTTAGAAGCCGTTGTCTTAAAAGCTCCCATAAGGCTAGATAAAGATTTAATTTTTATTTCTTTTGAAACACTTGAACTATCTATTTCAAGGATTAGGTGCAAATGATTTGGCATGATGACAGAATTGTGGATAGCCACATAAGGATATTGAACAGGCAACCAACCTAAACGCTCCTGAACAATTAAACCATAAAGATTTAATTTCATGACATAATTGATTTCAACATGATTTTCCAGGCCATCCCGTACGGACAGGTCGCGACCTGCCCCCATTCCATCACAATCCATCTCCACAACCTCACCAAAACAACATAACATATCCTTCACACAAATAGTGACGAAATATAGATTATCACTGGAATAATCAAATCCCTTCATTCTATTTCGTTTTCTGTGCTTCAAATTAAAATTTAAAAAAGATTAATAATAAATATAAAAAATTATTCCCGTACGGACAGCTCGTGAGCTGTCCTCTTAAAGCTCGTGAGCTGTCCTCTTAAAGCTCGTGAGCTGCCCTCTTAAAGCTCGTGAGCTGTCCGCTTAAAGCTCGAAAGCTATCCCCTTAAAGCTCGAAAGCTATCCCCTTAAAGCTCGTGAGCTGCCCTCTTAAAGCTCGTGAGCTGTCCTCTTAAAGCTCGTGAGCTGTCCTCTTAAAGCTCGTGAGCTGTCCGCTTAAAGCTCGAAAGCTATCCTCTCAAAAAAGAGCTATCCTCTCAAAGCTCGAGAACATGCCCAAATATCTCACCATTTTAAAATTTTTATATAATGCCTTTCAAAATCAGATATTTAAAAAATGATTCCCAAATTTTATTTAAATTCCCCGTACGGACAGCTCACGAGCTGTCCGCTTAAAGCTCGTGAGCTGTCCTCTTAAAGCTCGTGAGCTGTCCGCCTAAAGCTCGTGAGCTGTCCCTACATTAAAAATCAAAAAATGCCTCAATCTTGCCTTATCACTGCAAAAAAGAAGCATTTTTTATAACGATATTTCTACTTAAAATAATGAATATCAACAACTAACAAGCCAACTAATATCGTGTTTTCTAATCTTTAATCAAACCACAACGAGTTAAAGCAACATGATTTGAGTGGTTTTAATATCGTGTTTTCTAATCTTTAATCAAACCACAACAAAAGCATCAGTTTTCAGAAATAGACAAACAATATCGTGTTTTCTAATCTTTAATCAAACCACAACCAATTTCAGCAGAAACAGACGAGCCCTACGAATATCGTGTTTTCTAATCTTTAATCAAACCACAACATCACCACACTTCAAATAAAAGTCTTAAAAAATATCGTGTTTTCTAATCTTTAATCAAACCACAACCATTTGTGCGTTGGTTGTGTCATTGCCTGAATATCGTGTTTTCTAATCTTTAATCAAACCACAACATGAGCCTCAAGCTCGTCTCCTGGATGCGAATATCGTGTTTTCTAATCTTTAATCAAACCACAACACTTTTAAGTGAAATTAATTCTGTTTGTAAATATCGTGTTTTCTAATCTTTAATCAAACCACAACCAGCTTATCCATTTGAATACCAATCTCTTTAATATCGTGTTTTCTAATCTTTAATCAAACCACAACGAGGTGTTAGAGATGCTGAAAATAGATATTAATATCGTGTTTTCTAATCTTTAATCAAACCACAACGGGGAATGTATCATCAATTTGTCTCAGCTAAATATCGTGTTTTCTAATCTTTAATCAAACCACAACAAGCCATTTAATTTAGGATTACCAACTTCAATATCGTGTTTTCTAATCTTTAATCAAACCACAACAGAACCTACACCATCAACTCCAGCCGTTGAAATATCGTGTTTTCTAATCTTTAATCAAACCACAACACATTGCTACCACTATTATTATACATTAAAAATATCGTGTTTTCTAATCTTTAATCAAACCACAACAAGAGGTTGATAGATCTGCGCAAATACTATAATATCGTGTTTTCTAATCTTTAATCAAACCACAACACGTGATAGCCTTGAAAATTATGTAAAACGAATATCGTGTTTTCTAATCTTTAATCAAACCACAACAATTTTCACATCTATTATAGGTGGCATCTTAATATCGTGTTTTCTAATCTTTAATCAAACCACAACATAGAGGAAGGCTGGGAGATTAAAGAAATTAATATCGTGTTTTCTAATCTTTAATCAAACCACAACCAAACTGGTGTGATTTTTATGCCTTGCGTGAATATCGTGTTTTCTAATCTTTAATCAAACCACAACAAGCGAATAACACATGTATGTTAGCATACAATATCGTGTTTTCTAATCTTTAATCAAACCACAACGGTGGTCAAGTTTTCAGTAAAAACAATGCTAATATCGTGTTTTCTAATCTTTAATCAAACCACAACTATATGTATGCAGTATCGTTGGCTAAACAAATATCGTGTTTTCTAATCTTTAATCAAACCACAACATAGGATATAGTCATAATTTAGACCATATAATATCGTGTTTTCTAATCTTTAATCAAACCACAACACACCCGAAGAACAGCAAGAACTTTTAGACAATATCGTGTTTTCTAATCTTTAATCAAACCACAACTGTTAAGAGAATTATCTTCTAATTACTATTAATATCGTGTTTTCTAATCTTTAATCAAACCACAACATGACGTCATTGTTTGGCTACCTGTAGGAAATATCGTGTTTTCTAATCTTTAATCAAACCACAACCGGTCAAGAACAAGTTGTAAAGGAAGCCAAATATCGTGTTTTCTAATCTTTAATCAAACCACAACATATTTATGAATGAACCAGCTACCCACAGAATATCGTGTTTTCTAATCTTTAATCAAACCACAACATAAGAGATATCCATAATTAAGACCATAAAATATCGTGTTTTCTAATCTTTAATCAAACCACAACTCATATAAGGTAGTCTTACGTGTAGGAGCTAATATCGTGTTTTCTAATCTTTAATCAAACCACAACCTGTTATCTTCTGCTGCATTAATAGTGGCTAATATCGTGTTTTCTAATCTTTAATCAAACCACAACATATCTCTAGTGTGCCTTTAGATTCTGATAAATATCGTGTTTTCTAATCTTTAATCAAACCACAACAACCTCACTGATAAACAAATAAAAGAGTTAAATATCGTGTTTTCTAATCTTTAATCAAACCACAACAAGCTAATGGAGCGTTGGAAATGGTCAAAAAATATCGTGTTTTCTAATCTTTAATCAAACCACAACCATAGATGCCGTAAGAAATGCCGATGTAGTAATATCGTGTTTTCTAATCTTTAATCAAACCACAACACCTTCAACAATATAACATTCTTCTTGACCAATATCGTGTTTTCTAATCTTTAATCAAACCACAACGATGAGACAAGTGGCACAACAGTTGTTGAAATATCGTGTTTTCTAATCTTTAATCAAACCACAACTCCAAATGTCTTGACAGCCGTTAATAAATTAATATCGTGTTTTCTAATCTTTAATCAAATCGACGAAGGAGATTCACAAACACCTATTTATTAAAATAGAAAACCAGTTTGTAAACCACAACACAGGGTATCGTATATTAGGCGCAGAAGCTAATATCGTGTTTTCTAATCTTTAATCAAACCACAACATGTCTGAAAGACAAAAAGGACAATATGAGAATATCGTGTTTTCTAATCTTTAATCAAATCGACGAAGGAGATTCACAAACAC
>Ga0070728_10000104_pt1 | contig 184407 bp, 178 predicted proteins | sample tdDd471_FD_66723 | JGI IMG/M metagenome (GOLD analysis project Ga0070728, IMG submission 66723) | Marine sediment microbial communities from the Atlantic coast under amendment with organic carbon and nitrate - tdDd47.1 | ecosystem: Environmental > Aquatic > Marine > Coastal > Sediment... | reverse complement strand
CTACCGACCGAAGCCGCTAACCTGTCACCCCAAACCTGGGGACCAGGGACAAAAAACCGCGACCAACTTCAACTCCGTGTTACCGGAGCCAGTCCGTCGCGACAGGCCGGTTTTTAGGCCCCCCTGACGGGTTTGTCAAACCTAAAAATTCCAAAAAACGCAGGAATTTTCATTTTGTTGATTTCAGCGCCCTGAAATAGGCACGCCAGACCTATGATTATAGCCACTTCCCCTTAGTATTTCAAGGGATCGGGGCCGTGGACCATCGCCACATGATCATATAGGTTTGAGGTCACGTTTATACCAGCTCTAAGTCAGTTATTTGGGGACCAAGACGAATATGGCGAAAGTTAAACACACGAATCTGATGATTTCGATGCCGATTGTGGCAATTGCAGCGCTGGGACTCGGGGCCTGCACACAAGGAACCGGGCTTGTGCCCAGCACATCTGCGCAGGATGGCCAGGTCCAGGCGCAAAACCAGGCCCAAGCCCAGGGCGGTACGGCCAACACACCGCCCGCACCGCAAAAGGCGTTCAACCGCTTTCCCGACATTCCGGTGCCGACCAGGGCCGAAATGGACACCGCGCGCACCTTGGTGTTCGGCAGCGGCGAAAGCTGGTACGGCCAGCTGGGCCTGGACACCGACCACAACGCGGACAGCATTTTCGATTTCTACAAACAAGAGCTGGCGGGATTCGGTTGGCAGGAAATCACGTCGGTGCGCGCACAGTTGAGCGTTCTGACCTATGAGCGCCAGGGACGAATCCTTTCGATCCAAATTCAAACGGGGTCTCTTGGCGGTGCTTTCGTGACGTTGACGGTGTCGCCGCGTGGCGGCGCGGCCCCGGTTATGAATTGATTCGATGAATTGATTCGGGCCTAAAAGTTCGCACAAAAAAACCGGCGTTCCTCATCGGAGCGCCGGTTTTTCTTTGTCATATGATCGGCTGAGCGAGCACGCCTAACCAAAGTTGATGGTCGTCGGTTCGCAATACTGGCGCTTGGCCTTGAGTTGACGACACGCATCCTTGGCGGCGGCGTTGCTGGGCAACGGGCCGGCTTTGAGACGGTAAAACACCCCTTTGCTGTTGCCCAGATCGACACGTTCGATTCGATGTTCGAGACCGCCGAGCAAGGAGGAGAAGCGTTTCGCCAGCTGCGCCCAGCCCCGTTCCGCCGCTTTTTTCTGACGATAAGAAGCCAGATGCACCGCGGGCTGAAAACCGCTCAAGGTCGCTTTGCCCTGCCCGCCTAAAGTTGTCGGCATCTCGCCCCCCCCGGCCATAACCTTGGGCGCGGGTGGTTGCATGGAGGATTCGATCGCCGCGCGTTCTTTGGCGTACTCATCGGACGTGATCAGATCTTCGCCTTTGAGCATTTCCAAACGGCGCACCGCATCGGCTGCGGCCATCAAGCCTTTTGGTGGTGGCGCGGGATTGACGACTGAGCTTGGCTGCATGGGCATCAAGGCGTCGAGAATCATCGAGCGTTCCGCGGTGTGCTGTGCGGGTGAAAGCGCGCGCATTTCCAACGCCCGCCCGATTGCATTCAAGCGCGCGGAAACTTGTTCGACCGCCGGAACGGGACGATCCAGCCCCGTCGACGCGGGCGGTGTCGTCATCGGCAACAGTGCGCCGATGTTGACCTTGCGCCGAATCACGAACTCATCTTGAGTGATCAGCCCTTGATCCAACAATACGCGTAACGACTTGAACCGCGCCACGATGTTGAGATCGGCATCCTGGAACATCGGTTGCGGCTCGGCCATGTTCGTGGGCTGCTGTGGCTGCATGGCGCGATACGACGGTTGTGTTTGCATCGGCGCCACCGGCGTCATCGTCTGCATCGCCATAGGGGCTGTATGAGGCTGCCCTCCCATGCCCCCTGGCAGCGGAGCGCTCACCCCACTATCGAGCAAATGAATGTTGACGCTGGCCAACTCAACGATTGGCTGGGTTTGCTTGCCCGCCCATACCATCAACTCATCGGTGGGCGGCGGGTTCAAAGCCAGAATGGATTCGTAAAGTTGGCGTGCACGGGTCGGTTGGCCGATATTTTGATACAACGTCGCCAATCCAAAAAGCGCTTGCACGTCGTCGGGATTGCTGTTCAGGGCCTGTTCGAAGTAAGACTGCGCCTTCACGTTGTTGCCTTTGGCCAACTCTGCCAGTCCAACTTCGGCGAGGAGATTGCTTTCACCGCGGTCGGTCGTACTATTCACGCCCCAAAAATCTGGCTGAAAAATACCGGTGTCTTGTAAAGCGCCACAACCGCTCACGCTGGTCAGCGACAAGACAACGGCGGCGATGCGCAAGCTGGTGCGGTTCACTATAGGCCCCCTTTCCGGTTCTGATTGACGCCGTGATCGCTGACTTTACAGCGGACGCGCCGAATCGCACCGGAGTCGTATTCGAATCGTTCGAATAACACTACCGTGTGATCGTTAATGGAGTCTTTCACAAAATCTAGTGGTTTTGACGTTTGACGGCGCGATTATTTCTTTTCGCCGCCGCCCAACAGCTGCTGCATACGTTTTTCGTATTCTTCCATCACCCGGCCACAGCCCTGGGTTTGGGCAAACGGCAAGCGCGCCATCACGCCGCTGCCCATGGATTTGCCGCCTTCGATGACGTAGACCTCGCTGATGATATTCTTGCCAAACGCCCTGTTGACGAAAGCGGCGATTTTCGGTGCCTGCTTTTTCAATGCATCAATATCGACTTTGCGCTTTTTATCGACCGGGGCCGGATACTTGGAAAAATAGTACAAGATCGCTTCCGCCGCGCGGGGCGCACGTTGACACACGAACGCCACGTCTTCGGCTTTTGGAACCGTGAGGATCGGGGTCAAGGGACGTAGCTTGCTGGTAAAGCTGCCGGGCTTGGACTGGACGGGTGCCAAGATATGCTTGAGCTGAATATGCGAGTTGTCGCCCGGCAATTGCGCCAACGCCGGGGTGTTGAACGTAAATGCAGCAATCAAAATAGCGATCAAGAAGCGGAATGTGTGGCGCATGATGGTATCTCGGGGTCCAGACTCGTTTTTTTTAAAGCCTAACATAAGCAAAAGTATGACTCCAAGCGTCTGAATGCACACTGAACGGCTTTCGTTACCCCGGTATGTACGCTTCGCCTTTCATGTACAAAACCGCATGACCCGACAGCAGCACCCGCCCCCCATCCAGACGGCAATAGACGTCGCCGCCACGCTTAGAGACTTGGCGCGCATGCAACTCGTCTTTTTTCAAAACCTTTGCCCAATAAGGGGCCAGAACCGTGTGCGCGGCACCGGTGACCGGGTCTTCGTTGATGCCTTCGTTTGGGGTGAAATAGCGCGACACGAAATCCACCGCGTCGGTTTCGTCGCCCGCCGCCGTAACGATCAGGCCTTTCTTGCCGAGTTTCGCTATGGCTCCAAAATGCGGTTTGAGGTTGCGCACCGCCTCAGCCGTGCTGAGCACCGCAAGGCTCATGCCGTTGGGCGCAGTCCAAAATTGCTGCGCCGGTCCGCCCAACGCTTGGGGCAGAAATTCGTGGTGCGGCGCGGGCCTGGGCGCGTTGGTGGGAAAATCCATCACCAGCAAATCGCCCTCACCGCGCGTCACGGTGAGTACCCCGCTTTTGGTGGTGAACGTGAGCGCTTCCTTGTCCACGCCGATGGCGTTGAACAGCACCCACGCCGTGGCCAGGGTCGCGTGGCCGCACAGATCAACCTCAACGCTGGGGGTGAACCAGCGCAGTCCGTAATCCGCCGCACCCGTTTTGTCGGGCACCACAAACGCGGTTTCGGCGAGATTGTTTTCCGCCGCCAGCTTTTGCATCACCTCATCGGCCAACCACGCGTCGGTGGGACACACGGCGGCGGGATTCCCACCAAAGACCTCGGTGGAAAACGAATCGATTTGATACAGGGGTAACGTGATGCTCATGCTCATTCACCGAACAAAATGTTGATGCGACGGTTCTGCTTGCCTTTGTTTTCGATTTTTCCGATGCGCAAAGCCCCGATTTCACCGGTCGACTTGACGTGCGTACCGCCACACGGCTGCACGTCCAGGCCTTGAATATCGATGATGCGGATACGCCCCGAACCCCGCGGCGGCTGCACCGACATGGTGCGCACCAGATCGGGCTGGGCATCCAGTTCCGCATCGCTGATCCAGGTGCTGGACACCGGACGGTCTTCGTTCACGGCATTCATCAACGCAGCACCCAGGGCCTCTTTGTCGGGGCTTTGGGGAATGTTGAAATCCAGGCGGCTTTTGGCTTCGCCGATTTGGCCGCCGGTGACATCGCCTTCGACCAGTGAGCACAACAGGTGCATGGCGGTGTGCATACGCATGTGCTTGTGACGGCGGTCCCAATCCAGCTCGGCGGTGACTTTATCGCCGACGCCGGGTAGCGGCGCACCTTCAGCGGGAACATGTTTGATTACACCGGAGCCCTGCCCCTTGATGGTGTCGACGATCGCCACTTCGCCCGCGCTGGTGTGCAAGACACCGATGTCGCCGGGCTGGCCGCCGCCGGTGGGATAAAACACCGTGCGGTCCAGCTCTATCCCCGCGTCCGACACCGCCGTGACGGTGGCTTCGCAGGTTTTCAAATAAGCGTCTTCGCGAAACAGTTCTTCGGTCATGTCTTATCCTCCCAAATGTTCCATAACCTTGGTGAAGGTGTCGCGATCGGCATTGCCACCCGACAAGATCAGCCCCACCTTGCGCCCGGCTTGGGTGTCTTTTTCTTTCATCAAGCCCGCCAGCGGCGTTGCCGCCGCGCCTTCGGCCAGATTGTGGGTGTCGGTGAAATAGATGCCCATGGCGTCCATGATCTCCTCATCGCTGACGCGGATTACGCGGGCCGCGCCGTTTTTGATGATGTCGAAGGCTTCCGCACTGGGCACCCGGCACGCCACGCCGTCGGCGATGGTCTCAGCCGTGTTGGTCGATACGACCTCGCCCTTTTCAAACGACAAGGCATACGCCGGTGCGCCCTCGGCCACCACGCCGATGATTTCGGTTTTGAGTCCCAAGGCGTCACGCACCGTGATCAGTCCGCAAATGCCCGAGCCCATGCCGATGGGCACATAGACGGTGTCGAGATTTCCGGCTTGTTCAAAAAATTCCAGCGCGTAAGTCGCGACACCGCGCAGCAACGGTTTTTCGAACGGCCCGATCATGAACAGGTCGCGTTCCTTGGCGAGGTTTTGGGTGAACTCCAACGCTTCTTGAAAGTCCGCACCGTGCACGATCAATTCCGCACCCAGCGCTTCGATGGCGGTGTTCTTATCCGGGCTGTTGCCTTCGGGCACCACGATCACGGCCTGCAAACCCAGCTTGCCCGCAGCGTAGGCCATGCTTTGACCGTGATTGCCGCGGGTGGCGGAAATGACGCCTTTGAGATTCGGCTGGGTGGCCTTGAGGCCCGACAGATAGACCAGCCCGCCACGCACCTTAAATGCGCCCACCGGGGTGTGGTTTTCGTGTTTGACCCAGACGTTACAGCCGGTGCGCTTGCTCAGCAGCGGCCACGTGTATGCGGGCGTCGGGCTCATATGGCGGTAGACGATTTCGCGGGTGGCTTCCAGTTCGACAATCGTCGCGTTGAGCATGCCGTCATCCATGATCATATTCTCCCAATCTTCATTTGCGGGTCGCCAAAGCCACCCCAAGTACCACGACGCCCATGCCGACCATCGCCAGCGGCACCAAGGTTTCGTCGAACAAAATCCATGCGAACACCGCCGTCACCGGCGGGGTTAAATAAAACAAGCTGGCGACCTTCGACGCCGCGCCACGGCGGATCAATATATATAAGAGCGAGATCGCGCCCAGCGACAACACCAGCACCAACCACACCAGGGCGAAGATCAGCTCGCCGCTCCACGTCACCTCGCCGCTTTCCAGCGTCCACGCCAACACCAGCATCGGTACACCGGCAACGGCGTATTGAATGGCCGAACCGCTGCGCAGGTCCATCGCATCGCCATGACGCTTTTGATAGAGCGTGCCCACCGTGATGCCGAACAACGCCGCCACCGCAAACGCGATGCCGTCCAAATTTCCGTTGCTGAGATTGAGCTTATCGCCCAGAACCATCGTCACGCCGACCAGCCCCAACACCAAACCCAGCCATTGGCGGGGTTTAACTTTTTCATCTAAGAACGCGCCCGCCCCCACGGCGGTGAGCAGCGGCTGCAAGCCCACGACCAACGCCGCAACGCCCGCCGACAGCCCGACGTGAATGGCGGAAAACACTCCGCCCAGATACACGCCGTGGACCAGCAGGCCGACAATACCGATACGCACAGCCGCACCCCACGTGGATGGCCACGGGGCGCGAAACGCCAACGCTACCACCACCAAAAGGACGGTCAAAATCGCAAAGCGCAGAAACAGAAACGTGAACGGTTCCGCATACGGCAGGCCCATCTTGGCGCCGATGAAGCCGGTGCTCCACAACAGCACGAACACACCCGGCATCGCCAAAACAAACGTATTGTCGGGCATGTTGTCGGGCTGGGCGGTTTTTTCACGCAAAGAGGCCGATGAAGACACAGTCAGATCTTTCTAAAATAAGTTGGTCGTCGCATCATCGCTGCATCATCGTCCAGACGACAAGATGGCGCAACGACCAACCCTTAAACTTAACCGCGCCAAAACGGCTTTTGCGTTTCCCGGCGCGCCTGTTCGGGCGTCATGCCGATGTCGCGCAATATGTGTTCATCCATCTCTCGAATGGAGTGGCGCGCACAGCTGCGGCGACGCCATACACTTATGGTCGCCATGACAGTGGCCGGAACGCGATTGAATTCGCGCTTCATCAGCGTTTTACCGTCTTTGAACCAGCCATGCCACGAAAGGGACAAGGCCGACGACAAAGCGTTACCGTTCATTGTATCGGTACAATTGTGTCGATCCATGGGACTTCCCCGATCTAAATTTAAGGACAATCGGACCGTACGCTTGACACAATAGGGCGTCAATGTGATTATTGTCACCATGACAATGTACACACCGCACATCGAAGACCGCAACGGACCCAAATACCGGGCCATCGCCGACGCCGTCAGCGATGACATTCGCGACAAGGTTTTGTCGGTCGGCGCGAAGCTGCCCACCCACCGGGATCTGGCGTACCGCCTGGGCGTCACCGTCGGCACCGTCACGCGGGCGTATTCCGAATTGCAGCGGCGCGGCGTCGCAGGCGGTCGGGTCGGTAGCGGCACATATGTGCTTGACCAGATGCAAGCGCGACAAGTGTTTCCCGTCATGCCGTCGGTCATGCCCATGGACAACAAAGAAATCCTCGCCGGCAACGGCGATCGTGCGCTGCTGGATCAAGCGGATGACAGCTCAATTGACTTGTCCATGAACCGCCCCCCGCCGGGGCCGGAGGCCGATGCCCTATCGGCGACCTTGGGCGAACTGGCCCAGGCCGACAGCTTGGCCCTGCTGACCCAATACAACCCCGCCCCCGGCATCGACTATCACCGTAGCGCCGTAGCGTCGTTGGCCGCCACCATCGGTCTGAAGTGTGAGGGTGAGGACATCATCCTCACCAGCGGCGCACAGCACGCCATGGCCGCCTGCGCCATGGGCTTGCTCAAAGCCGGCGATGTCATTTTGACGGAGAATTACACCTACCCCGGCATGACGTCCTTGGCGGCGCACTTAGGCGTGCGGGTGCGCCCCGTGCCGATGGACGAATTCGGCGTGCGCCCCGATGCGTTGGAAGCCGCCATTCACGAAACCGGCGCACGGGTGGCGTATTTGATGCCGGTGCATCAAAACCCCACCACCGCGACCATGGACATCGATCGTCTCAAGGCCGTCGCCGACATCGCCAAGCGCCACGACTTGGTGGTGATCGAAGACGACGTCTACGGCTTTCAACCCGAACAGCGCAACCCGCCGTTGGCCCAATTCGCCCCGGACAACATCATCTACATCAACGGATTCGCCAAAAGCATTTCGCCGGGCTTGCGCGTTGGCTTCATGAAAACGCCCAAATCACTGTTTTCATCGCTGACCCGCGCGGTGCAAATCACCGGCTGGATGATCCCGCCGTTGATGGGCGAGATCGCCGCACGCTGGATCACGTCCGGCGTCGCCCAACAGATCATCGACTGGCACCGCACGGAAATGATCGCGCGCAACGCCATGGCCGCGGACATTTTGCAGGACTTCGATTTTGCATCCAAACCCGAAAGCCTGCACATCTGGCTGGACTTGCCCGAAGACCATTACGCCGATGACACCATTCGCCAGCTGAGCCAGCGTGGCGTGATCATGGCGGGACCGGAATCGTTCATCACCACCCAACCCAGCGTACCGCGTGCTTTGCGTCTGTGCTTAGGCTCCGCCCCCAGCCGCGAACAGCTGCGCGCCGCACTGATTCAAGTGCGCAACGTGCTGTCGTCCGATCCGGTGCAAGCACACCACTTGATCGGTTCGATGGTCATGTAACTTTTATGAATTGCTGAAAGGTGCAACGGTATGGGCGTGGTTCAACGGGCCGTGACCTGAACCATAACCGGGCGCGCTGAGAATCGCTTCGTGCACATAAGCATGCGCGCGTTTGATCGCCGCCACCAAATCCAGGCCTTGGGCCAGTCCACAGGTGATCGCCGACGCCAGTGTACAACCGGTGCCATGGGTATGGCGGCTGTCGATGCGCGGCGCTTCGAACACTTCCATGCGCGCGCCGTCTCGCCACAACACATCAGTCACCATGGCGCCATTTTGCGTACCGTCATCATCCATATGCCCGCCTTTGATCAGCGCGGCGTGTGCGCCCAAGCGCAACAGCTTGTCGCCCACCGGACCGAAGTCCCGCACGCTGTCGATTTTAATGCCGCTCAGCGATTCGGCTTCGGGCACGTTGGGGGTGATCAAGCTCGCGCGTGGCAGCAAGCGTTTTTCCATAGCCTCCACGGCATCTGGATCAAGCAACGCGTGACCGCCTTTGGCCACCATCACCGGATCGAGCACCAGGGGAATGCCGCCACCCGCGCGCTCAAGCGCATCGGCCACGGCGTGAATGACCTCGGCCCTATGCAGCATGCCGATCTTGATGGCGTCGGCACCGATGTCGTCGAGCACCACATTGATTTGCTGAGCGATGAAGTCCGCGGGGACTTCATGAATGGCGTGAACGCCTTGGGTGTTTTGCGCGGTCAGTGCGGTGATTGCCGTCATCGCGAAACCGTTCAGCGCCGTCACCGTCTTGATGTCAGCCTGAATGCCCGCACCGCCGCCCGAATCCGATCCAGCAATGATGAGGACGCGCCCTTGCATGACCTAAGCCGCCGCATCGGAGATGAGGTCGATCAGACCATCGACGACTTCGCTGACCAGGCCTTGGTCTTGGCCTTCGGCCATCACCCGGATCAGCGGTTCGGTCCCCGACTTGCGGATCAGCACCCGCCCGCTACCTTCCAGGCGTTTGCCCGCGTCTGCGATGGCTTGTTCGATATGCGGCTGGTCCAACGGTGATGCCCCTTGAAAGCGCACGTTCTTGAGCACTTGTGGGAACGGATCAAACAAGCGACACGCTTCGGATGCCGGTTTGCCGTTCGCGATCAAAACCGCCAGCACTTGCAGCGCCGCCATCAAACCGTCACCGGTGGTGGCGTAATCGCCCAGCACGATGTGGCCCGATTGCTCCCCACCGACGTTGCAGCCCGAACGGCGCATTTCTTCGACCACGTAGCGATCGCCCACCGGGGTGCGGGTCAGGCCTAAGCCTTCGCTTTCCAAAAAGTGTTCCAGGCCTAAATTCGACATCACCGTGGCGACCACCGCGCCACCGTTGAGCACGCCTTCGCGACACCAATGCGACGCGATCAAGCCCATCAGCTGATCGCCGTCCACCAATTGGCCTTTTTCGTCCGAAATCAAAACCCGGTCCGCGTCGCCGTCCAGCGCGATGCCGATGTCGGCACCGTGGGTGACGACGGCGGTTTGCATCGCATCGGTGGCGGTGGAACCGCAGCCGTCGTTGATGTTGTAGCCGTTGGGCTCGACCCCGATTTTGATCACGTCGGCACCCAGTTCCCACAACACTTCCGGGGCGACCTTGTAGGCCGCACCGTTGGCGCAATCGAGCACGATTTTCAGGCCGTCCAAGCTCGCACCCTTGGGGAAGGTCTGTTTGACGTATTCGGTGTAACGCCCGACCACATCGTCCAAGCGTTTGGCGCGGCCCAATTTGGACGCGTCGGCCAGATCGTTCGACATGTTGCTTTCCAGGCGCGCTTCGATCTCGGCTTCCATGGCGTCGGACAATTTAAAACCGTCGGGGCCAAAAAACTTGATGCCGTTGTCTTGATAGGGATTGTGCGACGCCGAAATCATCACCCCAAAATCGGCGCGTAATGAGCGCGTCAGCATCGCCACCGCCGGTGTCGGCACCGGCCCGGCGAGCACCACGTCCATGCCGCACGACACAAATCCCGACGTCAGCGCGTTTTCCAACATGTAGCCCGACAGCCGCGTGTCCTTGCCGATGATCACCCGATGGCGATGATCGCCGCGTTTGAAATGCAACGCCGCCGCTTGGCCCACCATCAAGGCGGTCATAGCGGTCATGGGGTGGACATTTGCGGTGCCGCGAATGCCGTCGGTGCCAAAAAGCTTACGTGTCATGGTGTCTTCTGCTGCTGAACGTCAAAAAACTGTAGCCTTAGTTGTAAATCATCCGCACTTAAAGTGGGGTAAATTTTGATTACCGTTCTTTTCATACCCTCAAGGCTCAATCCGCGCCTTCAATAGCGGCCCAGATATCCAGGGCTTGTTTGGTTTCACGCACGTCATGCACACGCAAAATGTTCGCGCCGTGTTGAATGCCGTGTAGCGCCGCCGCGAGGGAACCCGGCAGGCGTTTTTGCGCGTCGTCTTCGCCCACGATTTTGCCGATGAAGCTTTTGCGCGACACGCCCAGCAGCAACGGCAAACTCAAACGCTGATACAGTTCGAGCTGTTTGAGAATTTGCACATTGTGCGCCACCGTTTTGCCAAAACCGATACCGGGATCAATCGCGAGGCGCGCGCGATCGATGCCCGCCGCCTCGCACGCTTTTACTCGGGCGGTCAAATACTCCAGCACCTCTTTGGGGGCGTCTTCGTAACTCGGCTCCGCTTGCATGGTGCCCGGCTCGCCTTGCATGTGCATCAAGATGATCGGCGCATCGACACTGGCTGCGACATCCAAAGATCGCGCATCGCCGGTGAGTGCCGTGACGTCGTTGATGATCTCCGCCCCCGCCGCCAAGGCTTGTTCCATCACCAGCGCGTGACGGGTGTCGATGGACACGCACGCCCCCGCTTCGCTGAGGCGCTTGATCACCGGCACGGTGCGGCGGACTTCTTCGTCGATGCTCACCGGGGCGGCTCCCGGACGGGTGCTTTCGCCGCCGACATCGATGATGTCTGCGCCGTCGTGCATCATCTGCAAACCGCGCGCCACCGCGTCTTCGAACGCAAAGGCTTCACCGCCGTCGGAAAAGCTGTCGGGCGTGGCGTTGACGATGCCCATGATCAACGGGCGGTCCAACGAAAAGCCTGCGAACGTTTTGATCATTGATATCCCCCTGAAATGCCAAGCCCCGCCTCTGTCTCAAAGGCGGGGCTTGGCATTGGTTTGTGCCGATGGTTCGGCTTAGCCCTCTGGCTGCGGCGCTGCGCCGATGCCGCCTGAGCTGTCTTTCTTTTCCGTACCGGCCCCCTTGCCCGATGTCGGCACGGACGCTTTGCGTCCGCCATCGGATGGGGTGTCGTCGGGATCGGGACGATGAATGCCTTTGCCGTCGATCAGGTCGTTGACCTCATCACCGGACAGGGTTTCATATTCCAACAACGCCTGGGTGATGGATTCCAGCTGATCGCCATGCTCGGTCAAGATACGCCGGGCGTGGGTTTCGGCCTCGTCAATCAAGCGACGGACTTCTTCGTCGATCAAATTGGCGGTCTTTTCCGAAACGTTCTTGTGCTGGGTCACGCTGTGGCCCAAGAAAATTTCTTCGTCGTTGTCGGTGTACCGCAGACGACCCAATTTGTCGGAGAACCCGAACTCGGTGACCATGCGCCGCGCCATGCCGGTGGCTTGCTGGATATCGTTACCGGCGCCGGTGGTGATGTTTTCTTCACCAAAGATCAGTTCTTCGGCCATGCGACCGCCGAACATCATCGCCAGCTTGGATTCCAACTGCACCCGCGAGAACGTGTATTGATCGCGTTCGGGCAAGTTCATCGTCACACCCAACGCACGACCGCGCGGGATGATGGTGACCTTGTGCAGCGGATCGCATTTCGGCATGTGAATGCCGACCAGCGCGTGACCGGCTTCGTGATAGGCGGTGAGTTTCTTTTCCTCGTCCGTCATGACCATCGAGCGACGCTCGGTCCCCATCATGACTTTGTCCTTGGCGGATTCGAAGTCCGCCATGGTCACAACGCGTTTGCCCGAACGTGCCGCCAGCAACGCCGCTTCGTTGACCAAGTTGGCCAAGTCCGCACCGGAAAAACCGGGCGTGCCGCGCGCGATGGTGCGGGCATCGACGTCGGGTGCCAACGGCACTTTGCCCATGTGCACCTTGAGGATTTTTTCACGGCCCAAGATATCGGGGTTGGGCACCGTCACTTGGCGATCGAAACGACCGGGACGCAACAATGCGGGGTCGAGCACGTCAGGACGGTTGGTGGCGGCGATCAAGATCACGCCTTCGTTGGATTCGAACCCGTCCATTTCCACCAGCAATTGGTTGAGCGTTTGCTCACGCTCATCATTGCCGCCGCCCAGGCCTGCGCCACGATGGCGGCCCACGGCGTCGATTTCATCGATGAAGATGATGCACGGGGCGTTTTTCTTGCCCTGTTCGAACATGTCGCGCACACGCGATGCGCCGACGCCGACGAACATTTCGACAAAGTCGGAACCGGAAATGGTGAAGAACGGCACGTTGGCTTCGCCCGCGATGGCGCGCGCCAATAACGTCTTACCGGTACCCGGAGGGCCGACCAAAAGGCAGCCTTTGGGGATTTTACCGCCGAGGCGTTGGAACTTGTGCGGGTCTTTCAAGAAATCGACGACTTCTTCAAGCTCTTGCTTGGCTTCGTCGATACCGGCGACGTCTTCGAACGTCACCCGGCCTTGTTTTTCGGTGAGCATCTTGGCTTTCGATTTGCCAAAGCCCATGGCCTTGCCGCCAGCGCCGCCCTGCATCTGCTTGAACAGGAAGATCCACACCGCGATCAAGATCAAGAACGGGAACCATGACATCAGCATGCCCATCAGCGAGAACTGGCCGTCGTCGGACGGTGCCGCTTGGATGCGCACGCCGGATTTCGACAGCGTCGAGACCAGCGCGGGATCGTCGGGTGCGAAGGTCGTGAACATGCGCCCATCGGTCAACTGCCCGCTCACCGTGGTTCCGGCTTTGCCCGATTTGATGGTCACTTCGCGAACCTCGCCGGCGTCGATGGCGCCGAGGAATTCGGAATACGCGAGAGAGGTCTGGTTCGTTTGCTGTTGCGAGCCTTGAAAGAGATTAAACAAGGCGAACAGCAAAAAGCCGATGATGACCCAGAAAACGATGTTTCTGCTGAAGTTCAAGGCCGGTTCCTTACCTGTGCTCAAGCATCCATGATGCCAAGGTGAGCTAAATTCTGTGTTTCGCCAAACAAAGCGGGATGGTTTCAGCCTCTATAAAAGCCGCATTTGTGCCGCTTCACAACCGTTAGAGACCGCCAAAAGGTCAATCTTACGTGAAGATCATCGCCCTCTTGACACCAACAAGCCCAATTTAGCCGTTTGAGTTCCCCTGGATGTAAGACGTTTGCGCCCCTGGGGCAAGGGGGGCGACGGCGGTTTCGCAATTAATTGCGGTGTTTTTACGCTCTTTTTGACGGCCACGCGGGCTTTCGGGCGAAACCAGGAACGCCAGCGCGTCCCCCCTGCCCGTGCGACGCACCGCGCAACCGCTCAGCGTGCGGGTGCGATCTTGCCCCCCACGCCCAGCGGCCATCCACGCATGCAAGCGTTCCAATTTGAGCCGTGCGGGTGGATAAGTGCCGCCGCCGATCTGCATCAACAGCTTGGACAGGGCGATTTTTTGGACGGTCTTTGGGGCGGCGAGGAAAGGTTTTGCCTCTATGCGCAGCCCCGCTTGAAGCGGCGCGGCCTTGGCGATCGCTTCATCCGCCGCCGTTTCCAACACTACACGCACCCGGGCCACGCCCTTGGCGGCGCGGGCCAGAGCTTTGGCGCTCACGCCATCGGCTTCTAAATGCGCCAAAAGTTGGCGGGTGCGCACCCGTTCGAACTGAACATTTTCATTGGACGGGTCTTCGATCCAGGCCTGATCAAAATTATCCAGCGTCGCGCGCAGGCGCGCTTTGGCCACCCCCAACAGCGGACGCAGCAGTTTGACGCCATCCACATCGCGCACCCGCGCCATGCCCGCCAAACCCAACAGGCCGGAGCCCTTTTTCAAGCGCATCAAAACCGTTTCGGCTTGATCTTCAAGGTGGTGAGCGAGCAAAAGGTGCTCCACGCCATGATCCAAGCACCATCTGCGCATCAATCTGTAGCGAGCTTCGCGGGCACGTTCCTGCACCCGTGATTTGACTTTTCCATCGTGTTTCCAGGTGAGGATGTGATGATCGATGCCCCGGGCCCGCAGCCACGCGCCCACTTGCCGGGCTTCGTCATCGGAACCGGAACGCAGCCCGTGATCGACGGTCAGCGCGCTGAACCGCACGCCGTGCGCCATCGCCCAATCGTTCGCCAACAGACACAGCGCCATGCTGTCCGCGCCGCCCGAAACCGCCACCGCAATCGCCGCCGATCGTTTTTCTCCGCCAATCAGGTGGGAAAACTCGTCAGAGCTTACGCTTTCGCTCCGCACAGGGGCGCCATCGGGCATGGTTGATCCTCACGCGTGCTGTAAGGGCTTTATTGGCACTTGAGACGCTTGGTTTCGCGGTTTAGGGCTTTTTCGATGCCGGGTTTGAGGTCGATGAATTCTTTGCGCAACTTGCCGAATGTGGCGCAGGCTTCTTCGGTTTTTTCCAAGCTCGCCATCGACATGCCCAGCTTCAACAAGCTGTCGGCGGCTTTCGTACCTTCGGGCGTTGATTTATAGGCTTGGAAAAAGGCCTGTGCGGCGTCCATGAAGGATTTGCGCACATAATACGTCTCACCCAACCAATAACGCGCGTTGGTCGCCAAGGGATCGTCGCCGTGCTGGGCGATGAATGCCTTCAACGCCGCTTCGGCGTCGTCATAACGCGCTTGGCTCATCAAACCGAACGCAAACTGATAACGTTCGCGCGGGGAGCCTTCGGGCAAGATCGACGCGACCACGGGTTCCGGCTCGGGCTGTTGGACCGGTGCGGGTGCGGATTGGGGGGCCGGTTGTGATTGCGGTTGAGCCGTCGCCATCGCCGTGTCGGTGGTCGCGGGTGGCGTCGTTGGCGCAGGTGCCGCTAAAGCCGGGCCCGTCGCTTGTGCACCGGCTTCACCCGGCTTGACGAACTGATCCAGCGTTGATTTTGAAATGCTGCCCAAGCTGCCGCTGCTGCTTGCGGGCGGCACGTATGTGCCATTTTTACCAAGGGTACCGTTTTCGACCGGCGCGCCGCCGGACATCGCGGTGGGTGCCACCATTTCGCCCACCTTGGACACGCTGGCGGACGAGGGCGCGGTTGAAATGCGCGGCTGAGAGGAGAACGAACCGGGGTTTGAGCCTTCAAGACGCGCCAGGCGGTAATCCAAGTCCGAAATCAAGGTATCCAAGCGCCCTGTAATTTGATCGATACGGTACGATAAACCTTCGGCTTGGCCGGTCGCTTGGCGCACTTCTTGTTCCAAAGCATCCATGCGCACGGTGACACGCGACAACGCGCCTTCACCGGGGGTGAATTCAACGCGGGGGGTGTTGGTCGGCGCACCAGAACCTGTTTCAACAGGACCGCTTTCACCTGGGCTGCTTTCACCGGGACCGCGGGCGATTTGGCGGTTGAGCGTGCGGATATCGCGTTCCAACCGTTCGATCCGGTCCAAAAGGATTTGCATGTCCGAACTTTGCGCCCAGGCGGGTGCATCAATAAACGCTAATGCGCCCAACAGCATGGCGCTCAATACAACTGGGCGGGGTTTAAAAATACGAAAATATAATGCGGTCATGCGGACGGTCCGATGTTGAAATGCGCCGTGTTTCATAACGACGAGGTGTTTAAAACGATGAATATCTATGGCCATGCCTTTTTAGCGTTTTGCGCACGCCTCAGCAATGGCAGAGCATGGTCGCCGTTTCCGGCGAAAATAGGGCAGAAAAAGAAAGGGGTGTCTGCCCGCTTCCGGAAAACCGGATCGGACAGACACCCCTGATCTTTAACGCATCCCTCAACATCCGACAAAATGGCGAACGTAGCGGGAAAAAACGCTTATTTGACCACCGTCACACCGCGACGATTTTTGGCCCAAGCGATTTCGTTGGATGCCGGGTCTTCGGGACGCTCTTTACCATACGAGATGGTCGAGATGCGGGTCGCCGGAACGCCCAACGTCATCAGATAATCGGCAGCCGCGCTGGCGCGACGTTCACCCAATGCGAGGTTGTATTCGCGGGTGCCGCGTTCGTCGCAATGACCTTCGATGGCAACATTGACACCATTGTTGGCAATCAGCCATGCAGCCTGTTTTTGCAGGGTGTCACGGGCGGTGGGGGTCAAGTTGTAACGGTCGAAACCGAAGAATACACGATCACCAACGTTGACTTTGAGGTCCTCGGCGGAACCGGGAACGATGTTCGATGCCGTAGCGGCGGTCGAAGCGGAAGACGCTGCGCCGCTGCCGGACGTCGAAGCGGTTTCAGAAGTCGGAGCGGTGCCGCAAGCAGCGACGAGGCCCGCAACGGCAATCAGGCTCACAATTTTGAAACGCATAGGTATCTCCTTCACTGGAGCGCCCTTGTTGGGCGGATGTGATATTTTTGACACTCACCGCACGTCATATGTGACCGACAATGAGCATCCGTTAACTGAATCAAGACAGACTGACCACTGGAATTATTACGTTTTTCCATTTGGGACTATATGTCGTCAGTTGTTATGAATCAAGGGGGACCACGCCGGATCTGATGCATCTTCTGGCGTTATGACTTCTCTTTCGTTGTGACCGGTGATGTCGATGGAGAAAATCCGCGTTTTTCCGCCCCGCCCTTGGGCATCGCTGGGCTCTTGGCGAAAGAACATTAACACCCGTCCATTGGGCGACCAGGTTGGCGCTTCGACCAAGAAACCCTTGGTCAGCAAGCGTTCACCCGATCCGTCGGGGCGCATCACGCCGATGAAAAACTCACCTTGGTGAATGCGGGTGAACGCAATCAAGTCGCCGCGCGGCGACCACACCGGGGTCGCGTACTTGCCTTTTTGAAAGCTGATGCGCTTCACCGAACCGCCATGACGACCGGTCACATACAACTGCTGAGAGCCGGAACGGTCCGAGTTAAACACAATCCGATCGCCTTCCGGCGACATGCTGGGCGAGGTATCAATGGCGGAATGCTTGGTCAATTGCTGCACGGAGCGGGTCGCGAGATCCATGATATAGACCTCGGAATTGCCCTCCTTGGACATCGAGAAAATCACCGATTTGCCGTCCGGCGAGAATCGCGGCGCAAAGGTCATGCCCGGAAATTCACCCAAAATTTCATGGCGGCCACTGTCGATGTTGAAGATATAAACCCGCGGCACGCCCTTATAATAAGACAGATAAGTGATTTCTTGCAGGGTCGGTGAAAAGCGCGGGGTCAGCACCAAATCGCTGCCCGCCGTCAGGTACTGATGACGTTCGCCATCCTGATCCATGATCGCCAGACGCTTAACGCGCTGGGTTTTGGGCCCCGATTCCGCGATGTAGACGATGCGGGTGTCGAAATAGCCGTCTTCACCGGTGATGCGCTTGTAAATCGCGTCGGAAATGATGTGCGCGACACTGCGCCAGTTGCTGGGGATGGTGAAATACGCCAAGCCCACCATCTGTTTTTCCGCCAACACGTCCCACAAGCGAAATTCGACCCGCAAGCGCCCGTCCACCGTCATCTCGACGCGGCCTTGCACCAGGGCTTGAACGTTGATGATGCGCCAATCGCCAAAGCGCGGCAGCACGTTGAGGCTGGCGGCGTCTTGAATGAAGGCTTTTTTATCCGCGGATCGGAACAGGCCGGAGCGTTCCAAATCCGCCGCGATCACGCCCGCGATGTTGGCACCAAAGGTCTTTTCACCCTTGCCGTCGCCGAAAAAGTCCGCCACCGCAATGGGCATTGGTTCGGCGACACCACGGGTGATGTCGATTTCCAGCTCGGCCCGAGCCTCTTGAACGGTGAACACCGCCATCAAAAAGGCAAAAGCAAACGCGTAACGGGTAAGCAAACGATGTGTCATAAGCCGAGCATATCCCTAGGGTCGAAGGTGAGCTTCATGGTTTTCCAGCGATCGAACTTTTCCGGCGGCAGTCTGAACGGTTGGCAGCGCGGATTCAACGTCGCTCTCAAGGCACTTTCCGCCATGGTGCGATAAAACGGGTCGGTGCTCATCTTGGCTTGGTCCAAAATGCGCGCCTGTTGCACGGAGCCATCGGGGTTCATCACCATGCGAATCGATATGATCATGGTGTGCGCATCCTTGGCCCCTGCGGGCAAATTCCAGCAGCGCTGAATTTGCTGACGCACCAAGTCTTTTTCGCTGATGGTCAAATCGGGTCCGATGTCGGTGCGCGGCTTGGGGCTGTCCAAGGCGTTGGCCATCATCGAAGCGAAATCCGGTTTCGGATCTTCTTTTTTCTGCTCTTCCTTGGGCTCAGGGCGCGGCTGTGTTTTCAGCTCTTCCAAAGTCTTCAGCACCGACGCGAACTGATCGGGTGCCTTGGGCTTGCGCGGCGGAATGGGTGTCGGCGCGCGCTTTTTAGCAGCGACCTTTTTCGGCTTGTCCTTGGGCTCAGGCTTTGGTTTGGCTTCTTTTTTGGGCTTGGGCTCCGGGTTCACGATCACCGCGACCTTTTCCTCTACCGGTTCGGGCAGGGGTTCGGGTGCGGGCGGTTCTTGGATCGAGCCTTGCGGTGCGGGCGGCGGTGCAGGCGGTTTGGGCGGCGGCTTGGGTTCAGCTTTCGCGACTTCTTTTTTCGGTTCCGGTGCCTTGGACTTGGTCGGCAAGTTGGTGACGTCGCTCACGGTGACGATTTCCACCGAGATGGGCACGTCTTGAAACAGCTCAGCATTATGAAAAGACGGCAGCCCGACATACGCCACGACCACCAAGCCAACGTGAAACAAAACTGAAAAAGCGACGTTACGAAACACTCAGCCGCTCCCTATTTTTTCTTTTTTTGCGGCGTCGGGCCGTGCTGCTGGGTGGTGATCAGCGCCACTTTTGAAAAGCCCGCTGCGTTGAGAATGCCCATCACCTGCATGACAGCCCCATAATCGACGTTGGCGTCGCCGCGCACGAAGATGCGCACGTCGGGATTGTTGTCGGAAATGGCTTGCAAGCGCGGCACCACGGCATCCAGCTCCATCTCGGTGTCTTGCACATAGACCTTGCCGTCGCGGTCGATGCTGACGGCCAGCGGTTCGTCCGAGCCGGGAATTGCCTTGGCTTTGGTTTTGGGCAGATCGACCTGCACGCCCACCGTCAGCAACGGTGCGGTGACCATAAAGATCACCAACAACACCAACATCACATCGACGAACGGCGTGACGTTGATCTCCGCCATCGGCGGACGACGCTTGGCGTGGCCGAAGGTGTGACGTTTCGATCCCTGGAGCATTCCGGCCATCGGGTCTTAGACCTTTTCTTCCATCTGGCGCGACAAAATCGCGGAAAACTCGACCGCAAAACCATCCAAACGGCTGGTGTAGCGTTCCAAATCGCGCGACAGCTTGTTGTAGGCCAACACCGCCGGGATCGCCGCGAGCAGCCCCAGCGCGGTGGCGAACAGAGCCTCCGCAATGCCCGGCGCGACCACTGCCAGCGAGGTGTTTTTGGACACCGCGATGGATTGGAACGAATTCATGATGCCCCAAACGGTGCCGAACAAACCGACGAACGGCGCGGTCGAACCGGTGGACGCCAAGAACGTCATGTAGCGTTCGACCCGTTCCATTTCACGCGCGACGGTGATGTGCATGACCCGCTCAATGCGCTCATTCAATGACGTGTTGGCGATGGAGGAGCCCATGTGGCCCTTTTCCGCCGCCCGGCGCCATTCGCGCATGGCGGAGACGAACACCGCGCCCATGGGATCTTTGGGTTGACTGCCGATGGACTCGTAAATGGTGTCTAGACTTTGGCCCGACCAGAAGCTTTTTTCGAACTCTTTGGCTTGGCGGTTGAGCTTTTTCAAGCTGGTGATTTTTTCAAAAATGATCGCCCAGCACCAAACCGAGGCCATAATCAGCATAATAATCACGCTTTTGACCACCCAATCGGCACGCAAAAACAATGACATCATGGAAAAATCGGGCGCGCCCACGGAACCGCTTAGGGTCACCGCATCGATTACACTGCCTTCCATATTTTCAGTCCCAATTCTCTAAATTCAATTCGTTGTTTCGAAGCTTCGCAAAAGATTGCGGATTTTTTCGGGCAATCTTCCCGGACCGCCAGATAATTTCATGCAGCCGAGCTTAATATCGATGCGCACCAAGTCCTCGCCACCGCGGGTGATGCGCTGAACGCCTTGCATCGACGCCCCGCCCACTTTTGTCAGGGAAAGGTGAACTTCCAGTAAATCATCGAGTTTTGCGGGCTGAATGTAATCAACATTTAAACTGCGCACCACGAAACCAAGGCCTTCTTGCTCCTGCAAAACCGAGCTTTCGATACCCAAACGGCGCAACATTTCGCTGCGCGCGCGCTCGGCGTATTTCAGATAATTGGCGTAATAGACCACCCCGCCCGCGTCGGTGTCTTCGTAATAGACCCGCACCGGCATGATGAAGGTTGTGCCTTCGATGCGTGGGGCCATATCAGTCGTCATCACCGATATCCTCGATCAAATCCAGCTGCGTGGTGCTCTTCGGTGCCTTGAGGCCCAAATGCGTAAAGGCCTGAACCGTCAGCATGCGTCCGCGCGGGGTGCGCATCAAAAAACCTTGCTGGATCAAATAGGGCTCGATCACGTCTTCGATGGTGTCGCGCTGTTCCGACAGCGCCGCCGCCAGAGTTTCCACGCCCACCGGGCCGCCGCCATAATTGTCGGCGATGCACGAAAGATAACGCCGATCCATGTTGTCGAGCCCGGCTTTGTCCACGTCCAAGCGCGTCAGCGCGCCATCGGCGGCCACCGCATCGACCACGTCGCGGCCCGCGACGTTGGCGAAATCGCGCACGCGGCGCAGCAATCGCCCCGCCACACGCGGCGTGCCGCGCGAACGCTTGGCGATTTCCAGTGCGCCGTCTTCGGTCATTTCGATGCCCAAAAGCCGCCCACCACGCTGCACGATGCCGACCAGTTCTTCGGGCGAATAAAATTGCAGGCGCAACGGAATGCCAAAGCGATCGCGCAGCGGTGTCGAGATCAACCCCGAACGTGTGGTCGCACCGATCAGTGTGAACGGCGGCAGATCGATGCGCACGGAGCGCGCTGCCGGACCTTCGCCGATGATCAGATCGAGCTGAAAGTCTTCCATCGCGGGATAGAGGATTTCTTCCACCACCGGGTTGAGGCGATGAATTTCGTCGATGAACAACACATCGTTGGGCTGCAAGTTGGTGAGGATCGCGGCGAGATCGCCCGCTTTCGCCACCACCGGGCCGGACGTGGCGCGAAAGCCCACGCCCAATTCACGCGACACAATCTGCGCCAAGGTGGTTTTGCCAAGTCCCGGCGGGCCGTAAAACAGCGTGTGATCCATCGCGTCGCCACGTGCGCGCGCCGCTTGAATGAACACGCTTAAGTTTTCACGGGTCTTTTGCTGACCGACGAATTCTTCCAACGAGGTCGGGCGCAACGCGTTGTCCGCACCGCCCAGATGGCGGTCTTCGGCGTTTTCTTCCGGCGCGATCATGCGGTCTTCATCGCTCATAAGCCATGTTCCTTAGGCCCGAGCTCCGCCAATGCGCCTTTGATCAGATCTTGCACGCCCGCATCCTCGCCCAGCTTGCCCGCCGTATGACTGACGGCGGACAACGCGTCGGACGGCGAATAGCCGAGGTTCACCAGCGCCGAGGTCGCGTCGCGGGTGCTGTCGCCCGCCCCGCCCGCATCCGTCGATGCCGCCACTTTGACGCCTTTGGGTGCGGCGGCGGGTCCCAGCGCCAACGCCGCGACTTTGTCTTTAAGCTCAGTAACGATGCGCTGCGCCAGTTTGGGGCCAACGCCGCTGGCGCGCCCGACTTGGGCTTTGTCTTGGGCGGCGATGGCGTGGGTCAGTTCATCGGATGACAGCACCGACATGATCGCCAGTGCGACCTTCGCGCCGACACCTTGCACGGTGGTCAGTAGCTTGAACCACGCCCGTTCGCCGCCATCCAAGAAACCGTATAGATGGATGTGATCTTCGCGCACATGGGTTTCGGTGTGGATGGTCGCGGCCTCTCCGACGTTCAATTGGCCCAGCGTGCGGCTGGAACAAAACACCAAATAACCGACGCCGTTGACGTCGATCACGGCCCAGCCGTCGCCGACTTCCTCGATGCGCCCTTTGAGCAATGCGATCATCGTGCGCTCCCCATCACGCGGTTTTGCGTTTCGCGGTGGTGCGCATGGCAAATCGCCACAGCTAACGCATCCGCCGCGTCCGGCCCGGCGTTGCCGGACCCGGGCAGCAAGGTTTTCACCATCATCATGACTTGTTCCTTGGCCGCGTGGCCCGCGCCGACCACGGTCTTTTTCACCAGGTTGGGGGTGTATTCGCCGACCACCAGCCCCAAACGCGCCGGCACCAGCAACGCGATGCCGCGCGCTTGGCCCAATTTCAAGGTCGAGGTGGGGTTCTTGTTGACGAAGGTTTCTTCCACCGCCGCCTGTTCGGGCGACCAGGTTTCGATCACATCGACCAAGCCGTCATGCAATTGCATCAAGCGATGTGCCAAAGCCTGTTTGGCATCCGATGTCACGGTGCCTTCGGCGACGAAGCTCAAGCGATTGTCACGCGCATCGATCACACCCCAGCCGGTGCGTTGCAGTCCCGGATCGATGCCGATGATGCGCATGCGCTCGCGTCCCCCCCCTGCCAGATGGTCAGGCGCTCAGTTTAGCTAAGATCTCGTCGGAGACTTCAAAGTTCGACGATACGTTCTGCACATCGTCGTTGTCTTCCAACACGTCGATCAGCTTCAACATTGTGCTGGCGGCTTGTTCGTCGAGTTCCGTGGTGGTGTTGGGCTTCCAGTCCAAGCGCGCTTCGCTGGGATCGCCGAATTTCGCCATCAGTGCATCACGCACGTCAGCCAAATCATCGGGTTCACAGGTGATTTCGTGCCCATCATTGTCGGACGACACGTCCGCTGCGCCGGCTTCCAGAGCCTCTTCAAACATGGTGTCGGCATCTGCGACGTCTGCGGCGTATTCGATAATGCCGGTGCGTTCAAACATAAACCCGACCGAGCCGGTTTCGCCGAGGTTGCCGCCGTGCTTGGTAAACGTCGAGCGGACTTCGGATGCAGTACGGTTGCGGTTGTCGGTCAACGCTTCGACGATCACCGCGACGCCGCCGGGTCCATAGCCTTCGTAGCGCACTTCTTCGTAGCTCTCGCCGCCGCCGCCTTCGGCCTTTTTGATGGCGCGTTCGATGTTCTCTTTCGGCGTACTGGATGCGCGCGCGGCCAAAATGGCGGTGCGCAGGCGCGGGTTCTTATCCGGATCGGGCATGCCCGATTTCGCCGCCACAAAAATTTCGCGGGCGTGTTTGGCAAAGACCTTGGCGCGCTTTTTATCCTGCGCGCCCTTGCGGTGCATAATGTTCTTAAATTTGGAATGGCCGGCCATGACTCACTGCCTTAGGTGCTGTTGTTATCAAAGGTTCTGCGCGGGGCGAATCTCACTCTCCATGTATAGCACACGGGATTGGAACACAGGGCGCGCAAACAAACGTTAGCGGCCTTTCTAAGGCTCCGGGGCGCTGAGGGCAATACATCTGTATAAGTACGGCTCACTCTCAATATATTACATAATACAATTGTTAATCCTTACGGTGTGCTTGCTCTGCATTGTATAAGAGTTATAGACTATCCTGAAAATTAGACGCATTTGCAAAAAATGCGCCCGATGAAGGGAAGCATCGGCAACACACAACAGGGCGCTTAGACGGAAATACGTTTAGCGTTAGCGGGAAAGAGAACACAACATCATGTTGAAGCGATTTATGATCGTGGCGCTGGTCATGGCTTTAAGCTTGGCTGCCAAAGAGTCACGCGCAAGCGACACCCTAGAACTTTCATCTGACAACCTGACCCACATTTGGCGCAACATCAACGAAGTGATTTTGGTGCTGTCGGCGAACATCGCGCTTGACGATGAATGGATCGAAGACCTGCGCAACAAGCAACCCGCCCCCACCGGGGTCGCCGCGGATGAATTGGCGGCATTTTACCAAAAGCTCAATATGCTTTTGGCGTCCAGCGACCTGAAGCCGGTGGACGCCCCCCTCAGCGGCACGACCGACGACACCAGCGCGTTGTACATGAGCTCAGGGGTGATGCTCGACAATCTGATTTTTTACCTGATCGAATCCGACTCGCTCGCCAGCGTCGCGCTTTATTACGGTGGCGACGCCGTGCATGGCGCGTCGCACAAAGACGTGGTGGCTGAGATGAACCTCGCCAACCAGCGCCTCGACGCCTACATCGTCGAATCCGACCTTTAAGCGGCCCAAAACTGCATAGCCCCCCCGATATAGAAACAGAGCGCCAGCACCATGAACACTCTCAAGATCAGCACCATCGGCACGATTATTTCCGTGCTCCTCGCCCTTTCCGCCGCCGCCATCGTCGGCAGTTCGCTCGCCACCTCGCAACAGATCGGACAAATGGGTGGCGCTTGGCAGTCGTTCGAAACGGGGCCGTCACGCAAAAGCGCATACCTCAACGCGGTGTACAAAGCGCTCGGCTTTGGCGGGGTGCTGCACCAGTACAAAGATTATATGCTCACCAAAGACCGCCGACAGATCGTCCAATTTCACGTCAAAATGCGTGAAATTCGCGTGGCGCTGGACGCCTACACCGCCATCGGTGTGAACGCGGCCGAAAAACAGGCCCTCGAAGACATCTTGCAGGTGCTCAAGGCCTATGCCGTCGCCCTTGAACAAGTCGAACAGATGGTCAAAAACAGCATACCCGCCGATGAGATCGCGCGTGAAATCATCATTGACGACAGCCCCGCCATCAGCGGCATCGATTTTTTGCTGACGGAGATCGATAAGTCCCGCGCCGACAGCGCACGGGTGGTCAATTCCGCCGTCGCGCAAGCCAGTTTTCTGTCCAACACGTCATCCATCGTCGTCGGCATCATCTTGATCGCATTGTTGGCGGCGATGATCTGGTTCACCCGCTGGCGGTTGGGCGCACCGCTGAAACGGCTGGGTCAAGCCATGTCACGTCTGGCCCAGGGCGACACGGCAATCGATATACCTGCCCAAGACATGCGCGACGAAATCGGTGAAATGGCGAGCACGGTGCAAGTCTTTAAAGACAGCATGATCCGTAGCGAACAATTGGCCGAAGAGCAACGCGCTGAGCAAGAGCGTAAAGAAAAGCGCCGCTTGGCGCTGGAGGCCGTCGCGGGCACGTTCGAAGACAACATTTCCAACGTGCTTGGGGAACTGTCGTCCATGTCCGAGTCTTTGGAAGACACCTCGTCGTCCATGACCACCACGGCGTCGGATGCCTCGCACAAGGCATCGTCCATCACCGAATCCGCTGAACAGGCCTCCACCAACGTGCAAACCGTGGCCAGCGCCGCGGACGAACTTTCAAGCTCGATCTCTGAAATCGCCCATCAGGTCTCTCAATCCACGCTGGCAGCTTCGAATGCAGTGACCGAAGTCGAACATGCCAACGATAAAGTCAACGGCTTGGCCAATGCGGCGCGCAAAATCGGTGAAGTGGTGGCGTTGATCACCGACATTGCCGACCAGACCAACCTTTTGGCCTTGAACGCCACCATCGAAGCGGCACGTGCCGGCGATGCGGGCAAGGGCTTTGCCGTGGTCGCGTCGGAGGTCAAAAACCTCGCCAACCAAACCAGCAAGGCGACCGAAGAAATCACCGCGCAAATCAGCGGCATTCAAGGCGCCACCGACGAAGCGGTCCACGCCATCAGCACCATCGGCGGGACCATCAACAACATCAATGAGATCACATCGACCATCGCCGCCGCCGTCGAACAACAAGGTGCCGCCACCCAAGAAATCGCGCGCAACGTCGAACTGGCGGCGAACCGCACCACCACCGTCACCAGCGACATCACCGACGTCAACGCCAGCGTCAACGAAACCGGACAGGCCGCGACCCAAGTGCAAGAAGCCGTGCATGCGCTGGGCGGTCAATCGAATGAATTGAAAGTTGTCGTTGAAGGATTCTTGAACGATGTGAAGGCGGCCTGATCATCACGTGATTAAATCAAGTGTTTGGCGCTGACCTCCAACGCCCTTTCGACCTCGACCAAACGCGCGATCAACGGTTCGACCGTCTCGCAACGGCATTCGCACAGCAGCGGACTTTCGTAGTTGAGCACAAATTGTTTTTTACGTGCGTCAGTGCACGGTCTGCACAGCAGTTGAGAGATATCTTTGATCAACCGACTGCGCAAAAACTCTAAAGTATCGTGACTAGCCATTCCCATTTCCCCCCGGATGGAATTTGTCACATAATTGTCATACTAATAAGCAGATGATCAATAGCTAATTTGGTAAAACCTCAATCAGGCGACCGCCGACGCGGACCGGGGATATTCGCGTGGCCAATCCGGTGGCGTCGTCGCTTTGCACGAAAACGGCGCACAGCGTGCCCTCGCCGGTGGCCGGTTCCAGGCGCTGCTTGGGCATCTTGGTGGTGAAGCGCGCAATCGCCGGACCCTTGGTCATGCCGATCACCGAATTGTAATCGCCGCACATGCCCGCATCGGTCTGATACGCGGTGCCGCCGGGCAGAATCTGCGCGTCCGCCGTGGGCACGTGGCTGTGGGTGCCGACCACCATTGAGGCACGACCGTCGAAATAATGACCCATGGCCATTTTTTCGCTGGTGGCTTCGGCATGCACGTCGATGAGCACGAATTCCACGTTCTCGCCCAAACGTTTATTCAACATCGCCCGGCTGACGGAGGCGAACGGATCGTCCAGCGGGTCCATGAACAAGCGTCCCATCGCTTGGATCACCAGCACTTTTTGCCCGTTGCGGGCTTCATAAATGCCCATACCTTGGCCGGGCGTGCCTTCGGGATAATTGACCGGACGCAGCAAGCGCGGCTCGTTTTGGATGTAGTCGATGATTTCGCGCTGATCCCAGGCATGATTGCCGGTGACCACGACATCCACGCCGATGTCATAGAACTGTTCGCAGATCGCGCCGGTGATGCCAAAGCCATGGGCCGCGTTTTCGCCGTTGACCACCACGAAATCGAGCGCCAGTTCTTCGCGCAACCGTGGTAAGTGCTCAAGTACCGCCTTGCGCCCGGATTTGCCCACCACGTCGCCGATGTACAATACGTTCATTTGATTTCCATGGCCTCTTGTTCGGTGATGATCCAGTCGAGGCGCTGGTCATAAGCGTCGGTGGGCACTTCGTCAACGCATTGGGCGCTATACGCCACACCGATGGCCGTGCAGTCGCCGGTCTTGCGCAGCAATTCCAAGGTGCGGTCGTAATAGCCGCCGCCCCAGCCAACCCGGTAGCCACGCCGGTCGAACGCCAGCATCGGCACCAGCACCACATCGGGACGCATCAAGGGCGCGTCGTTTAGGGGGTGAAAGGTGCCGTGATCGCCCTCGACCAAGGGCTCATCCGGTCGCCAGGCACGAAACCGCAACGGGCGGTTTTTGGCGGCGACTTCGGGCAAAGAGATCTGCACCCCCATCCGGTCCAGCGCCACCAGCGCCGGACGCGCATCCATTTCGGTGCCCATCGGCCAATAGCCCGCCAGCATGACTTCGTCGCCATAGCCCGCGGCGACTTTGGTCCAGGTTTGCAGCAAGTGTTCGAAAAAACCGCGCACACCATCATCGCCCAAGCCCGCGGCGGCCGCAGCGCGGACCGTTTTGGCGTGTTCGCGAAGGGCATGCTTGGGGCTGGATAAGGTCATGGTGAATTCCGATAGAAGAAGGTGGACGGCGCCACGCCGACCGTGGGCGTTTGCAATCCTTCTGTGGCCTGCTGATGCAGGTGGGCGCCGTGATACCGAACCCACGAGTCCGGCAGGGACAGCTCCCTAAGAAGACTTATAGCCCCAGGGAATGTCGATACCTCACGCATCGGGCAGCCACCGTCCAATCGGGAACTTAAGCGCGTTCGAGGTCTCGCGCAATGGTTTCGATACGCGCCGCCATGGCGTCGAGCACATCGGCGAGACGATTCTCATCGACAGCGGACTGTTCAGCGGGGGCGGAAATTTCCGCCGCACTGCGCAATGTGGCGACCTCATCGCGCGTTTCGGCCAAATCATCGGCCATCAACAGACCGGCCATGGCCAGCAATCGCCCCTCACCGGCTTGGCCAATCGCGCCGACCAGTTCACCCACTTTGGCATCCACCACACCGGCCAGATCGAGAATGTGTTGCTCTTCGCCGTCCGCGCAGGCGATGTCGTAGGTCTGATTGTTGATCGATATGGAAACCCGCGCCATCAGCCCTGTCCCGCCAATTTGGTTTTGAATTTGGCGATGGTGCCGTCCAAGCGCGCCGCAGTGTCGTCCACGAGTTCGCGTAACTTGGCATTTTCCGCCTGTAAGCCTTGAGCCTGAGCCAAAAGTTCTGCATCGGCGGGGCTCATGGCCGTGCTGTCGGAACGTTGTTCGACAGCCGTTTGCAAACGCGCGATCGCGCGCGCCAAACGGTCTTCGGCAGCGCTCAAACGGTTATGTGCGGGTTGTTGTGTGGTCGGATCGACGCCAGTCACGGTGTTTGATTTCCCCCAGAAATCCCAAAAACAGCCCAACTGCCGTTCGGCTAGGTTGGCGAGAATAGGCTGGCGCACATAGGATCGTCAACCACCTCAGACACTTATCCGCAACACTTTATGCAAGACATCTAAATGCGATCGGCTGACGCCCACCCGCGATGCCTACCCTTGCGTCAAAAAGGCCCGAAAAGCCATTGACCCTGCCCCATGCACGCGCCATTGTGCGCACCTTACGTGATTTTGAGGGATCGGGAACAGGGCCAAACAATAGGGTTTTCAGCCAATTCAACGCACTAGTCGAAAGCGCTCAAGCACACCCACACCAACGGGTTGGGCGGGCGCAACCCGGCGGGGTGTTATGGCTCTCAGGCCCTTATGTTAGAAAATGCTCAACTTTCTTATCCATACGCAATATTGAGTTTTAGGGAGCTTAAAAAATGGCGGTTCGTGTTGGTATTAATGGTTTTGGACGCATTGGCCGTATGGTCTTTCGCGCCGTTTACGCCGAATTTAAAGACATCGAGATTGTCGGAATCAACGATTTGCTGGAAGCCGATTACCTGGCTTACATGCTGAAGTATGATTCGGTCCACGGTCGCTTCGACGGTGACGTCAAAGCCGAAGGCGGCAACTTGGTCGTCAACGGTAAGACCATCCGCCTGACAGCTGAGCGCGACCCCGCCAACCTGAAGTGGGACGAAGTCAACGCCGACATCGTGATCGAAAGCACCGGCTTCTTCCTCACCGAAGAAACCTGCCAAAAGCACATCGACGCTGGCGCCAAAAAGGTTGTCCAGTCCGCACCGTCCAAAGACGGCACGCCGATGTTCGTGTACGGCGTCAACCACACCGAATACGCCGGTCAGGCGATCGTGTCGGCTGCGTCTTGCACCACCAACTGCTTGGCACCGATCGCCAAAGTGTTGAACGACAACTGGGGCTTGAAGCGCGGTCTGATGACCACTGTTCACGCCGCCACCGCGACACAAAAAACCGTTGACGGCCCGTCTGCTAAAGACTGGCGCGGCGGCCGCGGCATCTTGGAAAACATCATCCCGTCGTCCACCGGTGCTGCTAAAGCCGTTGGCGTTGTGCTGCCGGAATTGAACGGCAAGCTGACCGGCATGGCGTTCCGCGTTCCGACGTCCGACGTTTCCGTGGTCGATCTGACCGTTGAGCTGGACAAAGACGCCACCATGGCAGACATCAACGCCGCCATGAAGGCTGCTTCCGAAGGCGCCATGAAGGGCACGCTGCAGTACACCGAAGACGCCGTGGTTTCCACCGACTTCGTCGATTGCTCCGCCTCTTCGATCTTTGACGCCACCGCCGGCATCCAGCTGGACGGCACCTTCGTCAAAGTCGTGTCTTGGTACGACAACGAATATGGCTACACCTGCAACATGATGCGCTTTGTCGAGCACGTTGCGGCCAACTAAGCCACACATTTCAAACGAAGAAAGCGGAGCCTGCGGGCTCCGCTTTTTTTGTGCCGAATCTCAAGGTATACTCCGCCCATGACCTGCCAATTGTACCTCATCACCCCGCCCAGCTTCGATCCCGAGACCTTTCGCCCGACCTTTGTCGAAGCGTTGGAAGGCGGCGACGTCGCTTGCGTTCAACTGCGCCTCAAAGGTCCCGACGGGACGCCCGCGCCGCGTGACGAGGTCCGCCGCGCCGCGCAAATTCTGATGCCCGAAGCGCAAAGCCGCGACGTCGCATTTCTCATCAACGACGACGCCGAACTGGCCGCCGAGCTGAGAGCGGACGGCGTACATGTGGGCCAAGACGATCTAGATGCTAAAGCCGCGCGCGCCGTGGTCGGGGCCGACGCCATCGTCGGCGTGACCTGCCACGATTCTCGTCATCTGGCGATGGAAGCGGCCGAAAACGGTGCGGACTACGTCGCCTTCGGCGCATTTTACCCAACCACCACCAAAGACGCCAAAACCCGCACCGAGCCGGAAATTCTCGAAATCTGGAGCTCCATGACCACTGTGCCGTGCGTCGCCATCGGTGGCATTACACTCGACAACGCTCAGCCCCTGATCGATGCGGGCGCGGACTTTTTGGCCGTCGTCGCGGCGGTGTGGGATCACCCTGCGGGCCCCGCCAATGCCGTACGGGCCTTCAACGCTTTAATGGGCCCCCACGATTGACGCATACCCAGGTATTCGCGCATAGACAGGAGCGCAAAAACCTGACATTTTGCCATCGATCCAAGAGCCATAATCTTAAAGGCCTATATCGCCGTGACCGAAGCTAACGATTTCGAAAGCTCCATATCCGACTTGCACAACAGTGCCGCGCGAATCACGCAGGGCCTGCAAAGTGTCGTCAGCGCTATCGACACCATTGCCACCGACAATGCGCAATTCATCAAGCAGCCTGAAGCCATGCCCGCAGGTGCGGATGGGGACGCCATTCGCGATTTGCTGGCCGGTATTCGCAAGCAAATCGAGGAAGTGGTCGATCACGGGCGCAGCTTTGAAAGCAAGATTGAGCAGTATTCCGCCGAAATCACCGACCTGACGCGGCAACTCGAACAGACCAAAAAAGCCGCCATGCTGGACCCCATCACGGGCATCGGCAACCGTCGGCGGTTTGAAGAATCGCTCAAAGACATTTTGTCGCGGCTGTCCGACTTCAATGACAAGGTCTCGGTTTTGTTGGCCGACGTCGACAATTTCAAAACGGTCAACGACACCCTCGGCCACGGTGTCGGCGATCAAGTGCTGCGCTTGGTGGCCAGCAATTTCGTCACCAACCTCAAAGGCGGCGACGTGGTGGCGCGTTGGGGTGGCGACGAATTCGCCGCAATCTTGCCCAACACCAGCCTCGACAACGCCTTGTCGGTGGCCGAAACGGTACGTAAATCCATCGACGCACGCTCTTTGAAAAACAAGGAAACCGGCGAAACCATGGGCAAAGTGACCCTGTCCATCGGGGTGTCCACTTACCGCCAAGGCGACAACGCGCACAAATTGATTTTCCGCGCCGACCAAGCCTTGTATGAAGCCAAGCGCCAAGGTCGCAACCGCTCCACACCCGAAACGGAATGAGCCGCCCAATTCAATTGGCCGATTAAGTTTGTTGCCTCAAAGCCCCTTGAATGTTAGCTTCCGCGCGCTCAAGCACGCTATATAAGCGCTTGTCCCCAATTTCAGTTTTGTATCAGCTCTTTCGACGGTGAAGTCATGAAGATCAACGGTAACGCCATCCGCCCCGGCATGGTAATCGAACACCAAGGCCGCCTTTGGCGCGCAGTTAAAATCCAGCACACCCAGCCCGGCAAGGGCGGCGCGTATCTGCAGGTCGAACTGAAAGACCTGCAAAGCGGCTCCAAGCTCAACGAACGCTTTCGTTCATCCGAAACCGTGGACCGTGCGACGCTGGAACAGCGCGAATACAACTACCTGTTCGGCGACGGCGACACGTTCACCTTCATGGACAACGAAACCTACGAACAGGTCGAACTCAACGCCGACATGATTGGCGAAGATCAGGTGCCGTACCTGCAAGAAGGCATGACCGTGATCATCGAAAGCCACGAAGAAACCTCCATCGGTGTGCAACTGCCCGCCACCGTGGTGCTGGAAATCACCGAGGCCGACGCCGTGGTCAAAGGCCAAACGGCGTCGAGCAGCTACAAGCCCGCCACGCTGGAAAACGGCGTGCGCACCTTGGTGCCGCCGCACATCGCCACCGGCACCCGCGTGGTCATCAACACCGATGACGGCTCTTACGTCGAGCGCGCCAAGGACTAACCTTGGCCGCACGCCACCGCTTAAGACTTAAAATAAGGACCTAACCTTATGGCCCATCCCCGCTCGGCCCTTTTGAACGTCATGACCGCCGCCGCCCAAAAAGCGGCGCGACGCATGGTGCGTGACTTCGGCGAAGTCGAAAATCTTCAGGTGTCCAAAAAAGGCCCCGCAGATTTCGTGTCCATCGCCGATAAAAAGGCCGAGGACACGTTGGTCAAGGAACTGCAAAAGGCGCGTCCCGACTACGGCTTCATCCTCGAAGAAAACGACGCCATCAAAGGCAAGGATTCATCCAACACCTGGGTGATCGATCCGCTCGACGGCACCACCAATTTTTTGCACGGCATTCCGCATTTCGCCATCTCCATCGGACTGGTGCGCGATGGCGAACCGCACGCCGGTGTGGTCTACAATCCCGTCACCGACGAAATGTTCTGGGCCGAAAAAGGCCAAGGCGCATATCTCAACGGTCGACGTTTGCGGGTTTCGGCGCGCGCAAGCTTTTCCGAATGCCTGTTCGCCACCGGATTGCCGTTCTTGGGCAAGGAAAAAGATTCCGATCGCTATATGCAGCGCGTCGATTCCGTCACCAAGGTGTCCGCCGGCATCCGTCGTTTCGGTGCCGCTGCCTTGGATCTGGCTTACGTCGCAGCAGCGCGCTTTGACGGTTTTTGGGAAAGCGGTCTACAGCCTTGGGACATGGCCGCAGGCGTGGTTTTGGTCCGCGAAGCCGGTGGTTTCGTTACGGATATGGACGGCAAACGCAAAATGCTCGACACCGGCAGCGTCGTCGCGGCGACGGACAGAGTGCACCCCGGTCTGTTAAAGCTCGTCAAATAAGTCCTCGGTCGTTCCCCGACCTTATGTACCAAGCGCCAGCGCATCGCGCCAAAGCTGTTGTGTGAGCCCATACGCGTTGATATGGTGTTGCGCGATGGGGAAGCGCACGATTCGCGTGCGATTTGAGGCGTAACGCCAAAGCACTCCCATCGCAAAAAGATTGGCAGCGTCCTTTTTTGCCCGCCCCCTCATTGGGAAGCTGGCTTGGGGCTGGGACGCTCATCCAGCTGGGGAGACCAAAGACAATGACCGACCGACGCCATGGTTCTCATGAAAAGATATGTCGCGCGTTCAGCCGCGACCGTCTCAAGTACGGCGTCTGTGTTCTGGCCTTCAGCGCTACACTTGGTTTCACGGCTTCAGCCATGGCCCAAGACAACCCCATTGTCGACATCACCGATCCCAATGTCAGCATCGACCTCAGCGTCTTAAACGATGGTGGATTGAGCCCGCAAATGGGCGCCCCACTCTCCAGCACCGGGGGGGCGGCACGCGTTGGCGGGGCGGCGTATCAAGCGCCGGGCAAAGACATGCCGGTTTCCACGCTTTACATCAAACCGGCTTCGGATTTTAAACTGCCGCCGCAAACCAAATCCATCGAAACCAAGATCGTCAAAGCGCCAGCACCCGTTGAAGCGGCGACGGTCGAACCCGTGAGCACCCCCATGAGCGCTCCGGTGGAGATCGCCACCGCGCCGCCACCGCCTGCTGCGGTCGTGCCACCCACGCCAGCCGCACCGGAACCGGTATCACCCGAACCGGCGGCACCGGAACCCGCCGCACCGGAACCTGTCGCACAAGGTGTTGAGCCTGCACCGGCTGCCGCCGAGCCAGCCGCGACCCAAGCGGTTGCAGAAGCTGCCCCTGCGCCCGCCCCTGCCCCCCTGGCATCCCCGGAACCAGCCACACCGGTGGCCGCCCTGACGCCGCCGCCAGCCGTGAGTGTCCCAGAGACACCGACGGCAACACCGCAACCGGAACCGCAAAGCCAACCGATGGCGTTGAAAGCGGAACCAGAACCGGCACCGCAACCCGAACAAGCCCCCGCACAGGTCGCAGCGCCAACACCGACACCACCGGCGGCGCCCGCACCGGCACTAGAGCATGACGAAACCCAAACCGCTGCGACGCCTTCCAGCGCCAGCAGCGTTGTGATTCCCTTGCCGCCCAAGCCAGACGCCCCCGCCGAGGTCGCATCCTTGCCGCCCGCAACGGGACCGTTGAGCGACGGCGACAGCTTGCGCATCGTGTTCGACGCCGACACCTCCAAACTGGCGCAAACGGCGCGCGACGCGTTGCTCGACATCGCCACCAAGATGCAAAGCCAAGACAGCCTACGCCTGCAATTGCTGGCGTATGCTGGCACCGCCGACACATCGGCCAGCGCGGCGCGACGCCTATCGTTGTCGCGCGCTTTGGCAGTGCGTTCGTTCTTGATCGAAAACGGCGTGCGTTCGACCCGCATAGATGTGCGTGCGCTGGGCAACAAATCCACCGAAGACGTAACCGAACGCGTCGACATCACCGTGGTGGAACGCTAACCTTTCGCCTTAATCTGTGACCTCGATCTGAGGTCTGGCCGCCATGGAGACGACCGACCACCATGGAAACTGAACAAATGTCCAATCCACACCGCTTTTTGGTCCGCATGGGGCTTTTTCTCACGGCGGTTTTTCTCGCCGTGGCCGCCGTCTATCAGCCGCTGCTGACGGCCTTCATGGCCAATGCGCCACTGAACGGCCTGATCGTTGGCGTGTTTATATTGGGCATGGCCTACAACTTCCGCCAAGTGATCCAGCTGGGCCCGGAAGTCACCTGGATTGAAAGCTTCCGCGAAAGCCATTCGTTGGGCGCGCAACGTCCGCACATCGCCTCGTCGACCGCCAAACCCAAACCGGTCAAAACCCCGCCCGCGCCGCGCCTGTTGGCACCGCTGGCGGCGATGGTCGCGGGACGCCAGGAAATCAAGCTCAGCGCCATGGCATTACGCTCGGTCCTGGACGGCATCGCCAGCCGCTTGGACGAACAGCGCGACATTTCACGCTACACCATCGGCTTGTTGGTGTTTCTCGGCTTGCTCGGCACCTTTTGGGGGTTGCTCGACACCTTGGGCGCGATCCGCGAGGTCATCGCCAACATCCAAATCAGCGGCGGTGGCGACATCACGTCGATGTTCGATGAGCTCAAGCGCGGCTTGGAAGCACCGCTTGCGGGCATGGGCACGGCCTTTTCCAGTTCCCTGTTCGGCCTCGCCGGATCGTTGGTGCTGGGCTTTTTGGATCTGACCACCGGCCAAGCGCAAAACCGTTTTTACACCGAATTGGAAGACTGGCTGGCGAGCCTCGCCAAGCTGTCCGGCGGCACGCTCAGCGCCGACGGCGACCAGACGGTGCCCGCGTACGTCGAAGCGCTTTTGGAACAAACCGCCGAAAGCCTGGAAAACCTGCAACGCACCATGGCGCGCGGTGAAGAAACCCGCATTCACACCTCCGACGCGCTGCTCCAGCTTTCCGACAAGATGAGCACCATCACCGACTTCATGCAAACCGAACAGGTGATCATGAAAAAGCTCGCCGAAACGCACATGGACCTCAAACCCGCCCTCGAACGCATCGCCTCGGGCACCGGCCCGATGGGCGGCGGTGGCGGCGACATGGACGACGCGACCCGCAGCCACATCCGCAACATCGATTTGGCGGTTTCGCGCATGCTCGAAGAAGGCCGCACCGGACGCGAAGAACTGGTCAGCCAAATGCGCAGCGAAATTAAGCTTCTGGCCCGCACCGTCGCCGGGCGCGACGCGTAACGGCGAGGAGGACACCGCCCCATGGCCGCCTTGTCGCGCCGCAACCGCAACCGCACAGATATCTGGCCCGGCTTCGTCGATGCTTTGGCATCACTGCTGATGGTCATCATCTTTTTGCTGTTGGTGTTCGTTCTGGCGCAATTCTTTTTGGGTGAAGCCTTATCGGGACGCGACAGCGCGCTGAAAAAACTCGACCGCGAAGTCGCCGAACTGGTCGACATGCTGGCGCTGGAACGCACCGCCAACACCAAGCTGCGCGACGACGTCAGCCGCTTATCGGGCGAGCTGCAATCGAGCATTTCCGAAGGCGACCGCCTCAAGCTGGAAATCGAAAACGGCAAAGCCGAAGTCACCCGTTTGGTCGGCGACGTGGTCAAACTCAACGCGCTCAAAGACCAGTTGGAAGCCGACATCGGCAAACTGGCATCGCAGCTCGACGACAAAGACCAAGCGCTGCTGGCCGAACAAAATCTATCCGAAAGTGCCCGCGCCGAAGTCGCCATGCTCAACGGCCAAATGGGCGAGTTGCGCGACCAAATCGCCACGCTGAACAAGGCGCTCGACGCGTCCGAGGTCAAAGCCAAGGAGCAAAACGCGCAAATCGTGTCGCTGGGCAAGCGGCTCAACGCGGCCCTGGCATCCAAGGTCATGGAACTGTCGGCGTACCGATCCGAATTCTTCGGTCGCTTGGCGCAAATTCTCGGCGCGCAAGAAGGCATCGAAATCGTCGGTGATCGTTTCGTGTTTCAGTCCGAAGTGTTGTTCGCCAGCGGTGCCGCCGAAATCAACGTCGGCGCCTACGACCAGCTGAGCGGCCTTGCGGGCACGCTGATCGATCTGCAAGACCGCATCCCCGCCGACATCGACTGGGTACTGCGCGTCGATGGCCACACCGACCGTATTCCGATCAAGAACCTCAAATTCGCGTCCAATTGGGAGCTGAGCTCGGCACGCGCGATCTCGGTGGTCAAATATCTGATCTCCCAAGGCGTGCCCGCCAAGCGTTTGGTCGCCGCAGGCTTTGGCGAGTTTCAACCGATCGACCCCGGAAAAGGGCCTAAGGCGTTGGTGCGCAATCGCCGTATTGAGCTGAAGCTCACCCAGCGCTAAGCACTAGCCCGTGGGTTTTTCAGCCGCTATAAATGAGAGCCCTTTCGCACACCCCAATAAAAAAGAAACGCAGCCTTCATGCTCATCCTCTTTCTGATTGTTTTCATCGACCTGCTCGGTTTTGGCATCATCATTCCGCTGCTGCCGTTTTATGGTGAGCACTTTCAGGCCGACCCGTTCACCGTGTCGTTGATCATGGCGATCTATTCATTGGGCCAATTTGTCGCCGCACCCTTTTGGGGCCGTTTGAGCGACACCATCGGACGACGTCCGGTGCTGATCATCAGCTTGCTGGGCGCGGTGCTGTCCTACATCTGGCTGGGATTCGCCACCACCTTGTGGATGCTGTTCGCCGCCCGTCTGGTCGGCGGTTTGATGGCGGGCAACATTTCCACCGCATTCGCTTACATCGCCGATATCACCACGGCGGAAAATCGCGCCAAGGGCATGGGCCTGGTCGGGGCGGCGTTCGGTCTAGGCTTCATCGCCGGGCCTGCCGTGGGCGGCATCTTGGCCGGACCGGACCCGCTGACCGCCGATTTTCAAACCCCGGCCTTCGCCGCCGCCGGATTGTCGTTCATCGCCTTCGTGCTGACGGTGGCGCTGTTGAAAGAATCGCTGACCGACGAAGCCCGCGCCCAAGCCGCCAACAAACCGCGCGCCAACCGCTGGCTGCATATTCAACAGGCTTTGAAGCGTCCGGGGATCGGGCTTTTGATCACCATTTCGTTTCTCGCCACCTTTGTCTTCGCCGGCATGGAAACCACCTTCGCGATGTGGTCGCGTCGCCAATTGGGCTGGGGACCGGAACAAAACGGCTATCTGTTCGCGTTCATCGGCGTGATCGCGGCGATCTTGCAAGGCGGCGCGGTGGGCCGTTTGGCGAAGCGATTCGGCGAAGGCAATCTGATCATCCAAGGCTCGGTGGCGCTGGCCGTGGGCATGATCATGATCCCGTTCTGCACCTCGCTTGAGCCCCTTTTGGTGGCGATGGTGATCGTCGCTTATGGCTTCAGCGTCATCAATCCGGCGCTCAACAGCCTGATCTCGTTGCGCACCGACAGCGCCGAGCAAGGTATGATGATGGGCGTGGCGCGTTCCGCGACCACCATGGCGCGGGTGGTCGGCCCGGCGTGGGCGGGCATCTTGTTCGCGCAGCTGGGCAAGGAATGGCCCTATTACGCCGGTATGGTGCTGATGGTGCTGGTGGCCTATCTGGGCATCCGCTCGCTGAAAGACAATCAAGAGGCCAAAGCGCAAGCGCTGGAAAACGCCAAGCTGCAAAGCGCCAACGGTGCGCCCCTGACAGACGAAGACAAATCCGCGCCGATCGATTGAGCGATCAATTGAGCTCAATCAGTCGAGACGGATGTCGGCGCCCGCAATCTTGCTCATCTCCGCGCTTAAGACATCCAACAACGCATCGCTGCTGCGCGTCGATACCCACGCCTTGGCGGCTTCGTCATAGCCATAGTGCGCCGCGCCGCTGATCGGTGAAGACAACCAAATTTGCTGATTGGGCGCATGCTTGTTGATCACGTACTGACGCCCGTCTTCCAGCTCAACGGTCAAAATGCCGTTATCGAAATCGACATCGGCATCGTCGCCGATGGCGTTGTCGATGGCGTCAAAAAGCGATTCGAGGGTTTTTTCGGCCAAGTCTTCAAAAGCGGTGGCGTCCATGAGGTTTAGGTCCCAATTTGGTTGGTTTTTTACGTTGTCCTTGTCTAAACCACCCCCGATACTCTGCGCAAGGGGGGCTGAACATCCAAAAACCTAAATAAAATCGCAACAAACGCCATTGCGCGCTTGCATCCCCGTCAGCGGCTGGTTATATAAGCGCTCCCGTTTTTGGAGCTGAGTGATGAAACAAGACATTCACCCTGACTATCATGAGATCACAGTCGAGATGACTGATGGTACCACCTTTACGACCCGCTCGACGTGGGGCAAAGAAGGCGACACCATGAAACTCGACATCGATCCCAAGACCCATCCGGCTTGGACCGGCGTTCACCGTCTGCTCGACAGCGGCGGTCGTCTTGCCAAGTTCAACAACCGTTTCAAAGGCTTGGGCCTCAAGTCCTAAGCTATATTTGAATCGTTTGTACGGTTTAAAGGGGTGCCTACGGTTTTCGTTGGCGCCCCTTAATCGTGCCCGCATTCTGTTGCCGCGGATAGAAACAGCGGATTGCATACACCTTTGAAATGTACCAAACTAACGGCTAACCGCTTTGCGTGAAAAACTCTTGTTTCCCCAAAATTTCATTTTTGTTTAGAATCGAACACTTAGTATGCTTGGCGTATAAACGGGCCCAACATTACAGACAATGAACTAAAGGATACATGGTCATCGATTGCGCTGCGCCATCGACGACCGGGACTGGGAACCTATTGGGGCAATGGCGAGTTCGACGAGTTATGAAGTCCAGGTTATGCAAGGTGGCAAGTGGCGCATTCATGCCCAGTTCCCCCCTTCCGGCCGCGATGACGCCATCGAAGAGGCCAAGACCCTGGAATCCATGCCGGGCCTATCGGGCATCAAGGTCGTGCGCGACAACTACGATGACCGCACCGGCCTGCACCGCGAACACATGGTCTACAAGCACACGCCGAAAAAAACCGAATCGATCTCCGGCGATGCAGGCTCTCCGTCGTCCAGTGGCGGCAAGTATGCCCATTACATGGCCCGCGCCAGCGCCAACCGCATGGACGACATCGATTTCGGCGATAGCCCAGCCACCGCGCCGGGCAAGACCTCGCGTTTGGGCGTGTTCACCAAGCTTATGCTGGTGTTGCTGTTTTCCATCGCCATTTCCGCAATCGTGGTTGGCCTGCTGAACGGATTTTTGCCCTACAAACAAATCGCCGGCATCAAGATGTATGGCGTGATGCGTTCAAACATCATGATCGGCACCGCACTGGCGACGTTCCTGCTGTCGGTGCTGTTGACCTACTTGGTCTTTATGCGCGGCGATGAGCTGGAAGCGGTGAACCTCGCGAAACTTGAAAAAATCAAAAGACAGGCCGAGGACAAGCGTCGCAAAGCCGAAGCCAAACGCAAGGCCATGGAAGAGCTGAAAGCAAAGAAGCTCTCCGAAGAAGAAGAAGAAGAGCGCAAAAAAGAGGCCGAGGACGAGCTCAAGCGCAAGGCCGAGGACGAGGCCACCGAAAACGGTGAAGACGGCGACGAAAAGGCCGAAGACGAAAAAGAAGACGAAAAAGAAGAAGAGGAAGAGTATTCCGGCTTATCGCCCGCCGCAGAAGCGCAAAAAGCCGTTTTGATGGGCTTCTTCGGCGAAGCCGTGCGCGCACTGCCCGCCGAACGGCGCAAGATGGACAACTACAACCGCTTTGGCGTGAACCTCTATCTGGCCGGCGCTGCGGAAAGCCTTGGCGGTGCGCGCAATTTGGATAGCGAGTCCATCACCCAAATTCTCGCCAAAAGCCTGGGCGTGATGGGTCTCAAACCCGAACACGCCGAGGCCTTCGCCAAGCGTTACGAAGATTATCTGCTGCAAGACGCGCGTTATATGGAAATGTTCCAGTCCGGTCGCCAGACCATGACGGAATACCTGGGGGGCGATCAAGAATCGCCCAAAAAGCTCGACGCCTTCTTGCACGAATGGAACAAACCCAAAGCGCCGGAAGATCCCGAAAAAGAAGTGGTGGTGATGTTCACCGACATCGTCGGTTCCACCGCCATGACCCACGAAAAAGGCAATCTGGCGGCGCAAGAAGTGGTTCGTGCGCACAACCGCGTGGTGCGCGATGCCTTAGCCAAAAGCGGTGGCCATGAAATCAAGCACACCGGCGACGGCATCATGGCGTCGTTTGAAAAGGTCACCGACAGCCTGCTCGGCACCCAGCAGATGCAGATGATGATCGAAATGCACAATCAACAAAGCCCGGAAATTCCGTTGAAGGTCAAAATCGGCATCAACGCGGGTCGTGTGGTGATGGAAGAACAAGATCTCTACGGCGTCACCGTGCAGATGGCGGCGCGCATCGTCGACAAAGCCAAAGCCGACCAGATTTTTGTATCCGACACCGTTTACGGCATGGCCAAGGGCGGCAGCTGGCGGTTCGTCAAACGCGGCCCGTATTATCTTAAAGGCATCGACGGTCCGGCGTATTTGCAAGAATTGGTGTGGGACGACAAAGTCGACACCGCCACGGTCGAAGCCGCGGCGGTGGCAGAACGCCCGCAGTTGGAACAGGCCTACACCGCCGCCAGCGGCAAGCCCCTGCCCGGCGCACAAGCCGATCCTCAAACGCCCGGCGCAGCAGAGACCTCAGCAGAGCCTCAAGCAGCTCAACCTCAAGCGGGGCAAGCCCAGCCAACGCCCGCAACGGCGCAACCTGCCGCTCAAGCCGCACAACCGGCTGCACAGAAACCGGCGTAACCGCCTCAACCGCGTGAATTCAACGCGCTCCATTCAACAACTGCGTTTTTTTTGATTTTTTTACACGCGCCCCTTGCGGTGGCAATCGCACCTGCCTAAATCCACTTTGTATCCAGTGACGAACTTTTCAAGATGCCGCCAAGCGGGTCTTAAATAGCCTTTCACGAGGCACCCTTACGCTGGATACGGCATGAACCGGAATTTCGCCGATGATCGGGAAATTTCAAATCCATTGTTGCTCATTTAGGAGAACAGTTATGCGTACCATCGACTTCACACCCTTAAACCGTTTTGCCGTTGGCTTCGACCGCATGCAGCGTCAGCTCGAAACCATGGCCCATCTCGACGAAACCACCAGCGCGTATCCGCCGTACAACATCGAAGTGTTGAGCGAAGACGCCTACCGCATCTCCATGGCGGTCGCCGGTTTCGGTCTCGATGATCTCGACATCACCGTGCAAGACACCCAGCTGACCGTATCGGGTCGCGTCGAAGCCGCCGAACAGCCGGTCGAATACTTGCACCACGGCATCGCCACCCGCGCGTTCGAGCGCCGGTTTGAGCTTGCCGATCACCTCAAAGTGAAAAGTGCGGGCATGGACAATGGTCTGTTGCACATCGAACTGGTGCGCGAAGTGCCCGAAAGCCTGAAACCGCGCAAGGTTTCGATTAAAGATGCCGCGCCCAAGGGCAAAGCCATCGAACAAAAAGCCGCGTAAGCGCGCGTCTCTCTCAAGACGACTGTCAGCCAAGGCCGGCCCCAAGTATGGGGTCGGCCGCTTGCTGTGCGGTTTGAACAAGAGCTCCGAACAAGAGCGCCCACGAAAAAGGGCCGCCTCGCGGCAGCCCTTTTAAACGTGTATCCGAGCCCTGTTAAACTCGCTGTCTCATTTTTTATTGGGGCGACTTTATCACGCAAAGAGACTAGGTCAAGGGCTGAAATACACGCTTGTCGCAAAAATGACAAAATCGTGCGCACGCCCAAGCTGGGGCCTAATGACCATTCAAAAAATGCGCCACCTCGATGAGGCGGCGCGAGTTTAACAGGGAGGCGTCGGAGGCTCAGTGCATGTGCCAGTCCGACCCCTACAGTATGCCAATTTTATCGTTAAAAGAGCGTTAAGCGCGGCCAACCCGCGAAATACGCGCGGTCAGCTTTTGAAAAATGCATCCGCGCCCGCCCGCGCGGCTTGCTTGGACGTGATGGCGGCTTCGGCACGCGCGATTTCGCCTTTGAGCTCATCGATGTATTCGCCGATCGCTTCGATGGACATCTCATCCAAGTCCTTGCGCACCGCTCGCGTACCGGACGGTGGCTTCATCGGTTCCAGATCATCGGTGTCCATGCTCAGCTCCTGCTTGTCATCACGTATCTGTTGATCATACCCTGCTGGTCATATTAGGGGATCAACAGCCTCCCCGAAAAGACCCGATCTATAGGTGACGAGCACATGAGCGACATTCTCCCCCAATCTATGCATTGCATCGAACTGTCCGATGGCCTTGGGCCTGAGCGACTGACGCTGACGGAACGCCCCCTGCCCACCCCCGGCGCGGATGAAGTTCTCATCAAAGTCGCGGCGGCGGGCATCAACCGCCCCGATGTGTTGCAGCGTGACGGGCTGTATCCCGCACCGCCGGGAGCAAGCGACATTTTGGGCCTGGAAGCGGCAGGCGAAATCGTCGCGTTGAGTGAAGGTGTCACCGCGTTTAAGATCGGCGACCGGGTCACCGCGTTGCTCAGCGGCGGCGGTTACGCTGGGTTCGCCACCGCCCACGCAGGCGCGTGTTTGCCCATTCCACAAGGTCTCACGCTGATCGAAGCCGCGTCGCTACCGGAAACCTATTTCACGGTGTGGAGCAACCTGTTCGATCGCGCCAAGCTCAAAGCGGGCGAAAGCCTGTTGATTCACGGCGGCACCAGCGGCATCGGCACCACCGCCATCCAGATCGCCAGCCAACTGGGTGTGCGCGTTATCAGTACGGCAGGAAGCGCGGACAAATGCCAAGCGTGCCTGGATTTGGGTGCCGAACAGGCGGTGAATTACCGCGAAGACGATTTTGTGCCCCTCGCGCGTGAATTTGGAGGGGGCAAAGGCGTCAACGTGATCCTCGACATGGTCGGCGGCGATTACGTGGCGCGCAACATCAAGTCCTTGGCCGCCGATGGGCGGCTGGTGAACATCGCGTTTTTACAAGGCTCCAAGGTCGAGATCGACCTGATGGCGGTGATGCTCAAACGCCTCACCCTCACCGGATCGACCCTGCGTGCACGTGATCCTGCGTTCAAGGCCGCCATTGCCGCAAACCTCAAAAAAACCGTGTGGCCGTTGCTGGAAAGCGGCGCGATCAAGCCGGTGGTTCATCAAACCTTTGCCCTCGAAAACGCCGCCGATGCCCACCGCTTGATGGAAAGCAGCGCCCACATCGGCAAAATCGTTCTGACGATGGGCTAAACCGCGCCGTTGCGCGGGCAAGACTGTTTGTTTTATTCTTGCTCAAATGGTTTACCCGCCTTGGTTTTTGGGATAAACAGAGCGTACTCAACCCCCTTCATTGGGGGTTGAACCCGTTTTTGGATAAGGAAATCAATATGTCGAAGCCTTTGATGCCTAAGGCGACGGCCGTGTGGCTCGTTGAGAACACCGCCCTTTCGTTCGATCAGATCTCAGAATTCGTCGGTCTGCATGAGCTGGAAGTGCAAGCCATCGCCGATGGTGAAGTTGCGATGGGCATGCAAGGTGCCGACCCGATTGCGTCGGGCGAGCTGACCCAGGAAGAAATCGACCGCTGCCAGTCCGATCCCAACGCCAGCCTGAAAATGGCCAAGGCGACCTTGCCCACGCCCAAAGCACGCGGCAAGGGTGCGCGCTACACCCCGGTGTCCAAGCGCCAAGATCGCCCCGACGCCATCGCGTGGCTGCTCAAGCACCACCCGGAACTCACCGACGCGCAAATTTCGCGCATCATCGGCACCACCAAGCCGACCATCAAGTCGGTGCGCGAACGCACCCACTGGAACATCAACAACATCAAACCGCAAAGCCCGGTGGGCATGGGTCTGTGTAACGAGGCCGATCTGGAAAAGGTCGTCGCCATCGCCCGCGCCAAGGCCGGCACCACCCACGTGCCCGTAGCCGAAGCCGAGCCCGCACCTGCACCGTTTTCGCCGGAACCGATTTTGCCGACCATGGCCCCCGGCCCCAAAGCGGAAGAGGAAGAACAGCACACGGTGGAAAGCGTATTCGGAGCGTCTTCCGACAAAGAAGACGACAGCGAAAGCTAAGCGCTCGCCAAACGCATACAAAAAGGGCCGCATTGAGCGGCCCTTTTTTTGTGTCGATCACCAACGAGAGACTTCGTCAGTCCAGACCCACGTACGGTTGGCCGAACTGCGAAAGTGCTTCAGTGAGGTAATCGCTGATCAGCGGGATTTCCAACAGGTGTTTGGTCGTGCTTTCGTCCAAGTCATCCTGTGCCGTTTGCACGGCATCGGCCCAGTTTTCCATGTCTACGTCGCCGCGTCCGAGCATGATCATCGCATGCAGTTCGCACAGTTCTTCATTGCTGAGCGAGGTTAAGAACGTGGTCAGTTCTTCATAGACACAGTCGTCGGGCTGATCGGAAAGGATTTGGTGGTCGCCGTCATCGGTGGCGTTGCCGCCGGGGTCTTCGTACGGCGCGTCTTCCTTGGCGTCGAATTCACGCGTTTTGACGATCACATAACTGACTTTTTCCAAAGAGATGGCTTGCATAGCGAACCTCCTTTCCTGGGCACGCCCAGATGGTCGAACAGCGCAAGACACGACGCCTAATTCAAGTCATAAAACCTTGAATTTCCGCCCCTTTCGGGACATTTCCTTGATCGTTATTCTAGCACACAAGTGGCCCAAGAATGCAATAAAAACGCGGGCCGAAAGCGTCTACTTTCGGCCCGCGTTTGTTGACGTGATGGGTTTAAATTCAGCCGCGCGCCTTGGCGTAGCCGATGCCTTCCAGCGCCGTTTCGATCTCATCCAAGATGGCCGGGTCGTCGATGGTCGCGGGCATTTTGTAGTCCTCACAGTCGGCGATTTTTTGCATGGTGCCGCGCAAGATTTTGCCCGAACGGGTTTTGGGCAAGCGCTCCACCACGGTGGCGGTTTTGAACGCCGCCACGGGACCGATTTGATCGCGGACCATTTTCACCACCTCTTTGATGATGTCGGCGGGATCGCGTTCGACTCCCGATTTCAGCACCAACATACCCAGCGGCATCTGGCCCTTCAGCGCATCCGCGACGCCCATCACCGCGCATTCGGCGACGTCCGGGTGGGCGGACAGGACCTCTTCCATCGCACCGGTGGACAAGCGGTGACCGGCGACGTTGATGATGTCGTCGGTGCGCGCCATAACGTAGACGTAACCGTCTTCGTCCAGATAGCCCGCGTCGCCGGTTTTGTAATAACCCGGAAACTCGTCCAGATAGGCTTCTTTATAGCGCTCATCGGCGTTCCACAGCGTCGGCAACGAGCCCGGCGGCAGCGGCAGCTTGCAACAAATCGAGCCGATCGTGCCCGCGTCGACCGGGTGACCGTCATCGGCCAGCACCTGCACATCCCAACCGGGCGCGGCCTTGGTGGGCGAGCCCGGCTTGACCTCGAACGCATGCAAACCCAAACAGTTGGCCGCGATGGACCAGCCGGTTTCGGTCTGCCACCAGTGATCGATCACCGGCGTGCCGAGTATGTTCTGCGCCCATTCCAAGGTGTCGGGGTCGGTGCGTTCACCGGCCAGATACAGGGCCTTGAGGCTGCTCATGTCGTACTGAGCCATCAGCTTGGCGTCGGGGTCGTCGCGCTTGATGGCGCGAAACGCCGTCGGCGCGGTGAACAGCACCTTGACCTTGTGATCGGCAATCACCCGCCAAAACGCGCCCGCATCGGGCGTACCGACCGGTTTGCCTTCGAACATCAAGGTGGTGCAACCGTGCAGCAACGGGCCGTAAACGATATAGCTGTGGCCCACCACCCAGCCGACATCGGACGCCGCCCAATAAACATCACCGGGTTCAACGTCGTAAATCGCGTTCATGGTGTAGTTCAACGCCACCATGTGCCCGCCGTTGTCGCGCACGATGCCCTTGGGCACGCCGGTGGTGCCGGATGTGTACAAGATATACAGCGGATCAGTCGCCGCCACCGTGACGCATTCGGTGGGTGCTGCGGTTTTCAGCGCTTCGGCCCAATCGACGTCGCCGGGCTTGGACAGATCGGCGGTCGCTTCGGGGCGCTGCCACACAATGCAGGCGTCGGGTTTGTGGGCGCTGAGTTCCACCGCGTGATCGAGCAACGGTTTGTATTCGATGGTGCGGCCCGGTTCCAACCCGCAACTCGCCGCGACGATGGCCTTGGGTTTGGCATCGTCGATGCGCGTCGCCAATTCCGCCGCCGCAAAGCCGCCGAACACCACCGAATGGACCGCGCCCAAGCGCGCCACCGCCAGCATCGCGATGGGGGCCTGGGGGATCATCGGCATATAGATGATGACCCGATCGCCCTTCGACACCCCATTGGCGCGCAGCACTCCGGCAAAGCGCGATACTTGATCTTGCAACTGGGCGTAGGTCAGGGTCTGCGGGGTGCCGCCGGTCATGGCGCTGTCGTAGATCACCGCCGCTTGATCGCCGCGGCCTTTTTCCACGTGCCGGTCCACGGCGTTGTAACAGGTGTTGCACTCGGCCCCGCTGAACCAGCGGTAAAACGGTGGGTTGCTGTCGTCCAGCACCTTGTCCCACGGCTTAACCCAATCGATCTGCTGGGCGATGTCGCCCCAAAACGCATTGGGATCGTCAAGCGAGCGCGCATACGCGACGTCATAAGGATTGGCCATTGGTCCTCCCAATTGTCTTCGGTCTTTCGGCGCTTTTCATTGAGACCCGCGCCGAGCCGAAGTTCATCTGGTTGACGCACCCACACCCCCGCGCGTGTGCGTCGATCTCCTGGGTGAATTTTGATGCAAAAGAGACTTTTTTGCAATGCAGCATTATGACAGACTGAGCGCACTCTAAAGATTGAGGAGAGCTTCTCATGAACAGCGGCGCGAACATCTATGAGCAAGACCTGGGCAAAACACCGGCCAATCACCAACCGCTGAGCCCGCTGTCATTTTTGCAGCGCGCCGCGCGCGTCTACCCCGATAAAGAAAGCGTCGTCCACGGCGATCGTCGTTATACCTGGGCTGAGACCTTCGCCCGCGCCAAGCGCCTGGCTTCCGCCCTCACCCAGCGCGGCATATCCAAAGGCGATACCGTCGCGGTGATGCTGCCCAACATTCCCGAAATGTTCGAATGCCATTTCGGCGTGCCGGTCACCGGCGCAGTGCTCAATGCGCTGAATTACCGCCTCGACGCGGACAACATCGCGTTCATCTTGAACCACGGCGAAGCCAAGTTCCTCATCACCGATACCGAATTTGCGACCATCGTCAAAGACGCCCTCACCCAGATCGGGCGTGATGACATCACCATCATCGACGTCGACGACGCCCAAGCCGAAGGGCGCGGCGACAAATTGGGTGAGATGGATTACGAAGCATTCTTGGCCGAGGGGGACGAAGACTTCGCCTGGCGCTTACCCGACGATGAATGGGACGCGATTTCGCTCAACTACACATCCGGCACCACCGGCAACCCCAAGGGCGTGGTCTATCACCACCGCGGTGCGTACCTCAATGCCATGAGCAACACTGTCGGTTGGAACATGGGCCACCATCCCAGGTATCTGTGGACCCTGCCGATGTTTCATTGCAACGGCTGGTGCTTTCCGTGGACGCTGGCCGCCATCGCGGGCACCAGCTTGTGCCTGCGCCGGGTCAACGCCGCGAACATATACGCGGCCATCGCGGACGAAAAAGCCACCCACTTTTGCGGCGCGCCGATCGTGCTCAACTTCGTCATCAACGCGACTGAGGATGAAAAACGCGCCTTCGATCACAAGGTCGAAGTCATGGTCGCCGCAGCACCACCGCCCGCCTCGACTTTGGAAAACATGCAAAAAGCCGGTTTCAACGTCACCCACGTTTACGGCCTGACGGAAACCTATGGTCCCGCTACCATGTGCGCGTGGCATCCGGAATGGGATGAGCTGTCCATCGAACAGCAAACGCTCAAGAAGGGCCGCCAAGGCGTGCCTTATCACGTGCTGCAAGGCCTCGACATCATCGACCCTGAAACCATGCAGTCGGTGCCGCGCGATGGCGAGACCATGGGCGAGACGATGTTCCAAGGCAACATCGTGATGAAAGGTTATTTAAAAAATCCCGACGCCACCGCTGAGGCCTTCAAAGGCGGCTGGTTTCATTCCGGCGATCTTGGCGTGATGCAGCCCGACGACTACATCAAGCTCAAAGACCGCTCCAAAGACATCATCATATCGGGCGGCGAAAACATCTCCTCCATCGAAGTCGAAGATACGCTCAACGCCCACGACGCCGTGTTCGCCGCCGCCGTGGTCGCCAAGTCCGACGACAAATGGGGCGAAACCCCGTGCGCGTTTATCGAGCTTAAACCCGGCACGCAAGGCACGGTGAGCGCAGACGAGATGATCAAGTTCTGCCGCGACAACTTGGCGCACTACAAATGCCCCAAAAACGTGGTGTTCACCGAGTTGCCCAAAACCTCCACCGGCAAAATTCAGAAGTTCAAATTGCGTGAAGTGGCGGAGGACCTTTAAACTCGGGGATGCTTGATCCTCAATTGTGAAAAGGCGGTTGTAATGCGTTGGTCTGTTTTTGTTGTGATGATCGCCCTGCTGGTTGGCGCAAGCGGTTGGCTTGTCTACAGCCATCAAAACCGTGTCATCGTGCTTAAGGAACCGCCCGCGTCTTTGGCCCAGTGGTACAAGCCGCAAAGCAAGCGCCACGTGTGGCTGCACACCATGTTCAAGCTGCGCCGCGAGATGCTGGCGATTGAGATTTACGCCAAGGACCAAGACGGCGACAGCTTGCAAAAGTGGGCCGCCAAGTTCGACAAGGACTACCGCAAAATCGCCGAGATGGTGCCCGAATGGTCCAACCGTGTGGACATGACCGCACTGGCCGCGTTGCAAAGCAGCGCCCAAGACCATCGCTTCGACGACGTCGCAAACGACTTGAGCCAGCTGCGCAAGAACTGCAAATCGTGCCATGCGGATTTCAGAGTGGTGACGGCGGCGCTGTATCGCGCACCGGATTTTTCTGGGCTGAAAATCGACGCCGACACGACGTACAAAGCCCACATGGCCAACCTGAGCACCCAGGTCAACCGCATCAACATCGCCTCAATCGACGGCAAGGATGACGCCGCTAGCAAAGCCTTTGCCGATTTGACAAATGGCATGAAGACGCTCGGCGATACCTGCGCCAGCTGTCACAAAAAAGATCCGCAGAGCTACCCCGACCCAACCATCAGCGCCGCCATGGCGAGCTTGGATCAAAGCTTAAATGGCGGCACGCTGAAAGATAAAGGTCGTGCTCTGGGCACCCTTGCGGTCCTCGCCTGCGCCAAATGCCACGGCACCCACCGGTTATCGTATGACGCCAAGCAATTGTTCACAGACCAAATGAACTTGAGAGATTTGCTGAAACATTCGTATTGATGAAAATTGTGTTCCTGTTCTGGCTTCCCCCTCGCACTGTGGTAAGGCCGTTCCCATATGATATGGGTGCCACGTCCCATCCAAATGTGCGGAAAAAAAATGTCTAAATATCGCAAAACAGATGAAGCCATCGCTCGTCTTACGCCGGAGCAATATCATGTCACGCAAGAAAGCGGCACGGAGCTGCCGGGCTCGGGCGCGTATTTACACAACCACGAACCCGGTATTTACGTCGATATCGTTTCGGGGGAACCGTTGTTTGCGTCGTCGGACAAATTTGAATCCGGTTGCGGCTGGCCGAGTTTCACCAAACCAATTGTCCCTGCCAACGTGAACGAACTGCGCGATGTATCACATGGCATGACCCGCACCGAGGTGCGATCAACCTTTGCCGACAGCCACCTTGGTCACGTCTTTCCCGATGGTCCAGCGGACCGTGGCGGACTGCGTTATTGCATCAACTCCGCGTCGATTCGCTTTATCCATCGTGACGAGATGCAAGAGGAAGGATATGGCGGTTTTATCGATCAGGTGGATGAAACCTAAGCTGGTTGGCAAGGCCACAATCTAAGGCACGATATTTACGTTGATCCCAGCTCCACAACGTGGGCTGTGGCCTTTTCTCACCCCTATCAGTTTCCGGCCTTGATCACCACCACAGCCGCCACGCCCACGTTCACGTTCACCACTTGCCCGGGATACCCCGGTATGGAGGCGACGCTGCCAGCGAACGGCGCTTTGAGGGTGGCGCGGCCCAGTTCCCAGGTGGCGATGGTTTGCTGGGCGCGCGCATTTTCCAAGGCCTTTTTGGCATTGGCTTGGGCGGTTTCGGCGATCTCGACATTTTCCGCCGAGGTCGATAGCGCGTCGAACAGTTCTTGCACCTGGACCAGACGGCGATCGGCCAAATCAAAGATCACTTGGTTGGCTTTCACCACCGCATCCGCCGCACGTTTTTTGGCCTGAAACGGGGTGAGGTCGAGCACCGCCAGAACGTCGCCTTTTTTGACGCTGGCCCCCGTTTGCACTTTGACCTCGGCCACCACGCCGGACACGGCGAAGCTCAAGGCGCGATCGGCGGCCCAGCTTGTTGCGGGCATCAAAACCAAAAGGGCGGCGATCAGATAAGCTCTCACGGGTCTTTTCCCCTTCGTCATTGTTGAATCGGCGGGACGATGTCTTGGCGCTTGAATTCTTCGGCGTCGTCTTGACCAAAACCGGTGCCGGACTTGGGCACGAAACTGCCGCCGCTTTGCTCAGCCAAACCTTGGGCGGCAAAAAAATCAGGTTCTATCCCGCGTCCCGGCGTCTCACCCAACAGCACCGCGATGCGCGCTTGCACCATCCGGTATGCCCCGGTGGCGCGCACCAGTTCGGCCTCGGCCTTGGTGTGGCCAATCATCGCGCTGCCGATTTCCGCCAAACGTTCTTGGGCGTACAATTGCTGACTGCGCAACAGGTTCTTCGACGTATAGTCATGCTGCGCCAGCGCGGCGAGGATGCGTTGGTACGCATCGTCCAAGCTCATCACCGCGCCCAATGCACGACGGCGCAGGTCGCTTTTCTTGGCTTCGATCTTGGCGTTGAGGCGCGATTGTTCCGCCGCCAAGCGGGTCTTTTTCGCCGCCGTCGCCCCGCCATCGAAAATCGGCCACGACAGCCGTGCGCCGACCGCATAATCGTTGCGTCCACGCAGATCGCGGGTGGTGTAGCCGGTGTTGGCGAACGCATCCAAACTGGGCGTGGCGCCTAAGCCATCGCGGTTGATGCCCAGCGCTTCGCCTTGTTTGGCGAGCACCGCCAAGTCCGGGTTGCGCGCGATCACGGCGGCAAGGAACTTTTCGCGATTGATGTCGGCGTGCTTGGCTTTGGGCGCTTTGGGCGGAGAGATCAGCTCTTCGGGCAAGGTCGCGCCCATCAGTTCTTCCAAGCGCAGACGATAGCCCGCGTTGCGGGTGCGTTCGCGGTAATAGACCAAGCGACTTTGTTCCGCGAGCGTCAGCGCCTTGGCCACATCCACCGGACTGGCGCGGCCCAGCGCCAAGCCTTCCTTGGCGCGGTCCCATTTCAAATAGGCAGAGGTATGGCTTTCGTTCAGCCCGCGCACTTCCAATTCGGACGCATGTAGATCGTAAAACAGCGCCAAGCCTTCCAACAACACGGTGTTGCGTGCCACGGTCAGCGACTGTTCCGCCGCCTCAGCCAGCTTAGCCGCCGCATCTTGCGCGCTGGCGCGTTTGCCAAAATCGTAAATCGGCTGCACGACTTCCAACTTGGCGAAAGCGTCGGCGTTGTCGCTGGGATATTTTTTATCGGCGCTGGGGCGATAAAATTGCCCGGTGGCGGACAACGACAGTTTCGGCATCAACCCGGCGTCGGCTTCGGCCAAGCGTGCGCGGGCGATGTCGATGTCGGCAGCAGCAGAGCGGATGGCGTAATCGCCGTTGGCGTCAATGCGTTCCAGCACGTGAGGCGCGGTGATCACCACTTCCTCTTGCGCCTCGGCCGATACGGCGCCAGCGCCGATCAAAGCGACGACAGCGAAACCCCAAATTTTCATACCCCCGCTCATGGATCAGTTCTGGTCCTGAATAAAGCGGAAAAAGGATTTTCCGGTTTTGTGCACACCATCGACGACGTATTTACCGGCCAACAAAAATTGCTTTTCATCGAGATACCCGGTGGTGCGCAGCGCGGTGGAACCGTCTTTGTCATAGAACACGAACACCGGGGTGGCGCGCACGCGCAGTTTGCGGGCGAATTCGACCTCGCTGGCCGCTGTGCCGTCGGGCATCACCACATCCAAGTTGCCTTTGATGTTGCTTTCCATCATCACGAAGTGCTGGGAAAAATAATCCATCACCGCCGGTTCGGGGTGCACGCGCGCGCGCATCTTATCGCAGTACGGACAGCCCGCTTGGTGGAAAAACAGCACCAAATATTTGTCTTCATCCGCCGCCGCTTCGACCTCGCCTTGATAGTCGTTGTCGATGCTTTCGACACGGTATTCGGCGTGAGCGGATGGCATCAGGGCCAACACGACCAGTGCAACAAAGGGAACAATCCAGAACCGCATTTTGAGACAATCCTCACATCACAACAGGCACAGCTTTCGAGAGAATCACCATAGCGAAATCACAAAATGACCACCAGAGTTGAAATGTAACGAAGTGTTACCGCATCAAAAAACCGGCCTCCCCTGGGGGATGGCCGGTTATCGTTTGTTTGTCCTAACGTGGTTATCTCACCAACGCTGTCGATCAAAATTGATCAATGGTGAGTGAGATTCTCCAATTCGTCCTTTATTCGCAGTTTTTCTTTCTTCAGCGTATGGATTTCAACTTCATCAGGGAACGGTCGGGCCGTTTCCGTATCGAGTGCCAATTCAAGCTCGCCGTGACGGCTTTTTAGCGAATCGATCCTATTCTCCAATGCCATTGGAATTTCTCCCATAATTATTGACCATACTCACAAGAATCTTACGCCCCACGCCTTGCCGATGTAAAGTGCCATAAGATCGGTCCGCATTTTCAGCGACTTGCCAATTACTTTGAAAAGAATCGCCAAACCGTTCCTGTCATAAAGGCGTCATTTTGTGATATAGTGACGCAGATTTAGACGGATTCCTTATGACCGACACGCTCGACGAATTACCCGCTCAGCTTGAACAATTGAAGTCCGAACACCGCGATTTGGACGACGTCATTGCACGTCTGGCCGACGATCCCGCGCCGGATCGTTTGCAGCTACAACGCCTGAAAAAACGCAAGCTGTTGCTCAAGGATCAGATCACCAAGCTCGAAAGTGGTTCCATTCCCGATATCATTGCCTAAATAACATCCACGCACCAACGGGAGGGTCCTATGAGCAGCGAAAAAACAATCGATTATTTCTTTTCCATCATGTCGCCGTGGGCCTATTTGGGCGATCGGCGTTTTCAAGACATGGCCAAGCGGTACGGTGCGCGAATCACTTACCACCCGCTCAGCTCGCCCGACCTGTTCCCCGCGACCGGGGGTTTGCTGCTCAAAGACCGCGCCCAGCACCGCAAAGATTATCGTTTGGTTGAGCTGGAACGCTGGAGCAAGCACCTCGACATACCCTTGAATTTGCAGCCCCAACATTTCCCGGTTCCCGAAGCACCGGCGTCCAAACTGGTCCTCGCCAGCCAAGACGCGGGGCAAGATGCAGGCCCATTGCTCGGCGCGATTTTCAAAGCCGTGTGGGCGGATGAGATGAACGTCAGCGACGAAGCGACCTTGGTCGCGCTGGCCGACAGTTGCGACTTGGACGGCCCGGCGCTCCTCGAGGTCTCTCACGATCCCAGCTTCGACACCGCGTTTGCCGCCACCACCCAAGCCGCGATCACACGGGGCGTATTCGGCTATCCCAGCTACATCTTTAAGGACGAGTTGTTTTGGGGCCAAGACCGGTTGGAATTTGTCGAGCGCGCCCTCAGCGCGGCCTCACCCTAAGCATCATCTTAGCTTTCTTCGATACGCGCGTTCATATCGTCTTGGGCGCGAGCCACCACATCATCGGCGTTGTCCCCCGCCGCGATGCTCACCTCGCCAAAGCGGGCTTCGATTCCCACCGTCTGGCTCTGCCATGAAAACGTCCGCCCACTGAGCACCGCCATCAAACGCGCGGCCTTGGCTGCGCCTTCTTCCAATGAGTTGCCGGGCAAGATCAAGCCAAAGTCGAAGTTTTCCAGGCTGCCCACCACATCGCCGGCCTCCGCCCCTTCGCGCAGCGCGGCGGATGCCTGCATCATCAGGTTTTCCAACGCGCCGTGGCCGAACTCACCACGCACGGCGGCGGCGTTACTGATTTGGATATACAAAAACGTGAATTCGACGTCTTCTTCTTCCACGCGGCGCGCCGCCAGCGTCAAGCGCGCCATGAACGCGCGGCGACGCATCACGTGCAGCATGCGGTCTTTTTCCGCTTGCTCTTCCAAATAGGCTTCATGGCCTTTGGCGCGAGCAAGCTCAGATCGCAAATGATTGATTTCATCCAACAGCGTGGTGATCGCTTTGCGCACGTTGTCGGTCATTTCTTCTTTGGGGATGCCCAAAACGCTGACGTCGTCGTCGATCACGTCATGGCCGTGACCACCGCCATATGCCGCATACCCGGCCTGATCTCCACCGGCGCCGCCCCCCGCACCACCTTTTTTCTTTTTTTTGCGTTCGCGTTTGGCGGCTTGCAGTTCGCGGTCTTCTTCGGCCAGACGGTTGCGGCCCGGTCGAACGGACACGATCGGTGCTGCAGGTCCCACGTTTTCGTCAGCCATTGGCTTTTATCCCTCCGGTCCCGCTTGCGGATGCCCTACCTGGGCGTCACACGGGATTCTGTGCCTCAATTTACCACAAATCACCGTATTGGTGGAACGACAACCCGCAAATGCAACGCGCCGCGCCATAACGCTTGCCTGATAAGGCCTGATGCCTATAATTGCCCGCTTTCTCACGGGGCGACACGCCCACGCAGGAGCAGACCGAATGACCTCACCGATTGTGGGCATCATCATGGGCAGCCAGTCCGACTGGGAGACCATGAAAAACGCCGCCGAGACCCTGGAAAAGCTGGGTGTTGCGTATGAGACCAAGATCGTCTCCGCACACCGCACGCCGGATCGTCTGGTTGCGTACGCCAAGTCGGCGCAAGAGCGCGGCCTTCAGGCGATCATCGCCGGTGCGGGCGGTGCGGCGCATCTTCCGGGCATGGCGGCGGCGATGACGCCGGTGCCGGTGCTGGGCGTGCCCATCGAAAGCAAATCGCTCAAAGGCATGGATTCATTGCTGTCCATCGTGCAAATGCCCGGCGGCGTGCCGGTCGGCACCTTGGCCATCGGCAAGCCCGGCGCGATCAACGCGGGTCTGTTCGCGGCGTCCATCGTAGCACTTCACGACAGCGCCGTGGCGGCCAAACTCAACGACTGGCGCGCGGCGCAAACCGCCGCCGTCGCCGAAGAACCGATAGATTAAAGATATGACCGACACCAGCACCCCGATCAAACCTGGATCCACCATCGGCATCATCGGCGGTGGACAATTGGGCCGCATGACCGCCGTCGCGGCGGCGGAACTGGGCTACCGGGTGCATGTCTTCACCCCCGAAGTCGACAGCCCCGCCGAACAGGTGTGCGCAAAAGCGACGGTCGCGGCTTACGAAGACCAAGACGCCATCGAAGCGTTCGGTCAGTCGGTCGATGTGGTGACGTTCGAATTTGAAAACGTGCCCGCCGAAACGGTGCGTCATCTCAGTGATCTCGCCCCGGTGCGTCCCAGCTGGGAATGCTTGGCCATTTGCCAAGACCGCATCCGCGAAAAAACGTTCTGTAACGATCTCGGCATCGAAACCGCACCGTGGAAAGACGTGAACAGCGCCGAAGAGCTCAAAGTCGCCATCGCTGAAATCGGCGCGCCCGCGATCCTCAAGACCACCCGTCTGGGCTACGACGGCAAAGGCCAAGTGCGCATCAAACCCGACACCGACCCGGCGACAGCCTGGGACGAACTTGGCGGAGGCCCCGCGGTGTTGGAAGGCTTCGTCGATTTCGCTTTGGAAGTTTCGGTCATCACCGCACGCCGCCCGAACGGCGCGATGGCATCTTTCGATGTGGTCGAAAACCGCCACAAAGACGGCATTCTCGACGTCACCATCGCGCCCGCCGATATCAGCGACGACCTCGCCGACAAAGCCTGCGCGATCGGTCAAAAAATGATCGAAGCGATGGACCTGATTGGCCTTTTGGCGGTGGAACTGTTCGTCACCCGCGATGGCCACCTGCTGGTCAACGAAATGGCCCCGCGCCCGCACAATTCCGGCCATTGGAGCCAAGACGGCTGTAAAACCAGCCAGTTCGAACAGTTCGTGCGCGCGGTTTGCGATCTGCCGCTGGGCACGCCGGAGCGCCATTCAGATACCGTGATGCTCAACCTGTTGGGCATGGACGCGACGCTGTGGGAACAACAGCTTTCGGACCCGGACAACAAGCTGCATCTGTACGGCAAGGCCGAGCCGCGCGCCGGACGCAAGATGGGCCACATCAATCGCCTCTACGCCAAAGGCACCCAGCCCAAAGGTTGGTCCGAAGCCTAACGTTTGACTTTGTGGGTCGCCAGCCAGATGCCGATGGCGATGGGCACGATACCGATGAAATCGCCCAGTGCCGCGTGCTCGCCCAACAGCAACCAGCCGAACATCAAACCAAACGGCGGCATCAAAAAGTGTAGCGCGCTGGCGTCCGACGCACTGCCATGGCTGAGCAGGTAAAACCACAGCCCCACCGCGCCGATGCTCACGCCGAACACGATGTAAGCCATCACCCACACATAATCCGCGCCGAACTGGATTTGCCCCGGGTCTTCCGTGAGCAAACCGAGCGTCAACAACAGCACTCCGGCGCTGAGGAACTGTCCACCGATCGCCAGCGAAAGCGGCGCGCCGGTGTGCCATTTTTTGAACAACACCGACCCCACCACCACCGAAGCCAACGACACCGCCATAATCAAAATGCCGCCGATGTCTTCACCGCTGACCGAGATGCGGCTGCTCAGCACGATCACCACACCGACCAAGCCCAGTACCAACCCGGCCCCCCGGCGCGCAGACATGCGCTCGCCCAGCACCGGCACCGCCAACAGGGCGATGAAAATCGGGTTCATCGATATGATCACCGCCGCCAGCGCTGAGGACACCTTGCCCATGGCGATCCACGCCAGACCTTGATAGCCCGCTTGGTTGATCAACCCCAGCACCGCCAGCTTGGTCCAACCGCCCACGCCGATCGGGCGATACGCCCCGCTGATCCAGGCAAAGCCCACCATCACCAAGCCCGCGAGCAAAAAGCGAATACCTAAAAACAACTGCGGCGGGCTGACTTGAAGGGCGATCTTGCCGACCGCGAAAGCGGAACTCCACAGCAGCACAAACACGCCAACCGTGGCGAAATAGGTGAGTTTGTTATCGCGAACGGTCACGCCAGCTCTCCACATTGACAAAATGTGTCGCGACCATAACGCCGACCCTTAACATATAAAAATTAAATGTTATGATGCTCTATATTCGATTTATGGATGATTTATATGAACCTTGAACTGCTCAAAGCCTTTGTCGCGGTCGCCGAAACCGGCGGCATCACCAAAGCCGAAAGCCGTATTCACCGCACCCAATCGACCATCAGCCAGCAAATCTCGCGGTTGGAAAGCGACCTCAGCACGATTTTGTTCGACCGCAGCAAACGCGCCGTTCAACTGACCGAACGCGGACGGCAGTATTTGGACTACGCGCGGCGCATCTTGGCGTTGGATCAAGAATCGCGCGCCTTGATCCACGACCAGGACCGCTTCAACGTGGTGCGCATTGGTATTTCTGACAACTACACCCGCATGGGCTGGGCGGATCGCTTGGTGGCCTTCAACCGCGCCAACGCCCATGTGCGCACCGCGCTGAAAACCGATCAAAGCCGGGTGTTGCAAACCCACATGGACGAAGGTCATCTGGACATCACCATCAGCAATGAATTGAACCCGCCCAGCGATGCCCTGGCGTTCCGCCCCGCGGCGCTGCAATGGTTCAGTGCTGAGCACAGCGCCGTGCACCGCGAACACCCGTTGCCGCTGATTTTGTACCCGCCGGGCTGTGCCTATCGCACCCGCGCGCTCACGGCGTTGGACAACGCGGGCATTCCTTGGCGCATCGCGTTCGAAACGCCCGACTGGCAAAGCATCCGCACCGCCACACAGCAGGGCTTGGGCTTGGCGCTGCTCGATAACCTGGATGGCATGGAACGTGTACGTGCACTGACGCCCGAAGACGGCTTACCCGCGCTGGATCCCGTTTACCTCACCCTGCGCACCCGCCCGGGCACGCAAGAAAACCGCGATGTTCAAACCCTGGCCGACATGTTTGTCGATCTGATCAAGGCGGTGAAAAGCTAACCCCAATGCACATCAAGCGAAATGTTGAGTCGACCCAAAGACCTGCTACACTCATAAAGGTAGAGTTCCTAAGATCAAATTCCACATCCGAAAACTCTGAGATAGAGACCACCGATGAGCGATCCCAAACCCGGCCCAGATAAGATCGAACACCGCAAATGGGAACGTCAAGACTACCAAACAGGGATGGTCTTGGTTTTGGACGGTGGGCGGGTTTACGAAGGCCAGACTCTCAACGTCAGCCCGGGCGGAATTTTTCTCAGCATCGAGCCGCCGTTTGCGGCGATCTCCGCCACCGAAACGGCTGAACTGCGCATCTCGCCACACCCCGGAAGCCCTTATTTTCCCTGCACCGTCTCACGCGTACGCGAAGATGGTGTGGGCTTGGAATTTGCGTCGGACCAAGCCACTTTTGGCGCCTACATTTCCCACGACATGCTGTTGAGCTTAACGGGTAAAATCAACAACGCCTTCGCCAACTCCTTGGATTTGAAAACCACCATCGACACCTGTGTGGCGGAGATTAAAAACCACCTGCAAGCCGAAGGCTCATCGCTGTTTTTGCTCAGTCACAACAACAACACCGTGATTTGTTCCGCGTGTTCGGGCCCGGTGGACATCAGCGGTCTGGAAGTCCCCATCGATCAAGGCATCGTCGGGCACGCCATTCGCGAGCGCACCACCCAGACCGTGCACAACGTGTCCACCGATCCCTTTTTCACCAAGGCCGTTGACCAAAAGACCGGTTTTGAGACCGTGTCTTTATTGTGCGCGCCGATGGTCATTCAAGGCGAGGTGATCGGTGCGTTGGAAGTGGTCAACAAACGCGGCACCGGCTTTTTCACCAAATCCGACGAAGTGACGCTGATGGCGTTGGCGTCATCGACGGCGTTGGCGATTCACAACGCTCGCCAAGCCTCGAACTTGATCGAAAAAGAAGCCAAGCTCAGGGCGTCCGATCTGAACTACGAGTTCATTTCCGCCCTCAACCACAAGCTTCACACGCCGCTGAACTCGGTGCTGGGCTTCGCCCAATTGCTGGAAACGGACAAGGCCGTGATGGCGTCCGATATCGGCAAGGATGCCGTTCACCAAATCGTCGACGCCGGACAAAACCTGATGGACGTCGTCGATGCGATCCTGTCGTTCGCGGAGCTGGAAAGCGGCAAGGTCAAACTGAACATCGCCCCGGTTCCGCCGTTGGACACCTATGAGGCGGTGCTCGAAGCGACGCAAGCGGCGGCAAAACTGCGCAACATCACCATCGACGACCAAGCGGTCGACACATCCGCGCTAAACATGATCCTGGCCGATGGCGTTCGTTTTCGGCAAGTCATGGACAATCTGATGGACTTCGCCTTGTGTGCGTGCCTGGATGGCGGCACCGTGACGCTGTCCAATTCCCAAGGCAATGATGGAATGTTGCGCTTGACCGCCGCGTTCCACAATCCATGCCCCGACATCCCCAACCCGGCGGCCCCCTTCAGTCCCAAAAGCAGCTGCGGCGACATGGAATTGAACGGAACCTGTACTGGTTTGGAATTGGCCATCGCGACCAAGTTGGTGAAGCTTATGAACGGCAATATCGATTTGGAACGCAAAGAAGACGGGCTGTTAAGCCTGTGGTTCGAATTCCCGCTCGCTGAAGCCTGATTTAAGCCCGGCCCGAAACGCCGCTGTAAGCCGCCGCCCGACTGGCGCGGTTGAGGCTTTTTTCGATGTCCTTGGCGGAAATGCGTTTTTCTTTGACCGCTTCCAGCAATTCAATTTCCACCGCTTGGTTTTTATCCAAATGCAGCGACACCGCGTGGTGGATGAAGTCCTTGGTTTGGCGGTCCACCCCGGTGTTCGCCAACGCGTTGGAGACCAATTCACGGCGCACCAACGGCGGAAAGTGCAGCACCTCGACCGCGACCATCTTTTTCACCTGAAGCGGGATCAAGGTGGTGGCGAAGATGCGGTCCAGGCAATAGCTGTAGATGCCAAAATCCAACCGCCCCGCGACCGATTTGGTGAAGTCGACGAAATCGTCGATGAAGGTGCCGCTGGACACCCGACCTTCGATCAATTCGCGCACCACGTCGAGAAACTTGCGATAGCGTTTGCGCGCGGGGTTGAGGTCGTCGCTGAGCACCGCTTCCAAATCGCGAATGCGGTTTTCGCGAAAGCCCGATTGCAACACCGCCGCGGCCCCTTCGCGCACGTGCGGCGACAGGGTTTGCTTTTCGATCAACTCAAACAGTTCTTCAAAGGCTTCGCGCCGCGCATCGTCGATGCTGGCCGCGCGATGCGCCAACGGCATCAACGCGGCGCGCGCCACCAGTTCGTCCTTGGAACAAATCGTCGCCATCGCTTGGGCGTCTTTGGGGATGTGCAGCGTGCTCGAAGCAAAGTCGTCGGTGATCAAAAAGCGCCCGTTGCCTTCAAACGTCAGATAACGCCCCAACCGTGAACAGGTCACGAAATGATCGGCCATGCCGATGCCCTGGATGGGGCTGGCTTGTGGTGAGGCCGGGGAAACGGGGGCGTTCACGGTCATGGAGACTTCCCTACTCCTGGATCAAGGGCGCATTTGCAGATCTGTGTTGAATTTCGAAAACGGCCCGCTTTTGATGAAGTTCTCAAGCGTGCTCATCACCTTGGCCTTCATCGGCGGAATTTTCAAAACGTCGTCGATGCGCCGGGCCAAAAAGTCCCAGGTGTCTTCGCAATTTTCCGACTGATCGTTCAGCCAATACAGCACCGTCGGGCCGTATACGGCGGCGAGCAAGCCGCGCTTGGTGTAGTAATTGAAATCCGCCGAGCGATCGCCCGCCATGTACCAAATGTGATCCACCGTGGTGTGGGTGATGTGCGCCATCAATCCTGCATGCAGTGGATTGCTCAGCACGCCCAAACCGGCGCGCACCGCTTCACGGTGAGGGGCCAAAAATTCCAAACGCGCGCGCACGCCGAAAATCACCCGATCGCGCACCCGCATGGCGTCCAGGTCAGCATTTTCCATGGCTTTGATCATTTCGCGATCCGATATGGTCGCAAACTGCGCGATGGCGTCCACCGCGCCTTCGGGGAACAAGCGCTTGGCGGTGTTGGCGTCGAAACCGACATCTTCGGCGCCAGCGGCCAGCGCAGCCTCGCCCCAGCCGTCAAACGCTACATGGGCGGCGGCGGCAAGGACAATGGCGTCCTTTTTTTCTTCGCGGGACATTTTTTTTGCGGCGCTCATGGTGTTTAAATCCTACTCAGTCGTCGTCGTGCGCGGACTTGGTCAGTTCTTCGGTAAAACCGAAACGGTCCATATTCTCAATGCGATAGGGATACAAAATCCCGTCCAGGTGATCGCATTCGTGCTGCACCACGCGGGCATGAAAGCCACGGGCTTCGCGCTCAAAACGATTACCTTGCAGATCATACGCCGAATAGCGAATGTGGGTAAAGCGCTCGACTTCGCCCATCATGGCGGGCAACGACAGGCAGCCTTCCCAGCCGGGCTCTTTTTCATCGCTGAGCGGCTCGATTTCCGGGTTGATCAGCACCGTCAGCGGCACGCCGGGCTCTTCATCACCCTCACCTTCCGCACGCGCGCGGGCCGAGCTGACCTTAAAGACCACCACACGCAGCGGCACATGAACTTGTGGCGCGGCCAAACCGGTGCCGTTGGCGTCTTCCATGGTTTCGATCATATCTGCGACCAAAGTGGCAATTTCGGGCGCGGCGGGATCCTCTACAGGGGCAGCTGTGGTTTTGAGGATCGGGTGGCCCATGCGGGCGATTTTAAGTATTGCCATGATGATTCTATCCGTATTCCGCCAATCCGAAGCCCTTTTCGGCTGAGGCAAGGTCAAGGGCCGCCGCGCGAATGCGCGTAAGCCAAGGGAGCCGCAGGCGACCGCCCGGCGCTTGAGGGGCACACAAAGTCTATACTGGTAAAACCAGCTTGGACTTCACATATAACCACGCGTGTGATAAAACACGCGCTGTTCCGCCCACTGTGGTGCGGAAACGGTTGAAAATCAAGGTTTAGGCCCTGATTTTCGCTGAACCCAAACTTGAAAGGAAGTGATTAACGTGCAAGTTGTCGTTCGTGATAACAACGTTGATCAGGCGCTGAAAGTGTTGAAGAAGAAGATGCAGCGGGAAGGTATTTTCCGCGAGCTGAAACTTCGCAAGCACTTTGAAAAGCCCTCCGAAAAGCGCGCACGCGAAAAGGCCGAGGCCGTTTCCCGTGCTCGTAAAATGGAGCGCAAGCGCCTGGAACGTGAAGGCTTCTAACCCGTAAGGGCTGGAGCCCGAAGTTCCAAAACGAAAGGCCCGCCGGATGGCGGGTTTTTTGTTGCCTACTTTTAAGGCTACAGGCCGAGCCAATCGCGCAGCCAACGGGGCAGCGCAAAGCTGGCTTGGTGAACGTCGGAATCGTAGTGGCGACCTTGATGGTCGATGACCGGATTGCGCAATGAAACCCCATCACGGCTGTACAGATAAAAGCCAAAATCACCGCCCGGATACAGCGGCACGTTCGCCCGGTACACTTCGATATGGGGCAACAGCTTGGTGCGCAGCATCACACTGACGAGGTTTTCGCCGTCGCCGGATTGTTCTTGCAAAAAACCGCCGCCGTCGCAGGTGAGGAAGATGCTGTCGCTGTCCACCACAACACCCGTTGGTGAGACGATTTGCGCCAAATCGACGAAGAAGGCTTCGGTAAACAGGTTGGCCGAGGGCCCCACCGGTTCGGTCAGGTCGAGGATGATGATGTCATAAGTCTTGCCGCTTTCCTTAGCCTCGCGCACCAGGTTGCCCGCGTTATCGATCACCAGATTGACCCGGGGGTCGTTGTAATCGCCATTGATGCCCAGATATTCATTCGACAACTCGACGACCCGTTGATCGATTTCGACCATGGTCACTTCGGTAACGAAATCGTGGACCAGGGCTTCGCGCAGGCTGCCGCCATCGCCGCCGCCGATGATCAGCACTGAGGTATCTTGGCGTTCGCGGCCCAACAGCGGCACTTGCACGCCCATCTCATGGTAGATGAATTCATCGGCCTGACTGGCTTGAACGTACCCGTCGAGCACGAGGATTCGGCCGAATTGGGCATGCTGGTAAATTTCGATGAGCTGAAACGGGCTTTGTTCCGCATGCAGAAGTTCGAGGTCCAGGGTCTGCGCGACGCCCATGCCGTCATCGCGTTCTTGCCACCAATCGCTTTGTGGGCGTGTGCTCATAAAATCATTCCCTGCTCCGGCCTCGATGTCTGAACAGGTGTATCACAAAACGATACGCCCGCTGGAAAGTGTTTTTGTTGTAAGCGATTAAGGCGTCTTGGGTTGCTCGGCACGATCTAAAATGGCATCGACATCGTCCACCGTGACCTCGTGAAAAGCAGGGCCGCCGTGGATTTTAACGTTGGGGCCGAAACTGCAATCGCCCATGCACTCGATCCGTTGGACCGCGACGTCGCAGTGGCCGTCCCGAACACGCTCTTTGGCGCGCTTGTGCAAGGCGCGAAACACTTCGCGCGATTGAGGGCCGATGCAGGCTTGGCCGCCCTTCTTGTTGATGCAGATGTAAACCGTCTTTTGTTTCTTCATGGCCTTTACATGAAGCCCCGGGACCAAGGCGTCAAGCTTGCTTCTTAACGATCAATGGAGGAAAAAGGCGCACCACCTAACCCCGCCTTGGAGACACCACCATGTCCGGCCTGCCCAAATGCCCCAAATGCGACGAGGACTACACCTACGAAGACGGCGCCATGTTGATGTGTCCGATGTGCGGGCACGAGTGGTCGAAAGACGGCCCCGCTGATGAAGAGAGCACGCCCGTGGTGCGCGACAGCGTCGGCAATCCCCTCAGCGACGGCGACACCGTCACGGTGATCAAGGACCTCAAAGTCAAAGGATCGTCCTCGGTGGTCAAAGTCGGCACCAAGGTCAAAGACATCCGCCTGGTCGACGGCGACCACGACATCGATTGCAAGGTTCCGGGAATCGGTCAGATGGGATTGAAGTCGGAGTTTGTCAAAAAGGCCTAATTTGCCGCCCTGGGCGGAACATCTTTCCCCATCTCATACCCATTCATCGTGCTCAATGAGACTATCCCATTGAAAACACACGACTGTGTCGCGGAACAACTTTTGCATTTATTTATTGGTCATTATTCAATTATGTGGGAGCAAGCCAATGTCCGTGGACGCCATCACCTCATCACCGTTTGACCAAGTCAATCCCAACGGCTACGCCGTGACGCCAGCGAAAACACAGTCCGGCACCAGCCCCCATGGTGGCATCGAAGACACGATCTCGTTGTCGCCTGGTGCCATAAATGTGAATAACAGCACTCAATTTGGTCCGCCGATCGACTTTAGCCAAGATGAACGCCTTAACGCAAAAGGTTGGCAAGAGTGGCACACCTCAATGGAACAGAACTACCAGTACAACATGGCAAAACATAGATTTATGCGAGAAAATCATGAAAAAGCAGGGGTAATCCACGAGCAATTGCTCAAGGAGTCAGGCGGCATTTTGTACGGCTCTGCCTATAATCCCGATAACCTGTCCAAGCCGATCACAACGACATCGGGAAAGCCCCACCCCCTGGCCGATCAAATCCGTGCTTTCGTGAATGACCACAAAGAAGAATACCAACAGATGAAGGAACTGCGCGAAGCCGAGTTCATGTCTTTCGACCAGTGGCTTGCAGACCAATCCAAGACAGCTTAAGCGCGCCACCTGCACACAAAAACGGCGGCTCGTGAGAGCCGCCGTTTTGCGTTGGTCTGGTGATGGGTGCTTAGTGCCCGAGAGCTTGAACGATTTCTTCGGTCATTTTCTTGGCGTCGCCGAACAGCATCATGGTGTTGTCGGCGAAGAACAAGGAGTTGTCGACGCCCGCGTAGCCGGAGCTCATACCGCGTTTGAGGAACAACACCGAACCGGCTTTTTCCACATCCAAGATCGGCATGCCGTAAATCGGGCTGGCCGGATCGGTCTTGGCGGCGGGGTTGGTGACGTCGTTGGCGCCGATGACGAAGGCCACGTCGGCGGAGGCAAACTCGTTGTTAATCTCTTCGAGTTCGAACACCTCGTCATAGGGCACGTTGGCTTCGGCCAGCAACACGTTCATGTGACCGGGCATACGACCGGCGACGGGGTGAATGGCATAGGCCACGTCCACGCCTTCGGCTTTCAACAGATCGCCCATTTCCCGCAAAGCATGCTGGGCTTGCGCCACCGCCATGCCGTAGCCGGGAACGATGATCACCTTGGACGCGTTGCCCATGATGAACGCCGCGTCGTCGGCTGAACCAGACTTGACCGTGCCGCCATGTGCCGCCGCAGCCGCAGCCGCGCCGGTGTCGGAACCAAAGCCGCCCAACAACACGTTCCAAATCGAACGGTTCATGCCTTTGCACATGATGTAGCTCAGGATCGCACCCGATGAGCCCACCAGCGCGCCGGTGACGATCAACAGCGGGTTACCCAGCGTAAAGCCGATACCGGCAGCCGCCCAGCCCGAATACGAGTTGAGCATCGACACCACCACCGGCATATCCGCACCGCCGATGGGGATGATGATCAAGAACCCGATCAAGAACGCCAAAGCGACCAAGGCCCAGTACGCGGTGTGCTGTTCCGTCGTGGCGAAGACGAAGAACAAGGCCACAATCACCAAGCCAATAACCGCGTTCAGCGGATGCTGCATCTTAAACGTGATCGGCGCGCCCGACATCACGCCTTGCAGCTTGGCAAAGGCAATGATCGAGCCAGAGAACGTGATCGCACCGATCGCCGCGCCGAGGCCCATTTCCACCAAGCTGGCCGACGGAATGCTGCCAACGGGTACACTGAAATAAGCCTCAGGGCTGTACAGCGCCGCGCTGGCGACCAGCACAGCGGCCAAACCGACCAGCGAGTGAAACGCCGCGACCAATTGCGGCAGCGCCGTCATTTCGATCTTCATCGCGACCACGGCGCCGATGGTGCCGCCGATCAACAATCCGGCAATGATGATCGGATAGCTGACCACGTTGGGATCGACCAAGGTCGTGGCGATGGCGATGACCATACCGATCATGCCGAGCATGTTGCCGCGACGTGAACTTTCCGGGTGAGACAAACCGCGCAACGCCAAGATGAAGCAGACCGACGCGATCAAGTACGCAAAAGCGCTCATATTTTCAGACATCTATGCGCTCCCCGCTTTCTTTTTCTTCTTGAACATCTGAAGCATGCGTTGCGTCACGATGAAACCACCGAAAATATTGACGGCGGCCAAAGTCACGGCAATGAAGCCCATGATCTTCGAGAAGTTCATGTCAGCAGGCCCTGCGGCGATCAAAGCGCCGACGATGATCACCGACGAGATCGCGTTGGTGACACCCATCAGGGGCGAGTGCAATGCGGGCGTAACGCTCCACACCACGAAGTACCCGACGAAACACGCCAGCACAAAAATGGTGAACAGCGCGACGAAGGAAAAGCCTTCCGCCGGGCCACCGGTCGAAACGGTCAGCTGGGCGGCATTGCCAGCCAGTTGAGCCGCTTGTCCTGCAAGATCGGCCGCACCTTCGGCCAACTTGCTGGCTTGTTGTGTAATTGAAGCCGCGTCCATGACTTAGCTCCCCTCTTTCAACATGGGATGAACCACCGCGCCGTCTTTGCACACACAGGTGCCGGATACGGTTTCATCATCGAAATCAAAATTGATGGTTTTGGCTTCCTTGTCCACGTGCGGGCTGAGGAAGTTAAACAGGTTCTTGGCGAACAGCTGGCTGGCGTCCTTAGCCAGACGACCGGGCACGTTGTCGTGGCCGACGATGTGCACACCGCCCCGTGATTTCGCGACCTTGCCCAGCTTTGCGCCTTCGACGTTGCCGCCCGCTTCCACCGCCAGATCGACGACCACCGAGCCGGACTTCATGCTGGCGACCATCTCTTTGGTCACCAAGATCGGTGCGGTGCGGCCCGGGATCAAGGCCGTGGTGATGACGATGTCTTGCTTTTTGATGTGCTCGGACACGACGGCTTTTTGCTTGTCGAAATATTCCGGCGGCATCTGCTTGGCGTAACCGCCATCGGTTTCGGCGTCCTTTTCCATCTCTTCATCGACGGTGAGGAACTTGCCGCCCAGGCTTTCGACCTGTTCGCGGGTCGCCGGGCGCACGTCGGTGGCGGTGACCACCGCGCCCAAACGCTTGGCCGTGGCGATGGCTTGCAAACCGGCGACGCCGACGCCCATGATGAAGACCTTGGCCGGGGCGATGGTGCCCGCCGCCGTCATCATCATCGGCAAGGCCGAACCGTATTCGTTGCACGCATCCAACACAGCTTTGTAACCGGCCAAGTTGGATTGGCTGGACAAGATGTCCATGCTTTGCGCACGCGAGATACGCGGCATCAGCTCCATGGCGAACGCGGTGACGCCCGCCTTGGCCATGGCCTCAACCTCGTCCTTTTCGCTCAGCGCCGACATATGGGCGCAGACCACCGCGCCCTTTTTCATCAGCTTAAGCTCGTCCGCGGTTGGGCGTTGAATTTTCAACACCACGTCCGCGTCTTTCAACGCAGCTGCTGCATCTTTGGCGATGGCAGCGCCTGCGTCTTTGAGATCATTGTCGGTGATGGAAGCCTGCGCGCCTGCGCCCTTTTCCACCAATACATCGAAGCCGAAGCCGACAAGCTTCTTAACCACCTCAGCCGACGCTGCAACGCGCGTCTCACCGGAATGGAGCTCCTTGGGAATTGCGATTTTCATGATGAACCGTTTTTTCTGGGAAGACCCTATGAAACTGTGTCAATTTTTATGCCCGCTTGCGACCTGTTACACAAGCGTTGCATTGCGAATTCGCGAAAAAATGCAATATTTCCCACGATGCAAAAATACAGAGCGCAAAAGCAAGGCTTTTGGCGGGAAATTACCTATTTCCACACCGTAGCCGGATTGAATTGGTGAGTTCACCATCTATTTTCAAGTGAGCCGTTTGTTTTTTTAGAGCTTCGCCCCCCCGAGTTGATTTATGATTTCGCTTATGATTTTCACACGCTTCAAATCCAAAACACTTGGTCTCACTCTGTTGGCGGGGCTTTTGGGCTTTACGGCCAACGCAAACGCCGCAACGCAAGACGGCATTCATTTGCGCTATGAAGCCAAATGGGGCGGTTTGCATGTGGCGGATTTTACGCTGTCGTTGCTCAATGGTGGCGACACCTATGAAAACCGCTTTCATTTGGAAACCCGTGGCCTGACCCGCTATTTCACCAACATGGGCGTCACCGCCAAAAGCGTCGGGCGCATCATCCAGCCGCCCGCAGCCATCGACGGCTCCCCCTCGGTGGATAACGCCGCCGACGCACCGCAAGCCCAAACCTATTTGGCCAGTCATTACCGCACCGAATACACCAACAAAAAGCATTTTCGCTGGGTCGACATCACCTTTAATGAAGCCCCCGAACCGGCCGAAGCGGTCACCGGCACGGCCCCGGTTAAAGGCCGCGAAGACAAATGGAACCCCAAAGACAAGGGCCCAGAAGTCCTCGACCGGGTAGAACCCGAACACCGCATCGGCGTCAACGACCCCATCACCTTGATCCCGCAGATGATCGCGGTGGTCCGGTCCCATTTGACGGGCGGCTCGAAATTGGGCGTGGTCAAGGGTTTTGACGGGCGCAGACGCTTTGATATGCACATCACCTACATGGGACTCGCATCACGCACGGTGACCGACACCCGGCACGAGACATACCGCGTGCGCATCGATCCCAAGCCGGTGGCGGGCTTTAAAAAGCGTCATAAGGTGATTTGGAACAACGCAGCGTACGATTTTTATCTCAGCCGCGACGGTCGTTTTATACCGCTACAGATCGTGCCGGTGGATAACGGTCCGGTTCTGACGTTGGTCGATACCTGCCCGTCGGAATGTGAGCTTAAAGGCGAAGAAGACTAATTACGCTAACCGACGGCGGCGGCTTTCTCACGCTCGGCGATCATTTCTTTGTAAGCTTTGAAATTGTCGCGGATGCCGTCTAGGCGGTCCGCCGTGCCGTCACCGAACATAAAGTCCAGCTTGACGCTTTCTTCGTCGTCCCACAAAGCGCGGAACAAATCCGAAAACAGCGCAGTGAACAGCAATTGGAAATGGGTGTCTTCGAACAAGAAACCCGATTGACGCTCGGTCACATTGTTGAGGATGGAAATGAAATTGCGCTTGGCCCAGTCGAAATCTTCGAATTTGAGCAAGATGCGGATCAAGATGTTGTAAGCAAAGCGTTTATGACGGTCATTTTGACCGATCATTTTCCAAATCTCGCCATCATCGTCGGTGCGGAACTGGCTCAGCAGCTCCTGCGCTTCGACGTTGAGCTCGCTATACAGCCCTTCACCCAGCAGCTTGGCCAAATAATTGTCAAAGCCCATCACCACTTCACGTGGGAAAACCGGATTGTTGGGATCGGCGAACAAATGTGAAAAACGCCCCGCGATCAAGCGCAGCAGGAATTTCGAACGATTGCCCGATTCTTGCTCCTGCGGCGGCGGCGGTGTCGCAGCGGCGGCGGCAGGGCCTGGATCGGCAGCGGCGGCGATCAGCGCCTCGTTGCGGACTTTTTCCGCCACCTCATTGCCGTGATTGAGCAAATTGGTGCGGATCACGACCTCGATCTCGCGCACCAGTTCCTTGATATCTTCGTCGAGTTTTGCGGTTTTTTTATCGCGGGTCAGCAGAGTATTGGACATCATCAAGTCCAAGACCGAACGGATAATGGTCTTGGTCGCCGCCGTCGAACGATGCGCCACCTGCATGGTGCCGCCCGGGCTATTAGGCTTATCGTTCGGGTTGTCGTCCGGTTCGATCATACTCGAAATCCGCTGGGCTCCACTGATGCTGACCAAAATACGGTGGTTTTCCACCTAATATTGCCGGGAATCGGCCCGGAACCGTAGTTACATTCTTAACACATATCGCTCTAACAGTTCACTAAGGGACTGCATATACGCATTTTTATCTAATTTTCATCAGCTTACCGCTTCCAATTCATCGATAAAGCCAGAAATGACGCTGAGGCCGCGCTTCCAAAAATCGGGGTCGCTGGCGTCCAGGCCGAACGGGGCGAGCAGCTCTTTGTGACGTTTGGTGCCACCTGCCGCCAACATGTCGAGATACTTTTTCTGGAAGCCCTCATCCGTTCCACCATTAGCGAACACGTCATACAGCGAGTTCACCAAGCAATCGCCAAACGCATAGGCATACACATAAAACGGTGTGTGCACGAAGTGCGGGATGTAAGCCCAGTAATTGCGATACGCATCATCGAAACGGATCGCCGGGCCCAAGCTTTCTTGCTGCACTTCGATCCAGATGTCGCCCAAACGCTCGACCGAGATTTCGCCGGTTTTGCGTTCATCGTGAATGCGTCGCTCGAACTCATGAAAAGCGATTTGACGCACCACGGTATTGAGCATGTCTTCGACCTTGCCCGCCAATAAAATACGACGGCGCGCCGGATCGGATTCGTTATCGACCATCTTGCGAAACGTCAGCATTTCACCAAACACCGACGCGGTTTCCGCCGTGGTCAACGGCGTGTCGGCCATCAGCGCGCCTTGATCGGCGGCGAGCACTTGATGCACGCCGTGGCCCAATTCATGGGCCAAAGTCATCACGTCGCGCGCCTTGCCATGAAAATTCATCAAGATGTAAGGGTGCGCGCTGGGCACAACAGGATGCGAAAACGCGCCGCTGTCTTTGCCTTCGCGGGGTTGGGCGTCGATCCAGTTTTCTTCGAAAAAGCGCCCGGCGACGTCGGCCATGGACGGCTCAAACGCGCCGTAAGCGTCCAGCACCAGCGATTTGGCTTCATTCCATTCGAACTTCGCCGCCGCGTCGTCGGGCAACGGCGCATTGCGGTCCCAATAATCCAGAACCTCTTGGCCGAACCACTTGGCTTTGAGCGCGTAATAGCGATGCGACAGGTTCTTGAACTGATCGCGCACGCTTGAGACCAACGCGTCCACCACTTCGTCTTCGACTTGGTTGGACATGTTGCGTTCCGACACCGGACGCGGATATTTGCGCCAGCGGTCTTCGATGTCTTTGTCTTTGGCCAGCGTGTTGGTGATCAGCGCCAACAAGCGCACGTTTTCGCCCAATACCTTGCCAAAGCTCGTCGCCGCAGCCTTGCGCTTGGCGGCGTCTTTGTCGCTGAGCAGGTTCAAGACTTGCGATTGGGTCAAGCCCTCGCCCACGCCTTCAACGTCAAAGCGCATGTCGGAAAACGTTTCTTCGAACAACCTCACCCACGCGGCATGGCCGGTGACGGATTTTTCCAACAACAGCTTTTCCATGTCGTCGGAAAGCTGGTGATCGCGGAACTGGCGCACCTCGCGCAGCCACGGCTGGTAACGCGCAGCGGCCGCGTCGCTCATCTTGGCGTCCAGCACGTCGTCTTCAAGGCGGTTGAGTTCCAGGGTGAAAAACAACGTGTCGGCAGAAATGTCGGTGACGCGTTCTTGCAGGGTTTGATAAAAGCGCCCGATCTCCGCATCGCCGGTGCTGACCGAAAACAGCAGCTGGCCATAGCTCATGGCCTTGTGCAAAATTTCCAAAATGCTTTCGTACTCGGCAATCGCCGCGGCGAATCCAGCGCCGTCGATGTCGGCCAACTTTCCGGCATAAAGTTCAGAAAACGCTTTGGAACGGCTGGCCGCTTCGTTTAAATCAGCGTCCAGGCGCGCATCCTCAGGATTGTCATAAAGGTGCGATAAGTTCCAATTTGGAAGCTGGGCGGTTTCAGCCATGTTTTCTTTCTCCGTGCTGGGTCGTCTTGACCGGATACAAGATATAGGGTTGGAATGAGGCTCAGCACAACACGCAATGTGGGGACGACGACGAATGAGTGAACAAAACTGGCCCAATTTGGTCGCCATGTTTTTCGATCAGGTGGAAAAGCAAGGCGAACACCCGTTTTTGTGGGCCAAACACGACGGTAAGTTTCGTCCGCTGACGTGGCGCGAAGTCGCCGCACAGGTCATCGAACTGACCCACGGTCTGCAAGCGCTGGGCGTCAAGGACGGCGAACGCGTGGTGCTGGTGTCGGAAAATCGTCCCGAATGGCTGATCGCGGATCTGGCAATCATGGCGGCGGGCGGCATCACGGTGCCCGCCTACACCACCAACACGGTGGACGACCACCGCCACATCGTCGAACATTCCCAAGCCGTCGGCGTGATCATTTCAACGCCCAAGCTGGCGGAAAAAGCCCTGCAAGCCGCGCACCTGTCCGACCTCACCCGCTTTGCGGTGATGATGGATGAGATCGAGCTGCAACAAGGCCTCAACGTCGAAGTGCTCAGCTGGCAAGCCGCGCTCAACCGCACCTCGATGTCGCAAACCAACATTGTCGAACAGGCGCAAAATTTCAACAAGACCGACACCGCGTGCATCATCTACACATCGGGTACTGGCGGCACGCCCAAAGGCGTGATGCAAAGCCATGCGTCGATCTTGCACAATCTGGCCGGGGCCACCGCCGTGCTGGAAAAGCTCGGCCTCAGCCAAGAGGTCTTTTTGTCGTTCCTGCCGCTGTCGCACAGCTATGAGCACACCGCCGGGCAGTTCTGGCCAATGTCGCTGGGTGCGCAAATCTATTATGCCGAGGGTGCGGACCAGCTGCTCAATAACATGGACGAGGTGAAACCCACCATCATGATGGCGGTGCCGCGCTTGTATGAAATGATGCACATGCGCATCAGCCGTGGGGTCAAAAAACAGGGCGGCAAAAAAGAAAAGATGTTCAACAAGACCGTCGCGTTGGGCACGCTGGCTTTTGATGCGCCGGGTGAGATGACGGTGGTGCAAAAGCTGCAAAACGCGGTTTTGGAACGCTTGGTACGCAAAAAAGTCCGCCAACGGTTCGGCGGACGGCTCAAGGCGTTCGTGTCCGGCGGCGCACCGCTCAACCCCGACATTGGTTTGTTTTTCACCGCGCTGGGCGTGCGCATCTTGCAAGGCTATGGGCAAACCGAAAGCGGCCCGGTGTTGTGCTGTAACGTGCCGGAAAACGTCAAGATGAGCGGCTCAGGCCCGATCTTTCCCAACTCAGAAGTGCGCATCGCCGACGACGGCGAGATCCTCATCCGGGGCGATTTGGTGATGAACGGCTATTGGCGCGACGCGGAAGCCACCCGCAACACCATCGTCGACGGCTGGCTGCACACCGGCGACATCGGCTTGATCGACGAAGACGGACACCTGCGCATCACGGACCGCAAGAAAGACATCATCGTCAATTCCGGCGGCGACAACGTCGCCCCGCAGCGGGTCGAAGGCATCTTGACGCTGGCGCCGGAAATCTCTCAAGCCATGGTCTATGGCGACAAGCGCCCGCATTTGGTGGGACTGTTGGTGCCCGATGCCGACTGGCTGAAAGAGTGGTCCAAGGCCAACGACAAACCGGGCGATCTGGTGGACGTGGCAAGCGATGCCGATTTACACCGGGTGCTTGGCGAAGCCGTGACGCGGATCAACGGCCAGCTGTCCAACATCGAAAAGGTGCGCAAGTTCATCGTCGCAACCGAAGCATTTTCCATCGACAACGCGCAAATGACGCCGACCCTAAAAGTGCGCCGCCACAAAATCAAAGAAGTCTATGGCGAGGGGCTCGATGGCCTATACGGCTAGGTTTCGCGGGTGGCCGGCCCCACGCCCGCAACCGCGATGCCGCAAAAGATCAGCGCCAAGGCGATGACCGCGTCGCTGCTGACGGCTTCGCCCAAAAACAACGCGCCCCATGTGACGCCCATAATCGGGATCAGGTAGTTGTTCAACGCCAAGAAAGTCACGCCCCTGGACGCGATCACCACGATCAGGATGATCGTCGCCAAGGCCGTCGGCAACAGCCCCAGATACACACCCGCCGCTAAGGATTCGGCGGTATAATCGATGGTCCACGGCTGATCGCCAAACAAAGATGCCGGGACCAAAACCACCGCTGACATGATCATGACGCCCGTGCCGTGCTCCAAGGGGCTGGCTTTGGGCAACTTGCGCAGCAATATGCCGGAAACCGCGTAGAGCACCGCAGCCATCGCCACCGCCAGTTGGCGCACGGCCTGTTCACCCAACGACACCAATTCTTGCGGGCCGATCAGATACACGACACCGCCAAAGCCCAACAACACCCCGGTCAGGCGGCGTGCGTTGAGAACCTCGTCGGAAAAAATGCGCCCTAGCACCAAGGCCGCCAACGGCATCGACGCGATCATGATCGCGGCCAATCCCGATGGGATCACCTGTTCGCCCCAATTGATCATCGTAAACGGGAACGCGTTGCCCAAACAGCCGATCAGAAAAAATGCCCACCACACGCGCGGTTCGGTGGGCAGGCTTTGGCCCTTGGCCTTCAACCACGCATACATCACCACGGCGGCGACAATGATGCGGATCATCGTCAATGTAACCGGGGGGATGACCTCGACGCCGACTTTGATCACCGTGAACGAAGAGCTCCAGATCATCGCCAGGATGAACAGCAGGCCTAAGTCGCGAAACAGGTTTGACGTCACAGCACGAACCACATCAGCACCGGCAGGGTCGCAAACGACAGCACCGTCGACAACACCACCGCGCCCGCGACCGTTTCCGGATCGGTCTGATAACGCGCCGCGAACAGATAGTTGAACACCGCCACCGGCAAGGTCGATTGCAAAATCAACACGCCCTTCATCGCGCCGTCGAAACCGAACAGTTCGGCCAACACCAATCCGACGCCAAAGCCCATCAGCAAGCGGATCAGCGCCAAGATGACGCTTTTGCCCATCTCGCCGATTTTCAATTGCTGCAAGGAAATGCCCAACGTGATCAGCATCAAGGGGATGGTGAAGCCGCTGAGGATTTCGATGGTGTTGCCCGCCCATGCGGGCACGGCGCTATCCGTCACCTTAAAGACCAGCGCCAAAATCATTGCGTAAATGGTCGGCACGCGCATCAACGCCATCGGTGACGTCACACCCGACGACACCGCCACCCCGACGGTGAATTGAAAGATGATGCACACCGTAAAGTACGCCACCGCCAGCGCCATGCCCTCGTCGCCGAATGCCAACAACGCCAGCGGCAAGCCCATGTTGCCGGTGTTGGGAAACACCAACGCGGGCAGATACGCGCGCAGCGATTGCTTCCAAAACTTTAAGATCACCGCACCGATCACGCCCATGACGAAAATCGCGGCGAACGTCGCGCCCGCCATCTTGGCCAACGCATCCAAATCGATATCGACGTTGACCAATGTGGTGAACACCAAGCACGGCACACCGACGGTGGACACCAAATGGGTCACCATTTCTGTGTTGTAAGGTCGCCCGGCGCGCGCCCAGCCGTAACCGATGGCAGCGCAGATCAAGACGGGGGCGATGATGGCAAAGAGCGTTTCAAACACGTGACAAGGTCCTGGGGGCGAAATCCTGGGGAAGTTGAGAGGCCCTCACGCTAGTCTCTTCGCACACAAAAGAAAAGCGGCGTCCGCTGAAACAGAGGACGCCGCCGTTAACTTTCCGCATGGCGAAAACGCCTTAACGTAAACTATTCCACGTTGGCGATGTGCATGATGTTGGTGCCGCCCGGTACGCCGAACGGAATACCCGCAACGATCACCACGGTGTCGCCTTGCTGCGCGAAATCCTGGCGCATCGCGATACGCACCGACTTGCCCATCATTTCGCTGAAGCTTTCCACGTCCTTGGTGCGGATGGAGTGAACCCCCCACGCCAACACCAAACGCCGCGCAATGTCCAAGTTGGGCGTCAGGCCCAAGATCGGCACCGACGGACGTTCACGCGCGATGCGCATGGTGGTCGAACCGGTGGACGAAAACGACACGATGGCTTGCGCCGAAATGGTTTCCGCCGTCTGGCGCGCCGCAGCGGAAATCGCATCGGCAGCCGTGGCTTCGGGGATGGAACGCGCGGCGTCGGTCATCTTGCGATACAAACGATCGCGTTCGACGCGGTTAATGATGCGGTCCATGATGGCCACCGATTCAATCGGATAGTCCCCCACTGCCGTTTCCGCCGACAACATCACCGCGTCGGCGCCATCATAAATGGCGGTCGCCACGTCTGAGGCTTCGGCGCGGGTCGGCGTCGGGGCGTGCACCATGCTGTCGAGCATCTGCGTCGCCACCACCACCGGTTTGCCGGAAATCCGGCACGCGTTGATGATGCGCTTTTGCTGCACGGGCACGTCTTCGGGTGGCAATTCGACACCCAAGTCGCCGCGTGCGACCATGATCGCATCGGACAGTTCGACAATGCCATGCAGGTGTTCGATGGCCGACGGTTTTTCCAATTTGGCCATCACACCGGCCCGACCTTGGACGATGTTCTTGATTTCTTCGACGTCGGAAGGACGCTGCACAAACGACAGCGCGATCCAATCGACGCCCAGTTCAAGGCCGTATTTGAGATCGGCGTGATCTTTTTCGGTCAGCGCGGACAGTTCCAAAATAGCGCTGGGTACGTTCACACCTTTGTGGTTCGACAATTCGCCGCCGAACACGACTTCGGTTTCGGCGAAGTCCTTGCCCGCTTTGTCGACGCGCAATTTGATCTTGCCATCGTCGAGCAGCAAATCCATATCGGGGCGCAATGCCGCGAAGATTTCCGGGTGAGGCAGCGGGGCAACCGTTTCGTTGCCCAACGCGTCGGTCAGTTCCAAACGCAGGGGCTGACCCTTCACCAATTGAATGCGGTCATTTTCGAATTTGCCCACACGCAGCTTGGGACCTTGCAGGTCCATCAAGATGCCAATGGGGCGCTTGAATTTTTCTTCCAAGCCACGAATGACGTTGTAACGGCGCTTGTGATCTTCGTGCACGCCGTGTGAGAAGTTGAGACGGAATACGTCGGCGCCGGCCTCGATAAGGGCGGCAATGTCGTCTTCGGAAGAGCGACCAGGTCCGAGCGTAGCGATAATCTTAGCGTTTCTTGTCCTTTTCATGATGGTCCGCAACATACTGCGCTTATTGTAAAAGCGCTATCTATTTTCCGTTAAGCATTCATGAACGCGAGAACTTTCCCACGCTGCGAAAATGCCGCGATCACCGCACAACGGCACACTGAAGGTGCAGGGCGGTGCGTTCGATTTGGGGAGGTGTGCTGGAACCTGCCCCCATCCTAGCCAGGACGCCGATGATTGCAATCGCCAATACGCTTGGGACGCTGAGTATTTGCCGCAACCGTGAGAATCGCGTTAGATTATCGGCGTAAAGTGCGAAAAGTCGCTGTAAAGGTCGCTGGCATGTCAAAAATCGGCAAAGCTTTTATGTCGTTGTTATTGGACAAAAAAGCCCGTGAATCGCTGCAAAAAGCGGCGGCGCAGCCCAAGCCCGCCCCACAACAACGCCCTGAGACCACACCAGCGCCCGCACCCGAACCTTCTCAGGCCCAGATCAAGGCACAGTTCGACGCCAAAATGGACGGCATCCAAAACCGCCCTGCGCCCAAGGCCTCGCCCACCCGTCAGCAGCTGATCCAAAACGCTCGGCGCGTTCATGCCGCCCGTCAAGACGTCTTGGACGACCTCAGCGCAGAACAAAAAATGAAACTTCAGGTCATGGCGATGAAGGCCATGAGCCCGAAACGCTGATCACACCAGCCCAAAAGTGTTATTTTTATCAAGCTTTAACTGATTTTCCTGTTAAAGTATGTTGATTGTGAAATCCGCACCATCGCCGTGCGGGCCGTTTGTGTGAATTGGCGAAAGAGGACGTGGCGTACATGAATGCACCGATTGAAGATCTCGATTCAGATGCCTTGCGGGGCGAACTGCAAGGCCTATTGCGCTACATCAACCGCGTGCGAGAAGAAATCGCCAGCATTTCCCGCCCTGCTGACGACTCTCACGAATTCGGCACCATGTCCGATCAGTTGGACGCGGTGATCAAAGCCACCGATGATGCCTCGAACACCATCATGGCCTGCGCCGAAGACAACGAAGAAGCCGTTCAACAGCTGCGCGGATTGCTCAAAGACCCGGCGCAAATCGCGCTGTTGGATAAAATTTCCGAAAACGACATGAACACCATCCAGGCCTGCAGCTTCCAAGACATCACCGGCCAGCGCGTAACCAAGGTCGCGCGTTCGCTGACCTACGTGGAAGACCGCGTCACGGCGTTGACGGAACTGTGGGGCAAGGACGAAATCGCCAAGGTGGAAATCAAGGACGACGGCAAGTCTGACGACGAAAAACTGCTCAACGGCCCGGCACTCGATCCTTCGCGCTCCATCAGCCAAGATGAAATCGATTCATTGTTTGATTAATCCTGGGTTTGATCGATCCTGGGTTCGATTGATCCTGGGTTCGATTGATCCTGGGTTCGCAAGCAACCTGTTTGACCAAGACCCTGCCCATTCGGCGGGGTTTTTGTTTTTCAAATGTCGTGTTACGTTCCCCTCAATACATCCCCTTTTTACAACGCGAGGGACATTATGACCCGTCTCATTTCCGCATTCTCTGCGCTCATTTTTGGAGTTTTGATCATGACCGAACAGGCCCTGGCCCTGGACCTTGAAAACACCCTGTACCTGGACCTCAAAGATGGCCGGGTGGTGATCGAAATGCGCGAAGACCTGGCACCCAAGCACGTCACCCGCATCAAGGAATTGGCCCGCGAAGGCTTTTACGACGGCCTCACCTTTCACCGCGTGATCGAAGGCTTCATGGCGCAAACCGGCGACCCGCTGGGCAACGGCACCGGCGGTTCCGGCGTCAACCTGCCGGCTGAATTTTCACGCGAAAAATATGTGCGCGGCACCGTCGGCATGGCGCGCAGCCAAGACATCAACAGTGGCGACAGCCAGTTCTACATCATGTTCGATCGGTCTGATTACCTGGACGGCAAATACACCGTGTGGGGCCAAGTCGTGCAAGGCATGGAATTCGTCGATAACATCAAAAAAGGCGAAGGCCCCAACGGTTCGGTTCTGGGTGAGCCCGACACCATCGTGCGCATGCAAGTCGCCGCAGACGCCAAAGACTAAGTCCAAACAGCAAGAGGCCATGACATGCGCATCGCAACCCTGACAGTCCTCGTGTTCGCCATCGCCGTCGGGGCGTGGTTTGTCATCGGCCAAACGCCTTCCACTGCGAAAGCAGGCTCATCCGCCAGCGTCTATCAAGGCGCTGGCGAGAGCAACCTGGACTTAGGCAGCGCCGACAACACCTTGTATCTGGACCTTGCCGCCGGGCGGGTGGTGATCCAAATGCGCCCCGACTTGGCGCCCAAGCACGTCGCACGGATCAAGGAGTTGGTCCGCCAAGGCCATTACGACGGCCTGACGTTCCACCGCGTAATCGAAGGTTTCATGGCCCAAGGCGGCGATCCCGAGGGCACCGGAAAGGGTGGCACGGGCATAAAAATTCCCGGTGAATTTTCATCTGAAAAATTCAAGCGCGGCGTCGTCGGCATGGCCCGTTCGCGCGACGTCGACAGCGCTGATTCCCAATTTTACATCATGCTGGGTAACGGCAGCTGGCTAAACGGTAAATACACCGTCTGGGGTCACGTTGTTGAGGGCATGGCATTTGTCGACGCCATCAAAAAAGGCGACAAGAACGCGAACGGCAAAATCAGCGGCGCACCCGACAAAATCGTGCGCATGCAGATCAAAGTCGACGCTGCCGATTAAGCCTTTGCGGCGTCCGTGTCCTGGCCGTGAATACGGTACGTGTTGCGCCCTGCGGCCTTAGCCCCATACAGCGCATCATCGGCCAAGGTCACCAGATCGTCCTTGCTGTTCGTATCGCTGGGGAAAAAAGCAATGCCGATGCTGGCCCCAATCTGCACCGTTTTGCCCAAAACCGTGATCGGCTTTGACAGCGCAGCAATGATCTTTTCAGCCGGAATATGGGCATTGTCCGTGTCGTCCAAATCGGTCATCACCACGGCAAACTCATCGCCGCCCAGACGCGCGATGATATCGGTTTCACGACAAATACCACGCAGACTTTCAGCAACCGCGATCAACAACGCATCGCCCACCGGATGGCCGAATTGATCGTTCACCGGCTTGAACTTATCCAAATCGATCATCAACAATGCCAAGTGCGTGTCACGGCGTTTTGATTGGGCAATCGCTTCGTCGAAGCGGCTGTTGAAGGCATTGCGGTTGGCCAGCCCGGTCAGCGAATCTGTCAACGCCAGGCGACGGATTTCTTCTTCCGCCGCTTTGCGTTCGGTGATGTCGCGAATGACGGCGATAAAGCTGACCTCGTCACCGATGTACATGGGGTTGATGGTCAGATCGATGGGAAACTGGTTGCCGTGCTTGTGCTGGGCCATTTGCTGCTGGGTCTTGCCGAGAATTTGTGGTGGACCACCATCCAAATAGGCTTTCATGTAACCATCATGTTTTGAACGCAACGGCTCCGGCGTCAAGAACGATACATTGCGCCCGATGATTTCATCCGGCGTGTAACCAAAAATGGTTTGCGCGCCCATGTTGAAGGTTTCGATTTCGCCCTTGGCATTGGCGGTGATGATGGCATCGGTCACGGTGTTCATGATCGCGCGGGTGCGCCGCTCATCGGCTTCGGCCTTGGCTTTGGCTGACTCGGCCTCTTGCGTCGCGAACACTAAGTTTTCCGCCATACCCACCGCATCGGCGGCTTGCTCATCGGCTTGCTCACGGAGATTTTGCATTTCCAACAACTGCTGGTTCATCTCGGTATTGGTTTCTTCGAGATGCTTTTCCACCTCGTGACGCTTGATCGAATTGTTCAGCAAGACCTGCAAACTACGGGTCATTTCGGCAATTTCGTTGTTACCCCTGGGATCGGGAATACTGACGTCGTAATCACCAACCGCGATGCGACTCATGTTGGCGGTCATATTCTTCAACGGGGCGATGATTTGTTTGCGCAACACCCACATCAAAAAAACCGTCACGCATAAAATAAGCAAAATCTCAGCCGTTGTGATGACTTGTTCCACATTGGCGATTTTGCTCAACGACGTATCCATCGCACGCGATCGCTTCAAAATTTCGAGGTTTGCTTCTTGCACCAATAAACGCAGCGCCCGCAACGCGGGGGCGTCATTCACCTTTACTTTGGCATCGATGTCTTCAATGGACAGCCCCTCTTCGATCATCGGATGAATGCTGTCGAGCGCCACCTGATAAGAATCCAGCATGCGCAACATATCGTCCAAGGCGTTGCTTTCGCCCAAGCTTAAATCGAATGTGCGAAAGCGCGAGATAACGGCTTTGATGTTGGTAATATTGCCTATGGCGTTGGCGTGATACTCGTCCTGTCCACGCAGCACATAGTTTTTAAAGCTGTGGATCATACCGCCATACCCGACCAAGGCTTCAATCTCGGAAATCAATACAGCCTTGGAACGTGGCGCGCTGCGATCTAGCGGTCGGGATTCGAGGCGCAACGTTTCCAAGCCCCGCAACGCAAGGCTATCGTCAATTTTAATCGCAGCATCGATATTCGCAGCGTTTTCGCCGCTTAATTTCATCGCCTCAATGACGTCGATGGCTTTTTCATAGGCTGTGATCGTTACATGAATATTTTCAAGTGCAGCGCGCTCCGTAACGTTCAGGGGCAACTGCTCATACTGATCCAACACCATGCTCACGCCACCGGTTTGAGAACGGGTGATGTCGCGACGTTCATCACCGCCACGCAGGACATAGTTTTTTATGTTGTGGATCATGCCGCCATAGCCCAGCGCGGCACGCAGTTGCCCGCCTAGGCGTGCTTTTTCAGACCGAACCACCTGGAATTCCGCCCATGCATCTTTGACCGTACGCACTTCAACGTTGATGTAGACGGACGCGACAATGAATACACCGCCGGCGATCAGCAGCAATAAAGCGATAAAGGCAGAAGTCTGTTTAAGCGTCAAATTTTTCAACATATCCGATACGTCCACACTAAAGGTATGGTTACACACTTAACCATATAGGGGGTAAGCCCCTGGTCCTCAATGGTTGAGTTGAAAACTTTGGCGGCTAGCTTTTCACCGTGTCCGACAAAACCCGAAAAAGACAATCGCTCAGATCGCTCACCGAAAACGGCTTGGTCAAAGCACAATCCGCGCCGATCTGATAGGTTGTTTCCATGATGTCGACGTTGCGTCCACCGCCGGATATGGCCACGATTTTAAGGTCGGGGTTGTCGATCTTCAGTTCCAAAATCGTCTCGACCCCGTCCTTTTCCGGCATGATCAAATCCGTAATCACCAAGTCGTAATCGCCCGACAGGCACTTTTCGACCCCCTCCACACCATTGACTGCGGTTTGCACCGAATGGCCCATGGATTCTAGCGCGGACAGCAACGAAAAGCGCACTGCCTCATCATCCTCAATCACAAGCACAGCGGCCATCGTTACGCCTCTTCGGAAATAATATTGGGTTGGTGTTCCATATCCGTCACAGCCCCTTCTGCTATCGGCAAATAAATATCGAACGTGGTGCCCTGGTCTTTCACGCTGGTGACTTTGATTCCCCCGCCGTGCATCGTCACGATGCCGCTGGCCATCGACAAGCCCAATCCCGTCCCTTTGCCAAGTCCCTTGGTGGTGAAAAAGGGGTCGAAAATCCGCTCGACGATTTCCGGAGCCATTCCACAACCGTCATCGGACACGCTGATCTTGGCATACGCATCGTGGATGACGTCACCGCCCATATCGTACTCAACCCTTGATCGGACTTCACGTGACAAGTTCACTTCAATTTCACCGGCCCTGTCGCCAATCGCATCCATTGAGTTCGTTGCCAGGTTGAGCAACAGCGCTTCAAGCTGCGCACAATCGCCCACCACGCTGCCGGTTTCAGGGTCGAGGTTTTCCGCCAAGAGGATCGAGGTCGGCGCGCTGGAGCGAAACAACGCCATCGTGTCGCTCACCACGCCGTGGATGTCGAGCGGGCGTTTCTCCGGCTCGTCTTGGCGTGAATACAACAAAATCCGATCACCCAGGGCTTTGCCCCTGCGACATGCATCAATGGCGATTTGCAAACGCTGACGCACCGGCGAGTCTTTGGCCGTTTCGTTCAAGGTCAGCTCGCTCAAGATCAAAATCGGCTGGAAAATATTGTTGAACGAGTGCGCCACCCCGCCCGCCAAATTGCCAAGCGCCTGCATTTTTTGCGCATGGCGCATTTCAATTTCGGATTGCTTGTATTCGGTCATGTCGGTGAGAGCACCCTGATAGCCGGCAAAGCGCCCTTTCTCATCGAACACCGGAATGCCCGACGATTGCAAATACATGGTGTGACCATCGGGCGTGCGGATGGCGAATTCAAAGCGGCTGAACGCCAATCGATCACGCAGAGTCTGAAAATGGTCCGCCAACACATCCGCATCGACAAGTACATCTTCGGCGGTCATGCGTTCAAATATGCTCTGATGCAACACGTTGGGCGGATTGCCCAAGGTCTCGAAAAACTGTGGTGACATATAGGTGATGGCGTAATCAGCATCGACTTCCCAAAACCAATCGGACGCCACCTCGAACAGATTGCGCAGACGCCGTTCATTGATTTCCAGATGGTTTTTAGCGGTTCCCAATTCACTGGTGCGCTCATCCACCAAAACCTGCAGCCGTTCTTCGCGCTCACCCAGTTTTTCCACGAACGTGCCCAGCGCATCCGCCATATCGGCAATCTCGTCCCCGCCGCCACGCGGTATTTCTTCCTTGGCGCTGCCATCGGCGACCGCGCGCATGGCGCGTTGAATGGCGACCACCCGGCTGCCGACACGATTGTCCAAATACACCGCGACCAATATGGCGAAGATGATGGCACCCAAGGCGTACACATTGAGCAACCAGCTTTCGATCTTGATCTGTTTAAGGATACCCGAAACAGACCCTTCGATTTCCCCTTTGCGCGCATTCGCCAGCCCCGCGACCGAATAGGTCAAACGGTCCGCATGATATTTATGCAGCAACAACAAACGATCGACTTCCGCCGCCAATTGCGTTTGCTGTGCGCTGAGCCCGGCCACATCCGCATCATGACGGCGTTCCACCGCCTTGGTCAGGTCGCGAAAGCTTTCTTGCAAGGCGCGCTTGTTTTGCTGAACGTGATCGAGGCGCTCTTGCTCGATGCCTTTTTCAGCCAAGGTCGCCAACTGACGGTCGAGCCACGTAAATTGATCGTTGATGCGATTGACGAAAGCTTGGCGCGTCCACCTGTCGCGGGTCAAGACCACGCCCGAAGCCCCTTTGGAAATCGCTTCGCCTTGGCGCGCCACCTCATAGGCTGCGACCAACACTGGAATGCTTTCGCCAGACAGCTGCGTGAGACGCTGCTCGTACTGCGCCATCAAGTAGATGTTCCACAGACTGGACACCACCCCGACAAACGCCAGCAGAAAAAAAGCGAACAGGACGCGCTGACGAATACTGGATAAAGCCTTACTCATCACGCTCTCGACACCATACCTCCCATGAACGCACTTAGACTAGATGGTGGTTCTGTGAGTGTTTCCAAACCATTGCTTTGCATTTGATGCTTCTATCGGTGCTTAACGGTCATACACGTACCTGGCGAACTGACTTTTGCATGAGTTGCATCCACATACCAGCCCACAATCAAAATCATCACACTTAACAAGATTATCTCAGGCGCTTACACTGCCATACCTAAACAGTTGGAAAATGCGATGCTCACCCCCCCAGTTCTGCGCACAGCTCAAGTTACGGCCTTGATTCTCTTTACAGTTTTCACGTTCAGTGCACACGATGCGATGAGCCAGACGGGCCGAGCAAGCACCCTGGAAACGATCAAGGAACGCGGCCACCTCAATTGCAGCACCGCAGGGCACCTCAACACCCCGCGTGAATACAGCCAGCCGGGCACCATCGCCGGGTTTGATCGCGATTTCTGCCGCGCCATCGCCGTCGCCGTGCTCAAAGACACCTCCAAAATCGATTTTATCCAACTTGTGCCGGCAAACCGGTTTCAAGCTTTGCAGGAAGGAGCTGTAGATGTGCTGGTGCGCTCGACCACTTGGACCTTGTCGCGCGATGGTTCTCTCGGCGTGCACTTTGCTGCGGTGAACTTTTACGATGGCCAAAGCTTCGTGGCGAGAAAATCACTGGGCGTGAACAGTTTGCTGGACCTCAAGTCCCAGGGCAAAAAGGCCACTGCATGCGTCGAAAACCACACCACCAGCAAAGACAACATCGCCGAATACATCCGAGACCATGACCTGCCCATCTCCATGATGCCATTTGATGCGTTTGAAGAGCTACGCTATGCGTTTTTTACTGAGCGATGCGACCTGTTCAGTTCAGACCGGTCGTTTTTGGTCGAGTTTCGCACCAAAGAAACCCCGGTCGCCGACGATTACATGATTCTCGACGATGTGATCTCCAAAGAACCCTTAGGCGCCGCCGTGCGCGATGACGACGCCGGGTGGTTCAACATCGTACGGTGGGTTGTTTTCGCCACCGTGCAAGCGGAAGAATTGGGCATCACATCACAAAACATCGACACCCTTCGCAAAAACGGTACCGCCGCGCAGCGTCGTTTTCTCGGCGCTGAACCGGGCATCGGCAAAGCTCTGGGGCTCGACGACAATTGGGCGTATCGCATCGTCAAGCACGTCGGCAACTATGCTGAGATTTTTGAGCGCAACCTCGGCAAGGGTAGCGATTTCAAGCTGGAACGTGGCCTCAACGCACTGTGGACCGACGGCGGCTTGATGTACGCCCCACCGTTTCACTAAGCACCTTTCCACTAAGCGTCACCAACCGTTTGCATCTTAGCGTCGCTGAACACCGTCTCATGCCCCCAACGCGGATTGCGCGGGATCAAAAACGCCAGCGCCAGCGAGCCCGCCGCCATGCCCGCGCCCGCCATAAACACCAACGCATGATCGCTGACCCAGATGTGGCCGAACACCACCGGGATCACCACCGCCGCGATGTGATTGATGGTGAAGCTCACCCCCGAGGTCGAGGCGATGTCTTGCGGATCGGCGATTTTTTGAAAGTATGTTTTCGACGCGAACGACATGGCGAAAAACAGGTGGTCGAGCAAATAAAGCCCCACCGCCACCCATGCGGTCTCGACGAAAGCATACGCCAAGAACACCCCAATCAGGCCGGTGTATTCGATGATCAGCACACGCCGTTCGCCCAGCCGCGCGATCAGGCGACCGACCTTGGGCGAAAACCAAATCGCCATGGCGCTGGTGGCCAAAAACATCAAGCTCATCGCGGCGGCGTCGAAGCCGAACTTTTCGACCATCAAAAAGCCCGCGAACACGACGAATATCTGTCGCCGCGCGCCCCACAAGAACGTCAGCGCGTAAAACAGCCAATAGCGTTTGCGCACCACCAAGTGCTTGTGCTGTTCGGCTTTGCCGGAAAACCGCGGGAACGCCAGCCGACACCACAGCGTCAGCGCCACGGTCGCGCCGCCACCGACCAGATACACCCACACCATGTCGATGTTGAACACATCCAACGTCAGCCAAATCAGGGCGAACACCACCAATCCGGCGAACGCCCCCGCCGACACCATGCGCCCCATCGCCACCGGTGCGCGGTCCACATCCAACCACTGCAACGCCAAAGATTGGCGCAGGGTTTCGAAATAATGAAAGCCGATCGACATCACCACGGTGGTGATATAGAGCCCCATTTCGGATGGGAACAAACCCGTCACTGCCGTACCAATGCCGAGCAGCGTCAGTGCGATCAGCGCCAAGGCTTGTTCACGCACGATCAACAGCAAAAACACCACACCGAATGACAAAAAGCCGGGGATTTCGCGCAAGCTTTGTAAAATGCCGATTTCCACGCCGGTGAACGCGGCGCGTTCGATGGCGAAGTTGTTGAGCAGCGCCATCCAGGTGCTGAAACTCAGCGGCATGGCGATGGACAGCAAGATCAACAACAATTCGGGGCGTTGGGAAAAAGGCGTGGTGCGCTCAGTCATTGGGGGAGGTCTCCGCAGCATCTTCACATGTACGTCTTGGTAAGTGCGTTGCCAAAATACGCCGAGACGCGATAGGCTTATACACACGATAATGACATAAAGTATCGAATTTATGCCAAACAGCCCTCATTCCTATCCGCTACCGGGCGTGATGCTCGACCTGGAAGACGTGCCCCGCCCCATCGTCATCCGTCCCCATGACATGGCGCGCGGCGAAGAGGTCCCGTTGCACCGCCATGGCCGCGAACAACTGGTCTATGCCTCACAAGGGCTTGCGTTGGTGAGCACGTCTCACGGCGCCTGGGTGATGCCGCCCAACCGCGCGGTATGGGTGCCGAGCAACTTGGACCATGGCGTCAAGGCCATCACCGATGCATCGATGTCGAGCCTGTTCATCACCCCCGGGGTGGTGCAAAACCTGCCCAAGACGTGCTGTGTGGTGGCGGTGCCAAAGCTGTTGCGCGAACTGATCCAACACGCCAACGGCTTTGCCGACCTCTACGATGAAAACGGCCCCGATGGCCGCATCGTCGCGGTCATCATCGACATGTTGGAGACCTTAAACGAAGTGCCTCTGCACTTGCCGATGCCCAGTGACGCCCGCCTCAAACGCATTGCCGAAGCCATCGTCGCGACCCCCGCCGACACCCGCAGCCAACGCCAATGGGCCGACAGTTATGGCGTGAGCGTGCGCACCTTGGCACGACTGTTTCCCCAGCAAACCGGGATGAGTTTCGGTCAATGGCGGCAACAAGCCCGCTTGATGGCCGCGTTGGGACGTCTGGCCGATGGTGAGCCGGTGGTGTCCATTGCGCTGGATCTCGGCTACGCCAGTCAAAGCGCATTTATCGCCATGTTCAAAAAGGCGCTCGGCACCACGCCCGGCCAGTACTTTAGGGGGCAATACTTTCGAAAATAGACCCGTTAGCCGCCAAGTGTCGCTTCGATCGCGTCCAATGCCGACTGGGCTTGATCGCCATCGGGGCCGCCCGCTTGGGCCATGTCGGGACGGCCACCGCCGCCCTTGCCGCCGACCACGGCTGAGCCCGCACGCACCAAATCGACCGCGCTGATTTTATCCTTAAGGTCATCGGTGACGCCGACCACCAGCGATGCTTTGCCTTCCGACACCGCCACCAGCGCGACCACACCGGATTTGATTTGCGCCTTGATGTCGTCGGCCAGGCCTTTGAGCTCCTTGCCCGACACGTCTTCCAACAGCTTCGCCGCGAACGTCACGCCGCCGACATCCTTGGTTTCGGTACCGCCACCGGAACCGCCGCCGGACGCCAGCTTTTTCCGCAAATCGGCGATTTCGCGTTCCATCTTTTTGCGCTCATCAACCAATTGCTGAACCCGCGTCGGCACGTCGGCGGGGGCCGATTTCAGCACCGTCGCCGCCGATTGTAGCGCCGCTTCCTGGGCTTCCATGTACGAAACAGCGGCAGCACCGGTCAGCGCTTCGATACGGCGCACGCCGGACGACACCGCGCCTTCGGATACGACCTTCAACAAGCCGATGTCGCCGGTGCGGCTCACGTGGGTGCCACCGCACAGCTCGACGGAAAATTCTTTATTGCCGTCCTCGTTTTCGGTGCCCATCGACACGACCCGCACTTCGTCGCCGTACTTTTCGCCAAACAGCGCCATCGCGCCCGCTTCGACCGCTTCTTCGGGGGCCATCAAACGGGTGGTGACGTCGGTGTTGGCGCGAACTTGGCCGTTGACCATCAGCTCGACGTCGGAAATTTGCTCAGCGGTCACCGCCACCGGTTGGCTGATGTCGAAACGCAAACGATCCGCCGACACCATCGAGCCTTTTTGCGTGACATGATCGCCCAGTTCCAACCGCAGCGCCGCGTGCAACAAGTGGGTGGCGGAATGGTTGGCGCGGGTGGCGGCGCGGTGGCCGTGATTGACGTTCAAGCCAATTTCGTCACCGACCTTCAGCGTGCCTTCGGCCACCTTGCCGACGTGCACGGTGATGTCGCCGAGCTTCTTTTGCGTATCGGCAATCTCGACGTTCACACCATCGCCCGAAAGCGTGCCGATGTCGCCCATTTGACCGCCGGACTCGCCGTAAAACGGGCTTTGGTTGCACACCACCAAAACCTCGTCGCCGACGCACGCTTCGTCGACGCGCTCACCGTTCATGACGATGGCGGTGACTTGGCCTTGCGCGGTTTCGGTTTTGTAGCCGAGGAAATCGGTCGCGCCGATGTCGTCTTTGATGTCGAACCACAGCGCGTCCGTAGCGGCTTCGCCGGACCCGGACCAGCTGGCGCGCGCGGCGGCCTTTTGACGTTCCATGGCGGTGTTGAAACCGTCTTCATCGACGCCGATGCCTTTGGTGCGCAAAGCGTCCTGGGTCAGATCGAGCGGGAAACCGTAGGTGTCGTAAAGCTTGAACGCGGTATCGCCGTCCAGCACGCCGCCGTCGGTCATTTCGCCGGTGGCGTCATCAAGCAGCTTGAGACCGCGATCCAGTGTTTTCTTGAAACGGGTTTCTTCCAATTTAAGCGTTTCGGTGATCAGCGCTTCAGCGCGGTTAAGCTCCGGGAACGCGCCCGACATCTTGGCTTGCAAAGCGGGGAACAATTTGTAGATCACCGGTTCCGTCGCCCCGATCATATGCGCATGGCGCATGGCGCGGCGCATGATACGGCGCAGAACGTAACCGCGGCCTTCGTTGCTGGGCAGCACGCCGTCGGCGATCAAAAACGCGGTGGAGCGCAGATGATCGGCGATCACGCGGTGCGAGACGCTGTGCTCACCATCCGGGTCCGAATTGGTGGCGTTGGCGGAGGCCTCGATCAGCGCGCGCATCAAATCGATGTCGTAATTGTCGTGGGTGCCCTGCATCACCGCGGCGATGCGCTCCAGGCCCATGCCGGTGTCGATGGATGGTTTGGGCAGCTCGACCCGTTCGCCGTCCGCGTGTTGCTCATACTGCATGAACACCAAGTTCCAGATCTCGACGAAACGATCGCCGTCCTCGTCGGGACTGCCCGGCGGGCCTCCGGCGATGTGATCGCCGTGGTCGTAAAAAATTTCCGAACACGGACCGCACGGGCCGGTGTCGCCCATGGACCAGAAATTATCCGAGGTCGGGATGCGGATGATGCGCTCATCGGGCAAGCCCGCGACCTTCTTCCACAGGTCGAACGCTTCATCGTCGGTATGATAAACGGTGACCAACAAACGGTTCGGATCGATGCCGTAATCCTTGGTGATCAGCTTCCACGCCATGTCGATGGCGTCGTCCTTGAAATAATCGCCGAACGAAAAGTTACCGAGCATTTCAAAGAACGTGTGATGACGTGCCGTGTGACCGACGTTTTCCAAGTCGTTATGCTTACCGCCCGCGCGCACGCATTTCTGTGACGAGGTGGCGCGGTTGTAGTCGCGCGTTTCCATGCCGGTGAACACATTCTTGAACGGCACCATGCCCGCGTTGACAAACATCAAGGTCGGATCGTTGTGTGGCACAAGAGGGCTCGACGAGACGACTTCGTGACCATTTTTGGCGAAGAAGTCGAGGAAGACCTTGCGAATATCGTTGGCGGTTTGCATCTGGTTTCAGTCCGGCTGGTTCACGCTTACACAATGAAGAATTTGCGCCGAGCCTATGGCCCGCAACACAAAGAATTGCTTTTACAGGGCTTCTTAAAGCCTGTCCACCACACCTAGCCCCATAGCCCCGCTGAACACCTCCTGCCAAAACGCAACGCGCGGCCCCGAATGACTGCGAACAGTCCTTCATTGGGGCCGCGCACGGCGCATGGGGATCATGCGGCAAGGCGTGATCTGAACGAGGCTTAGTCTTTGGTTTTTTCACCGTCTTCCGTCATGGAATCCGGTCCACCGGTGAGCATTTCATCGGAAATCAAGCCCGCGTTGGCACGGATTTGGCTTTCCAGTTTTTCGGCCATTTCCGGATTGTCGCGCAGGTACTGTTTGGCGTTTTCACGTCCCTGACCGATGCGCGTCGAGTCGCACGAGAACCAAGAGCCAGATTTTTCAACCAATTCGGCTTTCAGGCCCAAATCGAGCAATTCGCCCATTTTGGATACGCCCTCGCCGTACATGATGTCGAATTCGACCATTTTGAACGGTGGCGCCATCTTGTTTTTGACGACTTTGACACGGGTCTGATTGCCGACCACTTCGTCGCGATCCTTAATCGCACCGATGCGGCGAATTTCCAGGCGTACGGAGCTGTAGAACTTCAGCGCATTGCCGCCGGTGGTGGTTTCAGGGTTGCCGAACATCACACCGATTTTCATGCGGATTTGGTTGATGAAGATCACCAACGTGTTGGAACGCGCCACCGAGCCGGTCAACTTGCGCAGCGCCTGGCTCATCAGTCGCGCCTGCAAACCCACATGGTGGTCGCCCATTTCGCCTTCAAGCTCGGCGCGCGGCACCAGGGCGGCGACCGAGTCCACCACCAAAACATCCACCGCGCCGGAGCGCACCAAGGTGTCGGTGATTTCCAACGCCTGCTCGCCGCCATCGGGCTGCGAGATCAAAAGCTCGTCGATATTCACGCCGAGCTTCTTGGCGTAAACCGGGTCCAACGCATGTTCGGCATCGACGAACGCACACGTGCCACCGCTCTTTTGCGCTTCGGCCACCACATGCAGCGCCAAGGTCGTTTTGCCGGAGCTTTCCGGTCCATAAACTTCCACAACGCGGCCTTTCGGCAGACCGCCGATGCCGAGCCCGATATCGAGCCCGATCGAACCGGTCGAAATGGCGTCGGCCTCGACCGTTTCACGTTGGCCGAGTTTCATCACCGAGCCTTTGCCGAACGCACGTTCGATCTGCGACACGGCGGCTTCAAGAGCCTTGTTTTTGTCCACGGAGCCTTTCTCCACTAAGCGTAATGCTGATTGCGACATGATCCCCACTCCAATGTTTCATAGAGGTTTAAGTTGTTCAATGAAGACAGCATGTACTCACTTTGTTCTCATTGTCCAGAAAAAAATTAACTAATTGAAAAAATTGAATAAATAACACCATGTTCTTATCATGTTCACATATAAATTATATTTTCCGCTGATGAACGCTGTGAGGTAGAACGGCCCCGCCCTCTTTAGAATCGCTCCCCATGGTTCACATTCACACCCGCCAAACGTCGCGTTTTTATCCGAAGATGACGATGGAGCCGTTCATGACCCAGTCCCGCCTTGCCCGTAGCCTGCCCTGCACAGGGCTTGCCCTGATCATTGGCGCAACGCTTATGAACGAGGTGCGGGCTGAAAGCTCCACCACACCCGAGCAGCTCATCGCCGCCTACACCACGCTGCCAAAGGGCAAGAGCCAAAATTATTATCTTTCGATGCACATCAACAAAACCGGCAAAAACAGCTGGTTCATCGTCGATACCGGATCGACGGGCGTGCGTGGCCCGGCGAACTTTTTCGGTTTGACGGCAAACGAACGGCAAGGCACCTGCGTACACAAAACGTATTCCAGCAGCGGAAACAATTACGCCGGGTACGTCGTCAATCGCAACATCACGCTGCGCTCGACCCTCAAAAGCCAAACCAACGTGGTCAGCGTCGACAACTTGGCGGTGTTCGCGGTGATGCAATCATGCCAAAAAGGCGTCACCGCGCAATGCGGCGGCGCAGCCCCCAAGGGCTGCACCAACACCCCAAAAGTGTTCATGATGGGCGTCGGGCTGGGGCGCTATGCCAAGACCTCACCCCCGCCGATCAATCCGGGCAACCCGCTTCTCAACACCCAAAAGATGGCGAGCGGACAGCTTCCCCGCAGCTACTTGGCCGTGGCATCGAAAACGACACCCGGCCTGGTGTTCACGTTGGGTGCGACGACAAGCGATTTCCCGTCCTATAGCACCAGCCATACCTTCAAGATCAGCCAAACGGGGCAAAAAACCGGCGCTTTGGTCGGCGCTTTGGGGCAATTCGTCATCGTCGATGGCGAAACCGACAAACCGTTGTACCCGTTAAAGGACCGCATCACCGCGCGACTGATGCCCGACACCGGCCTCAAATACGGCATCCTGTCCGTACCGCAAAGCACGCCACCGTGCTGCAATGCCAAGCCCGTGTCGTGTGGCGGTTCCACCAAGGGCTTGCCCACCGGCACCAAGGTGGCATTTTACGCCACCCCAAATTCCACCGCCCCCCTCACCACCATCCAGTATCCATCCCCTACAAGCACGGCGCAGCAATGTCTGCGCTGGTCGCTGAACAACTCCAGCAACTCCGCCCTATTCAACAGCGGCAGAGCCTTCTTCGACAAATGCGCATTGCTCTACCAGCCGGGCAAAAACACCATAGACATCGGCTGCAACCCTTAGGACTAACGCCCCCGGCTAACCTCGCGACAGCTGCACCTGCCATTTCCCCACTTTTTTAAAAAACAATCACGTTGCTCATCGAAGAGCCCTTGCGAAAACCGATAAATGTCGATTTGATGGTGCAAACACGCTCATCACGTCAACCGGGCGGTCATTGAGCATCTATTCAATAACTTGAATCTAAAGCATGTTTTTTCACGAAAAACGCATGTACTATATTTGAGAAATTGCTTTTGAGAGAGGGGAAACTATGTCCGACAATAGCGAACACTGCAGCGACGAAGTCATCAAACTTCTGGCCGAAGGCTCTTACGATCAAGCCAGATCCACCGGACATAGCGAAGGCAGCGGGGCGACCGTCGACAAACTCGCCCAAGTTTTGGAAGACAATGATCGCGAAAACCTCAAAGGCACCATTCAGGTCGCCGTGGAATGCGGTGACGCGATGGTCTCGATTGCGGAAATGACCCGTGACGTACACGAGGTCAACAACCGGTCCCAAGCGATCGCAGCGGCGGCCGAAGAAATGGTCGCGTCCGTTAATGACATCGCCCACACCAGCGAAGCCGCCGCAGCCGACGCCAACACCGTCGAAGCCAGCGCGCACGACGGCTTGAAGTCCGCTGAGCTCGCCGTCGAGACGATGCACAACATCGCCACCGCGGTGCAAGACGCCGCCGCGCAAGTCGACAGCTTGGCCGAAGCCTCCGCCCAGATCGGTCAAATCGTCGAAAGCATCGAAGCCATCGCCAAGCAAACCAACCTGTTGGCGCTCAACGCCACCATCGAAGCCGCGCGCGCCGGGGACGCAGGCAAAGGCTTCGCCGTGGTTGCGGGTGAAGTCAAAAACCTCGCCAATCAAACCGCGCAATCCACTGACGACATCCGCAACCGCATCGGTCATCTGCGCGACGAAATGTCGACCATCGTGACGTCGATGGAGGCCGGCGCCAAAGCCGTGCAGGAAGGCGAAGAAGTCATCGCCGCGACCGGTGACGGCATGCGCGCAATTGGAGAGCAGATCGGCGGCGTGACGTCGAAAATGCAAGACATCTCATCGATCTTGGCCCAGCAAAGCGAAGCGTCCGCAGAGGTCGCGCAAGGCGTGACCATGATCGCCGACATGTCCAGCCGCAATTCGGCCGAAATCAGCCGCGTCGCCGACGCCATGGACAAAGCCAACGCCGTGATCGTTGAGCGAGTACAAACGTTGGGTGAGCGCGATATCACCCACAAAGTCGTCCATCTGGCCAAATCCGATCACACCGCGTTCAAGAAAAACGTCATGGACACCCTGATCGGGCGCAAATCGCTGAACGCCGACGATCTGGCCGACCACCACAATTGCCGCTTGGGCAAATGGTATTATTCGGTGACGGATGCCACGATCAAGAACGCCGCAGCCTACAAACGCATGGAAGATCCGCATGCGCGGGTGCATGACTTTGGCAAAGAAGCCCTGCGCTTCTTACACGCTGGCGACATGGATGCGGCGCTGGCGGCGGCGAGCAGCATGGAAACGGCGTCCAAAGACGTGCTCAGCCTGCTTGACGAACTGGCGACGGAGTTGGGTCACTAAACTCAACGCAGCCTTACGATCTATACGAGACGCGATCCCCTGCAGAGCGGGTCGGTGGCGTCTCGTTTTTCGTTTTGGGCCGGTTTTTGAATATGAATGCCAGCTGAATTGGGCTTTCAGTGTTGGTTCAGTGACACGGTGCTAGTTTTCTGGAACATGGAAACAACGTCACGGGAGAAATCCAATGCTGAAGAAAATGATGCAAGACACGATGATCGCCGGTTTCGCCATCAGCTTGCTTTCGGGCGGTTTCATGGTTATGACGGCACGCGTTCTGGGCGCGGCCTAAGAGCCACCAACCGATGCGCATTTCAAATCGCTTTCAAATGAAATTTCTGATGCTGTGGCACGCGGTCTTTTCCGGCGGCTTCATCGTCGCCTACCTCACCGACGACGTGTACGCCATGCACCTGTTTTCCGGCACCGTGGTGCTCGGCGCGGTCCTCATCCGTGTGCTGGTGAGTTTGCTGGCGCGCGAAAAATCGCCGCTGGCGCTGAGCAACCCGATGGACGCCACCCGCCAATGGTGGGAGCGCATCTCAAGCGGCGCAAAAGCGCGCAACCCGCTGCACGCCTGGATGGCCGCCGCCCTGCTCACCACCATCGGCCTCGCCGCCGCCACCGGCTGGCTCACCGAACTGCTGCCGTTCACCAAAGACCTGCACGAAGCCGTCGCCGAGTTCACCCTGGTGGTGCTCACCGGTCATCTCGCCGTGGTGTTTTTCAAACCGGCGAAGAAGTATGTGCAGGGGTTTGTACAGGCGCGGGCGGTGGGGTTGTTTCGCTAGGGTGCAGGGCTTCTTCGTTTGATGTGCGCGAATTATGCAGATAGTATTCTTTGCATGATTGAATAACGCCGCAGCAAACAAAGGTTTCCCGTCATGATTGGACTTGCACGCCTAGGCCTCATCCTGATCGCCGTGAGTGGCGGTTTATCGGCTTGTCAGACGACGGGGGACTATTTTGGCGAGGGCAAGAAGATTAACCCCGCTAGCGCCAAAAACTTTATACACGAGCAATACCTGGATTGGCCTTCCTTTGGTAACTTAACAATTACAGATTACCAAAAAGGCAACTACAGCCGCACCCAAATTAAGTTTGATGCTGGTTTTATCAACGATGATGCATATGAGATGGGCGGATTTCAAATGCTCACAGCTGAGCGGTTTAAAGACCATGTCATGAGCCGGTTCAAATCTGCTGCAAATTTCGGTCCGATCAAGAAATACAAGCCCAATTCTAGTACCCCAGGTTACTATACGTCGATTGAATTGAAGGGCGTAGTTTGCTTCGTATTGCTGGATAACACTTTAGAGCGTGTCGATTTGAACAGCGGTCCGGGCACACGTGGTCGTTATCAAATCGTATATTGCCAAAATGAACGAAGCCCAAATTTCGAAGACGAGGTTCTCAGCCTATTTGTTATGTAGACAATCCCCCCCTACTCCGCCAGCACACCCTTCACCTTCGCCGCCAAGTCTTTCAGCGAGAACGGTTTGGGCAAGAAGTGGAAGCTGCTGTCGGGCTGGATGCCGCCGGGGATGACGTTTTCGGCGAAGCCTGAGATCAAGATCACTTTCATGTCGGGCATTTCTTGGCGCACGAACTGCACCAGGGTGTGGCCGTCCATGCCCGGCATCACCACGTCCGTCACGATCAGATCGATCTGTTGTTCGGTGCCATTGATGACTTCCAGCGCTTCTTCGCCGTTGGCGGCTTCGAGCACCGTGTAGCCTTTGTTGCGCAACGCGCGCGAGCCAAACATGCGCACCGCGTCTTCGTCTTCGACCAGCAAGATGGTGCCGACCCCGGTGAGGTCGCCATCGCCGCCGTCGCGTTCGGCTTTCAGTTCCGGTTCCGGCGTCAATTCGGGCCCAGGTTCATGCTCGGGCTCAAGTTCGGGCCCCGTTGGCGATGCGAGCTCTTCGACCACCGGGGTGCTCAAATAATCGTCTTCGAAATAGCGCGGCAAGCACACGGTGAAGGCCGCGCCCTCGCCCGGTGCACTGTCGACGAACACGTGCCCGCCGGTTTGATGGACGATGCCGTAAACGGTGGACAGGCCCAGCCCGGTGCCTTCGCCGACTTCCTTGGTGGAAAAGAACGGCTCGAATATGCGCGCCATGTCTTCTTTGCGAATGCCCTCGCCGGTGTCGATCACGTCCAACGTCACGTATTCGCCCGCGGGCACCAGTTCCATGCCGCGCTGGACCGGTTCTTCAAGGGACAGATTGGCGGTGCGAATGGTCAGCGTGCCGCCGCCCGGCATGGCGTCGCGCGCGTTCACCGCCAAGTTCAAAATGACTTGATCGAACTGGGTCGGATCGACGCGGATGGGGCCGAGGTCGCGGCTGTGTTCGATGTTGAGATCGATGGTCGGGCCCAACAAACGGTTCAACACTTCCGACAAATCCGAGAGCTTTTCTTTGGCGTCGATGATTTGCGGTTCCAGCGTTTGCTTGCGCGAGAACGCCAGCAACTGGCGCACCAACGAGGTCGCGCGCACCGCGTTTTGGCGGATCTGATTGATGTCGTTGAACGATGGGTCTTGGGGCCCGTGACGGGTCAACAACAAATCGGAAAAACCGATCATCGCCGTCAGCAGGTTGTTGAAATCATGCGCGATGCCGCCCGCCAACTGACCGATGGACTGCATCTTTTGCGACTGCGCGAACTGCACTTCCAAATGCTTTTGTTCGGTGGTGTCGATGAAGTGCAAGATCAGCCCGGTGACCTCGCCGAACGCGTCTTCCATGCGCGACGCGTACAGCGATGCGGTGATTTCCCGCCCACCGCGCGCGGGCATGCGAATTTCGATGTGCGCCGCGCGCATGATGCCCATCACCACCTTGGACAGCTGGCCGCCGACCTCGCCGCGATCTTCCTTGGCCAAGCGATCAGTGAACGGCAAGCCATCGACGTCGTCCTTGTGCAGCCCCAGCATCTTGAGGAACGCGCCGTTACAATCGGTGATGTTGGCTTTCATATCCAACAGCGCAATCGCCACCGGGGCTTCGTCGAACAGCCAGTACAGGCGTCGCGCAACATCGGACACGTCTTCGTCTTCGCCCGGATGCGCCACCACGGCGGTTTCCGGCGGCGGCTGTTTGCGCACCAGATCGCGCACCACGATGGAGCGGGTGTACAGCAACTCGCCACTGTCGCCGGTGCGTCCCGATTGCAGCAAGAACGCTTTGAACGACAAACCACCGCGCGGCTGCAACGTCACTTGGCCGTTGTCGCCGTCATCGTTGGGGTCATCGTTGGCGGTCAGCTCGGTGACAAACTCGGCAAAGCCCAAGCCCTGGTCGCGAATGTCGCTAAGGCGTATGCCCAGCCACTTGCACAGGGTTTCGTTGGCGTAGACCATGCGCCCGGTGCCATCGACGGAGAAAAAGCCCACCGGCAGGTTATCCAACAAGTCGGCCAGCACGGCCTCTTCGGCGCGGCGCACTTCATCCAGCTCGCGCCGCGCGGTGACGTCGCGCGCCGACCAACTGATCAGGCCACTGCCCGGCTTGCCCGCCGGACGGGCGGCCAACTGCCACCACGTGCGCACGCCGCCTTTTAAGGCAAAAGGAAGTTCCGCCCAATCTTTACCCCCACCCGCAGCCGCACCGAGCATACGCCGTACAGAAGCGGGAGCGTCCACGTCTTGTTCATCAAAACGCAGCGCATTTGGGATGGCCGGGGCCGCATGGGTCAAAAACAAAGTGCGAAACGCTTGGTTGGCGTAAAGCACCTGACCTTGCATGTCGCTCAGCATCAAGGGCGCACCGGTTTCGCCAGCGCAAAGGTTGACCAATGCGGCTTCCTCATCGCTGTGCGAACGCCGACCGAGGCTCCAGGCGAACGCCAAAGCAAAGCCAGCACCCAGCGCCAACGCCGTGGAGCCGAGCATCGTTGCATCCAAAGCAAAGTCTTGGGGCACAAAGACGCCCGCATCTATGGCCACGCGCAAGCCGCCGAAGGCCAGCGCCGGCACGCCGAACAGCGCCGGATTGGGTCCGCGCGATGGGCGAAACCGTGCCGCGTCGGGGCCTTGCGGTGTTTCGTCGTCTGCAGACTGGGAAGCGACCACTGCGGGGCGGGCGGCAGGTGTCACAGGCGATTTGGGACCATCGCGCAGCACTTCGGGCGCAGGCGCGTGAGCGTCGCCGAGTTCATCACCCCGGGCATCGCCCAACTCATCACCTTGTGGCGCGTCGTGCTCAGTGGATGGTTTGTCCATTGCCACCAGATTTGTTCCCCTTCAAACCCATAACATAACCGATAATTTCGGCCACCGCTTGGTAGTGTTCGACGGGAATTTCCTCGTCCAACTCGACCGCCGCATACAGCGCACGCGCCAACGGCGGATTTTCAACGATCGGCACGTCGTTTTCTTCGGCGACCTCCCTGATCTTAAGTGCCAGAGAATCCACGCCTTTGGCAACCAACTTCGGTGCGTGCATGTTATCCATTTTATATTCCAAGGCCACAGCATAATGGGTCGGGTTGGTGACCACCACATCGGCTTCCGGCACATTGGCCATCATGCGCTGCTGGGCGCGTTCAGCCCTGATTTTACGAATGCGCGCTTTGATCTGCGGATCGCCTTCGGTGTCTTTGTGTTCGTCTTTGATTTCTTGACGGCTCATACGCATCGACTTTGTGTGTTCGAACTTTTGATACACGAAGTCCACAACCGCGACGACGAACATCACCATCACCGCCCCCGCAGCAATGCTCAACGCCACAATGTATAGACGGTCCAAGGTATCCAAGATGTCGTGATCCGCCATCAGCGCGATATCTTGCATCCACGGCGCCGCCATGAAAAAACACACGACCCCCAACACCGTCAACTTGAACAAGCCCTTGAGAAATTCGACCACCGAACGCCACGAGAACATTCGCTTGAGGCCTTTCAATAGCGAAATCTTGTCCAAAGACGGCACCAGTTTACTGGGTGCCATCAAGAAACCGGTCTGCGCGACGTTGGCGACGATTGCCAAAACCATCAGCATGGCGAACAAAGGCGACAGAACGATGCCCATCTCCAACAGGACATCGCCCATCAGCAACGGCATCGAGCCCCGCGTGACCGAAATGTCCTCAATATGTTGAAGAAAACCCACGGAATAACTCGCCACCCGAGACATGGTCCACGGCGCCAAAACAGCCAAGCCCATGGCCGCACCAAACAAAATGGCCCAGCTTTTGACTTCTTGTGAAGTCCCGACCTGCCCTTTTTCACGTGCTTTTGCGAGTTTTCGGGCGGTCGGGTCTTCTGTTTTTTGGGAGTCGTCTTCCTCAGCCATGATTTCCCAATGCCACCATCACCTTCACCCGCCCAGAGGTGCGGCAAAATTATAAAGGTTGCCTTCGAAGTATTGCATAAACACCATCATCATCGCGCTGAGCGACATGATCAAGATCCAGACCTGCATGGCGATCTGGATCGGCATACCGAAGAAAAACACCGGCAATTGGGGCATCAAGCGGCCCATGATGCCAAGGCCGAGATAATAGGCAACACCCGACAAAATCAATGGCGAGGCAATCTGCACCCCGATGCGAAAGCTGTCGGCGACCTTATGGGCGACGTAATCGCTCATATCGCCGACTGGGGGGCCGTCCGTCGGTACGAACAGATTGTAGCTGTCGACAACCGCCATCAGCATCAGATGGTGGGTATCGGTGACAAACACGATGGTGATCGCCACGGTGCTGATAAAGGTCGACAGCACCGCACTTTGCTGTTCCGAAATCGGATCTTGAACAAAAGAGTTCGCCATCGACGACACCAGCGCCAAAATGGTGCCCGCCGTTTGCAGCGCACCAAGGAAAATGCGTGGAATGGTACCCAAGAACGCACCGATCAAAACTTCAGACATCAACAGCAGCACCAACACCGACGTGGCCTCGGGCTCAGCGGGGATTTGCGGCAGCAATATCGGCGTCACCAAAAAACTCACCAACAACGCAAACACCAAGCGCGCCTTCAGGGGAACCTGTTGCGAGCCAAATCCCGGCATCAAAGAAAACGCCGTGCCAAGCCGCGCAAAAATCAGCAAAAAAGCAAACAGATTGAGGTTGATGATTTGGCTCAACATCTCATCACGCCCGGCCTAACCTGTTGACGCAATACGGTCGAACAAGGTCATCGAATATTCGATCACCGTGGTCATCATAAAGGGCAAAAACACCACGATCGCGACAAAGATGATGATGATCTTGGGCACGAACGTCAGGGTCATTTCTTGGATGGTGGTCAGCGCTTGGAACAGCGCGATGATCAAGCCGACCAACAAACCGGCCATCATGATCGGTCCGGCCGTCATCAAAACGACCCACAGCGCGCCCTGCGCAATATCAAGGACATCGGTTTGGTTCATGGTTTCGTCTTACATCCCTTTAACGAAACGACAGTTGTGAACCTCCACCTGCAATTCAGCCAACCAAAGCACCGGGCAATGATATCAGCGCACTTACATGGGCATGCGGAGAATCTCTCGGTAAGCTTCGACGACCTTGTCGCGAACTGCAACAACCGTTTGCAAAGTCACTTCCGCTTCGCTCACCGCCGTCACCACATCGGTGAGATTCGCTTGGCCCTGAATGCCCTGAATGGCCAGTTGCTCACTGGTTTGGCCCAGTTGCGTGGCTTGATTCAGATAACCCGTCACCAAGTTCGAGAACGGCCCGGGAAGGTTCGGCTGGATGTCCTGGGCGGGGATGGTGTTGGTCGTGACCCCGGTCTGCTGGGCCTGATTGTACAGCTGAGCGGCCTGGGAAATATTTACATTGGGATCGATAGCCATCGCTCATACTCCTAAAAAAACAATACAGTCCAAAGACTTAACGTAAAAGGCCGATGGTGCTTTGCAACATGGTCTTGGACGATTTGATGACGTTGAGGTTGGCTTCGTAAGACCGCTGCGCTTCGCGCATGTCCATCATTTCCACCAACGAATTCACGTTCGGGGCCAAAACATAGCCATCCGCACCCGCCGCCGGATGGGCGGGGTCGTAGCGACGCTGAAATTCGGATTGATCAGTTTTCACCCGATCGACGCGCACGGTGTCGACGCCGATGGTGCGATCAAGCTCATTGCGAAACGTCACAACTTTGCGCCGATACGGCAAGGCGCCCGGTTGGGTTGGCAGCGAATCGGCGTTGGCGACGTTTTCCGACACCACGCGCAAACGCGTACCTTGGGCCTTCATGCCCGAAGCGGAAATGCGCAGTGTTCTGAGTAAATCGTCCATTTCGTCTTACCGATGCCTTTCCATCTTTCCAAATCGCGGCTCAAGCGGCCTTAACGGCCCTTGCCGAGCGCAATTTTGATCATACCGATGTGCTTGCGATACAGCTCGTTGGTGAGCTGGTACTGCATCTGCGTTTCGCCGATTTTGCCCATCTGCTCTTCCAACACCACGGCGTTGCCGTCGGGTGCGGTTTCGTAAGGCGTGCGGTTTTCTTCACCGGCAAACGGCGATGTGGCGCGCCGGGCCCCGGACATGTGCATCGGGGATGTGGTCACCACGTTCAACTCGGTTTGCTGTTGTTTTTTCATCATATCTTGAAAATCCAACGCCTTAAGGTCGCGCGGCTTGTATCCAGGCGTGTCGGCATTGGCCACGTTTTGGGCCAACACTTCCTGACGACGGGCCAACCAGCCCATGCGCCCCTTAACCATGCCAAACAGTGTGAGCTTATTGAGATCCATCACTCATCCACCAACTGAAACGTCTTCTTAAAGAAGACCCACGCAACACGAAACACTCACCCCTTACACAGGCGTGATCCCATTCTGGGGCGCAGCATGTCCCTTTCTGGAACGGAAAAGCTTATGGGACGAGTCTCTCTCAGACTTTTTAAGATTCAATGAATCGGACTCTCTGAGTACACGTATGACGATTCCCCGCGTGTTTCGGGCGCGTGTTTCAGGGAGACATTCGCGGGTGATTCAGAGGATGTTAAGCGCGCTGTGTCAGGCTCATGTTCTGAAATGAGAAAGAATCGGGATATTTGGCGTGATGAGCGACGAAAAAGACCTCCCTTCGGGTGCTCTCGAAGCCATTGAGGACATCGATGACGAAGTGGCCGTCGCGCTCACCTACAAGCCCGGCCAAGACCAAGCACCGCGTGTGGTGGCCAAGGGACAAGGCTGGCTGGCGCGCCAGATCATCGAAATCGCCGAAGCCAACGGCATTGAAATTCGTGAAGACGCTAATTTGGCGCAGATATTGGCCGAGGTGGATGTGGACAGCGAAATCCCCTTGGAAGCCTTCACCGTGGTCGCGGAAATTCTGTCCTACGTTTATGAGAAAAACAAACAATGGCCCGAAGGTGTGGGGCCGCAAAACAATAAATAGTGCTGGAGGGCGCTGATGAGCGATACAGGTGAAGACACCATCCGCGAAGAACTGGAAAAGGCTGCCAGTCTGATATCGGGCGCGCGCCGTTTGATGGCCGAAGGTCGCAACGTCGACCTCAGCGCCATGGAAGAGCGCATCCGCGCCATCACCCAAGCCGTCGCCAGCGCAGCCCCCGAAGTGGCCAGCGACTACAAAGAGCATCTGCAAACGCTGATGGAGGCGCTGGATGTCTTGGAACAAGACCTGCAAGCCCACCACAAAGCGATGGAAGATGGCCTCAACACCATCCGCCACCGCGAAGCTCATGATGCCTACGGTCCGAAAAAGAAATAACCGGTGAGCACGCAAAACCCGCGAATCGACCCGCTTTTTAAGGCCGCGCAAATCACGCCCGCCCCGCAGGGCCAAGCGGCTCTAGGGCTTAAGCCTGTTCAGTTTTCTCAAACCCACGAAACGGGTAAGGTCTGAACCTATGGATATGGGAAATTACCTCCGGTTTGTGTTCGCCTTGCTGTTCGTGCTGGGCCTGATTGGCGCGCTGAGCATCTTGGTGCGCCGCTATGGCTTTGGCATGTCCAATCAACCCATCCGCAAAGGCCAAGACCGCCGCCTCAGCTTGGTGGAAATCCTGCCCATCGACACCAAACGCCGCGCCGTGCTAATCCGTCGCGATGCGGTCGAGCACCTGATCATTTTGGGCCCAGAATCGGAAACCGTGGTGGAAAGCGGCATCGCCGCGCCGCCCCCCCTGACAAAAGCAGATGAAGGCAACTTTAGCGAGGCTCTCGAAAACGTGACGCAAACCGACACCGCGAAGGACAAAGCATGAAACCCTTCGCCCTGACCCGCAAGATCATCGCCCCGACCATCAAACCGATGCTCAAGCTGACGGTGTTCACCTTCGCCGTCATGGGACTGTTTTGGGTCGCGCCCATCGATGCCTTGGCGCAAAGCGTGACCTTGGATTTGGGTCCGGAGGCCGGGGCCTCGACCACCGGGCGCGTCGTTCAGCTGGTGCTGTTGCTGACGATCCTGACGTTGTCGCCGTCGATTCTGATCATGATGACGTCGTTTACGCGCATCGTGGTGGTGCTGTCGTTTTTGCGCACAGCCCTAGGCACCCAACAGACGCCGCCCAACCAAGTTCTGATTTCGTTGGCGCTGTTCCTCACCATGTTCATCATGATGCCGACCTTTCAAACCACCTATAACGAGGCCCTGCAGCCGTTGATCGACGGCACCATCGACGAAACCCAAGCGTTCAACCGCGCCATCGTGCCGTTTGAAAACTTCATGATGACCCACGTACGCGAACAGGATTTGGCGCTGTTCGTCGATATGGCGGGCATGACCGATCAAGACGTCACCCAAAACATGCCCATGCGCGTGCTGATCCCGGCGTTTATGATATCGGAACTGAGACGCGCGTTTGAAATCGGCTTTTTGCTGTTCGTGCCGTTCCTGATCATCGACATGGTGGTGGCGTCGGTTTTGATGTCCATGGGTATGATGATGCTGCCGCCGATCATGATCGCGCTGCCGTTTAAGATCATCTTCTTCGTGCTGGTCGATGGCTGGTACATGATCGTCGGATCGCTGGTGCGCAGCTACGGCGGTTAGCGAAAGCAGGTTCTGACCATGACTGGGGCGCTTTTATTCAACATTAATCTGTTGCTCTTTGTCGTTCATGAGTTTGACGCCGTACGCTGTCGCGAATGGCGCATGTTTTTAGGCTTCAAAAACCTTTCTGACGATTCCGCAGGCCGCATTTTTTCGATTTTGCATATCCCATTGTTCAGCATGGTGGGGTGGCTACTGACGCAGCCAGACGATCATTTAAGGTATTGGTTTATGGTTAGCTTCGATGCTTTTTGGGTGCTGCATCTGGGCCTGCACATCGCATTTGTACGTCACCCTGAAAACCGCTTCACTTCCTGGTTTTCCAAGACAGTGATCGCCCTGCTGGCGCTGGGCGGCGGCCTGCATGGGGCATTACTAATCCTTAGCCCTCAAACTGTGCTATAATACTGCCCAAAGGCGCCCTTGGTGGGCGCACAGGGTGTGGGCTGGATCGAGCCTGCGCTCCGGTTTCCCTTTGTTAAAAGGAGGCTGTTATGTCGGTCAAAGTCAAAAAAGCCGAAAAACCCAAAAAGGATGTTCCGCAAACCACGGAAGAAAAGGGACCGCAAAGTCGGCTGGCCCAACATCCTTTGTTGGCGCTTCGCGAAGAAGTCGACCACCTGTTCGACAACTTCTTTTCCGGTTTCGAACTCGGCCCGTTTGGTGATTTCGATCGCAACATGCGCACCGACCCGTTCCGCCGCTTTGTCGGCCTAGGCCCAGCGCCAAGCTTGATGCGCATCAAAGCCGACGTGTGCGAAACCGACGATGTTTACCGCATCGAGGCCGAACTGCCCGGCATCGAAGAAGATGGCATCGACGTCAGCGTTGTTGACGGCGTGCTCACCATCAGCGGTGAAAAAAAAGAAGAGAAAAAAGAAGACCGTGAAGACTATCACCTGAGCGAACGGCATTACGGTTCGGTGAAACGCACCTTCCCGGTTCCCGATACGGTCGATCTCGCCAAGGCCGAAGCCAACTTCAAGAACGGCGTGCTGCATGTCACGCTGCCGAAGAAAGCCCCGGCCAAAGCCAAAGCGAAAAAGATTCCCATTTCGGGGCGCTGACCTCACACAAAAAAAGCCCGGCTTGCCCCGGGCTTTTTGTTTAATCGGCTTTTTGTTTGCTCACGTCATCAAATCGAGGATGAACTGCGGCAACGCGAATGCCGCCTTGTGGACCTCGGGCGTGTAATAACGCGTCTTGAGGTGTGCGTCCGCAAAACGCGTGCGCAAAACCTCAACATCGACATCGCGCAAGCGGGCATCATCCGTGCCCCAACCCAGCGTCATGAAGCCACCGACATAGGTCGGCACCACGGCGGTATAAAAGCCGTTGTCGGCAAATGATTTGCCCATGCGCCGATAGGTATTGGTGACCTCGTCGGCCTGGAAAAACGGCACGCCATTTTGCGTCACCAACACGCCGCCGTCTTTCAAGCATCGATGGCAATCGGCGTAAAAGCTTTCGCTAAACAACACTTCGCCGGGACCGATCGGATCGGTGGAATCGACGATGATCACATCGAAACGCTTGTCCGTTTCACCAACGAACTTCACCCCATCGGTGATGATCAAGTCGGTGCGCTCATCATCGAATGCGCCGTTGGAGATTTCCGGCAAATATTTCACCGCCAAGTCCACCACCGTGCGGTCAAGCTCGACCATGGTCGCGGCCTTGACCGATGCATGACGCAGGACTTCGCGCAAGATGCCGCCGTCACCGCCGCCGATGATCAACACCTCCGACGCGTCGCTCTTGGCCAGCAACGGCACGTGGGCGAGCATCTCGTGATAGGCGTATTCATCGTGGGTGGTGACCTGAACGATTTCATCCAACGCCATCACCCGGCCAAAGGTCGGGGTCTCGAAGATCACCAAATCTTGGTGTTCGGTCTTTTCGTGAAACAGAACGTTGGTGACCTCGAAGCTCTGGGCGTAGCCCTTGTGCAGCAGCTCCTCAAAACGCTTCACTTGATCACGCCCCGCTTGTGCGCCGCAACCTCCATCTCTTCAGGCTGAAAGGCCTTTTTGATCGCCGGCAACGCATCATGCGGATCACAATCGCCGCACATGAAGATGTCAATCGCCGCGTACGATTTTTCCGGCCACGTGTGAATGGAAATATGGCTTTCCGCCAGAACCACCACACCGGACACGCCCGAATACGGCGAGAAATGGTGAAAATGGCTGTGCAGGATCGTCGCGCCCGCATCCACCGCACCCTGACACAAGGCGTCTTCGATGATCTTGGGATCGTCGAGGTTGCTCGCGCCCCACAGTTCGACCAAGACATGGTTGCCCGCATAACGGACCCCGTCTTGTTCGATGAAATAGTCTTTGGTGTTGTCCACCACTGGATAGAGCGTCTGGGTCTCGGCCTGCACGTCGTTGTCGGCGGCAGCCTCCTCCAGGTTCATATCCAATTCGGCATGTGCGGTGCTGTCCATAAGCGCGCTCCCAAACTAGAGTGACCCGAAAGGGACGAAGGCCGCTAAATACGCCAATGCGATTACGCGTTCAAGATATTATCGTAGCGCTTGGTGAAAAAAACTCCAGGCGTATCTGCACCATCACGCTCAATACCCTGCGGCGGCACGCTCAATACAACGAGCTCAACTGTCCGTCCGCGATCCGCTGGCGATAGACTTCCATAAAGCCCTGGAAATCGACGACTTTTTTGACGATTGGTTCAAGCCCGCGAAAATTCACCAAACCCGTCTCGGGCGGTTCGGCGATCAGTTGGAACGCATCGGCATAGGTGGTCTGCGTCATCGCCGCACCGTAGGTGTCGAGAATGCGCGTGATCGCGACCTCGTTGCCGTCCAAGGTGTGGGCGATCGACAACGACAACACCGCCGCAGCCTGGGCGTCGTCCAACGGTTTGCGCGGTTTGACGCCTAAGCCCCGCACCACCTTGTTCAAGGACTTCGAGGCATTTTTCCAATCGCCCTGGCGCCAGTAGATGCCCGCGCGCATCAATTCGGCGTCTTGTTCCACCTCTTGGGTCAACAGCTCCAGCGCCAATTGGGGCTGTTCCAAGCCGATATGAGCCTGGGCGCGCAACAGCACCCGTTCGCTGGCCAACGCATCCGCCAACGGCGCGGCCTGGGTTTTGTCGAGGCTGGAGATGGCCTTGTCGTATTTACGATCGAGCAGATATATCAGCGCCAAGCGTGCACCGACGCGGGCTTTTTCTTCGCCCTTCAAGCGGAAATCGACTTGCTGTTCCAAAAGATCGGCCGCACGGTCCAACAAATCCACGCCGACCAAACGATCCGCGAGACGACGGATCATCTCATCACCCAAGGCCCCCGGCGGGGTCAGTTCGCGGAACTCGTCATACAGCGCAATGGCGGTCACCGGCGGCAAGACATCCGCGCCGTCGTCCAGATACAGCATGTGAAACGCATCGCTCATCTGTTTGGTGACCTGATTACTTTCCTCATTTTTGGGGAAATAGGTCGCCGCTTGGCGCAAAGTGCGCAAGCCGTTGCGGTAGAGTTGTTGATCCAGGTACAACGAACCCAAGCGACGCAGCAGATAAAATTCGAAATTGTCGCCGCGCCACACGAAGCGCAGCTTTTCATATTCTTCGATGGCGTCTGCGACGGTGAACAAATCGCGTTTGAGCAGCAGCTCGGTACGCGCCACCGCGGCTTTGGCGCGCGACGGACGGTGACGGCCATCCATGACGCTTTCCCAATCGGAAATGGCACCGTCGAAATCGCCGCTCAATTCCTTGAGCTTACCCGACACGTAATTGATCTGATCCATTTGCGACCGGGTCGGGTTGTCGACGCTGAGCACTTCGAGATACTGCGTCGCCTGTCTGACGTCGCCCAGTTCAACCGCCGCTGCGGCGACCAAGGTCGCGGTGGGCATCTTGATCGATTTTGGATACGGCTGAGTGATGGTGCCGGTCTTGCGCAGTTCATACGCCGCATCGACAAGCTTGCCCTCACCCGCCACCACCGCAGCGCGCCAGAACGTCGCTTCATCATACGGATTTAAAACCGGATCAAACAGATCGGTGCGTGCATCTTCCATGCGCCCCATCAGCCAGCTTGCCGCGCCGTGCATCACCAGATATTCAGGTTCTTTGGCGTATTCAGGTTCAGTGCGCACCATTTCATGTAGCACCGCCAAGGCTTCGGCTTCAAAGCCGTTGGAAAAGAAAAATTGCGCCAAATTGCGATGCGCCTGCTTTTTGGTGCGCGCATTTTTGGCGAACGCGACTTTGTGCTGCAGGTCTTGCTTGGTTTCGGTGAACGACAGCAAATCCGGTCGTTTCCACTTTTCCAAATCCAACACCCGGGTCACCGGCCCCAATCCGCCCATGCCGGCGCTGGATGCCAACTGTTGTTGCAAATCCACATTGGCTTTTTGTTCGGCGGTGACGTTGGAAATTTGCAAGGTGCCGGTGCTGGTGACTTCGATGCCTTGGCGCAGCGGTCGCACGCGCAAATCATCGGACAGCGGCTTGAACACCACGCCTTGCTTGGACGGCAAGAACCTCACCTGCGGGTACGACCATTGGCGCGACATGCCGTGGCCCAGCGGAATGACCGGTACGGCGACCAAGTTGTCGCCGGTTTCGGGATCGCGAAAAGCGATCACGTTGCCCGGTTCCGGCACCGCCACGAACAGGCGTGCGCCCAAGGGCGAGTCCGGTTGCGCATCCGCTTGCAACGGGGCGCTGGGAATCAAAGGTTGGGGCATGAATTCCAAAACCCACGCCAAGCCCGCACGCTTGATATCGGGATTGACGCTTTCGGGCGTGGTCATGCGCAACACCGCGCCGTTCATCGACGGCACTTGTTCGACCGATGTGATCAGACCCGCACCGTCACGCACCAAAGCGTCGGTGTCGATCTTGGCGCGCTTGTCGAAGATCACCCACAAATCGCCGCCACGGCGAAACACCGCCGCGCCAACCGGTTCATCCCAACTGAATTTCAAGGCCACGGCCCCGTCGGTGATGGTGCTGGCTTGGGCGCGGGTTTCGATGCGGGTGTCTTCTTCGACCGGAGCAAGAGGCGCTTGCGGTTCCAACGCAACAGGTGCTGTGGGCGCCGCAGCCGGTGTGGGGGCAGATTCAGGTTCAGATGCAGCTGTGGGAGCCGGTTCAGCTGGCGCCAACGCCACGGGTGCAGCTTCAGGGCTTGGCGGTTGTTCGGTTTGTGCAGCGGCGGGAGCGGCTGGTGCGGCAACAGCTGGTGCGGCGGCTTGACTGCCAGGAGCAAACACATCGACCACCACCTTGGGGCCGCTGGCGAAGGCTTTGACCTGCGAGGTCGCATCCACCTTCAACGTCACGCTGAGATTGCCGCTATCGGAAAAAGCCTCCGCGCCCGTGATATTGCGCGTGCGCCCGCGCGCCAAGGTCGCCACATTGGCGCGCCCGGGCTTGGCGAATTTGATGGTGGCGCTGGTGCCGTCGCGCAGCACTTCGAATGTGGTGATGGCGGGCCAATCGAACACGATCCGCGAATAGGCGTCGTGCACGCCGATGCGCACCGGAATATTAGGTCCGGTTGTTGGGGCGGCCTGCGCTGTTGGGGCTGGTGTGGGCGCTGTTTGTGGCGCGGGCGCAGGCTCTTGGCTTTGAGCTTGTTGGGCGGCACCGACGATGTCCACCACCACCGACGCGCCGCTGTCGTAACTGCGCACCGAAAAATCGCCTTTGATGCGAAACACCACCGTGGCTTCGTTGGGTGCGGCTTCGGTCGAGGCGATGAATTGCCCCAATCCGCGCACAACCGGACGTAAATCAGCCTCGATCGGGCGGGAGAAATTGATCACCAGCCGGTCGCCTTGACGGCTGGCTTGATGGCCGACCGGCTGGGGCCATCTAAACGTCAAACGGCCATAGCCATCGCCGCGACTGACGCGCACCTGAACCGGATCGGCCCAGACCTCCGTCGGGCTGAGGAGCGCCAGCACCAACATCAGCACGCTGAATAAGAGGCCCCCCCGCATCAGCATCAGTTGTTCCCCCCAACGGTCGGGAAGATCACGATGTCGACGCGCCGCCCCAGCTTGGCGCGTTCTTCTTCAGCAATTTTCGGCAATTGCGCATAGCGGCTGTCGGCATAGCCAAACGCGATGATGTCATCGGTGTAACCCGACGCCCTAAGCGCATTGGCCACGGCGGATGAACGCGCCACCGAAAGTTCCCAATTGGTCTGAAAACCGCTTTCGCCGGACGGTAAGCTGGGATCGGTGTGGCCGTTAACGCCGATCTGGTTACCGACGTTGCGCAACAAGCTGCCCAGCGTAAACAACGCCGAGCGCGCTTCATCGGGCATCACCGCACGGCCAGACGGAAACAACAGATCGCCCGGCAACGCCACCACCAAACGATCGTCGAGCAACATTATTTTCGAGGTTTTCAGCAGCTCGTCACCTTGCACGCCGCGTTCCAACACCCCCGACAGATAGTCCAGGTCGGTGGCTTGGCGGCGAAAAATGGTGCCGATGTTAAATTCAGCCGTGGCGGCGGCGACGGTGGTCAGCTTGCCCGGATTGAGCGTCTGGGTCAGCGTGTCGGTCATCGCGTCCCATTCGTCCATCTGCAACGACGACATCGAAAACAGCAACACGAAAAAGGTCAGCATCAAAGATACGAGATCCGTGAACGTGACCATCCAGGCGGCTTTGGGCCTGCCTTGGTGTTGTGTTTCATCTGTCATGTCGTCGTCGAACATGGGTTAAACGTTCAAAAGCTATTGCGGGCTTGAGAACCGGTCCTCCTCGGTAAACTGCAGTTTGGTTTTTTCGATGTCGCGGGTGTAGAACCAGATCACGATCTCGCCGACGTGACCGGGGCGCATGCCGACCGCGACGCTGTCGGGCGGGATGCCGCGCGAATTCATTTCATCGGCGAACGCACCGGCGCGGCGCACCTCCAAAGTTTCTTCGGTGGGCATGGTTTTGCCGTCTTCGGCGGTCGGCGTGCCGATGACGAATTCCAGGTCGTAACGCAGCCCTGACGGGCGGCTGGAAAGCGCCGCCACGGTGCGGTCCAACAGCGGGAACATCGCCGGGCGGATGCGCGCTTCGTCTTGGAAAAACAAACTGTCGGCTTTCAGCAATAAGCGCATTTGCCGTCCCGGCTGAACGGTTTCGACTTTGTCGATGCCCAGCGCGGTGGAAAAAATACCCGTGACCTGTTGTTGAAATTCCTGGCCCGCCAGCACGTCGCCATCCTTGGACTTAAAGCTTTGCAAGTCAGCCGACGGCGGCACGATGGAGGTAAAGGCGCTGGACAGGCTGTCCATGACCTTTTTCGATTTGGTTTCTTCGACCGTGGAAATCGTCACCAGCAAGATGAAGAACGCGAGCACGACCAGATACAGCCCCAGAAACAGAGCGATGGTGTTCGGCCCTTCTTCGGGTAACTGTTTGATCTGGTCGTTCATAGTCCCCATGACGAACAAAAGCCCCAGTAGCCCAAGTCAAAAACGGGCTAAAAGATCGTTGATCCCAGTCCGGTTGTTGGCCTTGTCGCCCCAATTGGTCGCGCCAGGCACGGAATTTGGTTTGATGATTTGGGGACGGACGGGGCGCATATGGCGCACACCTAAGCGATCAACGGCTTCGACGGCGCGCTTTGAAACCGCACCGCCTTTTGTCCCCGCTCTTATACGAAGCTTGGTACTGGATGGTCTTATGGCCTTCGGCTTTTGCGCCGTGGCCGTATTCGACTTGCGTCCGGCCATAAAGATTACCTCAGAGGTTCTTAGAAATCGCCCAGCACACTGACCATTTTCGATTTGAGCGTGTCGGCGTTGAACGGCTTAACGATGTAGTTGGACACACCGGCTTCTTTCGCGGCGATCACGTTTTCGGATTTGGATTCCGCGGTCACCATGATGAAGGGGATGTGCTTAAGCTTGTCGTCGGCGCGCACGTGACGCAGCAGCTCGATCCCGGTCATGGGTTCCATGTTCCAATCGGAAATGACCAAGCCGAAATTGCCCTCGCCTTCCTTGAGCTTTTCAAGCGCCTGGGTTCCATCCGTCGCTTCGTCGACATTTTCGAAACCAAGTTGGCGCAGTAGGTTTCGAATGATCCTGAGCATGGTTTTATAATCATCCACGATCAGAACATTCATGTTCATATCGACAGCCATGTGAACACTCCATTTTTCGGCCTGCTATTGCCTGTTTCCCGCGAGCTGCGCTGTACGCCCCTCGATGTTAACGCCGAAACGTTAACCAAAACGATAGCAGTGGTTTACCGTTACCAAAGTTGAGCGCTTATGCGCTTAATTTTCATTCATTTCATCTAAAGGATATAGGGATGCAATTCGCTGCATTCACGCCCTTAGAATCAAAGAACCAAATGAATTTACCTTCTCTAGGTAAAGGAGTCGCAAACAGTTCGCAACCTTTTAGAACAATCGCCTAAGCCTTTTTCACCCCGGGTTTCACCCCCCCGCTGCGTTCGGTTCGGGTATCTTACGCAGTGCATTCAGTTCGACCGTCACATCACGCGCCCTTTGCGGATTCATTTTTGCCATGATCGGCGCGAGCGAACGTTCTTTCATACGCTCCGCCACCTGCAGCAACACCTCCATCTCCAACTCTTCGAAAATGCGCGCCGCATCCTTGGGCTTCATGTTTTCGTAGATCTTCACCAAGCTGAGAAGTTTAGTGTCTTGTTGCTCATCATAGGTGGTGATCAAGCTTTCAATCGTGGCCTGTAAGGCTTTGAAATCTTGTATTTTTCTATCAATTCTCGATTCGGCCGCCGCCAACAGCGCGACCCGACTGTCCAGCTCGCGAGCACGAGCATCGATCTCGACGCGGCGTTCGGCGAGCTTTTGCAGCAAGTCGATTTCAGACTGCGTCAAAAGGGTCGGATCATCGGCCAACATGCGTGCGGCGACAGCGGCTTGATCCTCTTCAGCCATTGCCCCGGGGTCCAGACCATCGGTGGACATCAATTCCGACGGCATGGCGTCACCGGGCGGCATCGCGGCATCGGCCGGGGCGGGATCGGCACCCGTTTGGGCCTGCGCTTGGGTGCTGGACACGGACACCGTGCTGTTCAAAACCCCGTCGACCCCTTCCCAAATATCGCCAACACGCACGGTTAGGGTCAGCGTGGAAAAGAAAATCACCATCGGCAACAGGCGCACCTTCACAACCACTCGGCGCAAAAGGCTTGGCTTTTTCTCTTCCGGCTCGTCGAACGTGAAGTCGAAGTCTTCCACCGCTTCAGCGTTGCCCTCAAGACCTGCCCTGGGCATAGTTCCGGAGCCCGCTTGAACGGGATCGATTCTACCGATGCTCATATTGGGTTGCGCCATCGTGCTTCACTACATTCCTTCGCCTGAAAGGCGGTTATTTCCCCACGCCTGAAAGGCGATTACTTCATCGAACTGAGCGCTTTAAGCAGCTCACGCGCGGCATCCGTATCGCCAATGGAATCTGGCTCTTGGTGGGATGCATGTTTTTCCAAAAGTCGGTCCTCGGAACTCAAGCCACCCAAACCCCCACCCAATTTACGCGTTACAGGCTCGGAGGCCGCCGGATTAGGTGCCAAGGGATTAGTTGTTTGAGGGGCGCGTTCGGGCGCTGTCGACGTCGCGACAGGATGAGAACTCACCCGGCGGGTCGTCTCGCCCCTATCTTGCGCCCGATCTTGCTGGCGACCTTGCGTCCTGCCTTGCTCACGTTCATGTGTCTTGGCACCTTGCGCCGCCATACGCCGTTTGGGGCGCTTGCCGCCGTCCGACGTCGCCGCGCGGATCGCTTCTTGAATCAACAGATCGTCATCTTCGGTGGGGGAAAAGTCATCACCAGCCGGGTGCTGCGCTTTGGGGGCACGCACGGAGGCCACCATCTCATCCGCCGAACGCCCGCCACGCTCCACCAGATAAACCAGATCGTCACGCAAGGCCTCGGCTTTTTTCATGTCGTTTTGCAAGGCTTCGCTGGAAATTTTCAGCGACTTGATGCCGGATTCGGCTTTCACGGTCGCTTCGGCAAAGGTTTTCGCCAGCTCCAAAAGCTCGTTCTTGTCGCTGCGCAATTGGCCCAATCGCTGATTGAGGCGCACCGCATAGGTGATGGTCAGCACCAAAAGCACTGCAATAATGACATCGAGTACGAACGCAATTTGCACGTTTACCTCACAGGCGCTTGCACGCCGTTCCTTCAGTGATCCCGTCAGTCAGTCTTTGGCTTTTCATAACGGCCATCGATACGGATCGCAATTTGATCGCCCTTGCGCCCCATCCGCCCAAGATACATGGGAACGTCGCCGCACAACAGCATCACCTGAGATTCCGGTGTTGCGCCAAGGTCCATGTGCGACCCTTTGCGCATATCGAACACATCGCCCAAGCGCATGGTTTGGGTGTCGAGCACCGCTTCCAGCTCGACCTCGGTCATCCACAGCTCTTCGGCCAAGTGAGTTTCCCAAATGCTGTCACGGCCGAATTTTTCACCCATGAACATCTGCAGCAACAGTTCACGAACCGGTTCCAACGTCGCATAGGGCAACAACAGTTCCATCTGTCCGCCACGATCTTCCATATCGATGCGCAAGCGCGCCACGATGGCGGCGTTGGACGGGCGGGAAATGGTCGCGAACCGGGGGTTGGTTTCCAAACGATCGAAACGGAACGTCACCGGCGACAACGGTTCGAACGCGCCCGACAGATCCGACAGCACCACATGCACCATGCGCTCGACCAAGGACCGTTCGATGGTGGTGTAGGGGCGGCCTTCAATACGCATCGCCGCGGTGCCGCGCCGTCCGCCCAGCAACACGTCGACGATGGAATAGATCAGTGAACTGTCGACCGTCAGCAGGCCGTAGTTGTCCCATTCTTCGGCTTTGAACACCGACAGCATCGCCGGTAGTGGAATTGAATTGAGATAATCGCCAAAGCGGATCGAGGTGATGTTGTCGAGCGACACCTCGACGTTGTCGGAGGTAAAATTACGCAACGATGTCGACATCAAACGCACCAAGCGATCGAACACAACCTCCAACATCGGCAGGCGTTCGTATGACACCAACGCCGAGTTGAGGATAGCTTGAATACCGGATTTTTGGTCGCCTTCTTCGAGATCGTCATCGAACCCGAGCAGGCTATCGATTTCGTCCTGGTTTAGAACACGAGTGGATTCGCGTGGCGAACCACCACCGCCACCGCCGCCACCGCCGCCGCCATCGTCACCGCCGCCGGAATCCAGCATCGCGGCCCATTCCGCGGCAAGATCGTCACCATCATCGCCGTCGCCACCGCCCGCGCCAGCGTCACCGCCGCCACCAGCGTCATCGTCACCACCGCCCATGGCGGCTTCCCAGGCCGCTGCCATGGCATCTTGATCGACGTCTTCACCGGGCGCAGTCATGCTATTGCCTAACCTCCGCTCGCCCTATTGGACGAGCATCTCCTTGAACAACACGTCATTAACCTTGGCAGGTGCCACGGCCACGCTGACGCGTTTCAACAACTCTTCACGCAGTCGGTACATTCCCGCCGACCCTTTGAGATCTTCAATCCTCAGCTCGCGCAGATAAATCTGAAAGTTATCGACGATGCGCGGCATCATTTCTTCAATTTTGACGATATCGTCGCCGTTTTCCAGTTCCAGACTGACGCGGATTTTCAAGTACACCGCCTTGCGTCCGCCGGTGTTGATGTTCACCAGCATTTCTTGCAAGTCGTAAAACACCGCATCGCCCGAGATCACTTGCGCTTGATCGAGCTCTTCGACCGCAACTGCATCCTCGCCGCCGGATAACATATCGATCACCGGCTGCAACAGACCGGTGAAATAAGCCGCCGCGGCACCACCCAAGATCAGCACCAAGACCGCCGCGATAACGATCAGCAAGCGTTTCTTGCCGGAACCGCCTTCGCCCTCACCCCCGTCGTCGCCATCGAGATCAGGATCGCCTACGTCTTCGTCCAGATCCTCTTCGAGTTCTTCGTCGGCCATGCCGTCTCCACTTAACTCATTTGAGTTCCGATCATTGGTCCGGCGCGCACCTGCGCGCACTCAACCTAAACCGCGCCTAACATAACTCAGCTCACCACAATAAAGTGCGGATGGTTAACAAGGGGTTGATCAAGTCAAGAAAACCAAGGGTTTGCCGCCCACCCGTGAAGGCGCACTAAATTTCCGAAATGCCGAATTCGCGCGCGAATCCAATATGGCGCGCACAAAACACGCCGTCCATTTGCCGCACCTCACACCGGCACCGGGACAAACGGCAAGTTCTGCCGGGCAGGCCCTGCCGCGGCGCCTTTCCTGCCCACCACAAAACCACACAAAAATCGAAGCAGACCGTTGATTTTACTTCACATTTTAAACTGGCACAGTCTCTGCATTTACCATTGGCAACGGCATCTGTGCTTAAGCGCAGCCAAAACAAAGCCGAACGGAAAACGATCAAAACCAAAGGCAAGTCCGATGGAAACAACAGCATATATTGCACTGTCCCGCCAAGGGGCGCTACGTCGAGAAATGAGCACCATCGCCAACAATTTGGCCAACATGAACACCACCAGCTACAAAGGTGAGCGGATGATGTTCGTTGATCATGTGACGCGCTCCAAATCCGGTGACTTCATCTCCGACCAACGCCTGTCGTTCACCCGCGACGTCGCCAGCTACCGCGACATTGCCGAAGGCCCGATTGAGCAGACCGGCAATCCGCTCGACATCGCCATCCATGGCGAGGGCTATTTCGTCGTGCAAACCGCCGACGGCACCCCGCAATACACGCGCAACGGTAACTTCCGCCTCGACAACACCGGTCAGATGGTCACCCAAACGGGCCTGCCGGTATTGACCGATGCAGGCGCGCCGATTTTCTTTGCCCCCGAAGACACCAACATCGTGGTCAACGGCGACGGCACGGTATCGACGGAAAACGGCCAAATCGGCAAGCTTCAGGTCGTCACCTTCGATCAACCGTTCAACCTGCAACGCGCCGCCAACGGTATGTACACCACCGACCAGCTGGCGGTGCCGGTCGATCGGCCCGAGCTTGCTCAGCATGCTTTGGAACGCTCCAACGTCGAGGGCGTTTTGGAAATGACACGCATGATCGAGGTCAGCCGCCGCTACAAAAGCGTTCAAAGCCTGGTCGACAAAGAAGATGAACGCATCCGCAAAGCCATCAACGAACTGGCCAAGGTTCAGCAATAACTCATCTGTAAATGAAATGGCGTCGAGGCCGCCAAGAGCCTCCGCCAGACACAAAACAAACGCCAAAGAGCGAAAGGACGGAAACCATGAGATCTTTAAGCATTGCCGCAACAGGAATGTTGGCCCAGCAGCGCAACGTCGAGGTCGTATCGAACAACCTCGCCAACATGAACACCACCGGCTTCATGCGTCGGCGCACGGAATTCCACGACCTTTTGTATCAAAACCTGCGTCGCGTCGGTTCCACGTCTTCGGATGCGGGTGACATCGTGCCGTCGGGCGTGCAGATCGGCCTGGGCGTGAAGCTTGCCGCCGTGTATCGCATCCACGAACAAGGCAACCTCAACCCCACCGACAACGCCTTCGATTTGGCGGTCCAGGGGCGCGGGTTCTTCCAGGTGCAGATGCCCAACGGCGACACCACCTACACCCGCGACGGCACCTTCCAGCTCAACGCCGACGGCCAGGTCGTGACCCACGATGGCTACCCCATCTTGCCCAACATCACCGTGCCCAACAACGCCGTCGATGTCGCCATCAACACCTCGGGCGAAGTTTTGGTGAAGCTTGACGGTCAGGTGGCGTATTCGAACGTCGGCCAAATCCAGACCGCCATTTTCGCCAACGATGCGGGTTTGGAATCCGTCGGCTCCAACCTGTATCTGGAAACGCCGGCATCGGGCAACGCCACCACGGCGGCCCCCGGCACCACCGGCTACGGCACCATTTTGCAAGGTTTCCTGGAAACCTCCAACGTCAATGCGGTGGAAGAAATTTCCAATCTGATCTCCGCCCAGCGCGCCTATGAAATGAACTCCAAGGTCATCCAAACCTCGGACGACATGATGGGCACCCTGACGTCGATGAGGTAAGGAGGACGCTATGAAACGCATCGCTTTTCTGTTCACCGTAACGCTTTTGCTCAGTGCGCCCGCCATTGCGGCCAGTGGCAATGGCATCGATGGCGGCACAACCGCCATCGATGGTGAGATGAACATCATCACCCTCAACAACCACGTCACCATCCAAGACGGTGTGATCCGTCTGGGCGAGGTCTTTCAAGGCACCGGCGAGTATTCTGATCGCGTCATCGCTTATGCCCCGCGCCCCGGTTCGCGCGCGGTTTTCGATGCGCGCTGGCTCAAACGCGTCGCGACGGCTTTTAAGTTGAACTGGCGTCCCAGTTCTTCCGCACAACGCATCGTCGTCGAACGCGAAAGCTTGGTGATCACCAAATCCGAAATCGAAACGTTGCTGTTTGAACGCTTGGTTGCTGAAGGCGGCGACGCATCGTCGCGGATCAGCCTCGCCAACCGCTCGTTTCGTTTGCACCTGCCGGTGGGCGAAGAGTACCTGATGGGCATCGATCAAATCAGCTTCGACGCCACCACCGGGCGGTTCAGCGCCGTGTTGGCGTGGGGCAATGCCAAGGACGAACGCCGCCGCATCACCGGTCGCATGGAACGCATGACCGAAGTTCCGGTGCTCGCCAAACGCATCATGGGCGGCGCACTGATCGAAGAAACCGATCTGGAATGGGTCGAACTGCCCCAAGCACGCTTGGCGCGCAACGCCGTCACCGACGCCGGTCACTTGGTCGGTATGGTCGCCAAACGCACCATTTCCGCAGGCAAGCCCATCACCGCCAACGACATCGCTAAGCCCCGCGACGTCACCAAAGGCCAATCGGTGACGATGGTGCTCACCACCCCGGCTATGCGTCTAACCGCAAAAGGCAAAGCGCTTGAAGCGGGCGCCACCGGCGACACCATTCGCATCACCAACAGTCAAACCAGCACCGTGATTGAAGGCGTCATCACCGGCCCCGGACGGGTCCGTGTCGACACGCAAGTCAATCTGGCGATGCGCTAAGGAGAGGAGAGCAAAATGAAACCGACCATCTCCACACTCAAAACCCTGATGCTCACCGCCACCTTGGCGGCCACCGTCAGCGCCTGCAACACGGTGTCGCGGATTTCCGAAATCGGCGACGGCCCGGAACTGACGCAGATCACCAACCCGACTGTGATGCCAGAATACCGCCCCGTCAGCATGCCGATGCCATCGCCGAAGGTCGCCCAGGTCAATCCCAACTCGTTATGGCGCCCGGGTGCGCGGGCCTTTTTCAAAGACCACCGCGCCAAGGAAATTGGTGACATCTTGACCGTCAGCTTGGCACTGGCCGACAGCGCCGCGCTGCAAAACAAGACCGAGCGTGCGCGCACCGACAGCGAAAGCGCCAACGTCACCAACCTGTTGGGCTTTGAAACCAAGCTGGCGAAAAACAACCTGCCGGCCGGCTTCAGCCCCACCGCCGCAGCCAACTTCGGCAATGACCACTCAACGTCGGGAGACGGCACCATTGATCGCAAAGAAACGATCAACCTGACGTTCGCCGCCGTGGTGACGCAGATTTTGCCCAACGGCGCGTTGGTGATCTTGGGCCGTCAAGAACTGATGGTGAATTCCGAAATGCGTGAGCTGGAACTGACCGGCGTCGTCCGCCCCGGCGACATCGACGCCGACAATTCCGTCGCTCACACCCGCATTGCCGAGATGCGCGTCGCTTATGGCGGTCGCGGCACGCTCAGCAATCTCCAGCAGCCTCGCTGGGGAACTCAGCTCTGGGACGTCTTATTCCCGTTCTGAGTTTTAGATCGTTTCCGTTCGCAAGGGGGTATCGCCCTCTTGCACCCAAACTTAAGGCCGGCGCTTTGCGTCGGTCTTTTTTTGTGCCCGGCCCACAGCCACGCCCGACCCGCACCTGAGTGCGCCGTTAATAAACAATTGAAATATAGCTGTAACAATTCCATATCCAAAAGATGGAGCAGTAAGATGTTGGATCTCATCCTGATCGCCTGCCTATCGGTCGGCGAAAACAGTTATTGCGAAACGCATGGCGCCTCGGGGCTGTATGCAAACGCTCAGCAATGCCAGATCAACGCGGCGCTGATCGCGGGCACCTCGCAAAATAAACTCGTCAACAAAGTCGAAAACTCCATCAGCCGCAGCCTCAACGAACGGGTTTACTTAAAGGCCAACGCCTATCAGTTCGGCTATACGTTCACCTGTACGGCAAATGACGTTGAAGGGACATGGGTTGCGATGGGCGATCGCAAGGCCATCGCTTATTACCTGTCGGATTCTTTTTTGGGATCATCATCAGGCAACTGATCTATCCACTGCAAATGGTGTGCACAAAAAATGGCCGGAGCATTGCCCCGGCCATTCTCAAATGCGTCATCGCTAAAGATCGATCGCTTACGGATCAATCGTCGCGGTGGGTCTTTTCCATGCGCTCATGACGTTCCTGCGCATCGATGGACAGCGTCGCAATTGGACGCGCTTCCAAGCGCGGGATCGAAATCGGTTCATGCGTATCTTCGCAATAGCCGTAAGAGCCATCGGTGATGCGTTCCAACGCTTCATCGATCTTGGCGATCAGCTTGCGGGCACGATCACGGGTGCGCAATTCCAGTGCGCGATCCGTTTCGATGGAAGCACGGTCAGCGATGTCGGGCTCAAGGATCCCGCCTTCCTGAAGATGCTCCAGCGTTTCGTTCGATTCCTTCAAAAGCTCGTTCTTCCAATCCAGAAGTTTCTGGCGGAAATACTCGAGCATCATCGGGCTCATAAACTCCTCTTTGGGAGAGGGTTTATAATCGGGAGGAAGAGTGACGTTCATGTTCTACCTAAGTCCCCCAGGATGTGGATTTCGCGCGGAATATATGAAAGCGCGCGCCACGAGGCAAGAGGCGTTTCACCACAATGTGGATAAAGTCGCGTTTTAAGAGATGAATAAGGGCCGAATTTGGGTCCAGAAAAGCTCCGCAATCCCACGTCAGCCCCAATTTATTGAGGATTTCAGCCGCCGCGCGTGTATTTGGCGATCTCAACTTCGGCGCGCAATTCAATCTCGTCGAGAATCGCATTCAACTGAGGATCTTGGACTTTTGTACGTGCGGTGCGAATCCGTTTGGCCATTTCGATAAGATTTTCTTTGGGGATCGCGCCGCGTAACAGCGCATCTTGCAGCGCCGTCAAGCGATCCAACAGGTCCTCACCGTAAGATGCGGCCTGTTTGCGCGCGCGTCCGTCGGTGGCGTCACCGACCTCTTGCATCGCCAACAGCGCATCGACGCCTTGCAACGTCACGGAATCCGTAACCGCGCCGTCCGTCGAAGAGGCCTCTGCCCCACCGGACGCGCCGCGCAGTTGATCGGCGAACGCGGACGCACCACCGCCCGAAACGTCTTTTTTGCGTTTCGAGCGATCAACACCTTTGCCTTGCTCTACGTTTCCGATTTTCATTCAGACGGCCTATTTGGTTGTACCCGCTTTGGTAACTCCAAGACTCGGGCGGTGCAACATCATAGAGCATGAACGCGTCGGGTTAAATAACGGTTGATACAAACCTTTTGCTAGACCTCGCCTATAAACAAAGCGCCAAGCAAAGCGATAGCCGAGCGATAGACCATGGCCCCAAACGTAGCAAATTTAGTTGTTGCAAGTCATTCTCAACTGAGATACGGTCCATTTTATCAAATGAGAATGATTATCAATTTCAAATCGTTCCAAACTGGAACAGCCACAATTCAAGGTGATAGAGACCGCCCAGCCGTTGTATGATCCCTATTCAGATACACCTTGTTCCCCCTTGCCCCCTGCACCTCACCGAAGATGAGAGTTGGAACCACACGATGATTGACCATCCCCAAAGCCCGCAAAATGCACCTGCCAAACGCATAACCTCGTTGTCGTTATTGGCCATCAGCCTCGCCGCTCTGATCGGCTTGAGCGCAACCGCCCCGGCGAACGCCAGCGACGATGTGGTGAACGTCTATTCTTACCGCCAAGCCTTTTTGATCGATCCGCTGGTCAAAGCGTATGAGCAAAAAACCGGCGCGAACGTCAAAGTCGTGTTCGCCAAAAAAGGCCTGCTGCAGCGCTTGAAATCCGAAGGCATGAACAGCCCCGCCGACGTGGTGCTCACCGCCGACATCAACCAAATGGCCGAGTTCGAAGCCGAAAACCTGCTGCAACCCATCGACAGCGCCGTCATCACCGCCAACATCCCCGCCCAGTACCGCGCGCCGAACGGCATGTGGACCGGCCTGACGATGCGGGCGCGCGCGATTTACGCCCACAAGATCCGCGTTAAACCCGGGGAGATGACCACTTACGAAGACCTCGCCAAGCCACATATGAAAGGCCGGGTGTGCACCCGTTCGGGCAAGCATCCGTACAATGTCTCGCTGCTGGCGTCCGTCATCACGGCTAAAGGCGAACAAGAGGCCGAAGTGTGGCTGCGCGGCGTCAAAGACAACCTCGCGCGCCGCCCGCAAGGCAATGACCGCGCCCAAGTCAAAGCCGTCAAGGAAGGCGAATGCGACGTCGCGGTGGGCAACAGCTATTATTTCGGCAAGATGATCACCAACGACAAAAAGCCCGAACAAAAAGAATGGGCCGCCGCCGTCAACATCGTCTTCCCCAACCAAGACGATCGCGGCACCCACGTCAACGTGTCCGCCGCCGCCATCACCAAAAGTGCCAAGCATTACGCTGAAGCCGTGAAATTCCTGGAATTCCTGTCATCCGCCGAAGCCCAGGGCATTTACGCCGCGTCGAACTTCGAATATCCGCTGAAAGAAGGCGTGTCGCTGGAACCGCTGGTCGCCAGCTGGGGCGCCTTCAAAGCCGATGATCGCAACTTATCGGAGATCGTCGCCGCCCATACCGTAGCCACAAAAATGATGGACACCGTCGGCTTCGACCATTAAACCCACTCAATCGCGTGCAAACCCTAGTCAGCATGGGGTTTGCACGCCATCGAGCTCTTGATCACAACCCGGAACACAGATGCCCCAAACGGTCGCGTCCCCCGATCCCGAAAGCGCCTCTTCCCGCTTCAAACTGCCCAGCATCGATGTCTGGGCCGTTGGCACGCTTGGGGTCGCGGTCATGGTCGCATTGCCGATTTTGTGGGTCCTGGGTCTGGCGTTAAGCCCATCGGGTGACATCTGGCAGCACCTTGTCGATACCATCTTGGGCCGATTGGTGAGCAACACCGTATTGTTGATGGTCGGTGTGGGCCTCGGCACCTTTGTCATCGGCACCGGCACCGCGTGGATCGTCACCATGTGCCGCTTTCCCGGCAAACGTATTTTCGAATGGGCGTTGCTGATCCCCATGGCGGTTCCGGCCTATGTGATCGCTTATGTCTATACCGACTTGTTGGAATATTCCGGCCCCATCCAAGGCATGATCCGCGACGCGTTCGGCTTTGAAACCCGCAACGATTACGCATTTCCGGAAATCCGCTCGTTGGGCGGCGCGATCACCATGATGACGTTGGTGCTGTACCCTTACGTTTACTTGCTGGCCCGCGCGGCGTTTTTGGAACAAAGCGTGTGCGTGTTGGAAGCCAGCCGCACGCTCGGCAAAGGCCCATGGACGAGCTTTTTCAAGGTCGCCCTGCCGCTGGCGCGCCCATCCATCGCGGTCGGCGTGAGCCTGGTGATGATGGAAACGCTCAACGATTACGGCACCGTCGATTTCTTCGCCGTGCCGACTTTCACGGCGGGCATTTTCGACGTGTGGCTGAATATGAACAGTCCATCGGGCGCGGCGCAACTGGCGTCGATGCTGTTGATGTTCGTGATCGTTTTGATCGCCCTGGAACGCTATGGGCGGCGCAAACAGAAATTCCACCATACCTCCACCCACATCCGCGCGTTGCCAGGCTTTCAACTGTCCGCCCCGCTCGCGACGTTGGCCTTTCTCGCTTGCGCCATTCCCGTGACCTTGGGCTTCATCGTACCCGCGTGGGTTCTCGGCGCATACGCCATGGACTTTTATCAAGACACCTTGGATGCCGATTTCTGGGCCTTCACCGGGAACTCTTTGATGCTGTCGGGTTTCGCCGCGTTGATCGCCATCGTGCTGGGGGTGTTTCTCGCCTACAGCCTGCGTCTGGGCCAAGCGTCATGGCTGCGCAGCGTGACCCGCTTTGCCGCGTTGGGATATGCGGTGCCGGGCGCGGTTCTGGCGATCGGCATTTTGATGTATCTGGGATGGCTCGACAACACCATCGACGGATGGGCGCGGGGCGCATTTGGCGTCTCGACGGGACTGATCTTTTCCGGCACTGTGATCGCCGTGACGTTCGGCTATGTGGTGCGGTTCTTGTCGCTGTCGTTTGGGTCCGCCGAAGCGGGCCTGGGTAAAATCACCGCCAATATGGATGGCGCGGCGCGCACCCTGGGCGCGGGGCCGATGTCGACGCTCAAACGCGTTCATTTGCCGATGATGCAAGGCTCGATCATGACCGCGGCGTTGTTGGTGTTTGTTGATTGCATGAAGGAACTGCCCATGACGACGATCCTGCGTCCGTTCGATTTTGAGACGTTGGCGACCTTTGTGCACCAATATGCATCGGACGAACTGCTGCCCGAAGCTTCCCTGGCCGCTTTGACCATCGTCGGCGCGGGGATCATCCCGGTGATTTTGTTGAGCTTGACCATCGCCCGTGCGCGGGCCGGTCAAACCGCAAAAATTGAAGAGCCCGCACTGATTGACTTAGAGGAAGTAGCGCCATGACCTCAGGTCTTGTGATGGAACGCATCCGCCACGCGTTCGGCGCGATGGAGGTTCTCAAAGACGTCTCCCTGGTCGCCGAAGCGGGCAAGCTGACGTGCCTATTGGGCCCCAGCGGCTGTGGCAAGACCACCCTGTTGCGCCTCGCCGCCGGATTGGAAATCGTGCAAGACGGGCGCGTCTATCTGCAAGGCAAGATGGTCGCCAACGGCCAAGACGGCTTTTGCCTGGCCCCGGAAAAGCGCGGCATCGGGCTGATGTTTCAAGATTACGCGCTGTTTCCGCACCTCAGCGTGTTCGACAACATCGCGTTCGGCATCAAAGATTTAAGCGCTGAACGCCGACAATGGATCGAAGCGGGCTTAGAACGCATGGGCGTGGCCAAGCACCGCAATTCGTTCCCCCACGTTTTGTCGGGCGGACAGCAACAGCGCGTCGCGCTGCTGCGCGCGCTGGCCCCGGAACCGCAAGTGTTGTTGTTGGATGAGCCGTTTTCCGGCCTTGACGTCACGCGCCGCGCCCAGGTGCGCGAAGACACCCTGAATTTCCTCAAGGAATGCGGCGTGGCGGTGCTGATGGTCACCCACGACCCCGAAGAGGCCATGTTCATGGCCGATCACATCGTGGTGATGAAAAGCGGCAAAGTGGTCCAGGCGGGCACCCCGGTGCAAACCTATTTCCACCCGGTCGACGCCTTTGTCGCGGAACTGTTCGGGCCGATGAACCACTTCGAAGGGGTGATCGAAAAGGGCCAGCTGGAAACCCCGTTCGGCCCCTTCCCCATTCCATCGATCCCCGACGGCGAACGCGCCCAAGTGCTGGTGCGCATGGAAGGCATCCGCGTCACCATGGGCTCACAATATGAGCCCCCTGAAGGCTGCTGTTCGACCACCGGCCACATCGAAGAAGCCTACCTGCTGGGCCGCTCCAGCCACCTGCACATTCGTGTACCGCGTTATCACGACAAGAGCGGCGAAGAGGTGCGTTTGCATGTGCGCGTTCCCGGTGTGATGAAACCCGAAGAAGGCGCCGCCGTCAGCGTGTGGGCCGACCCCAAACAAGTGTTCGCCTTCGCCGTGTCTTAAGGCGCACCCTGGGACGCACTGGGGGGGCACACCCGGCAAGATTTGCTCACCGGCTCGCCAAGACGGGTTTCAGCGGCAAACCTTGCCCAGGCCAATCACGCGATTATCATTTAAAAACAGTACATTACATCACCCAACCTTCTGGCATTCTTCTTGCTACATAACCTGTAGATTTTAGTGCGCGACATCCCGTCGCGCGAAGACACAGTCAAGACGGAGAAGCCCGATGGCGATTTATGGCGCCTTTTCCACATCCGTGCTCGGTATGATGAGCCAATCCGCAGCACTACATAACATCGGCACCAATGTCGCCAACGTGAACACCGGTGGCTTTAAGCGCACCGACACGTCGTTTTCGACTGTGCTTAGCGATTCTATGCAAAACATTTCCGACATTGGCGGCGTACGCCCGCGCAACACCTCGACGATCACCCAGCAAGGCGCCATGGTGGCCAGCAATTCCGCCACTGATCTTGCCATCGCCGGTAAGGGCTTCTTCGTGCTCAATTCCCAACAAGACGGTAACGGCCAACAGTTGTTCACCCGTGATGGCAGCTTGGAAGTCACCACGGTCAACGACATCAACGTCACCGGCATCGGCGGCGTCAGCGTCGCCACCAAGGACGGCTACCTTTCTGATAAAAATGGCTATTTCGTCCAAGGCTGGCCCTACACCAACGGCACGGTTACGACCTCTGGCACGCCACAAAGCCTGCGTGTCGATCAATATGCATTCCTCGGTCAGTTCGAGCCGACCACCACCGCCAATTTCAGCATGAACTTGCCTGCCAACGACGCCATCGGCGCCGTGCGTCGATACGATATCACCGTAACCGACAGCGTAGGCGACGTGCAAACGGAACAACTCAGTTTCACCAAAACCGCCACCAACGCGTGGGCCGTCTCCAGCCCCGCATCGCAAGCCTCCATTACACAAGTGGACACCCTGACCTTGGCCGGCACCACCGGTGCGTTGGAAGTTGGCGACGTCTACTCGGTGACCGTCAACGGCTCCACCAAAACCTATACGACGGACGGCACTGAAGCGGACATCGACACCGTGCGCGACAACCTACTGGGTCAAGTCAACGCTGATCCCGCGCTCGCTGCCGTCCTCACCGCCACCGCCAGTGGCGCAGGGGCGATCACCCTCACGTCAAACACCCAAGGCACCGCTTTCACCATCAGTTCGCTCACCACCAACAGCGGAACCACTTCGGACAGCACCATCACGCGTGCCACCAATTCCTCGACGGCTCTGACGTTCGATTCCAACGGCCAGATCACGACACCGACGTCTCTCGATCTGGCGCTGACGTTCACCGGCGGGTCGACCTCAGCGGTCACAATGGACATTGCGTCCATGACCCAATATTCCAGCTCGGGCGACGACCTGAATGTGAAGTACAGCAAAAACGGTTTCGCCTCGTCCAATATGCGCTCGTTCAACTTTGATGGGAGCGGCAACGTCACGGGTTCGTTCGAAGACGGCACGTCTCGCACCATCTACAAACTGGCGTTGGGCGTGTTCTCCAATCCCAGCGGACTGGACGCAAAAAATGGCAACGTTTATGCGATCAGCCCGGAATCCGGCGACGTCACCATCACCACGGCGGATTCAAACGGCTACGCCAGCTTTGCCCCCAACACGCGCGAGCTGTCGAACGTCGATATCGCCGAAGAATTCACCAAGATGATGACCACCCAGACCGCCTACAACGCATCCTCGACGGTGTTCCAGACCACCGACGAAATGACCACCGTGGCGCGCGATCTGAAACGCTAATCACCGTCCGCTTTTCCAAAGCTCGGCATTTTTTGCCCCCGCACGGCAGCCTCTGCCCTGCGGGGGTATTTATTTTCCGTCCGAACGCGCATTTTAACCAACAACATCAATGCACTAAGAATCTCATGAGAGTGGCACGATATTCGCATCGCATATCCCAAAGCGGCATCAACGCCGCACACGACATAAAGCCCGCAAATGGGTCTTGTAACGGGAAACGGAACGATGAACCGCGCACTTTCTTTTAAAACGCCAGCCGCCTTAAAGACGCGCTTGATGTTTGTGCAAGCCCTTGGCGCAGGCCTAGTCGGTCTGATCTTGCTGTTGCTGTTGGCGCTGAGCAGTCCCGCCAACGCCGCATCGCGGATCAAGGATGTGGTCGATTTCGAAGGCGTGCGCGACAATATGCTGGTCGGTTACGGCTTGGTGGTCGGCCTCAACGGCACCGGCGACACCCTGAAAAACGGCCACTTCACCAAACAAAGCCTGCTTGCCATGCTCAACCGCTTGGGCGTTAAGCCGACCGAGGCTGGCTTGGATTCCAAGAACGTCGCCGCAGTCATGGTGACCTCATCGCTGCCGGCATTTTCGTCCAAAGGCTCACGCGTCGATGTCACCGTCAGCGCATTGGGCGACGCATCGAACCTGCTGGGCGGCACACTGTTGGTCACCCCGTTGCTGGGCGCGGACGGCGAAGTCTACGCCGTGTCCCAAGGCCAGGTCGCGGTCGGTGGATTTAGTGCAGGCGGCGCTGGCGAAACCGTCACCAAAGGCGTTCCAACATCCGCGCGCATCGCCAACGGCGCCATCGTCGAACGTGAGATTGGTTTCGACATGGACCTGATGAACAGCGTCAACCTGAGCCTGCGCAATCCCGACTTCACCACCGCACGGCGCATCGCCCAGGCGGTCAACGCGTTCCTCGGCACCACGGCGGCCAACGCCACCGACCCCAGCACCGTGAAGTTGGATGTGCCGGGCGCGTATGCCAACAACGTCGTCAACCTGATCACCGATATCGAACAGCTGCGCATCGAACCCGACCAGATTGCGCGCATCATCATCGACGAGCAATCGGGCGTCATCGTCATGGGTGAAAACGTCCGCCTGTCCACCGTGGCAATCGCGCAAGGCAACTTGACCATCCGCATCACCGAGACGCCGCAGGTGTCCCAGCCCGGACCGTTTTCGCAAACCGGCACCACCACCACGGTCGCGCGCACCGACGTGCAAGTCGATCAAGGTCAAGGGAGCCAGCTGGCGGTGGTTCAAGACGGTGTGTCGTTGCAAGAATTCGTCAACAGCCTTAACGCGCTGGGCATCGGCCCGCGCGACATGATCACCATCTTGCAAGCGGTCAAATCAGCCGGTGCGCTGCAAGCTGAAATCGAGGTGATGTGATGACCAACGCTATGCAAATGGATGTGCAGACCGCCATGGCCCAAAGCCAGGAGCTGCCCAAATTTTCCAAGACCGCCGATCTCAACAAGATCCGCGAAACCGCGCAGGACTTCGAAGCCGTGTTCCTGTCGCAAATGATCAAGCCGATGTTCGAAGGCATCGAAACCGACGGGCCTTTCGGCGGCGGTCAGGCCGAAGGCATGTGGCGGTCTTTGATGGTCGATGAATACGGCAAATCCATCGCCAAGAACGGCGGCATCGGCATCGCCGACGCGGTGATGTCGGAAATGCTCAAATTGCAGGAGGCACAGTGACATGGACGCCGGAAAACGCATTGAAGATATGTTGTTCATCACCAACAGTCTTGCCGATTTACTGGAGCAAGAAAACGCCGCTTTGCAGAGCAACCGGCTGGACTTGGTGCAGAGTTTGCTGGAACGCAAAACGACACTGAGCCGAGCGTACGAAATTCGCATTTTCGGCATGAAGCAAGAATTTGAACACGAGCAAGCCCAGTACGACGAAGTGGACCGCGCAAACATCGACGAACTGACAGAAGTCGGACAGCGTGTTGCGGCCCTGATCGATGAAAACGAAAAAATGCTGAAAGTGGCGCTTGAAGTCAGTCGTCGTTTCATGGCCTGCGTCGCGGATTCCGCAAAGCAGGCCACGCCGGGAACGGGCGCATATTCCGCCAGCGGCAGAACCGGCGTGAACGCCATGCCCAACCAAAAACAGGCCGCGTCCATGGCCTTGGACGAAACGCTCTAAGGCTTAAAGAAGCCCTGAAGGACACGCACCCAGAAAGGAAGCACTCATGTCCGGTAGTTTGACCCTAGCCCTGAGAACCGCACAAAGCGGCTTGCTTGGCAATCAAAGCGCACTGAACTCAGTCTCGCAGAACGTCGCCAACGTCAACACGCCCAACTATTCGCGCAAAATCGTGAACATGGAACAGCGTGTGGTCGCCGGTGTCGGCGCTGGCGTACAGCTTTCAGACGTAACGCGCGCCGTTGATGAGGGCTTGTTAAAAAGTTTGCGCTTGGAGCTCAGCTCGCTCAAACAATACGACACCCAGACTTCATACTATGAGCGCATGCAGGACCTGTTTGGCGCGCCAGGCGATAACACCTCGATCTCGCACGTCATGACCGAATTTGGCATCGCCATGGAATCTCTGTCGCTTGCGCCGGATCAATCCCTTGAGCAAAGCGAGTTTGTGCGCCAAGCCCAGGAAGTTGCCGAAAAATTCCAAGCGATGAGCGATGTCGTTCAGGAGCTGCGCCTTCAGGCCGACAGCGACATCGCAACGGTTACCAGTGCCATCGATACGTTATCGAGCGAGTTGGTGAGCCTGAACAACAAAATCATTCAGAACTCGACCACCAGTGCCGATGTCACCGATCTTAAGGATCAACGTGACGCCAAGCTCGATGAGTTGGCGGGCCTGATTGATATTTCCTATTTCTATCGCGGCGACGGCGATGTGGTGGTGTTCACCACCGCCGGACGCACTTTGGTCGATAACAGCTCAGTTTCCACCTCTCATCTCTCCGCAACTGCCGTTTCGCCCACCACCACGCACGCAGAAGGTGATTTCAGCGCTATTTATGTGGGCACCCAGACCGCAGCCAATGACATCACCAACGAAGTGCGGGATGGTCAACTGAAGGGCCTGATCGATCTGCGTGACGGCACATTGGCCGATCTGCAAAGTCAACTTGATGAGTTGGCCGCCGAATTTCATGACGCCATCAACCTGATACACAATCAGGGTTCACCCTATCCCGGTTCCTCGACCATGAATGGCACGCGGGCGTTCCTCAACGCGGACGTCCAGACCATCACCATGGGCAACAACTCAGATTCTCGCCTAACGCTGTTCGATTCCACCGGCAACCAGCACGAAACCACCACGATACAAACGATCATGGCCTCCGCCTCATTCGGCACCGGCGCACAAGCCGCCAACGGCCCGTGGAACATCACCGAAGTGGCCGCCACCATGGAAGACTGGCTGCAAGCCAATGGTGCCGCCAGCGCAACGGTCGCGATCAACGCCACCACCAAAAAGCTCGACATCTCGATGAACAGCACGACCTATTATTTGGGCATGCGCGACGAGGTGAACACCGCAGGTACCGTTCCCGCCCCCGTCGGCAGCACAGCCGCCAACGCCACCATTCAGTTTGACGCCAATGGCGACACAAATACTGACGAAACGGTCAGCGGCTTTTCCAATTTCTTCGGTCTCAACGATCTGTTTCTCGACGACAGGTCCGACAACATCCACGAAACCGAGGTCTTGGCCTCCACGTTTACATCCACGGCGGCGACGTTGACCATTTATGATGGCACCACAACCGTATTCAACTCCATTACATCAGCGACGTTCGGTGGCGGACCGGCCGGGGCTGGCGACACCATACAGGTGACGTTGGACACCACCGGCATGACGGGCGGCACAGCATCTTCGGTGGTCACGTATACAGCGGCAGGCGGTGAAACAGCCGAACAAATGATCGACGGCTTGATCAATCTCATCAACCTCAGTGCTCATAATGGTGCCGTCACAGCCACTAAGAATGGTACGGACAAAATTGTCATAACCGCCGACAACGATGGTGAAACCATCACCACCGCGACCTTTGCCGAAACCGGTGCACTGACGCACACTGCTAACAACACAGTGGTCGCCGCGGTCACAGGGTCGACCAACATCACGATCGCCGCGGGCGAAAGTTTAACCACCATCGCCGCGAACATCACAGCCACCACAGCAGCTGGCGTTACGGCCTCGGTGGTTCCCGACGGCTCTGGTTTTCGATTACGCATCGCCAGCAACAGCGGCGGCAACATCGCCGTCACCCAGGCCGCGACCGACACGTTCCTGACCACCACAGGCATGCACGTTGCAGACGTTCGTACCGCTTCGCAGCTCCGCGTTCGCGCAGACGTCATTTCATCACCGAGCACCGTCACACGCGGCGCGGTGCAATGGGACGCCACCAAGGGTGCCGCGGGTGAATACTACCAAAGCAAAGGCGACAACGCGCTGATCAAGAGCATGTCGGAAATGTATGCATCCGTGAACACGTTCGATTCCGCCGGTGCTCTGGGCACCACCTCCATGACGTTCACATCGCGCGCCACGAGCATCCTGTCGTACAACGCGACACAAGCCGACTTGAACGAAAGTCAACGCGCGTATCAAGACAGCCTGAGCACCAGTCTGAAAACCAAGTCGGATACCTTCAGAGGCGTCAACTTGGATGAAGAAATGGCCAATTTGATTCTCTTTGAACAGGCCTATTCGGCATCGGCGCGCATTATTTCCGTCATCCAAGACATGTTCGATGCCCTCGAATCCGTAATCCGCTAGAGCGTGAGGAAAGGAGACCTAAGCTATGACTGACAGAATTTCAAACCTCGCGACCAGCAATCAGTTGATGAGCTATCTGTCCATCACGCAAAATCGCTTGATCGACCTGCAATATCAACTGACGTCGGAAAAAGTGTCCCCCGACTATCAAGGTATTCAAAAAGATTCCCAGTATTTGCTGGGTTTGGAAAGCTCTCGCACAAATATCGCGGGCTATATGAAAAACAACGAAATCATGAACGTGCGCCTGGATATCACCAACACCTCGATGGAGGGCATTACCAAAACCGTTGATGAGTTCACCAAAAATTTGAAAGTTTTCGACAACCTTGCCGGCAAAACCGAACTGAACATCGACAACATTCAGCAACAAGCGTTTAACTCGCTGTTGTCCATGCAGGCGTACTTGAATACCTCTGTCGGCGGTCGTTACATTTATGCGGGCGGACGTGTCGATACGGTTCCGGTCGACATGAACCTCACCACGCTTGCGGATTTCCAAGCCACCTACGATGGTGCGACCGTGACCTACCCCACAACCCGCGATGCGAATATTGAAGACTATTCGCTCAACCGGGATTCCGCAGACCAAACCAACTGGCTCACGTTTAAACAAGATGACGACGGCGACGCCACGACAGCAGGCACCGGTTCCATTACCGCCTCCACCGCGCAATTTACAAACGTTGCCGTGGGCTCCACCTTCGAAGTGACCGGCACCACCAACAACAATGGCACCTATACCGTGTCCGCCGTCACCAACGGCGGAAAGACCATCCAAGTGAACACGCGCATGTTGACGACCGAAGCCAACAATGCCGCCGCCGTCATCACAAAATCAGACGGCACCGTACTCAAAGCCGCCAATTTCACCGACCTGTCGTTTGACCGCGCCAGCAATCGCATTACGGTTGGCGCAGCGAGCGCCGGGACCAATGCCCTGTCCACGCTCACGGTCGGGTCCACCTTCACGGTTTCGGGTACCGCGCAAAACAACGGCACCTATACCGTTGCCGCCGTTGCCGGCAACGGCGACACCGTAGACATCGTGCCGAAAAAAATTACCGATGAAGGCACCACGCCGACGTTCAGCTATTCCGGCGATCAGGCCTTCACCGTCAATGCCGGTGATGACACCATTTCCGCAGTGGCGGGCACATATACCTCCTTAACCGTGGGTAATAGTGTCGTCATTGCTGGCACCGCCAGCAACAATGGCACCTACACCGTGACATCGATCGCAGCGGATGGTTCATCCATCAACGTCGCTGAAGCGCTGACCGGTGAAGCAACGGCCAGTTTCACAGGCAACCAGACCTTCACCGTCAATGCCGGTGATGACACCATCTCCGCCGTGGCGGGCACCTACTCCGCCCTGGCAGTGGGCGAAACCGTCGTCATTTCCGGCACCGCCAGCAACGATGGCACCTACACCGTGACAGCGATTGCGGGCGATGGTTCGTCCATCGACGTATCCCAAACCTTGACCGGTGAAGGCCCCGTGGCCAGCACCGCTGTGATGAACGTCGGCGTGCCCAGTACCGCCGTGGTCAACGGGGGGGCGACGCCCACCCACAACTTCTCGGGCAGCCAAACCTTCACCAACAACACGGCACCGACCAAAGACACCATCGCCGCTGCCGCTGGGTCTTACACCGGCATCACCGCAGGCATGAGCGTCGTCATCGCAGGTACCGTCAGCAACAACGGCACCTACACCGTGAGTGCGGTTTCCGCCGATGGTTCAACCCTGACCGTGGATGAGTCCTTAACCACCGAAGCCTCCGTTCCCAGCTCGGCTGTGGTGAACGGCGCCGTCGGCACCGTTGCGTCGAAAAAATTCTATTTCGGCGACAATTTGACGCAAGAACACCGCGTGGATGAAACGCGCAGTTTCAATATGGATCTCAATGGTCTGGACCCGGCGTTTGAAAAAGCCATCCGCGCCATGGCCTTGATCGCCCAGGGCGCATACGGCACAGAAGGCGGACTGGACCAAAACCTCACCCGTGCGACCAATTCTATTTATCTGCTTGGCAGTGCAAAAGATGGAACGGTTGCGGGCGCGGCTCCATATGGAACCGAACTGACCAGCAATATGAAAGACGTTCAGGTCACCACCAGCTATTATCAAATTCTGATCAAGCAAACCACGGAAAGCCACACCAGCTACACCGGATTCCTGGAAAAGCAGATCGCGAATATTGAAAATGCGGATCCATTGGAAACCATCACCAGGCTGTTGGATGATCAACGGGCGCTGGAAGCATCTTATCAGACCCTCGCGCGCATTCGCGAACTGAGCTTGGTCAACTACATGTAAGCTGGAAAATGACGGCACCTAGGCATATATTTAGCTAAGATTTATCGTAATGCACCCTCATCAGGGTGTGGTAAGATGTACAGTCGGCACCAAAAAGCGGAGTACCTATGTCAACCAACACCTATTCATCCGTGCCTACAGGGGGCTCACCGAGCCATACTGAGGCCTGGGCACTGACAGAAGCCGCACGACGCATCGCCATGGCGCTTGAAAAAACCGCCGGTGCCGATGATTTGTCCATGCCGGCCGCCAAACGAGAATTGCGCGATGCCATTCGCCTCAATTGGCGCTTATGGACCATCTTCCAGGCCGAATTGACACTGGAAACCAATCCGGTCCCCATGGATTTGCGTCAAAACATGCTCACGTTGTGCCAATTCGTTGATAACCATACGATTATTTGCATGAGCGAACTGAACCCAGAGCAAATCAAAACCCTGATCGATATCAATCGCAACATCGCTCAAGGCCTGCTGGAAGGCATCAGCGCCGCACCGGCTAACGCCACCGACCAATCTTCGCAAAACAAACAGGAAACTCAGCCTGCTCCACCGTCGATGAGCAGTTTGAACACAAACGCCTAAACGGGTCGCAGGCTTGTCCTTTTTACGCGCAAATGCTAGACTTACGGGGTTGTATAGGAAATACCCAGAAGGGTTTAATCAACAACGCGATGAAGTTTGCGACGATGATCGCATAGGCATTCGCACTGGAGACCGGGAAGAATGAACCCGTTAACAACCTATGGCGTCGATTTAGGGCGGATCTTATCAGAGATCTCCAACAAAAATTTTCGTTTTGGATTTGAGCAACAGTTCAATCAAATCCAGAACACGACCATCAAGCGCATCAACTCTGAAATTGACCGTGTCATCGAAAATGATGACACGCCACGGCGTCTTGCGGCCTTAGAACGCGATTACAAAAAGCTCGACGACAACAAAAAGCTCATCGACAGCTTCCATTTCGATATGTACTCCAATCAGCTGCGCTTGACGGAAATGCAGACCAATGCAACCGATGCCATCGCGGCGTTTTCATCCGTAGATGACGACACTAATCTGACTGCGGATGAAGTGTCGTCATTGACCGCAAAGCGTGATGCTCTGATTGCAGATACCGAAGCATTACTGCTCTCGATCCACCCCGACATCAGCACCCCCTTCATCATTCGAGACGTAAAAAACACGCTCGACACCCTGAAGGCCATGGACCCCGTCGTTGGTGTTGTCGATGCTGAAGGCAGCGGTTCCCCAACCAACGCCAACCGTCAAATTCTTGATGACCTGACCACATTTAGCAGTCTGCTCGACACGGCCTATGAGGTCACGTACACCACTGCGGAAAACGCTCAGGATATCTCCCTCAACATTTCAGCAAGCTTGGCTGGCAAGGTCGTGGATATGACACAGTTGTCTGAGGTTGAGTTGAAGCGCCAAGAAGCAGAGATCGAAGACATCAAGGCTCATTATGGCAACATTCTGAGGGTGATTTCCGTATCCTTTGAAGCGCGCATCAGTTCTACCGAGCAATTGGCGGCATCTTTGCAGGGGCCGCAGGTTCAGCCCGGCTCCATAATGAACATTTTCACTTAAACTCATGTCTGCACCGTCCTGGTTGAGGTGCATATAAATATTAGGATTAGACGTGCCCCTTCTTATCGATTTCAAATCGGGTGACAAACTGATCATCAACGGCTCTGTTCTTGAAAACATTGGCGGTAACACCAAAATTTTGGTTCACAACAAATCCGCGATTTTGCGGGAAAAAGAAGTCTTGTCCCAAGAGGACGCCCAGACCCCGGCATCGCGAGTCTATTTTGAATTGCAAGGCGCCTATATCTTGGCGGACCCCGAAGAGCGCTTGAACTGCCTCAAGCGGTTTGACCAGCGCCTCAATGAATTCATCGCCGCATGCCCCAACGCCATGGACATCGCCATCAAGGTGCGCACCCACGTCGAAGCGGATCGTGTCTACAAGGGTCTGAAAGAAGCGCAGAACTTGATCAAGTACGAATCAAACGTTCTCCACGAATTCAGTGAGCAATTGAAAAGCTTCTTAGCTGAAAACGAACTGGACGACACACCACCGGCTCAACACGACGCTGAAACGTCTCCTCCACCAGCTGAGGGAGATAGTGCTTAAGCTCCCCCTTTAAACATCCCAGGAAGAACTCATGGACATATTTAAAGGAAAATCCGTACTCATCACCGGCGGCACTGGTTCTTTCGGCCAGAAGATGGTTCGCCAGCTCCTTCAGGACGGTGGTGCACAACGCGTTATCGTGTACTCACGCGATGAACTCAAACAATTTGAAATGAGCCATGCTCCCGGCATATCGGGATATCGTCAGATGCGTTTTTTCATCGGCGATGTTCGTGACCAAAATCGCTTGGAAATGGGCATGCGCGGCGTTGATATCGTGGTCCACGCCGCAGCGCTCAAACAAGTCCCCGCTGCCGAATACAATCCCTTCGAATTTGTCGCCACCAACATCATCGGTGCGGAAAACGTGGTTCAGTCAGCTCTGCGCGCCGGTGTCAAACGGGTGATCGCATTGTCCACCGACAAAGCCGCCAATCCCATCAATCTCTATGGCGCCACCAAGCTGGCATCGGACAAAATTTTCGTCGCCGCCAACAATCTTACCGGCAATATGGGGACACGGTTTTCCGTTGTCCGCTATGGCAATGTGGTGGGATCGCGCGGCAGCGTCATTCCCTTTTTTCAAAAGATGATCGACGAAGGCGCGGATCACCTGCCCATCACCGACGAGCGCATGACGCGGTTTTGGATCACCCTGCAACAAGGTGTCGATTTCGTGATCGATTGCCTTGCGAACATGCATGGCGGTGAAATTTTTGTGCCCAAAATTCCATCTATGCGCATCACCGATTTAGCCCAAGCGATGGCCCCCAACTTGCCCTTAAAAATCGTTGGCATTCGCCCCGGTGAAAAATTACACGAAACCATGATCACCGAAGACGATGCGCGCAACACCGCAGCCGTCGACAACGGTTACGTGATCAAACCGCCCATCAGCTTTTGGGAAGGCGCGAACGAGACGTTAAACCTCGGCACGTCTGTGCCCGAAGGGTTCGTCTACTCCAGCGACACCAACCCGGACTGGGCGTCCAAATCCGACCTGCTGGCCATGATTGAAGAGTCGGCCCATGACTGATCGGTCAACTCTGTTCACGGACACGAAATCACCAGCATTCATCGCCGAAGTTTCAAGCAATCATCATCGCGACCTGCAGCGGTGCCATGCGTTTATCGAGGCTGCGCACCGTACCGGCAGTCGCGCGGTCAAGTTTCAACTGTTTCGCATTGACGAATTGTTCGCCCCCGAAATCCTCGCCAAAAGCCCCGAGCATCGCGCCCGTGCTGAATGGGAATTGCCGACGGACTTCCTGCCCGCCTTGGCGCAAAAAACCCACGACCTTGGCATGCTGTTTTCCTGCACCCCATTTTACCTTGATGCGGTCGGTACGCTGGAACCGTATGTCGATTTTTATAAAATCGCGTCGTACGAATTGTTGTGGGACGACCTGCTCAAAGCTTGCGCAGAAACCGGCAAGCCGGTGGTGCTTTCAACGGGCATGGCGACTATGGATGAAATCGCGCATGCTAAAGACGTCATCATGGCTGCGGGCTGTCGCGACTTGACGCTGCTGCATTGCGTCTCGAGCTACCCCACCCCGCCGGAACAGATGAACTTGTCCGCAATCGATACTTTGCGAAACGCTTTTGACGTGCCCGTCGGACTGTCCGACCATTCGGTCGATGCGGGAATCATCGCCCGCGCGGTGCACCGCTTCGGTGCTGTGGCGGTGGAATACCATCTGGATTTGGATGGTGAAGGCGAAGAGTTCGCCGCTGGGCATTGCTGGTTGCCCGATCAAATCGCCACCGTGATCAAAGATATCAAGACCGGTTTCAAAGCCGATGGCGATGGGGTCAAAAAACCCGCCGCATCCGAAATGGCCGATCGCGATTGGCGGGCGGATCCAGACGATGGGCTGAGGCCTCTCAAGGCAACACGTCAAACCGGGAACGCCGATGACGCATGACCACAAAGTCGCGGCGATCATTCAAGCGCGCATGAGTTCGTCGCGCCTGCCGGGGAAAATCATGCTTGATCTGGCCGGACAGCCGGTGCTCTGGCATGTGTTTCATCGGCTGAAGAAGACACGCAACATCAACCAAATCATTCTCGCCACCACCACTGACAGCTGTGACGACGTGCTGGAAAATTATGCTCACGAACAAGGCGTCGATGTGGTGCGCGGATCGCGTGACAATGTCTTGGCGCGCTTTGCCAAAGCCGTGGACATCCATGATCCCGATTACATCGTGCGCATCACCTCCGATTGCCCGATGATCGACCCGCAGGCCATCGACAGCTTGGTCGAGGTGCTGATCAAAGAGCAAGGCGACTATAGCACTTGGACCCCCAATGCCGTGACCTTGCACGGTGGTTTTGAGCCCTTTACCCGCAGCTTATTCCAGCGCATCCTCGACGAAGGAGCCGACAACCCCGTGGCTCAAGAACATGTCTTTGGCTATTTGAACGTGAACACCGAGATGGGCAAAATGGTCGGCATCCCCGCCCCCGAACACCATATCCTCGATCACGTTCGCTTGTGGCTCGACACGCCGGCTGATTTATTGATGCTGCGCACCTTGTACGCCCGTACCGGGGCAGCTGCGGGCGATATCGAAATGGACGATGTCGCCGCCTTGTTGAAACGCGATCCCGACTTGCGCGCCATCAATAGTCATGTACGCCAAAAAGAAGCCTATGAAAGTTCGCGCACCGTGATTTTTCGCTGTGACGGCGACGCCGCCATCGGCCTCGGTCATGTTTCGCGCATGGTGGCGCTGGCGACACAATTGCGCGAACGCTATGCCACTGCCGTACACTTCGCCGTCATGCGTGGCGATCAGGGCGTGGCGATGATCGAAGACGCTCGGTTCCCTTGCCACATTGCACCGCCTGGGGTGGAAGAAGCTGCATGGCTCGATACGCTCATCCGCGACAAAAACGCGCACGCCTTGGTGCTGGACATCCGTACGGATTTATCCGGCGACGCTCTTGATCTATGGCGCGGCTGCGGCGTGGTGAGCGTGCTGATCGACGACATCGGCGCGCGATTGGAACATGCCGATTTGGTTTTTTGTCCGCCGACGCCGCGCACTCTATCCCTAGACGGGCGGCCCGGACGCCCTGAGATCAAGGCCGGTTGGGATTGGCTGATTATGCGCGATGCCTTCAGCCACAAACCCACGCCTGCGCGCAATCCCCATCCGCGCATTCTCATCAGTTGCGGCGCAAGCGATCCGGCGGGCTTCACCCTTATGGCCTTAAAAGCCTTAAATGATGTGACAGAGACGCTCACCATCGATGTCGTCGCAGGCCCTTTATTCAAAGACCGGATCGCACTTAGCCAAGCCGCCGACACTCATCGCCACGTCGTGCATATTCATGACGCACCGCAAGACTTGTCGGGCCTGATGGCAGCATCGGACATCGGGATCGTTTCGTTCGGGGTGACGGCGGCAGAAATGGCGGCCATGGGCCTGCCCGCGATCTATGTGTGCCTGAGCGACGACCATGCCCAATCCGCATCCGTTTATGAAGACGCCAAACTGGGCATCAACATGGGTAAATTTAGCGCCGAGCATACCGACAAGCTCCACCGGGCTTGCGAGCATTTGCTCAACGATCCCGCACGCCTCAAGGCCATGTCGGAAACGGCGCTGCAAACTGTGGATGGGCGTGGTGCCGCACAGATTTCTGAAATCATCGCCGAACGCATTCAAGCCGGGCGGCAAAACACTTTGCCGTTATAAATGCTTTAAGCGACGTACGTGAAAATTTCATCGTACAAGGTGATGATCTTGTCACGCGGGCAGCCTGCGTTCACCAACTGCGCGGTTATGGCATTTTGATACGCATAAGATGAAATCACCACATGGTCATAGGCTGAAAAGTCCAACGCATTCGGCGACAAGACGGGGTGGCCCAAAAAGGACGTTACACGCGGATTGCTATCGGCAAGGTCACAGACCCCGGCCCAGTCCGGGAACCGATTGAACAAAGCGATGGTATGCACACCGGAGCCATAAACCAAGGTCCGCACACCAGAAATATCCTGCAAGCGGGCAAAAGCATCATCGCGGCATTTTTGCCAGATGCTCAATGCGTCTTGGCTTTGACGCAATGCCTCCGGCGAAATGTTTTCGTGGCGCGGTGCGGCGGCTTTGGTAGCGATCACGCGAATGCCCGGATAATGGTCGCGCGCGGTTTGTTCACCACAGTCAAAGCCCAGATCCTCCAACATCCAAACCAGATTGAGAAGACTGAAGTTGGTGATGTGGATATATCCCAAAGGGGTGGAGATACAGCGGTCGTAGCGCAAGCCATCCGGGACTTCCACATACAACACCCCACCAGGGGCCAACATGTCATAGGTTTTGGCGACCACATTACGCGGATTGTCGAAGTGTTCCAAGCAATGCGACAAGACCGCAATGTCGTATCCACCCTCAGGGCCATCGAAGGGTTCCAGATAAGATTTCGAGACCACGGTGCAGCCTTCGATCTCGGCACACGGCTCTGCCGCACCGGAGCTTTCGACCAGGGTCGCCGACAAGCTGCGCCCCTGCTCACCCAAGCGCTGATGAACCATGCGAAACAACATGCCGTCCGATGCGCCGACTTCAAGGTACTTGACCGGGTTCGCATCGGGCATTGCGGCGATGATTTCCGCCACCTGCATGGTTTTGGTTTTCAAGTTCCATACCGCATCCGATAAAGGCGACAGGCCGGGACTTTGGTGACCATGTTCCTTTTCGATGTCGACTTCGGGCGTGTACAAACGATCTTCACGGCTGCGGGTGCGGCTGTAAATCAATCCACAGTGCGGGCAAAGGTCGAGCGTATAATAAAGGCGCGCGCCGAACAGTTCGATGAAATCCTCGGCAATCCGCTCAGAGCTGTCAGCATCCTGATCGCAGACGGGGCACGTCTTTAAGGTGTCCAGCGTGCTTGGTTCAAATTCTTCGGCCAATCTCATGCGTCATCTTCCTTCATATCTTGCACCTTCGGGCGGTCAACGACCCGACCGCTCCAATCCCAATCGATGCAACTGGAACAGACGCAGTCCTTGGGAATTCGGTTGGTAATATGCTGAGCGCGCAGGTCCATCATCTTCTCGCCCTGCCAGGCTTCGGCAATGCTCATGTCGCGAATGTTGCCCAGCGACAATTCGCCATCAATGTTTTGACTGCACGGCACCAGCTCACCATTGCTCAACACCACCAAGCGCAGCCACAGCTGACGGCACGCCAAGCGGTTTTCAGCACTTCTGTCTAAAATGCTCTCGGAATTGGGGTCGCCTTGGGTTTCGCGGATCGGTGCGCGGCCAAGGTAATCGAATTGCGGGCTGATGTGGATGGAATTGACCTTGTCTTTCCACCTGTTTTGGAAGGTCTCGATCTCTTCATCGGTTTCTTCGGTGCGCACATAGGTCAGCGACACCCAAGGCTTTTCGGAATTGTGCTTATCCTTGAAGTGGTACAGACGATCGAGGTTGCGCAGCACCTTCTCATAGCTATCCGTGCCCCGGATATCTTTGTACTTTTCGCGGCTCAGGCCCTCAAAAGAGACATGAATGGAATCCAGCCCATCCACCACCAGGCGCTCAATCTCTGCGTCCTTGATGGACGTGAGATTGGTCGTCACCGAAACCAGCGGGATGCCCTTTTGCTTGGCGGTGCGGATGTAGTCCACCGTTTTGCGGTTGAGGAACGGTTCGCCGAAAAAGAAAAAATGTACCGCATAAACGCCGTTCTCAGCACATTGGTCGATGGCTTTGAGGGCAATTTCGTCATCGATAAAAGTCACCGGGCGCTGCATATCTGGATGCACACACATGACGCAGGTCTGATTGCACTTGTTGGTGGGCTCGATATGCACGGTGGTGGGCACACGGGTGTTGAGCTTGAGATTGTAGGCGATCTGGTTGATATCCAGATACTCTTCGCGGACCTTTGGAGTAAATGTAGCCAAATCGCGCAGCTCATAGGCTGCAAACATGTTGTTAATGGATTTCATGACAAACTACCCTTTCTGGGCACAACACATCGAAAGGCGCTTTTCGCCTCGTCTGAGAGCGCCTATCATAGCGACAAATGCCACCTTTGCCAATTTTCACAGTCCCTTACGTTTGAGTTTTGAGCCTTATATGACCTCTTCAACTTCTCACGATAATTTGATGGAAACGGCACGTCTGATTCGCTGCCATTCTATTGCCTCCATCTACGTTGCCACATCCGGTCATCCGGGCGGTTCCTTATCTGCGGCGGACCTTTTGTCCTATCTCTATACCCATGAGATTGGCGATGAAATCCCCCAAGATGATGACCTCAAGCGCAATCGTTTTGTGCTGTCCAAGGGCCACGCCTGCCCCGCACTGTATGGCGCACTCGCGACCAAAGGCCACATTGGGCTGGATGAGCCCCTGAAACTGCGCAAATTGGGCTCAAGGATGCAAGGCCACCCCCACGTCGGCGCCTTGGCGCACGTGGAAACCAGCACCGGGTCGCTCGGCCAAGGTTTTTCCGCAGCCCTTGGCATGGCCATGGGCATTCGCCACCAAGGTGGCAGTGGTCGCGTATACGTGATGCTGGGCGATGGTGAGATGCAAGAAGGCGAAGTTTGGGAAGCCGCCCAATGCGCGGCCCATTATAAACTCGACAATCTCGTCGCGGTGCTCGATTACAACAAAATGCAAAGCGACGATTTAAACGAAAACATCATGGGAATTGAGCCCCTAGGCGATAAATGGCGCGCATTTGGCTGGCATGTGATCGAAATTGACGGTCACGACTTTAGCGCCATCGAAAACGCCTTTGACGAGGTCAAGGCCACGTCGGAAAAACCCGTCTTGATCCTCGCCCATACCCTCAAAGGCAAAGGCGTGAGCTTTATGGAAGGCTATCCCACGTGGCATGGCAGCGTGACCATGTCACAGGACGACACGCAAAAATCCCTGATCGACTTGGGCGTTGATGCAGACGACATCGACGGCTGGTTGGACGGCACCGTTCATGAAGGAGCCGCACAATGAGCAACGCCCCCCAACTGATCGGCAGCAGTGGCGATTCTTTGCGCGAAGCCTTTGGCAAAGCCCTCACCGCCCTGGCGAACGATTTCCCCAATGCCGTGGTACTGGACGCGGACGTCGCGGGTGGCACCGGTGCGCACAATTTCCGCACCGCATATCCACAACGCTTTTACCAATTTGGCATCGCCGAACAAAACATGGTTGCCGCGGCGGGCGGCATGGCGGCGACGGGTTTGATCCCGGTGGTCACGACGTTTGCCGTGTTCACCTTGCGCGCCCTGGAACAGGTGCGCCTATCCGTGGCCTACACCAACCGCAACGTCAAAATCGTTGCTTCTCACCCCGGCCTGGACGTCGGCCCGGACGGTGCTTCGGCACAATGCTTGGAAGACTTGGCGGCGTTTCGCACCCTGCCCAACATGACGGTGATTTCGGTGGCGGACCAAGTCGAAACCGAACTGGCCACCCGCGCGATTTTGGAACACCAAGGCCCCGTCTACATGCGCACGGGCCGCAGCCCGACGCCGCGCATTTTCGGCGAAGATCATACCTTTGAAATCGGCAAAGGACAGATCGTGCGCGACGGCACGGATGTCACCATCGTCGCATGCGGCGTTGAAGTGGCGCGTTCTCTTGAGGCTGCCAAGATGCTCAACGACGATGGCGTCTCGGCGCGGGTCGTGAACATGGCCACCATCAAACCGCTGGATCATGAGCTTCTGCAGCGCTGTGCGCGGGAAACCGGCTGCATGGTGACGGCGGAAGATCACAACATTTTGGGCGGGCTTGGCGGGGCGGTCGCGGAATCGCTTGCTGCACACAATCCCTGCCCGGTTGAATTCATTGGCGTCAACGACACCTTCGGTCAATCCGGCGAGCCGGATGAATTGGTCGAACATTACGGTATCGGTGCATCGCACATTGCCGACGCCGCCCGTCGCGCGGTCAAACGAAAGTAGGACGTACACATGGACCTGACAGGAAAAGTCGCCTTCGTCACAGGTGGAAGCCGCGGCATTGGTGCGGCCATCGCCAAGGGCTTGGCCGCAGCCGGGGCCGATGTGGCCATCAGCTGCCAAAGCAACCAGAACTTGGCTGACGCCGTGGCGGCGGAAATCGTGTCCACGGGACGCAAGGCCATCGCCGTCAAAGCCGACGTGCGCGACCGCGCCGCCGTGCAGGCCGCTTTCGTTCAAACCGAACGCGATCTCGGCGGCATCGACATCTTGGTCAACAACGCCGGCATCAACAACCCCACCGATTTCGACCAAATCAGTGATGAGGACTGGGATGACATTTTGGGCGTGAACCTCAAGGGGCCGTTCATTTGTGCGCAGGAGGCCTTGCCGTTTCTCAGAAAACGCGGCGGCGGATCGATCATCAACATCGGTTCCGTCAGCGGTCAATACGGTGGTCCACGCACCGCACATTACGCGGCATCAAAGGCGGGCCTGCTTTCCTTGGGCCAAGTAATCGCGCGTTTTGGCGCAGCGGACAACATCCGCTGCAACACCGTCGCGGCGGGCTTGATCGAATCGGAAATGGCGGCGGCCGGCATGCAATCCGCTGCGGTGCAGGAAGCGGCGAAAAACGTCGTCATGAAGCGTTTCGGCACACCCGATGAAGTCGCCGATGCGGTGGTTTATCTGGCGTCCGACAAATCGTCTTATGTCACGGCGCAGACCATCAACGTCAACGGCGGGCTGTACTTTTGAGCCGCGCGCTGCTCATGATTGGCGGCGGAACCCAGGCTGTTCCTGGAATTCGCATGGCCAAGGATATGGGATTGTTCGTCGCGGTCAGTGATCGCAACCCGGACGCACCGGGGTTTGCCTATGCCGATGCCCAACTGATCGCCGACACCTATAACGTCGAACAAACCACGGCTGTGGCCGTCAAGTTTCACAATGAACAACGCCCGCTGGATGGCGTCATGTGCATGGCCACCGATGTGCCGCACACCGTCGCCGGGGTCGCGGAAGCCTTAGGCCTTCCCACCATCGGCAGCCAGACCGCGAACCTCGCCATCAACAAACTGGCGATGAAGCAGAAATTCCAACGCGACGGCGTCGCCATTCCTTGGTTCGACGAGGTTGAGAGCGTCGCGCACCTCAAATCCATGGTCGCGGAACGAGGCCTTCCCCTGGTCATCAAGCCCATCGACAGCCGGGGCTCACGTGGCGTGCTGCGTTTAACCGCAGGCGTCGATCTGGCCTGGGCCTATTATATATCCAAAGAACAATCTCCCACCGGCCGGGTCATGGCGGAAAGTTATTTGAGCGGGCCGCAAGTCAGCACCGAAAGCGTGGTGGTGGACGGCGTCGCCTACACGCCAGGCTTTTCGGACCGCAACTACGAACTGCTCGACACGTATGCGCCCTATATGATCGAGAACGGCGGTGACTTGCCGAGCTTTCTCGACGCCGAAGCCCAAGCATCCATCTGCACCGTGGTTCAGGATGCCGCCGAAAGCCTTGGTGTGCACAATGGCATCGTCAAAGGCGACATGGTCTTTAGCGATGGCAAAGCCTATGTGATCGAACTGGCCGCGCGGCTCAGCGGTGGTTTTTTCTGCACCCACGAAGTTCCCTTGAACACCGGTGTCAGCACCGTCGAAGCGGCCATCAAGTTGGCCATGGGCGATACCGTCGATCCTGAAGACCTGAAGCCAAAATTCCAACGCCCGGTGGTCCAGCGCTATCTGTTCCCCACACCCGGCCGCGTCACCTCGATCAGCGGTGTTGAAGAGGCCGCCGCCGTAGATGGTGTGGAATTTGTCGACTGTTGGGTCAAGCCGGGCAATGACATCATTCAACCGGTCAATTCCGGCTGCACCGCCGCCGTGGTCATCGCGACGGGAGATACTCATGCGCTAGCGTTAAGGCAGACTGAAAAAGCCCTGAACTGTATTCGAGTGGAGACAGTTTCTTAATTTCTTAAACCAAGATACCCATATTGGTTCTGCTGATGCCGTGATTAACCACGCCTGCGCATATCAAAACGCCAACATATACAATCAGGATTACCGTTCAGAAATGCCTGCCAATCAAAAACTCGCCATTGCAATACCGACGTACAACAGGGCCGATATTCTTGATTTTTTTCTCAAAACATACGTCCCTGTGGTGCAAGAGCACGATATCGCCATCTACATCTCCAACAATGGCTCATCTGACAACACGCTTGAGGTTATCAAAAAGTGGCAACAACGATACCCGTATCTCTTTTCCTCGACTTTTGAACAAACCGTCGATGTCGATGAGAATGTCCAAAAGGCATTGAGCCTGTCCGAAGCCGAATACACTTGGGTCATCGGAGACGGCTTCGAAATCCCAAAAAAAACCCTCGAAATAATTTTGAATATCATTCCCAAAGACGGCACGCATTATGACTTCATCGTTACCGATTTGGTCGGGCGAAAAAAAGAAATCGACGCGAAAGTGTTTTCGGATCAGACCGAAGCTTTAGAAAAACTCGGCTGGATCATATCATGTCTCGGATGCACAATTTTTCATAAAAATGTGATTCAAAATGGGAACTTTGAAAAATACAGATACACAGGATTTGGTCACGTCGGCGTCGTTTTTGATTACATCTCAAGGCCTGGGTTCCGGATTTATTGGGCCCCTGATGCGAGAATTGTCACACTAAAATCACCCGTTCGAAAACCGGGCTGGGGATCATACTTCTTCGTCAATATCTTCGAAACGTGGCCGAACGTGATTGCTCTGTTACCCGACAGTTACAGCGATACGAGCAAGACCATCGCAAGGCGCTCTCTTCAACAGAAAACGGGTATTTTGAAATGGCGAAATTTGCTGAGCATCAGATCGCAAGGCGTTTTGAACACGGAAACGTTTAAGCAATACGAAGCCAGGGTCAGAGACGTTGCCCCCAGCGTCACAGTCAATTTTATGTGGTTGCTCACATTCATGCCGACAAGCCTGTGCCGTAGCGCCAGCAAATTGATCGAGTGGTTGCGCAGAAAGAACTATCAAATTCAAAAAGCACTGGCCCCTGATTTGATGAAGTGAACAAGCACACTTCGAACGGGCCGATGCTGTGGCTGTGTTTTACGTGACGTTGAAACAACCCTTTATCGTTTCAATCACGTAATCCAACATATCCTTGGTCAAAGCAGGTTGGACCCCGACCCAGAATGTATTGTTCATCACCAGGTCGGTATTTTTCAAAGATCCGCTGACCCTGAAGTTGCGCCCCGACATATACGGTTGACACGTAATGTTGCCGGCAAACAACAAGCGCGTGCCGATCTTGTGGTGCTCTAATTGCCGCAACAGTTCAATCCGGCTGATCGGCGCGTTATCGCGCAACGTGAGCGTGAAACCAAACCATGACGGATCCGAGTTCGCCGTCGCTTCAGGCAAAATCAAAAACTCTTCACAGCATTTAAGACCATCATACAGATAAGAAAAGTTGGCCTTACGCGCCGCGACAAAATCGGAAATCCGATCCAATTGCGCGACCCCGCATGCGGCCTGCATGTCCGTGATCTTCATATTATAGCCAGCGTGGCTGTAAATGTATTTGTGATCATACCCCTCAGGCATATCACCAAGCTTCCAGCAAAAACGCTTGCCACAGGTGTTGTCACGCCCCGGCGCACAAAAGCAATCACGGCCCCAATCACGAAACGATTCGATGATCGGTTTGAGCTTTCCGCTATCGGTATACACCGCGCCGCCTTCCCCCATAGTGATGTGGTGGGCAGGATAGAAACTCAACGTCGCGACATCCCCAAACGTCCCAACCAGACGTGGCTTATGCGCTGCGATGTCCTTGCCGCGATTGAGCGTCAGTGACGTACTGGGCGTGTAGGTGGAGCCTAAGGCATCGCAGGTGTCTTCGATCACCCAAAGGTCGTGCTTGTGCGCAAGCTGCATGACCGTTTCAAGATCGAACGGATTGCCGAGGGTGTGGGCGAGCATGATGGCGCGAGTTTTGTCACTGATCGCCGCTTCAATGGCTTTCGGATCGATGTTGTAGGTCGGAATGTCAATGTCGACAAAAACCGGAACCAGACCATACTGTAGCAATGGATTGACCGTGGTTGGAAAGCCCGCCGCAACGGAGATCACTTCATCACCCGGCTTCAAAGCTTGATCACCAAGGTTCGGCGATGTCAGGGACGCCAATGCCAAAAGGTTCGCCGACGACCCCGAATTGGTCGTCATCACATGTTTAACGCCTAAAAATGCGGCAAGGTTCGCTTCGAACGTATCATTAAAGCGCCCCGTCGTCAGCCAAGCATCGAGAGACGCATCCACGAGATTTTTGAGTTCCTGTGCGCCCAGCAGCTTGCCGGAAGGGGGGATCGCCGTGGCCCCTGCTTCAAAATTTTTTTCTTTAAATTCTTCGGCTGCATAAGCCTCGACCAAAGACGAAATTTGAGCGCGGATCTGCTCTTTTTTAGAGGATAATTGTGTCATGGTGGCTATTCTGGCTCCAAAACAAACGGTCGCTTACGATAGTCAAGGTGTACAAAACAAATGTTAACATCTTCATATCATGAGCCAAAGGCCCCTTTTCGCATTGGTGCCCCGAATTATTGCTATCCACACAAGCATTCCAATGTCAAAATCACCGGTGAGTTTCGCATCGAAGCGGACCATCGAATTAATGGAACAAGCCCCGCCCCCAATACCGGCGACCCTATATTTTAATATTACTCACGAGTGTCTTTCATGAAATTGCATGAGCTATATGACCAATATAAATCTGGCGAATTGGATAAGCACAGCTACATCAGCGCCATGCATAGTAAGCATGCAAGTCTGTTCGATTATTTTGAATATATTAAAGACACAGACATCCAGTCCATAACCATTGATAACGAAAAAATAATTGCAACGATGAAAGACACCGGGATACAGATGTACCTGGATCCTCATGACTCGCGTTTTATCCCCATCGAGATTCTCAATTTTAAATCTTTCGATCCTGTCGAGAGAGGCCTCATTTTCGCCCTCGCACACAAAAGCAAAACGATCTTCGATATCGGGGCTAACATTGGCTGGTACACGCTCAATTTCTGCAAACTAGACCATGTCGAAAGCGTTCATTCATTCGAACCCATTCCGCGCACCTTCGATTATCTGCGCCGCCATGTTGCGCTCAATGGATGCGACAAAGCGATTCTCAACAACATCGCCCTGTCGAATGAAAAGGGCGAGATGGAGTTTTTTTGGAATAAAAAAGAAACTGGCAGTTCTTCAATGAAAAACATTCAAGAACGCGAGGACTCCAGCAAGGTCACCTGCCAACTGCGCACCCTGGATGACTATGCCCAAAAAACAGGAGCCCACATCGATATGATCAAGTGCGATGTCGAAGGCGCCGAGTTGATGGTTTTTCAAGGTGGCTTAACAACGATTGAGCGCGACAAGCCCTACATCTTTACGGAAATGCTGCGTAAGTGGTCTGAAAAATTTGGCTACCATCCCAACGACATCATCAGCTTACTGTCGGGAATCGGCTATCAATGTTTTGCCTATGTAGGTCATACACTTGTAAAAATTGATGCAGTGACCCCTGAAACGGAACCAACAAATTTCTTCTTTTTTCATGAAGACAAACATGTCGAGAGCATCAACCAACATTGCGGAACATGATCAATCGTTCTTTTTTATAAAATATTCAGACCGAAGCTTTTTGGCATAATTCAGATAATCATCGTCGATTAGGGCGTCCTTATCGAGACTCAAAATGTTCTTCTTATAATAAGAATACAGATCAGCTATTGCATCTTTGTATTCCATGATTTTGATGTCATCAAACTCGCTCAACAGCCTTGTGTTGTCACCGGAATAATCAACACCGATGCCATCGTTCAATACGCGCACAGGACTTTTATAGTCACTGATGTCATTGATGAGATTTGCAATCGTAATGAGATCAATCGGGGCCGTTGGGGTGACATTGTACGATTGATGCTCTGAATCATTTTCGACGAACTGCTTAACCACTTCATAAAAATCTTCTATGTAAATGTAATCATAGTTCACATTTTGGTTAATCACGATGTCCAGGTGAAACAGATTTTTACAAATTGCATTTGATATGAACTTGTAATTGTAATCCTCATACTTACCAAATATTCCAAATATTCTGAGCGTTACCATGTTTTTGTTTAAACTGGATTCAATGTATCTAGAGATCACATATTTTGAAAAGCTGTGCGGATCATCAGGGACATGGCTATCGAAAAACTTTTCGGGCATTTTTTGATACCAATATTTTCTGGAATATTCGGACCCGCTGCCGAAGTTGATGAGCTTTACGGAGGGCTCCACCATGCGGGCTAAATTAAAAAACATACGCAGATTGTTTTCGCACACATCGACGGGGTAATCGGTCCCATCGCGCAACGTGGTGGCGGAATGGACGATGACATCGATCTTATTCGCATCGAAATACGACTGCACACTTTGCGCACATGTGAGGTCTAGCTCTTGAAAGCCCGGATGCAAGACGTCGTAGCCATCCCGTATAAAATTTTCGACAAGGTTTTTGCCGACAAAACCTTCTGCACCTGTAATAAGAATATTCATGGATGACCTGAAAAAAAGAGTAAACGATTTCAATGACAGTGGGGATTTTGACACCACCGCATTCATATGAATAGAAAAAATTCCGGTTTAACGCACACAGGCTTTTCTTGACGCTGCGTGCGCAAAATCGGAGGATTGACCAAAGGCGTTGAAGCCAACACCAGAACACAGAAGGGTCTAGATATCCAATTCCATGAGAAATCGTATCATTGAAGATGACCTAACATTTATCACCAACGCGGATTTGCCCTGGGAAGATCTCACGGGAAAAACCATTTTAATTTCAGGCGCCGCAGGGTTCTTGATTTCATACGTCGTTCATCTTCTGCTTTATCTCAATGAAAAAAACAACGCCAACATCAAGATCATCGGACTCGTTCGCAATGCCGAATTGGCCTATCAAAAATATGATTGCGCATCCGCTTCACAACATTTGAAATTCATTTCTCAAGATGTATGCGATCAAATTTCCATTGATGAAAAGATAGATTACATCATTCACGCTGCCAGCTACGCGACGCCAAAAGTGTTTCGAGACAATCCCGTTGGCACCATTCTACCCAATGTCATCGGGACTAAAAACTTACTGGAACTCGCCGTCAAAAATGATGTCGATGGTTTTTTGTTTTTCAGCACATCCGGGGTCTACGGCCATGTCAGGGACGAAGATTACCCGATTCAAGAGACATGTTTTGGCGCATTGGACTGCATGGACCTTTCATCGTGTTATCTGGAAAGCAAGAGAATGGGCGAAAACATGTGCGTCGCCTGGATGCACCAATATGGCGTCCCCATCAAAATTGTCCGCCCAGCCATAACCTATGGCCCCGGCCTTAATCTGGATGGAGGACGATCGTTCGAAGACTTCGTATCGTGCATTGTCCACAAGCAAGATATTCAGCTGTATAGCGACGGCAGCGCCATTCGAAATTTCTGCTACATCGCGGATGCAACACTGGGGTTTTTTACGGTCTTGCTCAAGGGAGAGAATGGCCAAGCCTATAATGTGGCGACGGATCACGAAATCAGCATTAAGGACCTCGCCCAGCACTTGGTGGATGATGTATTTCCAGAACTTGGCCTGAAAGTCATTCACGAATACGACACGTCCCGCGATTACCTCAGAACTCAATATTCTCGCACCACCGTTGATATAAACAAGGCCAAGGCCTTGGGCTGGACCCTGTCGTTCCCAATCGCGGAAGGCTTTAAACGGGTTGTTCAAAGTTGTGAAGTGGATTGAGGGCACCGACAATCCCTGCGGGGCTCATCCATTCCAACGTTGACAGGCCACACATCAAGCAATATCAAGGAAAGTGTGCCTTTCAGAAAGTTAGAAAACTTCAGGCGCCATATGCACTCCAACCAAAATAGAAAATTTTAAAAGTAGGATGTGATGAACAAAAATGAAAAAGAAATGCTCGAGATTTTGCGCAAAGGCAAAGAAGAGTACGGTTATCTTGGCGTAAAATCAGAATTTGAAGCCGAAGGCACGCGGGTTGATGAGTTTCTTCGTGTACTGGAAGTCACTCGCCGCGCGGACCTGAACGTCGGTTTGAAGATCGGCGGCTGTGAGGCCATTCGCGATCTGCTTGAGGCGCGACAATTTGGCGTTGATTACATCATCGCACCGATGGTCGAAACGCCATACGCCCTGACAAAATATCTTGAGGCTGTCGAAAGAACCCATAGCCCCGAAGATCGTGCCGAAACCAGTTTTCTTTTCAACATTGAAACGATCACTGCTTTCAACAACCTTGATGGTTTGATTGACGTTGCAAGCCAGTCAGACATCAAGCCCGGCGTTGTTTTTGGGCGTGTCGACTTTTCAATATCTAATGATATGGGCCGTGGCAAGATCAACACCGAAGAGGTTCAAGATTACGTCCGGATCGTTGCTCAAAAGTGCAAAGACAACAACTTGAACCTTGTTGTCGGCGGTGGCGTTTCCAACGAGGCCCTACCTAGCCTACAAAGCATCAAAGCCATCCGTCTGGATCGTTTCGAAACCCGCAAAATTATTTTTGATGCCAACAAGCTTTCCGACGCAAGCATCGAAAAAGGCTTACTGGCCGCCGTGCATTTCGAAATTCTATGGCTTGAAAACAAGCGCGCCTACTACAAAAACATTTCCATGGAAGACGAAACCCGCATTGAAATGCTCAAGTCGCGCTGGACATAGCGCCACTTGAGCTGATGTCCAGGCGTGCCCCATTGATGATTGAAGCAATTTTGTTCGACCTCGACGGCACCTTGGTCGATAGCGCTGTCGAGGCCCGTGCTATTCTGAATGCGATGCGCGCGGAACGCGGACATGGCCCTATGGAAGACAGCCGCTTTCGCCCTTTGATCAGCTATGGGGCGGGCAGTCTGATCAAAAGCGCTCTGAACCCACGTGACGATGACCTTCAAGGGCTCATCAATGAGTTCCGTGAAAAGTACAATGCTCTCAAAACACCGCACAGCTCAATATACCCCACCGTTGTCGAGACCTTGTCCGATTTGAAAGCCCGCGGGGTAAAGCTTGGCGTCTGCACCAACAAACCTGAAAATCTCTGCGCCAATGTCTTGAAAGACACCGCGCTGGAGCATTTTTTCGAATGCATTGTCGCGGCTGGCCCTGCGATCAACCCAAAACCCCATCCCCAACCTGTGCATCTTGCGATGGCCGACTTGGGTGCGGATGTTGCCACCACCGTCTTGGTTGGTGACAGCACTACAGATCAAGGGGCGGCGCGATCAGCAGGAATCCCCTTTATATTTTTTGCATCCGGCTACAATGATGGCGTTCTTGAGGACCTGGCTTTGGCATCGATTGAAAGCATGAGCGAACTGCTCGACCTTGATCTCTTTTGCCCTACGTGATCATCGGACCTTAAGATCACTCCACCATATTGTCTTTCATTTCTTGTTCTGACAAAAATGGCGACATATCTTCCAACGACGGCGACACAATGGTGCCATCGGGCAGTTGCTTTGATGACAGCTTGGGTGCAAAGGGCTGGTTCTCATCGACCATCACCTCGCATACCGCAGGTCCGTCAATCTCCATGGTTTTTGCGATGGCATCTGCCATCTCATCGTGGGAGACGCACTTAATGTACGGCAGGTCGAACGCAACGCTGAGCTTGCTGAAATCTGGAAACGTTACCCCCGATGACGGTCCTGCGCCGACCTCAACGCCGTTGAAAAAGTTTCTGTGCGTTTGGAAAATCGATGAATAGCCCTGATTGTTAATGATGAAAATTTTGATGGCCAACTTGTTTCCGGCGATTGTTTGCAACTCTTGAAGGTTCATCATGATGCTGCCATCGCCCGCGATGCAAACGACCGGTTGATCACTTGATCCTTTATAGGCACCGATTGCGGCGGGAATTTCATATCCCATGGATGCACAGCCGGAATTGGTCCAAAGACGTTGGTTTTTCTTCAAATTGGCAACCTGGAAACCAATCACACACGCAGAACCGTTTGCAGTGACGATGACTTGCTCTTCCTTCAATTGGTCGAATAAGCTGTCCATAAAGCAATACGGGTTGATCGTTTCACTGTCCCAATATTCATCAAGCACCACCGGGTATTTTTGCCGCCGTTCCTGACACCACGCGAGCCACGCGGTGTGTTGCTCACCCGGGCCTCCATAAGCACGCTCGGCCAGAACGGGCAGAAGGTCGGTTAAATCGGCATGGATCAACATGTCACCTTTGACCGTTGGCTTATTCATCTCCAATGCATCGATATCAACCCATATCTTATAAGCCTTCGACGCGAATGTGGACCAGTTGTAGCTCACTTGTCGGATGTTCAATCGGCTACCCAAAACCAAAAGCACATCTGCGTTCTGAACCACGAAATTCCCTGCCCGGTCACCGACGGTTCCCGGCCTGCCAACATACAAAGGATGATCGTTCCAGATAACGTCATGCGCATTCCACCCGGTCACAACGGGGATACCCAGTTTGTCGATGAGTTCGAGGAACGCATCATGTCGAGCGCTGATCCGAACCCCGCCGCCCGCAAAGACAACCGGACGCTCTGCAGCCGACAACTTGGCGAGTATCTCATCGCAAGCCTGATCCAGGTCCGCCTGTTTCCACGGCTGGTCCAATTCATCAGGGTCGAATGCACTCAAGGTATCCGTTTCGATTTGTGCGCCTTGAACGTCGATGGGAATGTCCAACCAACACGGGCCTGGCCGTCCACTAACGGCGAGATAAAAAGCTTTTTCCAAGTGGTAGCGGATCGATGCGGGGTCCGTGACCATTTCACAGTATTTGGTCATCGGCGTGGCGATGGGTTGAATGTCAACTTCCTGGTCACCGTATTGGCGCAGTGCCATCCCCGTGCTGCGCACAGTCGTTTGGTATTTCACTTGCCCAGAAATAACCACCATGGGGATCGAGTCCGTCCACGCGCCAAAAACGCCGTTGAGTGCATTTATGCACCCAGGTCCCGACGTGACGTTGACCAAAGCCGGACGATTGATAAGCCGTGCATAAGCTTCCGCCGCCATGGCACAAGCTTGTTCATGGTGATTGAAAATGCATTCAAGTTCGCCGTGATTGCCAAGCGACTGGTTGAGATGCATAGCACCGCCACCGGTCACCATGAAGACATGTTCTATGCCCAGTTCGACAACTTTTTGAGCAACGTAATCTGACAGTTTCATTTTCATAGAGGCTACGCGTCCTTCTGATCAGATAGCTTCTGCGTTATTATCCAGTGAGCCTATGTGTCGACCGCAACCAAATCGTTTCCTTTGAGGATATATGCTTCTAACTTGCGATCAAACGCACGTACGGTCTTAAGCACTTCTTGCGGATAAAGACCGGGAACCATGATAATGACGGCATCAACGTCTGATTCCTCCAGATCTTTGGGCGAAACGATTTTGTTGAACGTAACGGGGCTATACTTGCCTTGTTTAAAATCGGCTGAATCGACAATGAATTCAATTTTAGATAAGTGACTAATCGCCAACAAAGCCAAAGTGCGATGACCGGCACCCCACACTGCGATCTTCTTGCCCTCACAGGTGTAGCGATCAACCAACGCAGACAACTCCGCCGCGAGTTGATCGACCTCGGCAACATACGGCGACAAGTCGAGGTTCTGGCGTTTGCGCACGATGACTTCAATATCATTGTCGTTGTTGATGGTCTGACAACTAAGCACCTCGAAGCCGTTCATTTCGAAAGCTGCTGACAGCGTGTTCTGCGTGAAGTAGACCAAGTGATCGGCAACGAATTCGTACAGACACTTCGACGCCAACAAATATTCCAAATTGGGAACTGTGACGTATCCAATGGCATCCGGGGTCGTTACACGATGTATCGACTCAATAAACTTTTTGGCATCCGGCTGATGCTCAAGGTAGTTATACGAAAAAAAGACGTTCGCTTTGCTTTCCAGAACGAAATCATCGATGTACCCGCGCTGCATATTGCGTCCGTGTTGACGCGCATGTTCAACGGACTGGGGAGAATACTCCAGGCCCACCGGGTCAAGGCCCGCCTCGACCATCACATCAAGCATCTCGCCCTTCGCGCTACCAACTTCCAGGGCCCGTTTGCCCTTTAAGCCAAAGCGTTCGACAAAATCGGTCATTTCGCCCAATCGCGTTTGCTTGGCATGGGGGGACAATACAGCTGCTGTGATGACTTCCTTATAATAATCCACCGGGTCGATTTTTAATTGCACCAGTGCGCACGACGGGCATTGAAAAACATCCAATACGATCCCCTTATCATCGGCGAACTCATCTTCGCGCGGATAAAATTGGGCCGCTTTGGGAAACGGTTTCATGCTGATGATGGGCGGCGCATTGAGTGGCGCCGAACACAAACGGCACGTATCGGAATCTCGTTCATATGTCATCGGTTCACCATGCCCACTTATGTATCGGAAGAAATTTTTGTCGAAGCAACAGCTTTCCACCCCTTTTGGTTGAAGCCCATATTGTAAGCTGGCAAACCGTAGGCCATGCACTGATCACAAATAGCAGCCGCATCTTTGCGGGCGCTGATGTCATCCAGAGAACTTTCGAGGAAATTGTCGGAGACGATGGTTCCCTCTTTGTTAAAGACGACACAGCAAACTGGAACCTTTAAATCCCAATTGATGTTCATTTGGTTGTCTTTAAAGGGGCAACTGGCGGACCGAAAATCCTTAGTGATTTCCAGACCCTCGTCGATACCGACCAAGAGAATGTCTTCGAGCGCTTTGGTCTGAGGATCTTCTATGCCGTCACAATGATCCAAGCACCTTTCCAACGGCATGACCAGCGCGTAGGTCGCGGACAATGTAAAGCCCAGCTCATCGCAGAGCTCCTGCATTTTGTCCAAGTTTTTCTGATTGTTATTGTTGTAGAGGTGATAGTTCACATCGACGAACGTGCCTGCATTGAATTTATCAATGTAATGCTTCACCCGATACAGATTGGATTTCACCAGATTGATATCACCGCCCGTATGGGTCAGATCGTAAACGTCCGGATAGTACCCCGATATGGAAACCTTTAAGTATTCTGGGCGCGCCTGAATGACATCACGAATTTGGTCCGCCGATTTAATAGACAAATTGCTCGACACAGCCGCCGCTATTCCATTTTCGTGCAGGTGCTTGATGATCGCAGGCAGCTCTGGGTGCAAGAACGGCTCCCCCCAACTGTACAAGCTGACATGGGTAACGACTTCGACCTCACTTTTTATTTTGTCCAACACCTGCTTGAAGTTCTCAATCGACATCATACCACGGGGGTATTTTTCGCCGTCGATGCTGTGCGCACACGTTGGGCAAACCAAGTTGCAGGTACCGACCACATCGATGGTATAAAAGGAATCGCAGTAGTCCGAATAAAGAACAAAATCTCCGCTGGAAAAACCCATCTCCCGCAACGCATGAATGATTTCGTCTTCTTTAATCGAAACCGCGATCACAATCGCCAAGCCGGGGTGCGTGCGTTGTAGATCCTTCAACGCGCTGGGATGGTGAACGGAAATAGAATTGATGGTTTTGCCATCAAATGCCGGGTCCGAATCAACAAAACTGATGACATTCAAGTCGTTGGCTTTTGAGAAGCGCAGGAAACCCATCCCCGTCATCCGCGCCCCCCAAATGGCGATGGGGCGACCTTGCAGCGCGCTCAGTAGGGTGGTTTTTGACTTCGCCATACCGTGTTACTCGGCCTCTCTCAGCTTGGCGCAAAATTGTTCAAGATCGGGATGGTTTGCGTACCACTGATAAAGCTCCTGCACAGCGTCTTTCATATCGGTAAAGACAAAATCACCGAACTCGGCCCGAAACCGCGCGTTGTCCGCTGAGTATTCAGGCTTCTGTCCCTCTTCGCGCACGGTCACAGTTTCATCATGGGGAAGCACATCGCAAATCACGTTGGCAATATCCAAAAGCCCCAAAGGTTTGCTGGTGCAAATGTTGTAATTTTGATGCTTGGTGTCTTTGGTGAAAAACATCTCAAGGATCTTGATGAAATCGAGCACATAAATGAAGTCGAATTTCATATCCTGGTTGATCGTCACCCCCAGGCCGGCGATCGACTTACAGATGTTGTTTGAGATGAAACGCCGTGTGTAATCTTCGTATTTGCCAAAAATGCCGAGGACTCTGAGGTTCACGATGTTACGCGGTTTTTTCTCGATGTCGTTGGACATGACATACTTCGAAAGACCGTACGTATCGCCAGGCACATGCTGGCCGAAATAATCCTCGCTCATCATCGGGTAATAATGGCGCATGTCGTACTCGGCGCCGGAGCCGATGGTGATCATCTTGCCAAAATGCGCCGAGCAGCGTTCGACGTTGAAATACATCTGCACATTTTCTGCAAGAGATTGGATGTTCACCGCGCTGAAAATCACCACATCTGGTTGATTTTCTGTGATGTACGCTTCGACACCTTCGGTATCCAAAAGATTCAATTCTTGCCGTTTCGGCGCCAGGACAACGTAATCTTTCGGCTCCAGGTACTCGACGATGTTGCGTCCGATGAATCCGTTTGAGCCCAAAACCAAAATTTTCATGTTCGTCATCTTATTCTTGCACCCACGGATTGTTGTCTAAGGTTTCGTCGTCAGGCACGCCCATTTTCTTGAGCACGTCCACTTTGTAAGGATCGAGGTCCTCATCAACGCACACCATGGGCGCCGAACAGTTGTTGCAGAAATTGATTTTGTTGCGTGCGTCTTTCAGCATCGCCACGCGCAACTGTCGCAGAGCTTCGCCTTCCCAGATTTCTTTTGCGCTTTCGATTTTTACATTGCCAATCACGACCTTTCTCGGCCAATCCAAGGTGCATGGGCTGGTCGTGCCATCGCAGTTGAAGTGCAAATACATGAAAACGAATGGACAAATCTCTTTGTATTGTTTGATTTTTTGGTCGTACATCCCCGTGTCATCGACTTCATTTTGCTTGTCCGCCTGTGTTTCCGCCCATTGGGGGACAATTTTTTCGATGTAAATTTCGTCGCAAATGTTGCCGAACGTGGCGTAAAAATGTTCACGCTCTTGTTCATCCAGAACGTGAATCTGACCATCGTCCTTGTCCAGGGAACTGGTTCGGTCTGCAATTTTTATATACATCTTGCAATCGCCACGGACGCTGTACAGGTGGGCGATATTACTGACCAATTCATCCATGTCCTGACGCACGCCAGCGACTTGCATGTAGCGTTCGGACGTCAGCCCCTCCAAGGAAATGTTGATCCGTTGCAGACCAGCATCTGCGATGGCCTTGTTCAATTCGGGGGTCAGCTTTGAAGCGTTGGTAAACAATTCAATTGTATCGGCAACGTCTTTGTTTCGCGCGTAAGCGATCATCTCTGCCAGATCAGGGTGCAGCGTCGGTTCACCATGATTACCGATCTTAATTTTTTTCAGTTTGTCATCAAACTCCCCAAGGTCATCGACGATCTTCTTAAACAAATCGACCGGCATCATCGCTCTTTTGAGACCAACATTTTTCATGGCCTCGCTGTCGGCTTGGAAGCAAAAGCTGCATTTAAAATTACACACGCTGGACACATCTATGTGCGCTGAAAATGGCGTTTTCAGGGGAACCTGGTCCTCAAGCCGCGCCTTAGGCGCTGAGTAGATTCTCGGCTGAACAACCGCCGACATGTCCTTATCGCTCATAGACTTATCCTACTTTAGTTTGCGGGATTAAATTCTTTGCACCACCCTATAGACTTACCAAGAAACCCACCGATGCACCAAAAAGAATCTACCCCATATCTGCTCAGATAGTCACCCGCCACATTGCATCAGGCCACATCAACACATACGCCTTGCAAAGCACTTGCGAAATCCCCATCTCTGCGGTGCGTAGCACCGCTCTAAATCCCTTATTTATATGCGGTTATTAGGGCGTACCCACATAATCATTGGGGCTATAGGTAGATGGTTGCAAGCAAATGCGCGAGAGATTGCTAGACAGGCCTTAACGCTCTCTCGCCCCCCCTTGCCTCGCGGACGCCTGCTGCTACACTCAAGCATCTGGAAGGTGCATTGCACCCTTGTGACGACGAAGAACATCAGAACGATAAACATAACGTGTAACAGAAGTTTACACCACGAGGCTTAAGGGTTTTCCATGACAAAGATACTGTTCATCATTCCCCCGCATTTACCTTTTAAGGATTTTCTAAACCCCTTAGAAAACTCAAAGCACGTTCGAAAAAAAGACGGCAAACTTTATGGCAGTTTAGTTACGGATATGCCGTTGGGCGCGTTATCCTTAAGTGCCTATATCAAGGAATATTGCAAAACCGAGGTTGAGACAGAATTGCTCGATTTCAACATCGAACTCAATGACATCGACACCTTTTCTCATGCCTCTCCAACAGAATATTATGACGATTACCTAAGCAACCAGCTGAACGCTGAACCCGATATTATCGCCCTATCCGCGCTCTTTTCGTCTTCGTATTTCAACATCATCGACATCGCTGCGAGTTGCCGCAAAGCTTTTCCCAACGCGCTCTTGCTCGCCGGCGGAAGCGTTCCGACAAGCATGTATTCATACATGTTCAATGCGACGGATGATTTCGACGCCGTGTGCTACGGCGAAGGCGAGCTGCCTTTCGCCAAACTGATCGATGCCCCAGACCGACGCGCCTTATTGGCAGAGCATTCGAGCTGGATTACCCGTCAAAAAATTGAAGACAAAGCAATTTTTGGCCATGAATTCATCGAAGATTTGGATGAAATACCGTTTTACGACTATGACATCTGTAAAATGGAAAAATACGGCGCCAATCCAGCGATTATGGCCTATGGGTCGATCAAGGATAAAGTCGATAACTTCCATATCATGACATCTCGCGGCTGCCCATTTCGCTGCACGTTCTGCGCCTCACACAAAGTTCACGGTCGAAGCATGCGCTATTACAGCATGTCCCGCGTGAAAGAAGATCTGCAGCGTCTCTTCGATCAATATGAGGCAAAAATATTCGTCTTTCAGGATGACCATTTCATGGCGGACACGGAACGTGCGAAAGAAATCGCCCGCTTTGTTGCTCACTTGGGCGTGAAGGCTGTTTTCCAAAATGGCTTAACCTTGTACGCCCTCGACAAAGACATGCTTCGGGTTCTCAAAAGTGCCGGTGCTGACCAACTTGTTCTGCCGGTAGAATCCGGTAGTGCCCGCGTTTTAAAAGAAATCATGCGCAAGCCTTTAAAGCTGTCCATCGCTGAACGTGTTGCCGATGATTGTCGAGAGCTTGGCATCTATAGCAACGTTAACATTCTCATAGGGATGCCCGGCGAAACAAAAAAAGACATCGAAGATTCCCGCCAATTCCTCCGAAAGCTCAATGCAAACTGGAAGATCATTGTTGTCGCGACCCCGCTGGTCGGCGCGGAGATGCATGACATCTGTGTTGAGAAAAACTACATCGACGCTGCTGACATTGGCTGTGATTTCAGAAAAGCCGTCGTTGAAACGGAAGACTTCACCGCACAATACATTCAAGATATTTCCTACGACATCAACTTGGATGTGAACTTTGTTCACAACACTGACTTTAGACTGGGTGAGTATGAATTGGCCCTCCAGGGCTTTGAAACCGCCATCCGCGCAAAAGATAACCATGGATTGGCTTATCACTATGCCAGCATGTGCTATGAGCAGCTTGGCGATCATGAAAAAGCGCTAAAATATCAAAAGGTCGCCATCGAAAGTTACGAGAACGATCCAGTTTGGAAAAAAGCCTTCGATAAGTTCGGTCTATCGCCATACGACCATGACCTGGAACGTCACGATCAGGTTCGCCAACAATCCCAAAAGGCCTGTGTTGCTTAATTCATGATGGTTCTCCCTAAAGCAGGACGCCGACAAACCACCATTTCAAACCTTCATATTTAGGAGCGAGATCATATGTCCGATCTCCTGAACGCCATTGACGCGATCGACACACACATAACAGATCCCCACCACGGCCTTGGAGAGGATGTGTTTCGTTTGGTGTCTCGCCTGACCCCGATGGTCAATGTCGATTTGCTTGTCAAAAATGAACGCGGTGAGATTTTGCTGACTTGGAGAGCCGATGAGTTCTACGGACCGGGCTGGCACATTCCTGGAGGCATTGTGCGTTTCAAGGAAACGTTCCACGCAAGAATACACGCCGTTTCGCATTCGGAACTCGATGCAAGTGTAGAGCACGACGACACGCCTTGCATGGTGACGCAGTGCATTAATCCTACACGCAAAACCCGCGGACATTTTATTTCGCATTTATTTGCCTGCAGGCTCACTTCCCCTCTCAATGCGTCATTAAAACATACCCCCAATAACCCCCAAAATGGTCAGTGGGGCTGGCACGCTGTACTCCCCAACGATTTCATTTCTGCGCAGAAAGAGATCTACGCCCCTCTATTTCCAGAAGAAAACTAAAACTGATCGAGGCGTCAAAAGGAACCACTGAAGAAGAGCAAAGCCTAAAATTATATATTATCCATTTACCCGATCTGATATATTCTTGAGGGCATGCCACTTGTGTAGAAAACAAAATACGACACCTGAAGAATCTTAGGTAAAAGGCAGTTGCTGTGAAAGTTTTGCTGTGGAAACCCGGTGTATACGATAGCACTCGGGGTGAACTTCCCACCATCGGACTCGCTATTTTAGCCACCTCGATTGTGGATGCCGGTCACGACGTTATCATCGCGGACCATCACTTCAGTCCTCCGCCCGTAGGCGAAGAAGAGACTGCGTTCATTGATCTTCTAAAATCCGAAAAACCAGATATTCTGGGTATATCTGCGGTTTCCCATGAGTGGCGCATGTCGCGGGTCCAAGCCGCTTTGGATGTTGCGCACGAAATGGGCATCCCAGTTTGGATCGGTGGTCCCCATGCCGTTGCGTTTTGGGACATCTTGGAAAAAGACCAACGCATCGCAAAGGTTGTCATTGGCGAAGCTGATGGTCGGTTCGAGCAAATTCTCAACAGCGACGAAAAGGTTTTGCGCCTGGGCCGGAGCGAGCAGTTCAATGCCCCGACCTTCACCGCCATGCTTGGCAGTGAAAACCTCATCACATATCCTTTATTCGTATCACGAGGATGCCATTACAACTGCACCTTCTGCGCCGCCACCAAGGTCTTTGGTAGTCGTTGGCGCGGGCGCAGCCTCGACACTGTCTTCTGGGATGAACTGGATGCCATCGCCGTCAATCACCCCAAGTGTACGATCATCTCCATCATCGATGATGCCTTCACCCAGGATTTAGAACACGCTAAAGAATTCCTGCGCGAATACATTCGTCGTGGTTATCCTTATCAGGTCAGCGTATTCAATGTGCGTGCGGACTATATCGATGAAGAGTTTCTCGCCCTGCTTAAGCAAACTGGGGTTGAAACCCTTGCGGTGGGCATTGAATCCGGTGATCCGGAAGTGTTCCGTATGCTGAGAAAAGGGGAAAAACTGGAGACCATCGCCACCGCCATCCGTATGATTCAAAAAGCTGGCATCACCCCCTGGCTAAACATGGTTATCGGATTGCCCGGTGACACCATTGAATCCCACAGACGCTCCATCGATTGGATTTTACAGTTCGACCAACCGCGTATCATTCAATGGCTGATCTTCACGCCGTTCCGCAGCACCCCGGCGTACGATTATTTCGTCGAAAAAGGCGATATCGAAGATGGTTACATTCCCAGCTTCCAAAGCCGCTATGAAAAACTACCCGATGACGGCATGTTCGATGCGACCGGGTTCTCTCGCGAAGAGAAAAGCATTGCCCAGCTGGAAGCATTCTTGAAGTGCAACACCCCAATCCTGATCCTCAGCGACGAAAGAGTGCGCGAGTTGTGTAAGAAGCATGGCATGTGGGATCTCTACTTAACCTGGCGCGCCAATGCGCCGATCAAGGAATTCCTGGAAAAGACCGTACCCAATAAAATCCTCAAGGGTCAGGAAACCATGAGCCAGGAACAGTACGACATGTTGATCCAACAGTTCTCGGACGGCGACGAATTCAAAAATGCTGGCGAGCTTCCCACGGATCATTTTGTCTACAAAAGTGCCAACCCCTAGTTTTTTTCTAAATCGGATTAAATGCTTCCATGACGTACGTTGTCTGCGAACCCTGTGTGAAATGTAAATACGGTGATTGTGTCGCTGTCTGCCCTGTGGATTGCTTCTATGAAGGCGAAGACATGCTGTACATCAATCCCGACGAATGCATCGACTGTGATGCGTGCGTCAGGGCCTGTCCTGTGGAAGCCATCTTCATCGACGACGAAGTCCCCGCCCAGTGGTCTGCCTACACCCAGATCAACGCTGACTTCCCATATGCCGACAGCACGCCGGTCACATCCAAGTCAGATGTCATCAAGGGTGAAAATTGGGATGCTGAGACCGCTAAAAAAGCAGACAGCGCACTTTAACGACGTCACCTAAGGCGTGGTCTCTCTATGAGCTGGCCCTCAGGTAGGCAATCCGTTTTTGAGCGCCGTTAAGGAATACGTATATTCAGAACGCCCAGGCACCGGCAAATTAGGGCCGGGGCGCGCGGTGTCGTCGATTTCTCGAGCGCTCAAAGCAAGACGACAAAAATAGGATTTCCCCCGCCACGTTGGCACCGTTTTGCACGTTAACAATGCGGGCATAGCGACAACATCTCGCGGACACTCCACCAGTATTTGGCGTTTTTCATCGCCGATGATGACTTTGCCTTCGGTCATCCCCATTCCAGCACGAGCGGACACCATAAAAGAAGGGGCGCGCATATGATCGACATCTTGCTCTGCCAAGGAATGACGCTCCCAATCCTGACCACCATTATGCACGGCATAGAACAATTTACTGCGATCAAAGCCGGGAGGATTCAAGGTGATGTTGCCAATGTGAATCGAACCCTGCGTATTCTCCATCCAATTGATCCGATAACTCACCTCAAAGCGAGGCTCTTGCGCATAAAATCTAATCCTCTTAAACACTGGGCCAGCTAGAGTTTGAATGTGAGCCTCAAGGTCGATGAATTTATTGTCGGGATCATAAAACACCTTAGGGTCGACTTTTTCTAAATCGGCAACCTGAGGACGCCCGACAATCTGTGCAACCATGTGCCCTGAATAAAAGTCAGCCCCCCAGTTGATGTCTGAGAAATAACCATGTGGCAAAGTTCGGATAACACTTTGGTCATCGCCGTCTGGCCAAAAACCTTCAATTGCCAGACCGCGCAACAAGCGCAGATTCAAAATGCCGCAGGGCGCTTGGATGATGATGTTGCGACGACTGCGTTGAACTTTAAAAACATCATTCGAGCCTGTCATTGGCACCCGCAAGGCATCCTCAACGCGTTGAAAGACAGCTGGTCGGTTACTAAAGGCACCGGCATCTGCAAGCTCTAGGTTGAAATCACGCCAACGCGATTCCGTAATGTGCGTTCGATTGTCACTTCCCCATAATCGGCAAAGTGTTTTCCACTGTTGAGGGTTGGTATCTGGGTCTTCTCGCAACCGATTAAACACCCGCCAGCATGCCGTATTCGCCCATACATCATCACGGCCCGTCACCGACCAACGCATAATGTTATATTTGGGTTGCTTCTTCACAGGTATGGGATCGTTCGCGCTTTCCAGCTTCAGATTATGTTCGCTATAACCATTTCCCGTTAACTTTAAGACGTCGCTGGGGTGAACGAATTCACATCGCTCATGCTCGGACATAACGCCAAGCAACGCGCCAATACGGCTCCATTCGCTTTCTTCGGCCAGTTCAGGTTCCGTTTCAAACCGGCCCGGTCGATAATCGAAAATCTCCGCATCATTTCCATATAGGGGAAATGCAAGCCCTCCACTTAAAGAGGCCTTGTCGATAAATTCCAACAAGTCATCAACATCTATTTCGCCATGGACGTAACGTTGGAACCTTTGAAAGGGTATTGAATCCAACCAGATTAATTTGATCGTTTTCCCGCTGGTGCTGGTGGCACGTTGTGGGTAGTAGCGCCAATTGTAATCCCAGTTCTCGCTGTTTTGGCTATATGGATTAGCCCAATCCATCAAGATCGCCTCAAAGCCAGCCTCCAAATAAATATCGACGAGGCTCGGTGAATAGGACATCTCACTCACCAGCGCAACGCGGGGCGTGATATCCAAAAGCTCTTGATAAACTTGCAGCCCCAATTCGATATTTTTGCAGTTGGCGATATAGGGAACAAGAGGGCCGATGATCTGAGCGTAACCGCTACCAATAAATTCGGTCTTATCGCAATGGATCAGAGCGCGGAGTTCTTCGATCCATTTGGGATCAATATCCCTGATCTGCTCTAAGGTCAGCCCACTGGCTTCGATAGATAGGGGATACCCCTCCTTGATCAAACGCAGCAACGGCCAATAACATCGCTCAATCACAACGGGTCTGTCCCGTTCCTCAATCGAGGAAAAGGACAGGTTAAGGTGAAACACCGAATAAATCTTGATGGTCTTATTCATGCGATAACCTAAACATCCCCGGCCGCAGCATCCCGTTTTCTCAGTAGAGTTTTTCTATAATAATGAAAAAACAGCATCATGCGTAAAAATAACAAAACCCCCACTGCCAGAGCAGCGGGGGTTTCATCATAAGACTGAATTGGAACGTTATGCCCAATCCAAACTGCCAGATTAACGGAACAGACCCAACACAGCCTGTTCGGCCTGACCAGCAAACGACAGAGACTGGATACCCAGCTGCTGACGAGTCTGCAAGGCCAGAAGGTTTGCACCTTCTTCGTTGATATCGGCCAGCGTCAATTTAGCGGAACCACTTTCCAGGGTGTCCACATATTGCTGCGTGAAGTCGAGACGCGTTTGCAGCAACGCCACGTTGGAACCAAGGCTGGAAGCATTGGAACGCAAGGTGGTCAATGAGGTGGTGAGGTCGGTAAGAACCTCATCAACCGTGGTGGTGGTACCAGCCTGCACGTACAACTGACCAGCTTGAGCCGTGGTGGTATTGCTACCAACGTACTCGGTGCGATCTTGTGCATCCTGTGCCGTGGTGGTGATACCGGCGGTAACACCAGACAACTCGACCGTAGCCGTCGTACCGCCAGCGGTAACCGAACCGCCGCCAGCAGAAGCCAAGGTGAAGGTATACGTCGTACCATGGGTCAAGGTGTACGATTCACCGCCGGTGCTGTTGATGGCGATGGTAATCGTATTGGTACCGTAGGTGAAGGTCTGATCGGCCGTTGCAGTGACCGTAGCACCAACATAGGTCACAGAAATGGTGTCACCCGAAGACAACGTATCAGCACTCAATGCCGCGTAATCGAACGTGGCAGCGGTACCGGCTGTCACCGTCGCGTAGGACTGGACAAGAGCAGCCAATTCAACGGTTGTGCCTGTTGCGCCACCCGTACCGGCGCCCTGACCGGATCCACCGATCGTGAAGGTGTAGCTGGTGCCATGGATCAAGTTAACCGTACCACCCGCAGTTGCGGCAATGGTGAGGGTGTTCGTACCATAGGTAAAGGATGCATCAGCAGCCGTGGTCACGGTCGTCGTTGCACCGGCGTATGTCACCGAAACGGTCGCACCAGCAGAAAGAGAACCTGCGGCCAAAACGTCATAGTTGAAGGCGGAGGTTGTAGCACCCGCAGTCAAATTGGTGAGCGCAATGATATTCAAACCATCATTACGAACATCAACAGACGAAATGGACAATTTAGAGGTACTCAGATCGGAGAATTCAGTCGTAAGCGTTTGACCCGTACCATTGATCAGGTTGACACCTTGGTAGGTGGAGTCAGCTGTCAGCAGATCAACTTGGCCACGCAAATCGTTATATTGAGTGATCAGATCGGTAAACTGAGTACCGGTTGCTGATTTCAAGCTCTGCGCGAGACCTTTGAGCTGGCGAACCAAGCTTTCAACAGCGTCGAGACCGTCGATAGCCGCGGTCACAGTGCTGATACCCTGATCAACACCGTCTTTCTTTTCGTTAAAGTCGAAAGCGCGATCGGACAGGGTTTTGGCTTGGAAGAAGGCAACAGGATCGTCGATAGCGGAACCAACCTTCAAACCAGACGAGAGCCGGTTCTGGGTCCGTTCAACGAGATCGGTTGTGCCTTGGAGAGAGAGAAGACTGCCACGTACGGCGGCAGAAAGTGTTACGTCAGCCATTTTCTTAATCCTCTATTCTAGAGATATTTTCTCATGGGCTTCTTGCCCGCAATCCATTTTGCATTTCTTGCATCATTGACTGCTCTAAAATATTACCTTTCTAGCCGCAGATTCGCAACATAAAAAAACATTGGCAATACGGGGAGTTAGACCAATCCAGCCTCATAGCGATCCCCAAGACGACCGGTTTTGGCAAGAATCGTGAATTCTTCCTCCATGGTATCCGCCAGGCGCTGAATCAGGCTTGTCATTTCATCGCACACGATCTCAGCCAAAGCTTCACGATGATCGTCCTGACTGACCCGGTCGAGGTAGTATTCCGCCGCCAAAACCGCCTGCATGAGCGTCCCGCGAAAAACCATTTTCGCCCCGTTGTTATTGGTCATGGGATCAATGATCATCATTATTTCCTGTACATATCTCTTGTCATACAAATCTGGATGGTCTTCAACGCAACGTATTAAGTTGCCCGCCAAGGCCTGAGCAACGGATATGATCGCACCGTCTCGCCAGTGATTGTCAAATATCTCGCGTGAGTAGAGCGTGAAGTTGGAAGCGATGTCCTCCACCACCTGTTTTTTATTTTTGGAAGGTTCGGGCAACGAGATGCACTCTGGCAACATCGGGATCACTTCATCCATCGCGGCGCCATCGGAACAGTTGTAATATTTAAAGCCATAGGAGTGCGCCATAATAGCCCCCTTAAACCCATCCCGAATCCAACTGTAAAAATGGTTGGATAAAATCGTCCCGCCGAAGTTTCCTGAAAATGTTCGGTCATGGGGCTCGGTCCATTTTTGATAATAGGACGTTGCTGAAGAGTGGTGATTGTCGGGGTCTTTAAAACCTAAGTCGACACCAAAGAAGTAAAACTCACGAAAACCAACATCTTGCGCGAAACTGAGGCCGGCATTACTGACCGAAGGCGATGGATAGCGTATGCATTGGTTTGGAAGCCCCGAAAAAACGGGATAACAGCTCAAAGGTTGACGAAAGAAATACGCCTTTTTCTTAAAGATATCTCCAACCTCAGGCATCAACGTGGATGATCCGATCATCCAGATATCGTCCAAGTTATAATTAAATTTCTCCTGGAGCTCTCTCGGTAAGTTGATCTGGGCCTGCCCGCGTTCCAATTCGACATGGAAATCAGGCTGAATTCCAATGCGCAAACATGCCCCCAGCGATGTGCCGCAAGACACGATGATCGCCTTATGTTGATTTTCAAGAATGTACTTCGAAGCCATATCCAAAGATGGACCGGATCCAATAACAAACACGGGCATACCCGGGTTTTCGGAGCTCCAATTGAAAACAAGCTGGTCCCCTGATGACAAAATCCCATAGGTGTTGCCGATCATATGAAGCTCATCTTCAAAATACCCCAACCCCGTAAACAGCAAATCGGCGTCTTCACGGAAAAATTTCTTCAGGGGTTCAAAAATGGGATTGGTGTAATGTTCGTAGATGGTTAAACCATCGAAAGAGACCGGGCCGAATTGGCGATAAATAATGCGAAGATTATTCAAAAGCGTGTCTGGATTACGGTCCGTCAACAAATGGAACCAACGGCTTTCGGCGTGGCATTTATCGCCAAACGCACGCCAGTCGTAAACAAACAACGACTGGTATAAAAATTCCAAGTTTGGCTCGAAGATGATCAGGTTGCGGCACTTCGTTCGCTCAACCAAACCTTCGATATGTTGACCCAGTCCAAAACCGAAGCTGACGGTATGATATGAAGACGCCGTTGTGTGCCCGGTCTCAAACGTGATTCCCGCGTCTTTCGCTCGCGCGAGCATATTAATCACCAAGGGCTTTGAATCTTTATCTGTGGTCTCCTCGGTGACGGAAGACATGGTGATGCGCCCCGGTTCACGCTCAAATTTTTCCAGCTGTTTTTTGGCGTGCTTGCGTGCGCCTTGCTTGTAAAACGATGTACCTTGAAAAATGATGTCAGGATCACCGTCAGCATCAAATTCAAGTTCGGCCTGCGGATCAAAATCGCATAGTCGTTGATGCAAATCTGGAAAAAATTCGGCGAAAAAGTAGAGATTGCGCTCCAATAAGTCCTTATCTGGGTTATTCATCGTGCCGCCTCCCTATTTGCGCGTGATTGGTTGACGGTATGAACAAGAGCCCCCTGAACTTGGCCCGCAAAGGCTTCACCGTTCAGTAATGGTGAACCCTCAACCCGTTCACGCAATCCGGCACGAATTGCCGCAAGCTGATCCAATTCCAATGACAGCGCCACCCCCTGTGCGACAAAACCCTTGCCATCGTCGGCATTCCATTCTGTGGCACCAACCATCCTTACGATGTCGCGTCCCGTCACAAAGGCCTGACGACTTGATGGCATGGAAAGGCACGGCACACCACACCACAGGGCATCCACAAAGTCCTTCAGCGTATCGGCCGTCGGTTGGCCGAGGAAAACATCCGTATCCCGAAAAAACGCGCCGCGCAGGATCTCTCCGTTTTCCGGTGTATGCAATATCACCCTATCAAGAAGGCCGACGGGCTCGAGCAGTTGCATAAGATGATTGACCACCGACGGTGAGATGTCCTCAACCAATCCCAAGCGCAGACGTGCGCCGTCGACTTGAGACAAAAGCTCCCCCCACACAGCCACAATTTCGGATGTGATGTATGCGAGATCCAAGCGTGCGCCAAAGGTAACGCCACCCTGCTCTCGCGCAGGCAACGGCGCCACCGGCCCATACCCTGTAAGACTTTCCAACGCCAAGGGCACAGAAGACATCGGGTAACAGATCTGATTGCTTGCTTGTATCTCACGCCAATAACCATCGATACCGGGTTGTTCATCCACCGCAGGAGATGCGAGCCAGCTGATATGAGTGAGCGCTGGCTTGTGGGCAATGAGGTTGAGACGTTGATCTTCCCCGTATCCACACATATCGACCAATACATCAATTCCGTCGCGCTGGATGATCAGAGACAAGGTCTTATCATCCACGTCAAAAACGTTACGGACCCCTTTCATGTACCCTTCAAAGCCATGGGTAACCGGGTCTTGCACAACATTTTGGACGTACATATAGCAATCGAAAAGTGCGCGGTCATAGCGCTTGGCGAACACCTCTAGCGCTAGACCTTCAAGGCAATGATAAGCTTTGTCCGTCAAGAAACCGACGCGGATGCGGTCATCGACCTGAGGCGTGGCTGGAAAAAATGGCTCAAGGTTTTCTAAAAGGCGGGCACTTTGCTGTTTGCAAAAGGCGTTCACATCGCTCCAATCGCCCCCTCCATCACCCTGGGGTGCCAGTGCGCAGAGCCTTGTCAAAGCCGCCAAAGTCTGAACGGAGATGTCTGCCCCCTTGATCAAGGGTGTTAAAGACGCGCGTGCGTCTTCAGGTTGGCCCAGACGCAGATAACATTCTGTCAGCCGAACTAAAATGCCGTCTTCGCACGCCCCCTCGTTGATATCGACAACCGCACGAAACGCCATCAAAGCACGTTCGATATGACCAAGTTTCAAAAGCGCCTTACCGATCAATTCATAAGCTGGGGCGAAGCGATTGTTGAGCTTCAGTTCTTGCTCACACTCCTGCACTGCCTCGGCGTAGTTGCGCAGGTTGTAAGATATCATCGCCTGAACGTAGTGTTTTTGTGGGTTGCCCCCCAATGTGCTGGCGATAAAATCGCGCAGTTCTTCTGGCAAAAGTTGATCCAAAAAAGGATTGGGCTCGTTCGCCGCGCCAACCTTGGCGAAATACAGCGCGTCATTAAGGTGGTGGGACTTTGCATGCATCGATGCGAGGACCAACGCAAACTCACGCACTTCAGGGGCAAGCTCATGGGCCTTGGCCACCATCTCCATCGCCTGACCCAATTTATCCACACGATAGTTTAGAAGGCCCGCGAAAAAAAAGCCTTCGCCACGTTCTGGGTAAGCCTTGATGTATTCAGCACAGAACGTAAGTCCCTGCTCCAACGAAGCTTCACGGACGAGGCTCTCGAGCCTCGTGATGTCGGCATCGACATCTGCACCCCAAGTTTCACTCACGAAAAGCCACCTCTTTCATCAAGACTCAATCCATACGTCCGTGAACTCAAGATTAGGGATTGGCTGACGAAGGTCAAGTGCACTCATGTTGCTTAAGCGACACTAGGCACTTTCTTCCCCTCAGGTGGGCACTTTGCACGACATGAGCTATTTTTTGCCCACCACCACCGCCCAGAACACACGATTTTTTTCTTTAAAACAAATACGTTAGACATCCCCCTCGTTCTGGCATGCCCCTTGCGTCTGTGAAAGCGGATGAAAGCAACACAAGGGTTAGGTCCAATGGACGTTTCTGCAGTAAAAACCAAAGCCATCATTAATGCCGCCGCTGGCTCGAAACCGAAAAGCACCTCTGAACAGCTGGCTGGCGACTTTTCCGCCGCCGTCGCCGAGCGCATGAAAATGTCCGGCCAAGCCACCGCCGGACAGAGCAAAACCAGCTTGGCCGAGACTTTAAGCAGTAAGACATCCACCCAACCCGAACCCAAAACCGACAAGCAGCCCGTAGAGGGTGCACCGCGCGATGATCATCAGCCGCGCGAACGTGTCGAGGCCGCAGAACAGCCCCGCGACGACACCGCGCGCCCGATCGAAGCCAAAAACGACGCCCCGCGCGACACATCGCAACAAGACAGCCAGCGTAACGACAGCGCACAAAACGATCGCAGCGACGATGGCGCGGACCAACAGCAAGCCTCATCCGATGGTGATCAAGGGCAAAACGACAGCTCTTCCGACCAGCAAGCGCAATCGGGCGACGATGACGGTGGCGCCGACACCGGCGAAGCCGTCACTCAAACCGCCGACGATCAAACCAACGCCGGTCAAGGCGAGCAAGTCGTGGCCGCTGTCGTCGATATGATCGGTAAGACCGACACCACCCAAACCACCACCGCCACCCAAGCCAGCGTCGTCAAAACCCAAGAAACGGCGAGCACACAGCAAGCCGCAACCGGCCCGGCGCAAACCGGTGACGATCTCGGCGATGTCGATCTGGGCGCAAACAACGGACAGAAAAAAGCCGCCGCCAACAACGGCCAGCAACAGGCGCAAACCCAAGCAAGCTTGCAGCAAAAGGGCGATGGCGCGCACACCTTGAATTCGGACGCCACGCTGAAACAGCAACAGGCCGCCGACATCGCCAGCAGAGTTGGTTCCGACCAGAAAATGAACGTCAACGTCACGGTCACCAAACAATCCGAACAGCTGGTCAGCCAACCCACCGCCAATTTGGGCGCGCAAGCGGCAATCGCCGATGACGCCAGCACCACCAGCCAAACCGCGACCCAGGCCGCCGCCAAAACCGCCGCGCCCGGTGCGCAAACCGCGCCGAGCCACAATCTCGGCAATCAAACCGGTCAGCAACAAGGCGGCGACGCCCAGCAGCAAGCGCAACAGCAATTGCAAATGGCTCAGGCCGAAGCGGCCAAGAACGTCACCGCTGGCGACGCAAAATCGCAAGCCGCGCAATCTGCAGCCAACCACGCAACGGGCGCGACCGCCAAAATCGGCGGAGCTGAGGGCTTGAACAACGCCCAGGGGCTTTCGCAAACCAACACCGCACAGCCCAATCAACAAGCCGCCACACCGCAAAAGGCCCCCGCCAATCCCCATGCCCAACACCGCGCGGCGGTGACCGAACAGGTCAACGTGCAGATTTCCAAAGCCATCGCCAACGGCATGGACAAAATCAACATTCAGCTGCGCCCCGCGCACCTGGGGCGCATCGACGTGCAGCTTGAAATGGCGTCCGACGGGCGCGTCACCGCGGTGGTCAGCGCCGACAACAAAGATACGCTCGATCTGCTCAAACAAGATTCCCGCGAACTGGAGCGCGCCATGCGCGAAGCCGGTCTCAACATGGGTTCGGGCGATCTCAGCTTTAACCTGCGTGAAAACAGCGGACAGTCCCAAGACGGCGAAGAATCTGCCGGACGCGGGTTGGGATCGGGCCCGTTGACCAACGAACCGACCCTCGATGAACTGCTGGAGGCCAGCGCAAGCCGCCCCGACATCATCAGTGAAGACCGTGTGGACATCACGGCGTAAAGGACAGAACGATGTTTGACAGTGTAAGCGATACAACAGCCATCGACACATCGACCAAGGCGGGTCAGGATCAGCAAAAGCTGAAGGACGACCTGAATCAGTTCCTGCAGCTGTTGGTGTCGCAGTTGGAAAACCAAGATCCCTTGGATCCGATGGATGCCAGCGAATTCACCAATCAGCTGGTGCAGTTCTCGTCGGTCGAACAACAAATTCAGACCAACGCCAACTTGGAAAAACAGATCATAGCGCAGCAAAACACCCAGGCGGCGACGATGGTCAACTATCTCGACACAGTGGTCGAGGCCAAGGGCGACGAATTCTTCATGCTCAACGGTCAGGCCGTGGCGACCTATACGTTGCCCGCCGGTGTGGAGACAAACACCCTCACCGTTCAAGACGCATCGGGCAAGACCATGTTCACCGTCAAAGGCGAAACAGACGTCGGCCTGCACCGCATCGGTTGGGACGGCAGCAAAAACGACGGCACTGTCGCACCCGACGGTGCGTACACCCTGGTCGTCAACGCCAAGGATGCCCAAGACAACCTCATGCCCGTCGAACAAACCGTCTTCGGCTATGTCACTTCGACCGGCGTCAAGGATGGCAACGTCACCGTGACCATGGGCGACGTCGAAACCGACATGACCAACATCATTTCCGTGGAAAAACCGCTCGTCGCTTCAGCGCCTCCGGCCCCGTAAGGGACGCTCACGCTTGCGTATGGATCCACGACAGATACCGACCAACGTCGGATGAAAAATAGGAGAGTATTATGAGCTTGTATGGTGCATTGTTTTCCGGTGTTTCCGGGCTGACCGCTCAGTCAAGTGCCATGGGCGCTATCTCTGACAACATCACCAACGTCAGCACGATCGGCTACAAAGGAACCACGGTCAACTTCCAGACCTTGGTGACCAAACAGGCCTCGGCGACGTTCTATTCCGCCGGTGGTGTTCAGTCCAAACCGCGCCAGCAGACCGATGTTCAAGGTTTGCTGCAAGCCTCGACCTCGCAAACCGACATCGCGCTTTCGGGCAACGGCTTTTACGTTGTCAACGAAGCCAACACCCCGGGGGTATCCGATCCGTATCTGTTCACCCGCGCGGGTTCGTTCATTCAAGATGATCAGGGTTACCTGAAAAACTCGCAAGGCTATTACCTTCAGGGCTGGCCGACGGACGCCTCAGGCAATGTCACCCCCGCCAACAGCACCCTAACGGTGACCAACCAAAACATCATTTCCACGGACTACCTGGAATCCATCAACCTCAGTCGCGTTGGCGGTACCGCAGCTGCGACCACCACCGTTTCGGTCGGCGCGAACTTGCCCGCAACAGGCGCTGATTCCGAAACCGGCGACACCCACAAAACCGACGTTCAGTTCTTTGACTCACTTGGTAGCGCCAACAACATGTCGGTCATCTACACCAAAAGCTCCGTCCCCAACCAATGGGATGTCAGCATTGCGCCGCCGCCGGGAACCACCGTGGCAACACTTTATGATGGCGCGACCACGCCCTTGGTTTATGACAGCTCCGGCTTACTTGAATTTACAGCCATTCCGTCTGCGACCAGCACGCTAACCATCAACTCAATCACTTACACCTTCACCACGGCAGCGACCGCAGGCACGAATATTTCTACGGCATCAACCCAAAGCCTCACCCAGGTGGTTGCCGATTTGGTCGCCCGTGTGGAAGCCAATGACCCTACATTTGCCGTTCCCGACACCGCGACAAGCACGCGCATCGCGGTCAAATCCGGTGTCACATCTGCGATTGAATTTAGGGAAAATGGCGTTGGCAACATCACCGTGAACCCAAGCTTGTTGCTCAGCAGCACGGGTGCTGCCGTGACGAACCAAACATCGACCTTCACGGTACAGCAGCAAGACAACGCCTACAGTGATTTCACCTTGCTGAAATTTCCCGCAACGTTGCCATCGGACAATGACACCATCGTGGTCAACGGGACCACATACGGTTTCGAAATGTCGGGTACGGATAGCGCTGTGACCACCGGCACGGCGGTTCTGGTCGGCACGGCCCAGATCGACAACGTCACTTTGAGCGGCGTTTATGCTGCCGCCGACACCGTAACGGTTGATGTCAACGGCGCAGGTCTGCTCACATACGTCGTCACCGCCAACGACATGACGGCTGATGGTGCCGGTGGCGGCGGTGCCGCAACCCAGGCGCAGTATTACAACAACATCACGACCCAAGTCGCCGCAGCCATCAATGCCGATGGCACACTCGGCCCTCTCGTCACAGCGGCCCCAAGCGGGGGCGGCACCGGCGTTATCACCGTTACATCCGACACCCGCGGAACGGCCATCACAACGACTTCAGGCGGCGTCACCGCAGGTACAGGTGCCGCGACAACAACCACTGCCACGGCCAATGTCGCCATCAGCGTGGCGTCCATGGTAACTGCATTGGAAAGTACCATCGAAGCCAACGACACGGTGCTGGCGACCACCGGAAACCGGGTCCGCGCGCTTGCCGTGGGCGGTGCTACGACCGATACGCTGTATATCGAAACCGTTGACAACGATACCAATGACATTGACATCAGTGGCATGACCACAGCCGCACGTCCCACCGATGGAGATGGCACGGCCTTTGGTTCCACCACCATTTCGGTTTCCACCGCCAGGGGTCTTGTGTTCGATTCAGACGGTGTGCCGACCTCCATCAACGCTAAATCTCTCGAAGTTCTCGGCTTTGCCAGTGGTGCGGAAGATATGAGCAACGTGTCCACGGAAGGCAGCCGGGTCACCCTAGATTTCGGCACCACAGGTGAAGCCAACGGCATGACCCAGTTCGGTTCTGAATTCACGCCAAACTTCATCACCCAAAACGGTTCAAAGTTCGGTACCTTCGCCGGTGTGACCATCGGTCAAGACGGGCTGGTCACGGCGCTGTTCGACAACGGTGAAACGCGCAAGATTTTCCAAATTCCGGTGGCGACATTCACCAACCCCAACCAGTTGGAAAGTAAATCCGGCAACGTTTGGTCGGCCACGCAGGCGTCCGGTGACTACACCCTTCGCGTCGCCGACAGTGGCTCCGCCGGACAGGTGGTGCAGTCGGCGCTGGAAGCATCGACCGTCGATATCGGTGCGGAATTCACCAACATGATCGTCGTGCAACGCGCCTATTCGGCGTCGACCAAGATCATCACCACCGCCGATCAGATGCTCGAAGAATTGATGCGCACCAAATAGTTTCAAGAGCACTTAAGACGGGGCAGAACGCCCCGTCTTATTTTTTGCACCGCGAAAAGGCCCCCTTGGTTAGACAAGGTGGCCTTTTTCATTTTGTCGATTTCTCATCTCGATTAGGCATTCTTTAAGACGCGCCGCGTATCACTAAAGGGCAAGAGACAATGAATGCGTGATTGATGAACGAACACACACTAGCCACCGACAACAACCCTGACCTGACCTTGGACGACCTGCCCCCGGCGGACACCAAGCGCTGGGTCACAGCGCGCAAGGCCAAGGTCGTCAACGCGGTGCGTTCGGGGCTGATTTCATTGGAAGAGGCCTGTCGGCGCTACGCCCTGTCGGTAGAAGAATTTGTCACCTGGCAAAGCTTGCTCGATCAGCACGGCGTCGCCGCACTGCGCGTCACCCGCGCCAACCAGTTTCGCAAGCCCCGCTAGCGCGCCATTGACGCCCTGACTGACGCCATGGACAATGCCGTCGATGTGATCCACAAAGGTGTGTAAGACGGATGCTAACTCATCGCGATCGGTAACGGCGTCTGTCTCCCCACAACAATATCCTCATATTGCTAAGCGCCCTGTCTAAGCCCCATAGCGCGTACATGCAGATCGTCTTTTATCCGCCCGAAACGTGGATAGACTGTTGCGCGCCTTAATCGTGTCGGAATTATGTTTGAGCACGCCGTGATGCCCTACATGCTCAGCACACCAGACACCTTGATCTCAAAGGCCGCCCTTTACTTTAAGGTCAGGGAAGGGAAAGAAGCAAATGAGAGGAAAGGAAACAGACATGCAGGCGCAAGAACGCACGCACCACCCACGCGGTGCGCGCTCAAAACTTCATATGTGACGCTGTACTTAAACGTCCACGGAAGTTGGCGTCGGTGTGACCGAACCTTGTCCAACCGTTGAAGTTGATCCAACCGAACCTGTAGAAGCCGGAGGTGCGACCGCGCTGCCTTCAACGGAACCGCCCACCGCTTGTGTCGGTGTCGTGCCCGACGTTGCCGCTACGCTGCTAGGTGCACTTTGCACATCGGCCGTCGATACAGATGCAGGAGATGCCTCACCGTTGGATGCGCCACGTTTGTATGCGCTCACGGCCTTTTCAGAAGGATATTGATTGAGAACTTCACCCGTAGCACCATCCCGATACTGCAGCACATATACGCCGCTTTCGGGGTCGACAACACCTTTCGGCGAGGTGACATAGTTGGAGACGTCAGGCGTCGAGCCGTTAGCTTTCGACGACTTAACACCTACATCAGGCGCATTTTTGGTTTCGATTGAAGCCGACTTAAGCGGCTGGTTGATGGCACCGTCAAGTGCCGTTTTTACTGATAAATCGCTCATAGCGTTCACCATCTGCTTTCTGCCAAAACGCGAGAATTCTATCTCACACTCGACCAACGTACCCAATTTTAACTAAAATTGCAAGCAATGATTAATTAACCATACTCCGTAACATCCTCTCCAGGTTTCACTTACCCACCACAACCGTGCAGTCCGGCCCTTGTCAAAAGCGCCAAACAGTAAAATCGCCCCGGCAAGCGCGCTGTGCGGCCCCATCCCGGGTAGGCAATTTTTGCCGCCTTGTTAATAACTTATTCACCATCACCCCACTAGCTTAGTCACTGGAGAAACGGGCTGACGCATTGCCTTGAATGGGCATAAAGAATATCGCACCCCGGGTGCCCAGAAGGGCGACCAACAGGACTTTGGCAACTGATAAAGGGGTTCCTTCGTGGACACACTCCTGCAGACCCTGCGCAATCTTGGGGGCATGCGACTCGCGATTATGGGTGTTGTGCTGATCGGCATGATTGGCTTTTTCATCTATCTCGCCACCCGCTTCACGTCACCGCAAATGGCCCTGCTGTATGGCAACCTGGAAGCTCAGGATTCCACCGCCATCACCGCCCAACTGCAAGCGCAGAACATTCCCTTCGAAATGCGCGCCGGCGGCACCCAGATTTTTGTGCCCGACGGACAAGCCGGTCAGCTGCGCTTGACCATGGCCAACCAAGGCCTGCCGTCTTCGGGGTCGATCGGTTATGAAATCTTCGACAAGCAAGGCTCCCTTGGCGCGACGAATTTCCAGCAAAACATCAATAAAGTCCGCGCCTTAGAAGGTGAGCTGGTGCGCACCATCCGCACCATCGGCAACGTTCGCGACGCTCGCGTCCACTTGGTGTTGCCGCAACGCCAATTGTTCCAACGCCAGCAAAACCAGCCCACCGCCTCGATCTTCTTGAAAATGCGCGGTGCCATGCGCCTCGACGCCAATCAGGTCAGCGCCATTCAGCATCTGGTCGCCGCCGCTGTGCCCGGTCTTTTGCCGCGCTCGATCTCCATCGTCGATGACAAAGGTGAACTTCTGGCGCGCGGTTTTGAAGGCGACATCGCCACCACGCCCGGCCTCATCGCCCAACAGGCTGACGAACGCCGTCGCGCGCATGAACTCCGTCTGCAACGCGTGGTCGAAAAGCTGCTCGAAAAATCCGTGGGCTTTGGCAAAGTGCGGGCCGAAATCACCGCCAACATGGATTTCGACCGCATCACCACCAATGAAGAAATTTTCGATCCCGACGGTCAAGTGGCGCGCTCAACCAATTCGATCGAGCAAAGCACCTCGCAACAAGATGCCGAGCCGCTGCCCGTTACCGTAGGCGCCAACCTGCCCGATGGCGCAGGTGCTGGCGGCGATGCCGCAACGCGCAACGCATCGGACAACCGCACGGAAGAAGTCGTTAACTTCGAAATTTCCAAACGCGTCGTCAATCAAGTTCGCGACACCGGCATTATCAACCGCTTGTCGGTTGCCGTGCTGGTCGACGGCGCTTATGAGCTCGACGAAGACGACGAGCGCGTTTACCGGGCGCGCACCCAAGAAGAAATGGATATGCTCGTCTCGTTGGTCAAAGGCGCAATCGGTTTCGATCAAAACCGCGGTGATGTGGTTGAAGTCATCAACATGCGCTTCGCCGATTCTGAATTGCCGCCGCCGCCGAAATTGGATTTGTTCTTCGGCATGGAAAAGCAGGACTTCCTGCAAATTGCCGAAATGCTGGTGATCTTGATTCTCGCCATCTTGGTGATCTTGTTGGTCGTCCGCCCGCTGATCAGCCGCGCGTTCGAAGCCCTACCGGGTGCCATGAACTCGATGGCCGAAAGTGGTCGCATGATCGCCGATCAAGCCCAGCTCGCCGCTGGTGCCTTGGCGGCCCCGCCGTCCCCGGATGGCGCGGTGCCGGAAGACGATATGTTTGAAGAGCTCATCGACATCGACCGCGTCGAGGGCCGAGTGAAAGCTTCAAGTGTGAAGAAAGTTGGTGAAATCGTTGAGAAACATCCGGATGAAGCCTTGTCGATCGTTCGCAACTGGCTTTATCAGGAAGGTTGAGGTAACGATTAAAAACTCATGGCCCGCGTAAAAGACGATTACCGATCCCTCACCGGCCCGCAAAAAGCGGCGATCTTCATGCTGTCTTTGGGTGAAGAGCAATCCACGTCGCTTTTTGAGCTGATGGATGACGAGGA